>Ga0209163_1000037_pt1 | contig 347532 bp, 286 predicted proteins | sample MTBAKSrepl2MetaG_FD_187457 | JGI IMG/M metagenome (GOLD analysis project Ga0209163, IMG submission 187457) | Enrichment culture microbial communities om Arthur Kill intertidal strait, New Jersey, USA, that are MTBE-degrading - MTBE-AKS2 (Arthur... | ecosystem: Environmental > Aquatic > Marine...
CCTGCCATACGACCGGCCCAAGACGACCATGGCGGGCTTCGCCATGTGCCGGGACTGCCGCCGGGAGTACGAAGACCCGCTCGACCGCCGCCACCACGCCCAGCCCATCGCCTGCCCTGTCTGCGGCCCCCGCCTGGCCCTCAAGGACGCCCGCACGGGGCGCGTCATGCCCGGCGGCGTCGCCGAGGCCGCGGACCTCATCCGGGCCGGCCGGGTCGTGGCCGTCAAAGGGCTCGGAGGATTCCACCTCGTCTGCGACCCGCTCAGCGCGAAGGCCGTGCGGCGCCTGCGCCGGATCAAGGCCCGGCGGACCAAGCCCCTGGCCCTCATGGCCCGGGATCTGGACATCGTCACCCGGTACGCCGTCGCCGGCCCCGAAGAGAGACGCCTGCTCGCCTCCCCCAGCCGTCCCGTCGTCCTCCTGAAGAAAAGGGCCGACATCCCGCTCATCGCGCCCGGCCTCGACGAGCTCGGCTTCATGCTCCCCTACACCCCCCTCCACCACCTGCTCCTCGAGCCGCTCGGGCTCATCGTGGCCACCAGCTCCAACCTCAAGGACGCCCCGATCATGAAGGACGAGGAGGAGGGCATCGGCGACCTCTGCGACTTCGTCCTGACCCACGACCGGCCCATCGCCATGCGGGCCGACGACTCCGTCGTCAAGGTCGTCCGGGGCCGGCCCCTGTTCGTCAGACGGGCGCGCGGCTATGTGCCCTATCCGCAGCCCGTCCCGAAGGCCCTGCGCATCAAGGGCGCCATCGCGGCCCTGGGCGGCGAGCTCAAGAACACGGTCTCGGTCTACAAGGACGGCTACGTCGTCACCAGCCAGTTCCTCGGCGACCTCGACGACTACCGGAACCTCGGCTATTTCGAGGAGACCCTGGCCCACCTCCGGCACCTGTTCGGCGTCCGCCCCGAGGCCGTCATCACCGATCTCCATCCCGATTTCCGGACGACCCGCTTCGCGGCCGCCATGGGCATCCCCCACTATCAGGTCCAGCACCACTATGCCCACGTCCTGGCGCCTCTCCTCGAGCACGGCCTGGCCCCCCGGCGGAAGGTCCTGGGCGTGGCCCTCGACGGGTACGGCTACGGCGAGGACGGCACGGCCTGGGGCGGGGAGTTCCTGCTGGCCGACTACCGTTCCTACGAGCGCCTGGCCCACTTCAAGCCGGTCCCCTTGCCGGGAGGCGACCTCGCGGCCCGGGAGCCGTGGCGCATGGCCCTGTCCCATCTCTATGATGCGTTCGGCCCGGACCTCGGCGGTTCCAGCGCCTTGACCGGGATCGGGCGGGGCCGGGTCGCGTCCGTGCTGGCCATGGTCCGCGCGGGCCTGCGCAGTCCGCTGGCCTCGAGCTGCGGCCGTCTGTTCGACGCCGTCTCGTGGCTGTGCGGCCTGGCCTCGGAAAGGATGGAATTCGAGGCCGAGGCCGCCATGCGCCTGGAAGCCGCCGCCCGAGCGGCCCGCGGCGTGCGCGGGACCTATCCCGTGGACCTCGCGGAGCATGGAGCGGGACGGCCGACGATCGTATCGTTCGGCCCGCTGATCGCCGCCGTCGTCCGCGACATCGGCCGGGGCCGGCCGGTCCCGGAGATCGCCGCCAAATTCCACAACAGCCTGGCCTCGCTCATCGTCCGCCTGGCCGAGAAAGCCCGTTCGGAGCGGGGGACGGACACGGTCGTCCTGACGGGCGGGGTTTTCCTCAACAGGAGGCTTCTCGAAGGGACCGAGGCCAGGCTGGAAGCCGGAGGATTCCGCGTCCTCCGGCCGTTTCTCTATTCCCCGAGCGACGAATCCCTGTCGCTCGGCCAGATCGCCTGGGGGCTGGCCCGCCTGGCGGGACGCCGACGGGGGAAGGCCTAGTCCCCGGTCCTTTCGGGGCCTTCCGGCGAGGTCTCGTCGGCTTGAAATCTGATCCCGCCGACAAGCGACATGACCCCGTTGGAAACGAGTGCCGTCAGGGCCCCCCCCGCGCCGAAGACAACGAAGCCCGCCACCCCCCCGAGGACGGTGAATACGAGCCCGCCCGGGAGCTTGCCTTGGATATCGGCGAAGAATCCGGGCAGCCCGGCGACCAGGCCCGGGAAGAGACTGGTCACGCCGATCATCAAGCCGGCCAGCATGCCCGCGAACAATCCCATGGCGCCGAAGAACCAGAAGAACGAACCGGTGTGACAGGACCGGAGGACGAGGTCCCGGGGGCCGGCGACGGGCAAGGCGACGTCGCCGCGCACGGAGACGGGCGGGGGAACCTGCTCTTTCTCGCCGGGGCGGCTCCCGCACCGGGCGCAGAACTCGGCCTCCAGGTCGTTCTCGAAACCGCACGAGATGCAGATGGCCTTGCGCTCGAGCAGGGAGGGCGGCTTGGCCTGGGTCCATCCGCCGCCGTCGTGGCAGTACCACTGCCCGGTCTGGGCGCCGATCATCCAGAACCGGCCCTCGTCGTCCTTGATGCGGAGCTGCTTGAGAGTGTCGATATACTCCCTTTTGGAGATCGTCCGCTCGTGGAATTTACGCCGCAGGAGGGCGAAGGTTTCCTCGACTTCCCGGAACCTGTCACCCATGGCGGCCTCCTTCGCCTGTACGTTCTTTTTTACCACACAACATATGTCTTTTCAATGAGTTATTAAGTTGTTGAAAAAGCATTGGTTAGAAGCCATGACGAATTCTTGTGCAAAGCGAGTTATCTTCAAGCAGGACTGGAGATTGCCGTCGCGCGCATGGTCGATTTCAACAGCTTTTCCACAGATGTTGTGCAAAAAAGCGGGGCCTTTCGAACGCGGTCCGCGGTCATCGGGCGACCACGCCGAAGCTTATGAGAACGTTCAGCAGATCATAGCCGCGGACCGGGTCCGGGATGAAGGAAAGGACGAAAATGAGGGCCACGATGATGGCCAAGGCCTTTCTCTCCGGCGAGAGGGGCTCGTTCTCGTCCTCGACCCGGGGATGCTTGGTGCCCAAGACGAGGAGGACCGCGCCCCAAAGGAGCCACCCCGCCCAAAAGTAGATTCCCATGAGGACGAAGGCGGCCAGGACCGCCGGAGATAGGAACCGCGTCCTCCGGCCGATGAGGGCATAGAGGATATGGCCGCCGTCGAGCTGGCCGACGGGCATGAGATTGAAGGAAGTGACCAGGAGCCCGACCCAGCCGGCGAAGGCCACCGGATGGAGCACGATGTCGGTTCCGGCCGCCGCTCCGGGAAAGAAGACGCCTTCGAGAAGGTCGAAGACCAAAGGCTCCCCGAAGACGATGGCTCCCTCGGCCGGCAGGGCCGGAACGACCTTCGAAAAGGCCAGGCCTACGGCCAGGGCCGGGAGGGCCAGGGCGAACCCGGCCAGGGGACCGTTGGCCCCGATGTCGAACAGCGGCCCCTTGCGGCGGATAGGGGCCTTGATCTTGATGAAGGCCCCCAGGGTGCCGATGAGCGTCGGTGCGGGGATGAAATAGGGCAGCGTCGTCGGCAGACCGTATCGCCGGCAGGTCAGGTAGTGACCGAGCTCGTGGCCGACGAGGATGGTCATGAGGGCCAGCGTATACATCAGGCCCAGGAGAAGAGCGCCGGGGCCGAGGAACGCGTCAAAGCCCAGCTCCAAGGGGCCCCGGGAGGCCAAGGCCTCGGCGTGAAGGTAGCTCACGCTCCAGTTCAGACCGACGAAGAAGGTCGAGGCCAGGGTCAGCCCGAAGAGAAGGACGTTCAACCAGATCCGGGGCCGGGGCTCGCTCATGATGGCAAAAAAAAGACAGGAGTGAAGAGGCTCACTCCTGTCCTTTCGCGGTCGGAAGGGCGGTCGGGGTCAGTTGCCCGTGAGCTTATGGTACTTGGCCATGAGCTCTTCCTGGGTCTCCTTGCGGTCGGGATCGTGGACGCAGGCGTCGACGGGGCAAACGGCCGCGCACTGCTGCGTGTCATGGTGGCCGACGCATTCGGTGCACTTGGCCGGATCGATGACATAGCGCTCCTCGCCGGCCGAGATGGCCTGATTGGGGCACTCAGGTTCACAGGCTCCGCAGTTGATGCACTCTTCGGTGATCATGAAGGCCATGTCTCTCCTCCTAAGAATGGATTAGGGCCTATTATAGCTTTTCCTTCCGATTTGACAACCCTTTTGCTAGCGGGCGAGCTCCAGCCGGGAAGCTTTCTGGGAGGCCTCGTAGCCGTAATAGGTCTGGGTGAACTCCTGCTGGAGCTTCTTGTAGATCTCCAGGGCCTCCTGCCTTTCGCCCTTGAGCTCGTGAGCCGAAGCCAGATGGAAGAGAATGGCGTCGAGGGGATAGGCCTTGGGTCGCTCGTCCCTCATCCGGGAATAGACGGCGATGGCCTCGTCATGATCCCCCTGGCGGATAGAGATCTGGGCCTTGAGGTCCTCGATCTGATAGTGGAGGAGGTCCTTACGGCCGGAAGGGACGCGGGCCAGGAAAGACTCCGCCTTGGCGAAGTCGCCCTTTCCGAACCAGTACTTGGCCAGCTCGAGGTTGGCCAGACGGGCGGACCGGCCTTGGTCGGCCAGCTTCTCGAGCTCGGCCAGGCCCTCCTCCGGCTTCTCGTCGAGCCGGGCGACGATCTCGTTGATCTCGCCGATCACCCGGCTGCGGACAGCCTGGTTATGGGACCGGATGAGGGTCAGGGCCGCGAACACCAGGGCGGCCAGGACCAGGGCCCCGCCGGCCATCATCAGCTCCTTCTGGTATTTTTTCAAGAACTCGGCCGCCAGGCTCATGCCCCGGACCATGCCGTCTTCCTTCAGGTGGTGCCTCTCCGTTCTCTTCATCTCTCTCTCCCTGGCCGTCGATGGCAGCCCTCATTTGTAGCATATCGCCCGGAAGGGGTCAAATCTCAATAGCTGTCGCGCAGGGTGCGCACCCTGAGGGCGGCGGCCAGGGCTTCGGGGTCGAGGGCCCCTTCGGGCAGGAACACGGCCCGTCGCGGGCGGCCCGGCACGAGGTCGAAGAAGTTGTCGAGAAACCGGCCGGCCGCTCCCGGTGCCTCGAGGTGGACGGCCTTGGCGAACCGGTCGGACGTCAGGCTCACGACCAGAGCCCCGCCGACGGCCGCGACGGACGGCTCGATCACGGGCTTCGGAAGACCGACGCTCTTCAGCCTCGAGAACGAGTGGACGGTCGAGCTCAGGACCTGGCCCGCGTCCTTGGCATCCCGGAGCTCCCCGTAGAAATAGACCGTCTCCGGCGGCCGCCCTGCGCATAACGTTTCGAGGGACATTCTCCGGATGACCTTGGCTTCCTGGGGCTCGAGCTTGACGGTGAACGTCCCGCCGTCGAGCCTCTCCCCCTCATAGGTCGCCGTGAACCACTCGAAGACCGCGTCGCGCGTCGCCCGCAGGTCCGAGACGCTCGAGACGACCAGGTCCGGCCCGGCGGCCGCCGCCGCGACCAGCACCGGGGCGTAGAAACGCCGCGCGTAATAATGAAGGGCCTTCCAGGCGCCCGTCGAGTCGATCCCCGCCCATGAGGCCGCCGGCCAGCAGTCCTCGAACTGCCAGTAGAGGGCGCCCATGATCCGAGGCCTCTGGCTCCGGAAGTGCTCGACGGCGATCCGCATGCCCTCGGCCTGCTGGACCTGGCTCAGCCAGAGCAGGGACTTGAAATCCTTGGGCATCCGGTACTCGTCGAGCATGTAGTGAAGGATGAGCCGGTTGCCCTCGGGATGCCTCTGATGGTGCTCCATGACCGGCGAGGTCAGGTTGCGGTCGCCGGGATCGGTGAACGTCGCGACCGTCCCGGCCAGCGGGAACGACTGGAAACCGAACTCGCTCTGGAACCGGTGGAACGCCTTGCGGTACGCCTCGAACGGCTCCTTGCCGTGCCAGACCCCCCAGTAATGCATATCGCCCGACCGCTCCGACCTCGGTTCCCCCGTCCTTTCCGAGCTCGGCGAGCTCGGCCAGTAGGCCCGGCCCGGATCGTGGGCCTTGACCGCCGCCGGCAGCAACCCGTGGAAGATCCTCTGGTAATCGGCCCACACCGAGGCCGGCAGCCGCTCCTTCCATCCCCAATGGAACCAGCCTTCCTCGCACTCGTTGTTGCCGCACCACAGGCCGATCGAGGGATGGTGCCGTAGCCTCTTGACGACCCCGGCGGCCTCCTCGGCGACGTTCGCCAGGAAGGCCTCGTCGCCCGGGAACATGGCGCAGGCGAACATGAAATCCTGCCAGACGACAAGGCCCAGCTCGTCGCACAGGTCGTAGAAATCGTCGGACTCGTAGATGCCGCCGCCCCAGACCCGCAGCATGTTCATGTGAGCCTCGACGGCCGAGCGCAGCAGCCGCTCGTACGTCTCTCTCGTCACCCGGCTCGGAAAGCTGTCGGCCGGGATCCAGTTGGCGCCCTTGGCGAAGAAGGGCAGCCCGTTGACGACGAACTGGAAGCTCCTCCCCCACCGGTCGCGTCTCTGCTCGAGGGCCAGGGTCCGCAATCCGACGCGCCGCGCTTCCGAATCCAAGGCCTTCGCGTCCCGCATGAGACGGAGCTCGATCCGGTAGAGGTTCTGCTCCCCCAGTCCCGCGGGCCACCAACGCCGGGGATCGGCGATACGGACCTCGGTCTCGACCGGCGTCGAGCCCGCCTGCAGCACCACCGGCGCGAGCCCCTTCCCGGCTTTGACCCCGTCGATCCGGACCTCGAGCCCGGCCGCCCCCGCGGCCGTGGCTTCGACGACGGCCCGGACCCTCAGCCGGGCCTCCTTCCGATCCAGGGACTCCTGGACGACCTCCATATCCCGGAACCGGGCCCCGGACCAGGCCTCGATCCGGATCGGCCTCCAGATGCCCGAGGTCACCAGCCGCGGCCCCCAATCCCATCCGAAATGATAAGGGGCCTTGCGGACATGCGGAGCCTCTCCGGGAAGCTGCACGGCCCCCCTCTCCGCGAGGAGGCGCTGCCGCTCGACGGGCGAGTCGAACTCGATGCGGATGTCGTTCCGGCCCGGCCTTAGAAAGGGCTTGACGTCGAAGCGCCAGGTCCGGAACATGTTGTCGGACTCGCCCGCCGATCGGTCGTTGACGAACACCCGGGCGAACGTGTCGAGGCCCTCGGCCACGAGCTCGATGCGCTCATGACGGGCGATCTCCTCGCCGGCCTCGAACATCCTTCGATAGACCCAGGCCTCCTTTTCGATCCAGCGGACATCGAGCTCGTTCATCCGGTGAAAAGGATCGGGGATGAGACCCGAGCGTATCAGGTCGGTGTGGACGCACCCCGGCACGGCGGCCTTGTTCCAGGCCGCCGTTCGCGCCCGCCGGAACTCCCAATCGCCGTCGAGCGGCAGGCGGACGACCGCCGAGGGTCGGGCCTGTCCGCCGGAGGCCTCAGGCGCCGGGAACGCGCCTGCCGACGCGGCCGCGGCCAGCGCGGCCGCCGCCAGCCGGACGAGGGCGCCGAGGGCTCCTTGACCGGCCGTCGAAGCTCTCATCCCGGCTCTCTCATGGGCCTCACCGACCGCTCAAGGGAAGAGCTTCTTGGCTAGGGCCGCCAGGTTCCTGGCGTGGCTCTCACAGCCGTCCAGGGCCCTCTTGTCGGGCCGTCCGATGGCCGCCGGGCCGTAGTGGTCCCCCTGGTGGTCGCCTCGCAGGACCATCCCGTGGATGAGCAGCGCCTTGAGGATGTCGAGGACGGTCGTCTCGTTGCCGCCGGCGACGTTGGCCGAGGACGAGAAAGCCCCGCCGACCTTGCCCTTCAGCTTGCCGTGGAACTTGACGCTGTCATCGAGGAGCTTTTTAAGCTCCCACGCCATCGTCCCGTAGTAGGTCGGCGACCCCAGGACGATGAGGTCGTAGGCGAGAAGGTCCCGGGCCTCGATCTCCTGGACCTTCTTCAGGTCGGTCTCCAGGCCTTCGGCTTTGAGGACCTCGTCGAAGCGGGCCGCCATTTTCTGGGTATTGCCGGTGCGGGAGTAATAGCCGACGAGCGCTTTGGGCATAGGGTCCCTCCTTCCCGGCACCGATTATGCCAGAGGGGGGCGGGGCCGTCAACGCGGCCGGGCGCTCAGTACTCGAAGGTGATGAGCCCGGTCTTGAGCTTGAGCTGGTTGCGGAGGGTTTCCTTGGTGACCTTCTTGTCCTTCTCGGCCTTGACGGCCTTGAACAGCTCCCAGGTCGTCAGCAAGCCGTTGCCATCCTTCTGGGCCTCTTCGACCTGGGCGGCCGAAAAGGGGTTGTCGCGGAGCTTGGGCTCGACGGCCAGGAAGTAGTTGCCGACCAGGACGGCCTTCATCCGGGTGTTGTCGAACTCCTGCATCCGGCGGCCCTTGTACTTCTGGAGAAGGGCGCACTCGTCGTCGGTGGCCCAGTTCCTGTTGCCCCGCACGAGGACGATGACCAGGCTCTCCTTGCGGAGGCTGATCTCGACGTTCGGCTCGTCGTTGTCGATGAGCCAAGCGTCCTCCTCCTTGCTCCGGATGACGTTCTTCCAGTAGGTGTCGACATCGACGACCTTCACCCAGCCGAGATAGCGGAGGGCGTGGATGACGGCGCCCCTCAGCTCCGGCCCCTCGGCCTTGAGGAGCTTGTGGAACTCGTCCTGCCCCGAGGCCTTGGTCTCGCGGATGAGGCGGTCGATATCGGCCAGGGCCGCCTCGTGGCGGCGCCTTTCTTCGTCCTTCTTGGCCAACAGCTCCTTGAGCTCCGGGAAGACGTAATCCTGACCCTCGATCCAGTCTTGGCCCGGCTCACCGGGGGGGGGATCGGCCAGGGACAGCTTATCCTTCAGGAGATGATCGATGACCTCGACGTTCTTCGGGCCGAACGAGGGCAGGAGCAGGATGTGTCCCTTGCCCTTCCGCAGGAGAAGAGCGACGGGCGCCCCGTCGGCGCTCTTGGCCAGAACATCGAGCGGGCCGTTGGTTGGGGTCTGCTTCTCCCACAGGCCCTCCTCGAGCGTCTCGGGCATCAGGCGGAACGCGCCGGATATGAACGGCCGGAAGCGCTCGAACGGCACGTGGAACAAAGCCCGGGGATTGAAGACCACGGAATCGGCCCGGACGCCGTCCTCGATCCGCAGGCCCGGGATGGGACCGACGATGTTGGTCAGCTGGGGGGTCTCCCCGCCGCCGATGAAGCAGACGACCCGGAGGCCGCCCTTGATCCGTTCGCCGAGCCGCTCTTGGACTTCGCCGTGGAGATCGGAGGGCCCTCTCGGATCGGCGTCCCCGAGCCGGTAGAACACGATGTCGCTCTCGCCGGGGATGTCGAGGGGCTCCTCCTTCCCCGTCCTCCATCCCGTCGAGACGAGCTCGACGTCGTATTTCCTCGAAGTGAGGTAGTCCCGTTCCTGGTCCTCGAAATCGACGAGCAGGATCCTGGCCATGGGCCGTCTCCTTTCATATGCGGGAGGTCCGGCGACCTCGGTTCCGGCCCCATCATGGCCTTCCTCCCTTCTCCCCGTCAATCACCCCAAGGGGTGATTGCCGAGAGGATTTTTCATCGTTTTTGGACCCCGGGCGCGAAGCCGGCGGGTCATCCCCGGCGGCCTCCTCTCTTCGGGACCGGACGGCCCTTGTGAGACCGGATGGTGTTCCTCTGCTGAGAACCGGGGGTATCCCTTTGCCTTTACCGGCCTCCCCATCCCGTGGACAATCCGAGCGGAGCGTGTTACCCTTGGTTCAGCGCCGGCCCGCCCGTACGGCGGTCCGAGCTCCTTCTCAAGGAGGCCACCCATGAAGTTTCGCGCATCGCTCATCGTCCCGGTCATCGCCCTTCTCCTGGCCGCGGCCTGCGACGGCGGTCCGGAGGCGTCCGGGAACGGCTTCAAGTTCTCGTTCTCGTTCTCCGAGGAAATGTCCCGGGAGCCACTCGACGGGCGGCTGCTCCTGCTCGTCTCGGACAACGAGGCGGCCGAGCCCCGGTTCCAGATCAGCGACGGCCCCCGGACCCAGCTCGTCTTCGGCATCGACGTCGACGGCCTGGCGCCGGGCGAAGAGGCCGTCATCGACGCTTCCGCCTTCGGCTACCCGCTGCGGAGCCTGGCCGGGCTGCCGGCCGGCGAATACATCATCCAGGGGCTCCTCCACAAGTACGAGACCTTCCGGCGCTCCGACGGCCACGTCGTCAAGCTGCCCATGGACCGCGGCGAGGGCCAGCATTGGAACCGGGCCCCGGGCAACCTCCTGAGCGAACCGCGCAAGATGCGCATCGACCCGCGAAGCTCCGGGGCCGTCCGCATCGCCCTCGACAGGAAGATCCCGCCCATCCCGGATCCCGAAGACACGAAGTACATCCGCCACGAGCGCATCCAGAGCGAGCTCCTGACCGAGTTCTGGGGCCGGCCCATGCACCTCGGGGCCAACATCCTGCTGCCGGAAGGTTTCGACGAGCACCCCGAGGCCCGCTACCCCCTGGTCATCTTCCACGGGCACTTCCCCTACACCTTCGAAGGCTTCCGGGCGGAGCCCCCCGATCCCGGCCTGAAGCCCGATTACAGCGAGCGCTTCCGGCTCGAGGGCTACAACCGCATCCAGCAGGAGTACGCCCACGAGTTCTACAAGGTTTGGACCGGGAAGGGCTTCCCGCGGGTCCTGCTCATCGAGATCCAACACGCCAATCCCTATTACGACGACTCCTACGCCGTCAACTCGGCCAACCTCGGCCCCTACGGCGACGCCATCGTCCGCGAGCTCATCCCGTATATCGAGAAGAAGTACCGCGGTTTGGGCCAGGGCTGGTCGCGCTTCATGTACGGCGGCTCGACGGGCGGCTGGGAAGCCCTGGCGGCCCAGGTCTTCTACCCCGACGATTTCAACGGCTGCTATGCGGCCTGCCCCGATCCCATCGATTTCCGGGCCTACACGCTGGTCAACATCTACGAGCACGGCAACGCCTACTTCCTCGACAGCCCGTGGAAGCGAACGCCCCGGCCCGGCATGCGCAACTGGCTCGGAGAGGTCAGCTGCACCTTGGAGGAGGTCAATCACCGGGAACTGGCCCTGGGCACGAACTCCCGGTCCGGCGACCAGTGGGACATCTGGCAGGCCGTCTTCAGCCCGGTCGGCGGGGACGGCTACCCCAAGCCCATCTGGGACAAGCTGACGGGAGAGATCGACCGGGAGGTGGCCTCGTACTGGCGCGAGAACTACGACCTCGTCCACATCATGCGACGCGACTGGAAGACGCTCGGCCCCAAGCTCAAGGGCAAGATCCACATCTACGTCGGCGACATGGACAACTACTACCTCAACAACGCCGTCTACCTGGCCGAGGAGTTCCTGGAGAGCACCACGGATCCCTATTACGACGGCGAGGTCGACTACGGCGACCGGGCCGAGCACTGCTGGAACGGCGACCACGACCAGCCGAACGCCATTTCGCGCCTCCGCTACCATCAGATGTTCATTCCCCGGATCGCCCAGCGCATCCTGAAAACGGCGCCCGCGGGAGCGGACCTGACGAGCTGGCGTTACTGAAGGCTCCCTGGTCCGACCCGGCGCCGGGCCGGCCGGGCGGGGACCTCCGCCGCCTTCCATCGTGCGGCGATCTGTGAGACCCGTTGGCACGGGAATTGCAGAATATGAGGCGTGCGACATGACCGGAGCCTCAACCGGCTGGATCCTTCCCTGAGCGCCGTCGCGAACCCGACGAAGTGGCCGGTCAACTATAAATTTCTTTACATAACTAATTTTATAGTTGACAAACTACAAAAATAGTTATATATTAGGAGTGCCATGAAAGAGCTGACCCGAGCCGAAGAGCAGATCATGCATGTCCTCTGGTTCCTCAACGAGGCCTACGTCAAGGACATCATCGAGCGTCTGCCCGAGCCCAAGCCGGCCTACAACACCGTCTCGACCATCGTCCGCATCCTGGAGAAGAAGGGCTTCGTCGGGCACCAGGCGTTCGGCAAGACCCACCGCTACTATCCCCTCGTCGCCAAAGAGGACTACACACAGGCCTTCCTGAAAAGCTTCGTCAAGCACTACTTCGACAACTCGTACCAGGAGCTGGTGTCGTTCTTCGCCAAGGACCGGGACCTCAGCGTCGCCGAGCTCGAGGAGATCCTGACCGCCCTGCGGGAGGAGATCCGGAAGCAGAAGGCGGGAAAAAATGGATGACCTGGCCCTCTACCTCCTGCGTTCGGCGGGCTGCCTGGCCCTGTTCTACGGTTTCTACCGGATCGCGCTGGCCAGGGACAACAACTTCGGGCTCAACCGGGCCTACCTTTTGGGCTCGGCGGTCCTGTCCATGGCCCTTCCCCTCATCCATGTCCCGTCGCCGCTCTTCAAGAGGCTCGTCCCGGCTTCGGCGCTGTCCTTTTCGACGCCGCAGACGTCCGGGGCCCCGGTCACCAGCGCCGGAGGGGGCACCGTCGATGTCCTTCTCGCCGCGTATATCGCCGGGGCCTCGATCCTCCTGGTCCTGTTCCTGGTCAGGATCATCCGTCTCTTCGTCCTCGCCGCCCGCTGCGGCTGCGAGCGCCACCGAGGGCTGAGGGTCGTTCTCTGCGGGCACCCGGGGGAGTCGTTCTCGTTCTTCAACTTCGTCTTCCTCAACAAAGCCAACATCCCGCCCGGCGACCTCGACCGGGTCCTGGCCCACGAGCTGGCCCACGTCCGGCAGCTCCACTCGGCGGACGTCATCCTGACCGAGATCCTGTCCATCGTCCAATGGTTCAATCCTTTTGTATGGCCGTACAAAAGATCGCTGCGCGAAACCCACGAATACCTGGCGGACCGAGCGGCCGTCGCGCAGGGCTGCGGTCTCGCCCGGTATCAACTGCTCATCGTCGAGCAGCATGTGGGCGGAAAGCTGTTCGAGCTGGCGAGCGGCTTCCGAGCATCCCAGATCAAAAGGAGAATCACGATGTTATCCAAGCAGGAATCGAAGGGATTGGCGCGGTGGAAGCCTTTCCTCATCCTGCCCCTGGCACTGGTCCTCGTCCTGGCCTTCGCCGAGGCCCGCCTGGTCGTCCAGGCCGGTCCGGCCGCGGCCCCGGCGACGGTCCAAAGCGGCGCGCAGGAGTCCGGGAAGAGCGCCAAAGCGGGGGCGCAGGCCGAGGATGAGATGATCAAGGCCCTCAAGGAGAAGGCCGCCCAACTCGAGGAGATGAGAGCCAAGAACGGCGAGCTTCTCTCCAAGCTTCAACAGAAGCTCGAAGCGACCTCCGATCCCCAGGCCAAGGCCGAGCTCACGGCCAAGCTCAAAGAGCAGAAGCTCATGTCCCTCGAGCTCAGCGCCAAGGAGCGCATCCTCCAGGTCAAGAAGCTGGAGATGGCCCTGAACAAGGAAGACGACGCGGCCAAGAAGGCCGACATCGAGAAGAAGATGCAGCTGCTCAAGGCCGAAAGCGAGGACTATCTCAAGAAGGTCGAACAGGTCCGCAGCGCCGAGGAAAAGGCCAAGCTGGAGGCCAAGAAGAAGTAACTCGCGACAGAGAGGCGAAGGGGGGGCGGGGCCCGCGAACCCGGCTCCGCCCCTCTCTTCCGCTCGACCTCGCCGGGCGGCCTCCCCGCCAGAGGTGAGGCTTTCGCAGCGAATATCACCCCCCGAACTATGCCGGAAGAGGATGGCTCTGCCGGCGAACCTCCTCTATGATCGGGGCGAGAAATGCTGCGGATCTTTCCCCGGACACCCCGCCAAAGCCCCGGCAAGCCGGACGGCCGGGGCGGACTCCGCCTCTCCCCCTCCCGGCCTGCCCCGGCCCCCGCGCGCATCCCGGAGGAAACCGTATTCCTTGAGGCCGACCGAATGCCCGGGACTGCGGAGATCGGGCCCCCACCGCCCCCCTCCACCCCCGCCGACGAAACGGTCACCCTATGCTCCCCCTCCGTCGAACTTTCTCCGGCCCCCGGCGGCCCCGCCAACGGAAAGAACGGCAACGGCTATTTGAGGCATCTCTTCGACTACGCCCCCGACGCCTACTATCTCAGTGATCTGCGCGGCACGTTCGTCGACGGCAACCTCGAGGCCGAGCGGATGCTGGGATACGAGCGGGAGGAGCTCATCGGAAAGAGCTTCATGGCCGCCGGCCTACTCCCGGCCGCCCAGATCCCCAAGGCCGCCGCGCTGCTGGCCCGCAACGCGTTCGGCAAGGCGACCGGCCCCGACGAGTTCACCCTGCGCCGCAAGGACGGCTCGTTCCTCACGGTCGAGATCCGGACCTTTCCGACGTCCATCAACGGCAAGACCCTCATCCTGGGCATCGCCCGGGACATCACCCGGAGAAAGAAGTACGAAGAGGAGATCTCGGCCTGGGAGAAGCGGTTCGAGCTGGTCATCGCCGCCTCCGGCCAGGTCGTCTACGACTACGACCTGTCGACCGGGCAGATCGTCTGGAGCGGGAGCCTCGAACAGGTCCTCGGCTATGATCGCCGGGAGATGGGCGGCATCGAGGAATGGACCGAGATGATCCATCCCGAGGACAGGCCCGGGGCCGTCCGGCTCCTGGAGGCCGCCGAGCGGGAGCGGTCCGTCTACGACGTCGACTACCGGTTCCGCCACAAGGACGGCGGCTACCGCTGGATCCACGACCGGGGCTTCTTCCTCATCGAGGAGGAACGCAACATCCGTCGGATGATCGGCATGATGCAGGACATCACCGACCGCAAGCAGGCCGGGCTCCTGCAGAGCGCCGTCTATCGCATCGCCCAGGCCGCCGACAGCACCGACACTCTCGACGATCTTTTCAAGTCCGTCCACATGACCGTGGCCACGGTCATGCCGGCGGGCAACTTCTACATCGCCCTCTACGACGAAGGAAAGGACCTCATAAGCTTCCCTTACTTCGTCGACGAGGAGGACGCCCCCCCGTCCCCCCTCAAGCCCGGAAAAGGCCTGACGGAATACGTCCTGCGGACCGGGAAGTCCGTCCTTTGCGACGAGGCCACGGACCTCGAGCTGCGGGGATGCGGCAAGGTCGAGGTCGTCGGGGCCCCGTCGGCCATCTGGCTGGGCGTCCCCCTCATCGTCGACGGGCGGACGATCGGGGTCATGGTCGTCCAGCACTACAGCGATCCGAACGCCTACGGCGACGCCGAGCGCCGGGTCCTCGAATTCGTCTCCTCACAGGTGGCCCGGTCCATCGAGCGCAAGCGGGCCGAGGAGGCCCGGCGCGAGAGCGATCAGCGCATCTCCCATCACGTCCAGCACACCCCGCTAGCGGCCATCGAGTGGGATACCTCTTTCCGGGTCCTGCAGTGGAACCCCGCGGCCGAGAGGATCTTCGGCTTCTCGGCGGAGGAGGCCCGGGGGCGGCACGCGTCGTTCATCGTCCCCGACGCCTACCGGGAGCACGTCGACCATATCTGGAGCGGTCTGCTGTCCCGTACGGGCGGCGAGCGCAGCACCAACGAGAACGTCACCAAGGACGGGCGGACGATCTTCTGCGAATGGTACAACACCCCGTTGGTCGACCCCCGGGGGCAGGTCGTCGGGGTGGCCTCGATGGCCCAGGATGTCACTACCCGCAAGCAGGCCGAGGAGGCCCTGCGCGACAGTGAGGAGCTGTACCGCAAGCTGGTGGCCTCCATCCCCGACATGATCATCCGCGCCGACCTCAAGGGCGACATCATCTTCGCCAACCGGGTCGCCGTCCGGCTGAGCGGGTTCGACAGCATGGAATCTTTCGTCGGGCGCAATATCATGTCGTTCGTCGCCCCCGAGGACCGGGAGAAGGCGGCCAAGACCTGGAAGGAGATGTTCGAGCGCCGCATACCTCCCCAGGAGATCGGCCTGGCTTTCGCGGGCAAGGGGGTCATCCGGTTCGAGATCGACGGGTCCGTCCTCCGCAGCGTGGAGGGACACCCCTACGGGGTCGTCTTCGTCTGCCGCGACATCACCGAGCGCAAGCTGGCCGAGGAGAGTCTCCGCATGGGGCTCGACAAGCTGCAGCAGACCTTGAAATCGTCCATCGACTCCCTGGCCTCGGCCATCGAGATGAGGGACCCTTACACGGCTGGCCACCAGCAGCGCGTGACGCACCTGGCCAGGGCCATCGCCGAGGAGATGGGCATCGACGGCCAGCGGCTGGAGGCCATCGAGGTCGCCGGCGTCATCCACGATATCGGCAAGCTCTACGTGCCCGCCGAGATCCTCAGCAAGCCCACCAAGCTGACCGAGATCGAGTACGCCCTCATCAAGATGCACGCTCAGGCCGGCTACACCATCCTCAGCAAGATCGACTTCCCCTGGCCTATCGCCGATATCGTCCACCAGCACCACGAATACCTCAACGGTTCGGGCTATCCCCAAGGGCTGCAAGGGAAAGACATCCTGCTCGAGGCCCGGATCCTGTGTGTCGCCGATGTCGTCGAGGCCATGTCCTCCCACCGACCCTACCGGCCTGCCCTAGGCATCCAGTCGGCGCTCGACGAGATCGCCCAGAAGCGGGGCATCCTCTACGACCGCGAGGTCGTCGACGCCTGCTTGAAGCTCTTCCGCGAAAAACGGTTCAAATTCGACTGACGGTGCCTTGGCTGACGCAACTTACACATATTAAACAATATGACGCGTCAGGAAGGCCCCTTATCGGGCCTTAATGGGCTTTTTCAGCCCTGGAAAAGGCCCCTTGTCGTCCCTTGCCTATCCCTAGAGGCGCGCCCAGGCCGGCGGCTCGCCCGGCGCGGGACGGCGCCCGTAGAAGACGTCGTCGAGCCGGACAGCCGCCCGCCGGAAAAGGGCCGACCGGCGCACGCCCCAGCGGACGGCGTTGTGGAACAGGTTGTCGGCGTGCGAGTAGGGGCATACGGCCACGCACCGCGCGCAATCGGTCCCGACGACGTTCCAGTAACGGAAACAGGCGTCGTGGTCGATGCGCCACCTCCGGACGCCCTCCGGCCCCTCGGACCGCCCGCCGTCCGGGATGGCCCCGGCGGGGCAGTTGTCGGCGCACTTGCGGCAACGCTCGCAGAAATCGATGACCGTCGCGTCCCGCCCCGGGCCGTCGGGAACGAGCTCGAGCGGGGTGGTCACGATCCCGAGCCGCACGCGCGGCCCGAGGCGCGGGGTCATCAGCAGCCCCAGCCGCCCGATCTCGCCCAGTCCCGCGTCCCTCGCGACGAGCGGCGCGACGACCCGGTAGCTTCCGTCGATATGGGCCCGCGCCGGATAGCCCATCTTCCGAACCGCCGCGGCCAGCTGAACGGCGATCCTGGCCGCTTCGACGTACTGGCGCCCCGACTCCATGACGGCCGGCGCACGGGGCGCGGCCCTCGTCATCCGCAGGTCCATCTCGACCGTAAAGGCTATCGCGTACCCCGGCTCGAAGGGGATCTCCTCCCCGTACCGGCTGAAGTCCCGCCCGATATGGGAATAGACATGGTAGGGCCGGAGCTTCGTGACCCCGGCGGCGCTCGCACCGTAATAGAGAGCCAGCGCCTTCACATATTCTGACGCCCTGGCCGGTCCGATCTCCAGCTTTATCTCCGCCACGGGACCGTCCACAGCGCCGCGCAACGCTTCGGTCAGGAAAAAGCTGCCCTCGGGCGAGGAGAAAAGGAACGGCTCCGCCAAGGATCCCTCGAAGGACAGCAGCCCCGGCAGCGTCCGGATCGCATCGTCGACGGCCTTCTTCTCCGGCCGCATCGCGTAGTAAGAACCGTACTCCGCGCTCCCGGGCTTCAATCGGATGCGCGAGAAAGGGATGTCCCGCTCGTCATACCGTCCGATGGGGGCGTCTTCGGGCAATTCGTTCCACCGTGGCAAAAACACTGAATGATCGCCGGGGGCCTCAAACCCGCCGCCGTCGGTCCCTCAGGCGGCCTCGTCGACGAGCGTGATCCCCTTGAACTTGGCGAACGCTCTCATCTCCCTTGTGATGTCCCCGTAACAGGTCTGACGGTGGAGCCCCTGCGTCCAGGTCCTCCAGAGCCGCGAGAGGTCCCCGTCGACGCGGACGGCGATCTTGGTCCGGCAGCCGCGGTCGTGCTCCAGCCCCACGGGGGCCTCGACGATCTCCCCCGTGAAATACTGGATGCGGTCCATCCCGACGAGGATGGCCTGGGTGACCTTCTGGCCGACGCGCATTTCGACCTGGGGGACGACGCCCTCTTCCCTTTCCATGACCGTGCGCAGCTTGTAGGGATGGCCGGGCTCGGCCGGGCCGTCCATGTGGGTCGTCCCCATACAATGGGCCAGGATGATCGTGTTCCGCCCTTCGTCGACCGTGGGGTCGCTGATGAATCCCGGCCGGCCCGACAGTCCTTGGAAGATGATGTGGGTCATGGCCGAGCGCAGGTCGGACTCGCAGATACCGCCCCAGCCCAGGTTATTGAGGCGCGACAGGCCGACGCACGGATAAGCCGGCAGGGTGATGGTCTTGTCCCACATCGAGCCGTAGCAGTCGATGGCCATGACGGTGGCCCTCTCCTCGTCGAGGATCCGCTCCAGCGCCAGGGCCAGCCGGCACGAACGATAGACATCGTCCTTCGACGGCTCGACGAGCTTGTCCGCGCCGCGCAGCCAGCGGTCGGTCTCGGCCCGGGCGGCGGCCTCCCCCACGGCCTCGTAGGCCCTCAGGACGCGGCCGCGGTCGAGCCGGACGATCTCCGTCCCGAATTTCTCTCGGGCCGAACCGGCGTAATCCTCGAAGGGCCGGGTCGTCAGGTTGAGGACCTTGGCCTCCCGGAGATGATGGATGGCCCGAAACGGCCGGACGGCGAACGCCAGCTGGTCGTAGTCGCTGGTCAGGAGGCACTCCGCCAGAGCCCCCTTCTCTTGGCCCAGAAGGCCGCCGTAACCGGTCCATTCGTGTCCGGAATACGGGGCGGCGAAGATCATTGTCGGCTTCCCTTCGCCGAGCACGGCGTCGAGGATGGGACCGATCCAGATCGTTAGATGGATGGCCAGGATGCCGTCCACGTCCTTCAGGCTGTCTTTCAGGGCCCCGATCTCCTCGGGAGAGCTGACCAGCCTGTCCACAACGAAATCGACGTCGGCGAACTCGTCCTTGAGCCGGGCGAAATGCGACTCGTAAAAGGCCACTTCCCGGGCCAGGTCGAGCGATGGCTTGGGCCAGTGAGGCCCGGGTTTGCCCATGTAGATCTTGGCGACCTTGACTTTGGTTCCCCGGCAGCCGGGGCTGACGAGCTTCGCGCCCTCCCCCCCCGCGTTGGCGGAGCCTGTCCATGGGAAAAGACCCGGCCGGGCCGCGCAGATCGCGCCTCCGGCCGCCGACAGCTTCAGGAATTCGCGACGATCGATAGAACCCATGTCGACCTCCTCACTTCCAGTCCGTCAGGATGAATCCGACCCCGATGCGGTTGACGCGGTGGTCGTAGTCGATGAGGCTCTCGCCGTAGCCCATGAAGTACTGGACGTAGCCGCCGAGCTGGGCGAACAGGGGGAAGCTCCACTCGAGTTGAACGGCCCCCCGGTTCTCGCCGAAATCCAAGTTGTTGCGGAACATGACGCCGAGCCGGTGGCTTTTCAGGAAGTAATAAACCCAGAGCTCCCCGTATCCCATGTACGTGTCGATGCCGGGATTATCGTCCTCTTCGACGGTCTCGGGGATCCTGTACCAGCCTTTGAGCAGCAGCGAAAGATCGCCCCTCTCGATGCCGATATTGGCCACCAGGCGGTTCCAGCTCCGGGACAAGGGCTCCGACTGACCGTTCGACTGGTGGTTGATCCCGACCTGGAGGAAGCGGACCCTTAGGCCGAGGACACTGAAGCGCGTCCGGAAGTTGACGAGGACCTCGGGCTCGTAATTCGTGTCGCGGAAGGGCGAGCTGTCGTCAAAATTGTAGAGCTGCCAGAAGGAGCGCTGGGTGTAAGCGAACCACAGGTCCACCGGCTGCCCGAGCATGTCCTGCCAGAGCTTGGCCTTGAAGCTCAGCTGGAAGGTGACCTCGGGCTTGACGAGCGTCTTGGCCGGATCGACCGCTTGGAAGGGGGCCGGGTTGGGCAGTTCGTTGAACGAGAACACAAGCGCATGGTTCGACCGGTGGAAAGTGATGGACGGTTTACCGGCCCGGGTTTCCTTGTCCAGGTGCCAGAGCTCGGTGAAATAGGACGGCTTCTCCTGGCCGGCGGGGCCGGCCGCAAGCTCTCCGACGGCCACAGGCGTCAACAAGAAAACGACGGCCAGGACGGTTGCGGTCTTCTTTGGCGATGTCAAGGGGAACCTGCCTTTCATCCGGGGCGGACCCGGAGGACCCTATTCGGCGGCGGCCGGCGGTGCGGCCTTCTTCTCGGGCTTGGGCTTCTTTTCCTTGGCCCCTTCCTGGCCCTTCTTGGGCTTGCCGGGCTTTTCGGCCTTGCCGGCCTTTTCGGCTTTTCCCTCCCGGCGGCCCGAGGCGGCCTTTTCGGCCTTGGCCTTGGCGGCGTCCTCGATCCTTTTCTCGTTGTCGGCGAGGCTCTTCAGTCGCACATTCACGGCCTTGATGGCGGCCCGGGCCTTGCGGACGAGGGGGTCCCTGTCGGCCTTGGCGGGGTCCTTCCCCTGGCCCGAAAGGAAGGCCATCCTGTCGTTCAGCTCCCTCTCGGCTCTCTCTTTCTGGCGCAGGAGCACCTGCTTGCGGTTCATTCCCATGTCTTACTCCTCTGTTCGTTCCGCCGGTCCTCGCCGGACGGCCATCAACTTTACCAAGATTCCCGGGAAAAAGCCACCGCCCGGCTCAATCCACTTTCTTGAGGACGGGCGGCGGGTCCGGCCTGTCCCCCTTGATGAAGATCGCCATGCGGACATACCTGCGGTCGGAGGCGTCGAGCGGGGCCTCCCCTTCGTAATCGTGCCAGCGGCCCAGGAATTCCGCGACGGGTATGAAGCCCCGCGACCCGAGCAGGGAGGGGTCCTCGAAATAGAGGTTGTGTTCGTCCATGCCCAGCAAGACCATGTAGTGACCGTCCTCCCAGGTTTCCGTCCAGGGAACTTCGTCGCTCTCGCGCCACGCTTGGAGGTCGACGATGACCGTCTCCCCGCCCGACAGAGCGGCTTCGAGATCCTCCAGAGCGAGGCCCTCCCGAAGCTCGGCCCGGAGCCCGTATTCGCGGGCCACGCGGATGATATCCTCGGGATGGGTGCCCTGTTCCGGCGTCGTCCCCAGCTTCTCCGTGAGCCGGTCTTCCCGTTCCTGGGCCCCCCAATAGGCCAGGACGGACTGCAGGGCCGCCGCCCCGCAGGAGTAACCGGTGCTCTGACGCACCATGGGGACGCCCGCGAAGAGACCGACCACCGTAGCCGCCGCTCCGGAGCCGCCGGCCGCGTAGGAAGCGCCCGCCGGCGGCGCGGAGCCGGCCGTTTCGATGCGTCCGAGGAGGAATCCCAGGGCGAGAGCGGCGAGCAGGCCGAAGACGGCCAAGGGCAAAGAGACTTTGGGCGCGTATCTCATGGGAACCTCTCTTCGATCGAGCCCATCTTGCCCGGGCCGGCCGGGCCTGTCAAGGGCGCCGGGGACCACTCAGAAGACGGCCCTTCTTGGCGTAGGCCTCGAGGATCGGGGCGATGTACGGCGGGTGGACCAGGGCCGCATCGAACGGGTCGTAGGGTTGCAGGCTCATGCGGCCGCGGCCGTTCCTGCCGTCGGCGCCGCTGGCCTCCGCTGGCGCGCCCAGCTCGTTAAAGGAGGTCATGAACAACGGCACGCGGTCCCGGCTGACGCATGTGATCACGCCCTGGACCGGCCGGCCCTTCTCGGCCATCAGGTCGATCAGCGTGAAATGGTTCTCCTTCGTCGCCAGCGGCTGCCGGGCCCTCGGTTCCAGGTAGTTCCTTTGCCCCCCTCCGCCGGAGACGACCATCACCGTGCCTTCATGGAGCGTCTGGTGATGCCTGTGCCAATGACCGAAAAAGGCCAGAGGGACACGGTAGCGTTCGAGGAGCTCGAGCATCCTGGCCTCGTTCCGCTGCCTGCGGGCGAAAAGGGCGTAGACGCCGCGGAACGAACCTTCAAAGGCCCCAACGGGGAATTCGTGGGTGAAGAACAGCTTCTTCGAGGGGCCCGGGCCGCGAAGCCTGTCCTCGAGCCAAGCCAGGCGCGGGCCGGTCATCCCCAGCTCGTCGGAGCCCATGAAGATGAAACGCACGTCCTCGAGGTCGAAGAAGAAGTCCCGTTCTCCGAAGACCGCCTCGACGACCCGGCGCACCCCGCCGTGGGCCTCGTGGTTGCCCCTGACGTGGATGATGGGGTGCGGATAGCCCTTGATCGCGTCGAGGTAAAAACTGCAGTTCTCGAGCCTGTTGGCGACGAAGTCGCCGAGGTTGACGATGAACACGGGGACCGGCTCCAGGGCCGAGACGGCGGCCAGCATCTCCCGGTAGGCGCGGTTATTATCGGAGAGGGTGTCGCCGATGACAACGAACCGAAGCCACGGGCCCCGCTCGGGATCCCGCCGCCCCGCTATCCGCCGGATGGCCTGGCCGTTCGAATCGATGATCCCGTCCAGACCTTCGCGGACGGCGGACGGGTCCGGCCTTCCGAGAAGGTCCACATAGGTCCGGCTTTTGCCGGCATAGGTGCAGGCCCCGACGCCCAGCGCCGCCGCCAGCATCAGTCCCAAGCCGGTCTTCAGGTGCGTTTTTATGGTCGCTCCCTTCAATCAAATGATAGGCGGGTGGCGGGGGGATGTCAAACGGGGCCGGGGTGTGCCGGGACGGCTCTCGGCGACGGCCGGCTCCTTGACACCCGGCCGGGGCCGGGGATATGCTCGGCCCGTGAGGAGGGCGGAATGATCGACCGGTTCAGGACGGGCGGGGCCCGGCGCGGGGCCTCGATGCCAACCTCGGGACGCGGGCCCATCGCGCGATCCTTGGCCGTCGCGATCCTGGTTCTCTGTTGGGGCGCACCGGCCCTGTCGCCGCGATCCCCGAGCTCCGGGGGGGCCTACGACGTAAGCGAGGCCATGATCCCCATGCGCGACGGCGTGAGGCTCCACACCCTGATCTACGCGCCGAAGGACGCGGCCGTCCCCCTGCCCATCATCCTCAGCCGGACCCCCTACGGCATCGCCGGATCGGCCCGGCGCCTCGAGGGCGCCTACAAGGAGCTCGCGGACGACGGCTACATCTTCGCTTTCCAGGACATCCGCGGCCGATACAAGTCGGAAGGATCCTTCGTCATGATCCGCCCGGCGCGCGACCGGAACGTTCCCCTCTCGTTCGACGAAGCATCCGACGCCTACGACACGATCGAATGGCTGGTGGCCAACGTCCCGCGGAACAACGGGCGGGTCGGCATGCTGGGGGTCTCCTATGACGGCTGGCTGACGGCCATGACCCTTCTCGAACCCCATCCGGCCCTCAAAGCCGTTTCCCCTCAGGCGCCGCCGGCCGACATGTGGCTCGGCGACGACTTCTTCCACAACGGGGCCTTCCGGCTGAGCTACGGGTTCGAATACGCCACCCGGATGGAGACCTCCAAGGAGCAGGCCGCCTTCGAGTTCGACCGCTACGACACGTTCGAGTGGTATCTGGCCCTCGGCCCGTTGTCGAACGTCAACGCCCGCTACCTCAAGGGGGCCATCCCGACCTGGAACGACTTCGTGGCCCATCCCGCCTATGACGAGTTCTGGAAAAAGCAGACCCTGGTCCCCCATCTCACGGGCGTGCCGGTGCCGGTCCTCAACGTCGCCGGCTGGTGGGACCAGGAAGACTTCTACGGACCGCTCCGGATCTACGAGGTCCTCGAGAGCCGCGACGACAAGGGGCTCAACTACCTCGTGGCCGGCCCCTGGAACCACGGCGGCTGGAACCGGAGCGAGGGGACGAGCCTGGGGGCCATCGAGTTCGGCAGCCCGACGAGCCGGTATTTCCGGGAGAGGATCCAGGCGCCCTGGTTCTCCCACTTCCTCAAAGGCTCCGGGACGAAGCCGGCCGTCGAGGCCTGGACGTTCGAGGTCGGCACGAACGAATGGCGGACCTGGGCCGGCTGGCCGCCGCTGCAGGACGCCGATGACAGGAAGCTCTATCTTCGGGACGGAGGCCGGCTGTCCTTCGAGCCGCCCGCCGAGACGGGCGTCGCGGCCGCCGACAGCTACATTTCGGACCCCGACCATCCCGTCCCCTACCGTCATCGCCCCATCGAGGCCACCTACTTCCCGGCCGGTTCGGGATGGTCGACCTGGCTCGTCCAGGACCAGCGCTTCGTGGACGACCGCCCCGACGTCCTGAGCTGGGAAACGGCCCCCCTGACGGAGGACCTCACTCTGGCCGGAAAGATCGAGGCCCGCCTGTTCGCCTCGACGACGGGCAGCGACAGCGACTGGGTCGTCAAGCTCATCGACGTCTATCCCGAGAAAATGCCGGGCGCTTGGAAGCTGGCCGGCTATCAGCTGATGGTCGCCAACGAGGTCTTCCGGGGACGCTACCGGAAGAGCTTCGAGCGGCCGGAGCCCGTCCCTCCCAACGAGATCGTCGCCTACACGATCGATCTCCATTCCCAGAACTACCGCTTCAAGAAGGGCCACCGGATCATGGTCCAGGTCCAGAGCACCTGGTTCCCCCTCATTGACCGGAACCCTCAGACCTTCGTCCCCAACATCTTCGAGGCCACAGAAGAGGATTTCCAGGCGGCCGTCCAGCGTATCCATCGCTCGGCGTCGCATCCCTCGCACCTCGTCCTGCCCGTCGTCCGGGACTAAGCCCGATCCGGGAACTTTTACTGCTCCGCCTTCGTCTTCTATATCGGACAGCGGGCGTCCGATAGCGGACACTTTTTGTGATCCGGCGGGCGCCGGTCCGGAGCGGAAGAAGGGCCTCCGGTTTGGCACAAAATCCGCTGTGTTTCAACAGGGAGAAAGAGCAAAACATCAACATAAAGCGGCCGGGTATCGCCACGCCGGAGCCGCCCGAAGACCGGCGGCAACGGCGGATGGTGTTCGAGGCCGGAAAGGAGACGGATGATGAAGAAAGCGCTATGGGCCCTCCTGGTCCTGACGGTCGCCCTGCTCGCCTTGGTCGGCGCGGCCTTCGCTCAGGGCACGTCCGGCATCGTCGGGACCTGGGCCGGCCATACGTTCGTCGGAGGGGGATACCGGGCCGAGTTCATCCTCACAGTGGACAAGGGGGCCGAGGGCCTGACGGCCAAGATCGGCAGCGAAACGGGCGAGATGCCCGAGATGCTCTGCCGCAACGTTGCCTTCGCCGCGGACAAGCTGACCTTCGACGTCGATTATCCCGAGGGAATGGAGATCGTCCTGATCAGCGTCAGCCTCACCCTGGACGGCGACAGCCTGAAGGGCGCCTGGGCCAATCCGAACGGCGAGACCGACGTCATCGAGCTCGCTCGCAGGAAGTAGCTCCGCCGGCGGCGCGCGGCGCTCCCGGTCACGATCGTGCGCGGCGGGCCTCGATGGCCTCGGGCGGCCCGGGGACGCGCAGCTCGAGCTTGGCCCCCGGCTCTTTCCCCATGGCGGAGAACCGGCAGTCGAAAGAGAGCGTGTGACGCCCCGCGCCCACCCTCATGAAGGCCGGATCGATGTCGATCTTGCCCCTTCGATGAAGCGACGCGTCCCGGACCCAGATCGTGCTTCCCCCGTCATACCGTAGCGACTCCCCGGCGGCCAAGGAGACGGTCAGGGCCGTCTCCGGCCCGCCGTCGATCGCCATCCGGATCCCCGAGAGGACCGCTTCCTGGGCGGTCAGGATGAATCCGACGACGGCCTCTCCGGCGGGGCTCTCGAAAGAGAAGATCGAGCGGCGCGGTTCCCCCGGTTGCCTGTCCCGCTCCTCGTGGCGGAACTTCAAAGACAGGACCTGGCGCAGGTCCCAGCGGCCCTCGCCCATCCTTTCCAGCTCGAACTCGTTGGCGATGTCCTTCATCCGCTCTTTCTGACCGGCCGTGAAAGCGCCGGACAGGCGGGCCCTCTCCCACTCCCCGACGAGGTCGAGGATCTCGGCGGCCTGCCCGTTGGCCATGAGCGCCTTCTCGCCGGCGACCAGGGCGTACCCGGCGTCGAACGCGGCCGAACGGGCCAGCATCCACTCGATGTCCTCGACCGGCGTGTCCTCCCGCAGGCTGAACCAGCCCAGCATGCCCGGCATCAGGTTGCGCTCGAAGTAAGCCTGGTTCTTGAGGCGGTATTCGGTCTGGCTCTCGCGGAAGCCCGCGTACCACGGCTCGCCCCAGTTCATGCGGCTGTAGATGTGCCAGAAATAGTGGGACGTCCGGCTGGCATCGATGATCGCATGCCGCTTGATGTCGTCCGACAGCCGGTCCCACCAGGCCTTGGTGAACAGGATCTCGCCGTAGTTGCCCATGCCGGTCGACCGGTTACCCTCCAGGCCGTCGAAGGAGATCTGGCGCAGGCCGCAGGCGTTGAACAGCTCGGCGAGGCGGCACGCGACCTCGGCGCCCAGTTCGGCGTCGGTCAAGAAGACCTGGTAGGCGTGGTCGGCCAGCTTGCTGACGGCGCTCCCGCTCGCGTGAGCGGCGGCCTTCGTCCCCCAGGCGCCCCGCTGGCAATTCAGGAGCCTCCATGGCGGCGAGCCGGTGACCCTTTCATAGCGGACGAGCTCCCGACCGACCATCGCCGTGCGCAAGTGATCGTTGCCGCTCGGGACGAAAAAGTCGGGCGATCCGATGGCGATCTCGGTCTGGGCGGCGTCGACATCCTCCGCGAGGACCGAGCCGCCGACCTTGGCCAGCCTGGCGTCCGGCACCGGCGTCACATAGGGGTCGTCGGTCGTGATGAAATTGGAGAGGGTGTGGACCCCCACGAAGATGCCTTCTTTTTCGGCCTTCTCGACGCACCTCCGAAGCCCTTCCCAGCCGTTCGGAAAGGCTACGGGATCGAGCTCGAAATGGCCCCAGCTCTTGAACGGCCCCGAGTGATACAGGTAGCGCAGCCCCGCCTTTTTCGCGTATTCGACGGCCTGCCCGATGGTCCTCTCGGAGAAATCGTGGATGAGGTAGGCGGCCGAGGCGGACGGCGCCGTCTTGCCCCACACGCCGTCGATCATCGGATGGGGCAGCCCCTCCGCGAGCTCGATCCGGCCCAGGGTCTCGAGCGCCCGGTCCTCCGGGCATCCGAACAGGGCGATCTTCGAGCCGACGACGCCGCCGTCCGCGAAGACCGGCGACACGTATCTCTCATGGCCCCAATTGGCGACGACCCGTTCCCTGGAGCGGTTGCGGCAGTAGGCCTGCAGCGCGCTTCCGTAGGCTTCGGGCTTGGCGGCCTCGACCCGGTACAGGACCTCGCGCTTGTTCTCTTCGCTGAGGTCGGAATAGTCGTCCTGCTCAAAGATGTCGAATTGGGGCATGCAGTCGTTGTCGGTCCAGGGAAAGCCGCCGAGGGTCTTCGGGTTCAAGGCCTGCAGGCCGATGGCGAACTCCTCGTCCCGGACGACGCCGACCGTTTCGCCGATGGTCTTCCCGATGCGCGTCGGGAAAGGCCCCCAGACGATCAGATCGACATCGTCGGGACGGCTGAGCTCCGTCAGCTCGAACGTCACGTGCGTCCGGCTTCGGCGGATCGCGATCGCGGCCTCAAGCCCGCCATCGAACCGGAGAGTCAGGACCCCTTCCCCGAAGGCCGCCGAGACCGGCGGCCGCAGCCGACCTTGGACCCGGCACGACAGCAAAGGAGAGTCCGCCTCCCCGGCCAGATGATCGCGCCGACGCTCCAGGTCCGTCAATTCCGTGAGGCGCCCCCTGGCGTCGAGGCCGACCTGGAAATGGTCCGTCCGCAACCGAACGACCGGCCTGTCTTGGGCGCAGGCCGCCAGCCCGGCGGCGAGAAGGATGGCCAGATGCTTCCCGCGTTTCATGATCGACCCCCGGCGTTGAGATCCATACTCGTCCACTTCGATCGATGACATCTTCCTTTGCCGAACCGTCCCGGAGGCTGTTCCTCGATCCGGCGAGGGCCGGGCCGGCCTGGCCCGAACGGCGCGCCCCGAAGGCTGACCGTCAATCGGGAGGAGAGTTTTCCCAGCAGGGAGCAGGGAGCTCGAAACCATCGCCGCCGCCCTCGAGCTCCGCCCGGCAGAACCGCGGCGCGGTCCATTTGGGGAAGGCCTGTTCGATCAACGGGCTCGATCCCTCCGGCGTCTCCCGGAGAGAACCGATCCTCTGCTCCCAGAGGCGTCTCCGGAGCTTCCTCCCGTCGGTCATCAGCAAAAGGAAGTACACGGGGATGATGAGGCCGCAAACGCCGGCCACGATGAGAAGGTTCATCTGTCCGTCCTTTTCCTCAGGCCCCGCAGATCTTCTCCTCCGAATCGAGCTTCCTTGGCTTTTGTCGGCTACTGCTTGCGCGATGAAAGCCTGGAAAATATTCCATTGCCCGGCTCCATTGTCAAGCTCAATTTGCCGAATTTTTCGGGCGAACGGCACGCACCACTACCACTGGGGCCCCCGACGGAAGTGCCGCCATAAATTGTGCGGCGCGGATCCCCGCTCAAGTTCGAAGCGATCGCCCTGTTATCACCGTTCGCCACCCGGGGGGCCGCCTTCCCCGGTTGACCCGCCCCGGCTCCGGTGCTATCCTCTGAGGGCGCGGCCGGCGACAGGATCGAGGCCGCGGAGCATCGCGATTCCCACGAGGAGGTATCCATGACAATCCGCCGAACGATCGTTCCCGGGGCCTTGCTGTTCGTCCTCCTGGCCTTCCTCACGGCCGGCCCGGCTGCCAGCGTCCAGGAACCGGCCGGCCGGACATACGGTCCTTCCGGCGAGCCCGAAGGTTGCACGGTCATCATGGTCGGCAAGAAGGCCTCGACCGACGGCTCGGTCATGACCACGCACACCTGCGACTGCGGCCTGTGCGACTGGACCTGGCGCTACGTTCCCGCGGCCGAGCACGCGCCGGGGTCGACCCGCAAGATCCACCACATCAACCAGTTCGGTACCTGGCCGCCCGACGACGGCCTGAAATGGGAGGCCGTCAAGCGGACCGTGGTCATGGAGATCCCCGAGGTCCCCCGGACCCGGGCCTACGTCCACGGGGATTTCGGCTACATGAACGACGCCCAGGTGGCCATCGGCGAATCGACCGTCGGCTGCCGGCCGAGGATGGAGAATCCCACCCCGGCGGCCAAGTTCGACATCACCATGCTGACCCTCATCGCCATGGAGCGGGCCTCGACGGCCCGCGAGGCCATCCGCATCATGGGCGAGCTCGGCGAGCGATACGGATACGGGCACACGGACACCGGCGAAATGCTGGCCCTGGCCGACCCGAACGAGGTCTGGGTGTTCGAGATCATGCCCGTCGGCCCCCTGTGGACCCCGGAGAGCGGCAAGCCCGGAGCGGTCTGGGCGGCCCAGCGCGTCCCCGACGACCACGTCTCCGTCTGCCCCAACGAATCGCGCATCGGCGAGATCGATCTCAAGAACCCCGATTTCTTCATGGCCTCGCCCAACGTCGTCCAGCTGGCCGTCGACATGGGCTTCTACGATCCCAAGAGCGGCCAGCCCTTCAACTGGAAGAAGGCCTACAACCCGACCGACGTCAGCGCCGCGAACACCGACGGGGCCCGGGTCCGCCTCTGGCGGTTCATGGACCTCGCGGCCCCCTCGAAGAAGTTCAGCCCGGAGACGTTGAACGAGGACTTCCCGTTCTCGGTCAAGCCCGACAAGAAGCTCTCGGTGCGGGACGTCATGGCCATGACCCGCGACCGGAACGAGGGGACGCCCTATTGGCCGGCCCGGGGCATCCAGGGCGGGCCGTTCCAGAACCCGAACTACCTCCCCTACGGTTTCGAGCTCGACGGCAAGCGCTACAGCATGCCCCGGGTCATCAGCGTCAACCGGGCCGAGTACGTCACCGTCACCCAGAGCCGGAGCTGGCTGCCCGACCCCATCGGCGGCATCGTCTGGCTGGCCTGGGGGGCCCAGGACACGTCCTGCTTCATGCCCCTCTACGCCGGCATGACCCGGCTGCCGCGCTCGTTCGAGATCGGCGACCACTGGCACTTCGACCGGGCCTCGGCCCGCTGGGCCTTCGATTACGTGGATTTCCACACCCAGGTCGCCTACAACCTGGCCATCGAGGACGTCCGAGCCGCCCAGAGGGCCTACGAGGATTCGGCCATCGACAGGACGGAGCTCATCGACAAGGCCGCCCTCGACCTTCACAAGAAGGACCCGGCCAAGGCCATCGCGTTCCTCAACGATTACTGCCTGTCGAACATCGAGCATGTCCTGGCCGCCTGGTGGCAGCTCGGCGACGACCTGCTTGTCAAGTACAATCACATGTGGGTCTACGACAAGGCCGCCCGCAAGAGGTCCCCGCTGACATTCCCCGACTGGTGGCTCAAGCTGCTCGTCGAGTACAACCAGCTGACCCCTCAGCCGGCCGCGAAAAAGTAGGGTCCGGGCGGCGGCCGGGAGGCGGCCGGTCCGGGCGTTCTACTCCTGCTTGACGAGGACCGGCTTGCCCAGGCCCAAATCCGCTAGGGGCTTCATCTGGGTGGCGGCGTCGCCCACGACCACGTAGAACATCCGGCCGGGATCGACATAGCGCCGGGCCAACTCCTTGTGCTGGTCCAAAGTCAGGGCCTTGACGAAGGCCTCCTGCCGCTTGACATAGTCATCGGGGTAGCCGTAGAGAGCGATGTCGTCCAGCATGGACATCAGGCTGCCCAGGGTCTCGAATCCCAAGGCGTTGGCCTTGATCAGGGCGGACTTCGTGAAGGCCAGGTCCTCCTCCGAGATCCCCTCACGGTAGTTCAGCATCAGGTCCCTGAAGATCTCGACGGATTCCCGGGTGGCCGTGCCCTGGACCTGGGACGAGGCCGAGAAGATGCCGGTGTCCGCGTAGCCGGAGAAACCCGTCCTCGCGCCGTAGGTGTATCCTTTCTCCTCCCGCAGGACGAGGTTGACGAAGCCGTTGAAGCTGCCGCCCAGCTTGTAGTTCATGACGGTGGCCGGGAAGAAATCGGGGTCCTTGGCCGACAGGGCCGGCGCGCCGATGTTGATGACCGATTGGCGGGCCCCCGGGGTGTCCACGAAATGGATCACCGACTTGGCCGGAGGGGCGGGCGCGGGATATTCGGGGAAGACGACATCCTTGGCGGCCCACTTGCCTTCCAGGGCCTTGAACGCGGCCACGGCCTCCGCCGGGGAGACGTCCCCGACGACGGTGACATAGCTGACGGACGGCGAGAAATTCCTCTCGTAATAGCTCTTGAGGTCTTCGAGGGTGATGGCCTCCACCGATGCGGCGGTCCCGGTCACGGGACGCCCGTAGATGTGGTCATCGCCGAACACGAGACGGCCGAAAACGAGCTGGGCGATGCCGGTGGGCTGGGCCTTGCTCTGATTGATCCTCTCGATGGTCTGCTTCTTGACCCGCTCGAACTCCTTCTCGTCCCAGCGGGGCTCGAGCAGGATCTCCTCGACCAGCTGATAGACCTGGCCGAACTTGGCGGCCAGGCCGTTGGCCATGATCCTGATGGATTCCCGATCGGCCATCACCCGGATGCTGGCCCCCAGGTCGTCGATGGCCTCTTCGAGCTCGACGGGCGTCTTGGCCTTGGTCCCCTCCATCAGCATGTCGCTGATGAGATTGGCCACTCCGGGCTTCTCCAGGTCGTCCAGCCGCTGCCCGCCCCTGAGGACCAGGGAGAACTGGACGAGCGGCAACTCGGTGTGCTCGATCCCGTAGACCTTGAGGCCGTTGGACAGATCGTCCTTCCACACGGACGGCAGGGTGATCTCCGGGTCGGGCCCGATGGCAGGCGGCACGCTGCGGTCGAAGGAGGTCGGCAGCGGCTCCACTTTGTACTCCTCGACGGGCCTTTCGGCGGCGATCTTCTCGGCCTTGGCGGCTTCCTCGACGATGGTGAACGGCTCGGAGCCCTCGACGATCAGGTCAAGCTGCCCCTTGGGCACGAAGCTCGTCATGACGTAGGGCCGGCCCTTGATGTAGGTCTCGTAAACGCGGAGGATGTCGGCCTTCGTCACGGCCTTGATGTTCTCGAGGTCGGTCGTGATGAAGTCCGGGGAGCCGGCGTATTCATTGTAGCGGGCCAGCTGGAAGGACTTGCCGAGGACGCTGGAAATGCCGTTATAGAACTGGGTCTCGATGCCGGCCTTGATCCTCTCGACATCGGCCTCGGTGAACGACTCCTTTTCGAACCTTTCGAAGCTCTCGGCGATGGCCGCGGCCGCCTCGTCGAGGTCCTTGCCCGGATAGGTCTGGATCATGACCCGGAACTCCCCGGCGATCTCGTTGCTCGACTGGAAGCCCGAGGCCCGGGGAGCCAGCTTCCTCTCTTCGACGACGACCTTGTAGAGCGGGGCCTTCTTGCCGTCGGCGAACAGCTGGGCCAGGAAGGACAGGGCGTAAGAGTCGGGGTGATACTGCTCGACGGTGGGGATGATCATGGTCAATTGCGGCGAATTGGCGAAGTTGTCCTCCCAGTAGGCCTTCTTGATCGCCTCGAGGCCGGCCGGCTGGGGCTTGGGATCGGCGACCTTGCCGCCCGACTCGATCTCCCCGAAGTACTTCTCGACCCAGGACTTGGCCTGGGCGGGATCGAAATCGCCGGCCACGACCAGGGTGGCGTTGTTCGGACGGTACCACTTCTGGTGGAACTCGTGGACGTCCCTCAGGGTGGCCAGGGTCAGGTCCTCCATGGAGCCGATGACCGTCCAGTTGTAGGGATGGCCTTCGGGATAGAGAAGCTTGTTGAGGATGTGCGAGGTGTAGCCGTAGGGCCTGTTCTCGCCCTGGCGCTTTTCGTTCTTGACGACGTCCTGCTGGTTGGCGAAGGCATCCTGGGTGATGGACGGCCGCAGGAAGCCCATCCTGTCGGCCTCCAGCCAGAGGGCCCTCTCCAGGGCGTTCTTCGGGACGACCTCGAAATAGATGGTCCCGTCGCGGCTCGTCCCGCCGTTCAGGGTGCCGCCGGCCTCCTGGATCATCTTGAAGAACTGATCCTGCCCGACGTGCTGGGACTCCTGGAACATCATGTGCTCGAACAGGTGGGCGAACCCCGTCCGGCCGGGCTCCTCGCGGTTGGAGCCAACATGAAACTGGACGGCGACGGCCGTGATGGGATCGGACGTATCTCGATGGAGGATGACCTCCAGGCCGTTGGCCAGGGTATAGCTCTCATAGTCGATCTTGAGCTCGGCCTCCTTTTCCTGCGGCCGGCATCCGAAAGAGATGGCCAGGAACAGGGCCAGGACAACGGCCAGGTGTTGTTTCTTGGTCGACATGGTGTCCTCCTTTGTCTCGTCGGTCGACGGGAATGACTTTAATACTCTTGGCGGAATATGTAAAGACCCCCCGAAGCCGGCCGACGCCCGGCCGGCCCGGGTCACTTGAGGGGGGCTAGCCGCCCCGCGAACCCGCCCCCGGGGGCCATGGAGATGTCGATCTTGTCGGCGGCCGTTACGCTGCGAACGACTTTCACGTAGTCCTCGGCCCAGCGGTCGGCATTGGGACCGTCCTGGAAAAGCGTCAGCGTGTATCCGCCCTCGCCGAGGAACGAGAGATCCACGCACGTCCGGGCCGCCTCGTCGCCGGTCATTCCGCCGATGTGCCAATCCGGGCCGTTCCGCCGGGCCATGACCAGGCGCTCGCCGATCTCGGCGTCGAGCACGAGCGTCTTGTCCCAGACCGTGGGAACCGGTCCCAAGAACTCCATGCATTCGGCCTCCCGGAGATAGAGCGAGGGGCTGTCGCAGAGCATCTGGAGCGGGCTCTCGTAGAGGACGTACATGGCCAGCTGCCGGCACCGGGTCCCCAGGCTCATAGGCCGGTCGAAGACCGGGCGGAAGTTCTTTTTCTGGGCGTTGCGCATGGCGCCGGGGGTGAAGTCCATGGGGCCGGCCAACATGCGGATGAAGGGGATGGTCAGGGTATGGCTTGGGCCGACGTCGGCCGACCATTTGTTGTTCTCGTTGCCCTTGACGCCTTCGCTGGTGATGAAGTTCGGATAGGTCCGCTGGAAGCCCGACGGCTTGTAGCTGCCGTGGAAGTCCACGAGCAGCTTCCGCTTGGCGGCCTCGATCAGCACGTTCTCGTAGAAATTGACCATCGCTTGATCGTCACGCTGCATGAAATCGACCTTGATGCCCTTGATGCCCCACCGCTCGAACTTGTCCAGGGCGGGCACGAGCTGATCGTCGAGAGCCTTCCATGTCACCCAGAGGATGAGGCCGACCTTCTTCAGCCGGGCGTGTTCAAGGAGGGCCTCCATGTCGATCGCCGGAACGACCTTCATGACGTCGTCCAGCGGGTACCAGCCCTCGTCGAGGATGACGTACTCGATCCCGTAGCGCGAGGCGAAGTCGATGTAGAACTTATAGGTCTCGGTGTTGACGCCGGCCTGGAAGTCGACGCCGAAGAGGTTGCAGGCGTTGTACCAATCCCAGGCGACCTTGCCGGGCCTGATCCAGGAGGTGTCTTGCAGGCGGCAGGGGCGGCCGAGCTTATAGATCATCTCCGAGACGATGAGATCGGCGTCCGTCCGGGCCACGACCATGGCCCGCCACGGGAACATCCGCGGCCCGGCCGTCTCGGCGATGTGCGCGGCCCTCTCGACGACCTTGACGTTGCGGTCGTTGGTCCGCTCCTCCTTGACCGCGACGGCCGGGAAGACGGCCTTCAGAGAGGGGCCTGCCTGCCCCGAGAGGTAGAACCCGGGGTAATCCGCCAGGTCCGACTCGGAGACGGCCATCTTGACGCCCAGCCCGGCGTCCACGAGCATCGGGAGAGAGCAGAACTTGTCCGGGGCGATGGAGCTCAGGGGGACAAGTTGGTAGAGGCGTTCTTGGTGGGAGTGAAAGCTGTCTTCGGCCGGAAAATAGATATGGTGGTCCTGTTCGAACCGGTATTGGATGTCCTCGGTCACGACATTGATGGGCCCGGCCGCCGATGTCCCGAAGCGATAGGCCACGCCGTCGTCGTAGGCCCGGAAGACCACGGAATAGGAGCCCGCGAAGGTCAGGGTCAGCTCGTTGTAGACGTCATCGATAGCGGCGTTCTTGATCTTGACGGTCGGGACGATGGTATCCGCGACCCGCCTGCGCCGGGCTTTGACCCCACGGGGGTCATTGCCGAGGATCCTTCCGTCCCCGAGCGTCATCGACAGAGGGTTCGGTCCGGTCAGCAGCCGGCCGTCGAGGCGGACGGAGTAGCGGAGCTGTCCGGCCGTTTCGACTCGAACGCCGAGACGGCCGTCGGGGCTCTTCAGCTCAAAGCTCTCGGCGCGGGCCGCCGCGCTGACGAGGCCCATGATCGTCGGGATAAGAAGGCAAATCATCAGGTGCTTCATAGCGGCTCCTGTCAATCTCGGCGTTCGTCTCCTCAAAAGGGGCCCGACCTCTGGGGCCCTTCGCCGATATTGTCAGAAGCGGTCGGATTTTTCAACGAAAACCGAGCGGACAATCCTGTCCGCGAGCCGAAGTTCGACCTCAGCGGGTACTGCCTCCAGGCGGGTATCCGCATCGGTCTGTAGGATCATCGACCGACTGACGTTCACCCGGGCCCGGCGCTCCGGTCGCGGCGAAGTCCCTTCGAATGACCTTGGCGATCTTATTGGCCAGAGCCATGATGGTCAGGATGGGAGGCTTGCCAAGGGATGCGGGCAGGAGCGTGGCCTCGGCCAGGAAGAGGTTCTCAGGCAGCCGGCCGGGGCGAAGGGTCTTCGCATCCTCGCCCGTCAACGGGAGCGACCCGCCCGGGTGGCCTGCGTTGAGCGTGCCGAAGAACATATCACTCATTTTAACGCCCATGCGGCCGAGGACGGCCGCGCAGGCGTCGACTGCAGACCTCAGCGCCTCCATGTCGGTGCCCGTGAGGTCCTTGTCGACATCATGGTCCGTCACAGTCCCCGATCGCGCGTCCGCCAGCTTGATCATCAGGCTCAGGATGTCCCCGGCGCCTGACGGCCAATCGCCGTTGAAGAAGTAGCTCATGTAGTCGAAATAGGGCGAAAACATGTATCGGCGTCGAAGGTCAACCTTTTCGGCGCCTCGGGTGTATAGATCAATGGGCCTATCACGGCCCCGCATTCCTATCCAAGGAGTCATTATGCCGGCCAAACATCAAGCAATTACCGCGCCGGCCGCAAAGTCATGGACCGCCGTCGCCTTGGCGATCGCCGCCCTCGCCCTCGCGACAGCGGCGCCAGCGGGCCGGGGATCCCGCGAGGCGGGCCGCGCCGCTCTCAGCGATGCCCGCAAGGCCTTCTCCGAATGCCGTCTCGCTGACGGGCTCAAAATCATCGAGGGCGTTTTGGCGGCCAATCCGGAAGATCACGAAGCCCTCTATCTCAAGGTCGAAGCTCTGCTCCTGAACGGCCGACCTGAGGCCTGGGAGCTCATTCGAAGGCTGGAGAGGGCGGGCCGGGCGCGGGAGGCTGACGTCCTGGACCTCAAGGTCGATCTTTTCCTGGGCGATGAGGATCTTCCCGCGCGGATCGTTTCACTCACCGCGAAATACCCCGGCGATCCGGAGATCGGCCTGGTCGATTGGCTGCGCCGTCTGGACGAAGGCGGGCTCGATTGGGCCGCCGACAACCTGCCGGACGTCGAGCGCCTGGTGATGAGCTGGGTCCCCTACCGGGCCCTAAGCATCGCCTTGCAGAAGAGGGAACCCTCGCGCGCCGCGGCTTGGGCCGAGCGGGGATTGGAACGCGGAGCAGAGATTTTCCGGAGGACCTTGGACACGCTCCGGCGCTCAGAAGGCTGGCCCCGGGTATCCCATAAGCTCACAGAGGTCGAGCTGCCCTACGTAGCATGCGGACCGTACTTCGGGCTCCGCATGGAAGACGTCGCAGGCCAAAGCATCCGGGTGAGCCTCGATACCGGGACGGCCGGCCGGGGATTCACCATCCATGACCGGAGAGTCGGCGACTCCCTTTCGGGAGAGGTCCGGCTCGTGCGCGAGAAGGCCATCCAATATAATTATATGAGCGAGGCGGCCGACGCGATGACCAAGACAGTCTCATTCCGGCTGCCTCGGATCGAGAACGTCCCGGTCGTTTACTTCCAGGGCGCACTGACGAACACGGACGGCGTCTTCTCTCCGTTCGCCTTCCCGGACCTGGCCATCACCATCGATCCGGTTAACGGCCGTGCCGTGCTGCGGAACCGCGAGGCGCTCGAGCGTTATCTAGCGGGGATCCCGGAGGCCCTCCGGCTGCCATACCGGGACCGTAACGGTTGGATCTTCGTCCGGGGCAGGCTCGAAGGCCGGAGCGCCCTCCTCATGGTCGAGTCCGGATCGCGCGACGTTAACGCCAACACGCTGGCAGCGAAACGCTACGGGCTTTCAACGCGCCCGGGAACGTTGCTGTGGCAGGGGAAAGAACACCCCGTGATAAGGCCCGATTTCACCTTCGACATCGGGGGGATCGACTACGTTCCGGAGGACGGCCTAGTGAGCGATTTCGCCCTCGGGGCATACGGCACGGGACTCGGCAGCGCCGGTGACATCGGCCCCGGCTTCCTGAAGCGCTTCCGATTCACCATCGATCCCTTCAGTCAACAGCTCATCTTCGAGATTCCGCGTCGGGAGGATGGGCTCCCCCGGCAACGGGCCCATCGTTAGCGGCCACGCCATTCGGCGAAGAACGGCCATCCGCGCTTGACCCGGACGGCCGGAGTGTGAAAAATGATGCCAGACCCTAGGCGAGGGCCGGCGGGCCCGGGAGATCGATCCATGTTCAAATATATCCTCCATGAGCTGAAACACCACGCGCCGTTCACGAGCTTCGGCGCCCTGACGGGGATCCTCATCATCATCGTCTCCTCCAACATCCCCAAGGACATCTCCTACCGCATCTTTTACGTCCTCCATCCGATCCACGTCCTTCTGAGCGCCCTCGTCACGGCGTCCATCTACAAGCTCCACACGTGCGGTCATCTCACGAAAAAGTGCTTCAAAGGGCGATGCAATCTCTGGGCCCTTTTCCTGATCGGCTACGTCGGGTCGATCGGCATCGCCACGCTCAGCGACTCGGTCATCCCCTTCCTGGCTGAGGCCCTGCTGGACATGCCCCACCGGGAGTTCCACATCGGGTTCATCGAGGAATGGTGGCTGGTGAACCCGCTGGCCGTCCTGGGGATCCTGGTCGCCTATTTCAAGCCCACGACCAAGATCCCGCACGCCGGCCATGTCCTGTTGAGCACCTGGGCGTCGTTGTTCCACATCCTCATGGCCATCGGAGGCGTCCTGCCCTGGTATTCCTATATCGCCGTGTTCGTCTTCCTTTTCCTGGCCGTCTGGACCCCCTGCTGCGTGAGTGACATCGTCTTTCCGCTCCTGTTCATCAAGAAAAGCGACCGGCGCGAGCGCCCCCCGGATCATTGACGGACGGCCGGGCCGGTGCTATCCTCGGTCCGGGCCTTTGGGGAAAAACCGGAGGACCGGGTCGGAGGACTTCGCTGCAAAGGGCCCCGTTCACGACAAGGAGGAGGGCATGAACTGGAAGCGGTATTTCGCGGCGGCCGGGGCGGTCTTCGTCGCCGTCCAGGCCCTGGAGTTCCTCTTAAGCGCATTCCTCATGAAGAGCGCCAACGAGTCTCTCCAGAGCCTGTGGCGGCCGGACATGATGTCCCGGGCCTGGGTGATGTATCTCATGAGCCTGCTCGTCGCTCTGGTCTTCACCTACATCTTCGTCAAGGGCCGTGAAGGCAAGGGCATCCAAGAGGGGGTGCGCTTCGGGATCATCATCTGGCTGTTGTTCACCGTGCCGGTCAACCATTTCCTGTGGGTCATGCTGCCGATCCCCTACCGGATCATCTTCCAATGGCTGCTCGCCGGCCTGCTTGAAATGCTCGTGGCCGGGGTCCTGGTCGCGGCGATCTACAAGCCTAAGCAGGCGGCCAAGGCCTGAGCCGGCCGCGGCGGCCCGGGGGGCGCCTCTCGGAATTCCTGCCGGGCAGGCGAAGAGAGCGATAACGACCGCAGGGGAGGTTCGTCAATGAGCGCTCGGAAAGACAATTCGGACGGGTGCGACCTCAGCATCCGCGTCGGCGGGCAGGCCGGGCAGGGCATGAACTCGATCGGCGGGCTGCTCGGCAAGGCCTTCGTGCGGCGCGGCTTCCATGTCTTCGTCCATCACGACATCATGAGCCGGATCCGGGGAGGGCACAACTTCACCCAGGTCCGCATCTGCGACCGGCCGGTGAGCGGTCCCTCGGCCCGTATCGACATCCTGGTCTGCCTGGACGAGAACACCCTGGACCTCTACAAGGACAGCGCCGAAGGGCTCGTCGTCTATGATGACGGCAAGATCCAAGGGCAGCCCCCCGCGGGGGAACGGTTCCTCCCCCTGCCGATGGAAAAGATCGCCGAGAAGGCCGGAGGCAGCGCCCGGATGGCCAACAGCGTCGCGTCGGGAGCCCTGGCGGCCTTGACCGGCCTGCCGCTCGAGGCCCTCTTGGAGCTTCTGGGAGAGGTCTTTTCCGGGAAAGGCGAACAGGTCGTCCAGGTCAATCGGGAATGCGCCCGTCAGGGCTACGAGCAGATGAAGGACAAGCGCGAAAGGCGGCCGGCCTGCGACCTGCCGTCCACCGGCAAGGCCGGCGGCGGACGGATGTTGATCACGGGCAGCGAGGCCATGGCCTTAGGGGCCCTGGCGGCCAACGTCCGGTTCTACTCGGCCTATCCCATGTCGCCGGCCACCGCCATCATGGAGTACCTGGCCGGCAAACAGAAGGAATTCGGGGTCGTCGTCGAGCAGGCCGAGGACGAGATCGCGGCCGTCAACATGGCCATCGGGGCTTTCTTCAGCGGCGCCCGGGCCATGACCGGGACCTCGGGGGGCGGCTTGGCCCTGATGGTCGAAGGCATCAGCCTGGCGGGAATGACGGAGACGCCGCTCGTTCTCGTTGACTGCCAGCGTCCCGCGCCGGCGACCGGGTTCCCGACCCGGACCGAGCAGGCGGACCTTCTCTTCGTGACCCACTGCGCCCACGGGGAGTTCCCCCGGGCCGTTCTTGCCCCCGGCAACGCCGGGCAGGCCTTTCGCCTGATCGGCAAAGCCTTCTATCTGGCGGAAAAGTATCAGACCCCGGTGTTCGTCCTCGGCGACCAGCACCTCAATGACTCGTCCTGGACGGCCGAACCCTTCGAGATCGATCCGATGTTCAGCGAGTCTCAAAGCCTCGTTCCCGAACGGGCTCTCAAGGACATGGCCCCCTACGGATACGCCCGCTATGCCGTCACGGACACGGGCGTCTCGCCGCGGCTCCTGCCCGGCGCGCCCGGCCAGGTCCTTTACGCCGACAGCGACGAGCACACCGTGGAAGGACACATCACCGAGAGCGCCGAGGTCCGCAACGCCATGGTCGACAAGAGGCTCCGCAAGCTCGCCGGGATGCGGGCCGAGATGGCCGGGCCGGAGGTCTTCCCCGACGCCGGGGCCGGCTCGTACGCCGTTTGCTGGGGATCGACGCTCGGGGCCGTCGACGAAGCCGTCCGCGGGTTGAGGGCGGAGGGTGCCGATTGGGGCTATATTCACTTCACCGAGCTCTATCCCCTGCCCCCGGAGGCCATCCCCCCGGACATCGCCCGCCGGGCCCGGCTGGTCGCGGTCGAGAACAACGCCCTCGGCCAGCTCTGCCGGCTGTTGAGGATGGAGACCGGCCTGGATATCAAGACCCGCATCCTCAAGTACGACGGCCGGCCGTTCACGCCGGCGGAACTGAGGCAACGGCTGGAAGGACTGGAAGGAGCGGAGCGATGACGGCCAAGACCGGCCTGGACCTGTTCGCGAGCGGCGATCCGATCGCCTGGTGCCCGGGGTGCGGCAACTTCGGCATCCTCAACGCCTTGAAAAAGGCCCTCGTCGAGCTGGAGCTGCGGCCCGAGGACATACTGATGGTCTCGGGGATCGGGCAGGCGGCCAAGATCCCTCACTACCTTCGCTGCAACACGTTCAACGGGCTGCACGGGCGGACCCTGCCCGTGGCCACGGGCGCCAAGATCGCCAGCCCGGGCCTGGTCGTCATCGCCGCCGGCGGCGACGGCGACGGCTACGCGGAAGGCGGGAACCATTTCATCCACGCCATGCGCCGCAACCTCGACATGACCTACCTCGTTCACAACAACCAGGTCTACGGCTTGACCAAGGGCCAGGCCTCCCCGACCTCGGACCGGGACATGGTCACGGGCACGACGCCGGGAGGAAATGTCCTGGGGCCGGAAAAGCCCCTGGCCTTGGCCGTGGCCTCCGATTGCGGCTTCGCCGCCCGCGGATTCGCGGGGGACATGGACCACCTTGTCGGGCTCATCAAGAAGGCCGTCCGGCACAAGGGGTTCTCTTTCGTCGAGATCCTCCAGCCGTGCGTGTCCTTCAACAAGGTCAACACCTTCGCCTGGTACAAGAAGCGGGTCTACGTCCTGGACGAGGCGTCCTATGATCCCGCGGACCGGGCGGCCGCCTTCGAGAAGGCGCTCGAATGGGGCGACCGCATCCCCCTGGGCGTCATCTACCGGTCCGAGCGGCGGACCTACGAGGACCTTCGGGGATTGAGGAGCACCCCGGCCCTCAAGGATAGGAGCCTGGACGGGGAGAAGCTGGCCGCCGCTTTCCGGGAATTCTATTGACGGCCTCGAAGGCGCGCCGGGACTTCAGGGAAGGCGGACAGCCCCCCTCGGCGCGGGCCATGAGCCTCGGCTGAACACTTACCCCGGGCCGGGACCGGGGCGGCTCAGCAGGACGCGTAGGCGCTGATATCGAGGAACCCGTGACCGCTCAGGTTGAAGAGGATGACTCGTTCTCGCCCTTCCTCTCTTTGGCTTCGAGGGCCTCTTGAATAGCCATGGCGACGGCGTGGGACGATTCCGGGGCCGGGAGAACGCCTTCGGTCCGTAAAAGGACGCCGGAGGGCCTGTCAAGTAAAAACAGCTTGCCGGCTTGGAGAGAAGAAGTTATACTATAGTGTAACCTTTCGAGGAGGAGCGGGATGCGATACGCCGGCATCAAGGAGCTCAAGCAGAGGACCATGGACCTCCTGAAGGAGGCCGAGAAAGGCGACATCATCATCACGACCTACGGCAAGCCCGCCGCGGTCCTCCATCATATCGACGAGGCGGGCTTGGCCGATTACCTCGTCGAGAACGACCCCGAGTTCCGATCCAAGATCGAGGAGGCGTACGCGGAGTACTTGAGCCTGGGCGGGACCGAAGCCGGCGAACTGGTCAGGAAGCTCAAAAAGCGCCATGGGCGAAAAACGGTTTAGGGTCGTCTTCGGCCCGGCCGCGGTCCGGGACATCGAAGGCCTCGAAGCGGCCGAGGCCACCCTCCTGATCGAGGAGATCCGATCCTATCTTGAGACGCGGCCCATCCCCATCAGAAAGCCGCGCATCAAGAAGCTCGCGGGTTTCGATCCGCCCCTCTACAGGATGAGGATCGGCGACTTCAGGGCCTATTACAGGATCTTCAGGGACGAGGTCGTCATTCTGGGCGTGACATTGCGAAAGGACAGCGTCAAGCGGCTGAAGAGGATCGCCGAAGAAGACGAGCCGGGATACGGTCGAAGGCTCGGGCGCATCCGAGGACGATAAGGGCCAGCGGGTCATTTCCGCGCTTGAACAGGCTTTGTGTAGACGACCTGGCCCCCGATGACCGTCATGTCCGGTTCGATCTTCCAGATGTCCTCGGCCGGGATGGTCATGTAATCGACGGGAATGACCACGAAATCGGCCAGCTTGCCGGCCTCGATCGATCCCAGGATGTCTTCCGCGAACATGACATAGGCGCCGCCCATGGTCGCCGCCCGCAGCGCCTCTTCCCGGCTCATGGCCTGTTCCGGGATCCAGCCGCCCGGAGGATCGTTATTGCGGTCCTGCCGGGTGACCGCCGCGTGCAGAGTGTAGAAGGGGTTGAAGGGAGACACGGAATAATCCGTCCCCGTGGCCACGACGACGCCCCGGTCCAATAGATCTCTCCAGATATAGGCGTACTTCAGGCGTTCGGGCCCCATGCGGGACCCGGCGAAGTGCATGTCCTCGGTCGCGTGCAGCGGCTGCATGGAAGCCACGATCCCCAGCTTGGCGAGCCTGGGGACGTCCTCGACGGTCAGGACCTGGCAGTGCTCGAGCGAGAACCGCGCTTTTCGGCCGTCCGTTCCCGTGGCCTTCAGGGCCCGTTCGTAGGCGTTGATGGCGGCCCGGTTGGCCGCGTCGCCGATGCAATGGACCCTCATGTTGAAGCCGAGCTTGAGCAGCTCGGTCGCCGAGCGGGCCAGCTCGTCCTCGCTTTTCCGGGGCTCGCCGCGATAGCCCGGATAGTCGCTGTAATCCTCGAGGAACAGAGCGCCCCTCGATCCCAGGGCGCCGTCGGCGAAGTCCTTGACCGAGCGGACGAAGTATTTGTTATCGTAGTTGAGCGGTTCGCCCAGCTTTTTGGCCGCGTCCTCCCTGACCATCTCGTTGATCCTGATCCGGAGCAAGCCCACCTCGTACAGCTTCACTCGTCTTTGGACCTCGTCATAGCCGGTCATGCTGGCCCCGTGGATGGTCGTCAGGCCGCTGGCCACGGCCAGCTGGGTCCCGTCGACGAGGTTGCGGCTGATCTCGTAATCGGTCATCGGAGGCAGGGGCGGGATCAGGCGCGTCAGCTGGGCCGGCGCCCTCTCGACGAATTCGCCCGTGGGCTCCCCGCTCGCGTCCTTTTTGATGTGGCCGCCGGGAGGATCGGGCGTGTCGCGGGTGATGCCGGCGAGCTCCAGGGCCTTGCTGTTGGCGCCGCTGCCGTGCGTGTAGCGGCTGATGAAGACGGGATTGTTCGGAGCCACGGCGTCGATCAACTCCTTGCGGAACACCGGAGGGTCCCACACGTCGGACATCCAGCCGCTCAGGACCAGCCACCGCGGTTCGGGCCCCGGCCGCATCCCCTCCCCGGTCGCCAGGCAGCGCTTGATGACCGCCTGCATTCTTTCGACGGAGGCCCACTCGCCGATCCTCTCCCGGATGTCCGGGACCCTCGGATAGAGGACCCTTTCGCCGTAGTTGATGTGGACATGGGCGTCATGCAGACCGGGGATGACCGTTCGGCCTTGCAGGTCGACGACGAAGGTCAGGGGACCGATGTGGGCCTTGATCCCGGCATCGTCGCCGACGTAGATGAACCGGCCGTCCTTGACGGCCAGGGCGGAGGCCGTGCTGAATCCTTCATCGACGGTGTAGATCTTTCCGTTGACGTAGGCCCGATCCGCATCTTGGGCCCTGTCGGCGGCCGCCGATGTCAGCAACAGCGGAACAAGCAGCGCGACGATCGAAAGACAGGCCGATCTTTTGGTGACGGTCATCTCAAGCCCTCCTTTATCTCCCTGTCTCGATGACCACAAGATATAAATTATGGCCCGAGGAGTCAACCGGCGCGGCCCGGCCGGTTTGGAGCGCTCGTCACGGGAGAGGCGCCGGAGCGCGGATCTCCTGAACGGGAGGGAAAGGGTTGACGCGACCGGACATTCTGTCTATCTTGAAAGTGAAGGAAAAGATCATGTTCACACGGGACAGCGACCAGAGGCGTGTCGATGACAGAGTGGGGCCCATCGAATCGGTGATCGCCGGGGAAACGACCCTCCAAGGGGACCTCCGCAGCGCCCACGGCATCCACATCGTCGGAACCGTCGAAGGGGACATCGAAAGCCGGGGCCGGGTGAAGGTCGAGACAGGCGGACGGGTCCGGGGCCACATCACGGCCCCGGACGTCATCATGAACGGAGAGCTGGAGGGCCACATCAAGGCCACGGGGCAAGTCGAGCTCGGCGCTGAGAGCCGGATGACCGGCAATATCAAGGCCGCCAGGATCGCCATCGCCGAGGGATGTCTCTACCAGGGCGACATCAAGATGTCCGGCGCGGACGACCGTCCGTCGCGCTTCGTCGAAAAGCGGATCCCCAAGCCCCCCTCGGATTGACCGTTCATCATCCTCGGGAAAGGGCCTCGACCCGCGCTCCTAGGCCTCTCCCGACCAGCGAGTAAAGCAAATGCCCCTGGCCTGACTCGAACAGGCGACAAACGGATTAGGAATCCGCTGCTCTATCCATACTGAGCTACAGGGGCACTCGAGGGAAGCGGCCTTACTATAGCCGAATTCCGGCGGCTTTTCAATTTCGGTCCGGCTGTGCGGACCAGCCCAAAAGCGCGCGGATCCGCCAAGCTCCTTCCCCGTCGCCGGGAGCTCTCGCTCCTGACTTTTGAAGGTCCGGACCAGGCGCCACAGGTGCCCTTGGCCGGGGTTCTTGAAAGGAGGTTCGATCCCACTCTTATTGGCAACGGGGACAGAAGTGGGTGCTGCGCCCGGCGACGATCGTCCGGCGGATGGCGGTCCCGCACACCGGGCAGGGCTCGCCGCCGCGACCGTAGACCTTGTGGCTGTCCTGAAAGCTTCCCTCTCGCCCGTCGGCATCGCGGTAATCCTGGAGCGTCGAGCCGCCCTCCTCGATGGCCCTGGCCAAGGTCCCGCGCATCGAGGCGTGGAGGCGCTCGACGGCGGGCCGGGAGAGCGAAGAGGCCCGCTTGCGGGGATGGATGCGGGCCTCGAAGAGCATCTCGTCGGCGTAGATGTTGCCGATGCCGGCGAGAGCGGTCTGGTCGAGGAGGACCGCCTTGATGCGGGCCTTGCGCCGCTTGAGCAGGGCCGCGAGATCGCCGGCCGGGATGTCGAGGGGCTCGGGGCCGAGGGCGGCCAGCTCGCCGCAGGCGCAGGCGGGATCGCCGGACACGCAGAGCAGGAAGCCGAACTTCCGTACGTCGTGGAAGCGCAGCTCGTCGCGGCCGTCCTCGAACCGCAGGACGAGCCGGGTGTGCTTGTCCCGAGGCGCCGCGGCCGCGGCGAACAGGAACCCGCCGGTCATCTTGAGGTGGAAGACGAGAGTGCGGGCGCCTTCGAGCTCGACAAGGAGCAGCTTGCCGCGGCGCCTGACGCCGAGGACCCGGCGGCCACGAAGGGCGGCCAGCGCGCGGGGACCGGCGCCGCGCAGCAGGGGGCGATGGATCAGCTCGCATCCGGCGACGACCCGGCCGCGGAGACGGGGCCCGAGGCTTCTGGCGATGGTCTCGACCTCTGGCAGCTCGGGCATGCGCCTATTCTATCAGAGGGGGCAAATCTTGGACCCCAACAAATTCGCGGCGAGACCTGATCGTGAGAGCGGCCCGAGGCGGCGGTCTTGTGACGATTTAAGGTTTGACCCCTCCCGGCTTTTCGAATAAGATATCCCCTCATGAAGATCAAAGCCGCCGCCGCCATGCTCCTCGGTTGGGCCGCGCCGGGCCTGGGCCACGCGGTCCAGAAAAAGTACGCCCGGGCCGCCGTCTTCTTCGTCTCCATCCTGGCCATGACCGCCCTCGGGCTGGCCATGGGCGGGCGGGTCTACCCGTTCCAGACCGAAAATCCCCTGACCATCCTGGCCTTCTTCGCCGACCTCGGCAACGGCCTGTTCTACGCCCTGGCCCGCCTCGTCGGCTGGGGCGCGGGGGACCTCGAGCGGTCGACCTTCGAGTTCGGCACGGCCTACATCGCGGGCGCGGGCCTTCTCAACTTCCTGGTCGCCATCGACGCCTACGACATCGCCGCGGGGAAGAAGTCATGATCCTCGAAAGCCACCTCCTGTCGCTCGTCGTCTACGCGTTCTTCGTGGCCCTGGTCATGGCCCTCATCCGCCGCACCGACCGCAAAGCCCGCTGGCGCTACGGCTTGACATTGTTCGGGATCATGGTCGTCGGGGCCCTGGCCTTCGGCTGGTTCATGTTCCTGTTCATCAAGGGATGATCGAACTCTTTCACATCTGGAAGCAGTACCAGAAGCCGTACTGGGCCCTGTCGGACGTCACCCTGAGGATCAAGGACGGCGATTTCTATTTCGTCACCGGCCCCAGCGGCTCGGGCAAGACGACCCTCCTGAAGACCATCTTCCGCGAGCTGCTGCCGACCGAGGGACAGATCCTCATCAACGGCATCAACATCCTGCGCATCCCCGAGTCGAAGATCTACCGGCTGCGGCGGCGCATGGGCATCGTCTTCCAGGACTTCCGCCTCATGTTCCACCGGACGGTGTTCGAGAACGTCGCCGTGCCCCTGCAGGTCATCGGCGTCTCGCGCAAGGAGATCCGGCGCCGGGTCTTCGCCACCCTCCAGAAGGTCAACCTCCACCAGAAGATGTGGGAGCTGCCGGCGCGCCTGTCCTACGGCGAGCAGCAGCGGGTGGCCATCGCCCGGGCCATCATCAACAACCCCGAGATCATCCTGGCCGACGAGCCGACCGGCAACCTCGATCCCGAGCTGGCCTTCGAGATCATCAGCCTGTTCAAGGACATCAACCAGCAGGGGGCGACGGTCATCATCGGCAGCCACGACCGTGAGCTCATCCGCCACTTCGGAGACAACATCCTGTTCCTTCAGAAAGGCAAGATCGTGGGCAAGGAAGGCCGGGCGTGATCGAGAAGGTCAAGTTCTTCCTGACCCTGACGGGCAACAACCTGTGGCAGTTCCGGACCCGCAACCTGTTCTCGGTGACCATCATCTGCCTGTCCTTCCTGACGGTCGGCATCTTCCTGTCGCTGTCCAACAATCTCCGCGACACGGCCCGCGAGCTCTCCAACAACATGACGGTGGCCTTCTACCTCGACAAAGGGGCGACGGCGGCGGCCGTCCAGGAGCTCCAGGAGGAGGCCGGACAGCCCGCGTTCATCGAGGAGGTCCGGTTCGTCTCGCCCGAGGAGGCCCTCGAGAAGTTCCGGACGACATTCCCCGAGCTCGGCGACATCGTCGCCAACCTCAAGGCCAACCCATTCCCGGCGTCCATCGAGGCCCGGGTCCGCAGCAAGCTCTCGGCCTCGGCCGAGGTCCTCGAGTTCGTCGATTCCATGCGCGGGCGGCCGGAGATCAGCGACGTCCAGTTCAATCAGGAGTGGGTCGAGAAGATGCAGGGCTTCAGCCGCCTGGCCGGGGCGGTCGGGGCCTTCCTCGGCGGCATCCTCATCCTGACCTCCTTCTTCATCATCTCCAACGTCGTCAAGCTCAACGTCTTCGCCCGCAAGAACGAGATCGAGATCCTGCGGCTGGTGGGCTCGACGAACCTGTTCATCCGCATCCCGTTCTGGCTCGAGGGCATCACCCTGGGGCTGCTGGGAAGCCTCCTGTCGCTCGGGCTGCTGTTCGTCGTCATCCGTCTGTTCCCCTATTATGTGGGCCCCTCCCTTGGGGCCCTCCAGGACCTGCTGAGCTTCCGCTTCCCCGACCTCCGCCAAGCCATCGCTTTACTCATCGGCGGGGCGGCCACGGGCTTCGTCGGCAGCGCCACCTCGGTCTCCAAAATGCTGAAGTGAGGGGCCCGGAAGGGGGCGGATCTCCCCTTCCTGGCATTCCCCGGGGCGCCGGCTCGTGAGCTTCTGTTCTGCTGATAAGTGGAGATCCGACCCCTTCTTGGTTGACAGGGGGGAAGCGCATGCCCTAGAATCAGGGCAAATGGCGGACCTGGGTCTGATGCTCCGGAGGGAACGCGAGGCCCGCAACATCTCGCTCGAGGAGATCGCCTCGCGGACCAAGATCGTCCGCCGCTACCTCGAAGCCCTCGAGGCCGACCGCTTCGACATCATGCCGGGCGGCTTCTTCGTCAAGGCCATCATCCGGACCTATGCCCGGACCGTCGGCCTCGACGAGGAGGATGTCCTGTCCCGGTACCGGGCGGCCGGCGTTCTGACCGAGGGCCCGGCCAAGCGGCCGGCCCCGCCTCCGCCGCCTTCCCGGACCGTGCCGCCGCGGCCGCGGATCTTGCCCGCGCCCAAGGCCCCGTCGGATGGGCCCGTCACCCCGGCCCCGTCCAGGCTTCCCACCCCCGCCCCGCCGACGTCTCCCGCATTCCCCTCTCCCCCGGCTCCTCCATCTGCTCCCGCTCCTCCTGAATCGGCCGCCCCCCCCGCGCCCGCCGAGCCTTCGGAGCCGCCTTCAGCCCCGCTGCCGCCTTCCCCGGCCATACCCTCCGGCCCCCTCTTCACGGCCGAAGCCGGGCCGTCCTCGCGAAAGAAGCTTCTCCGCGGCCTGGCCGCCGCCGCCGGGATCATCCTCATCATCGCCCTGGTCTTCCTCTTGTGGACCGTCCTTCGCCCCAAGCCCGCCCCGGAACCGATGGCCGGCGCTATCCCGGGATTCGAGCCCTCGACCCCGGCCGCCGAGGCCGTCACCGACGCCCCGACGCCGTCCGCTTCCGCCGAAAACATCCCCCAGGAAAGCGCTCCCCAGCCCCCTCCTCCGGACGAGATGACGGGGATCACGATGGAGATCGTCTACGAGGCCGAGACATGGATGCAGGTCTACGCCGACGGCCTCCTCAAGGTCGACGGCCTCTTCCCGCCGGGCGCGAAGGCCACGGTCCGGGCCGACACCGAGCTTCTCATCCACGTCGGCAACGCCGGCGGCTTCCGATTCCTCCTCAACGGCCGCCCCGGCAAGCCCCTGGGCCGCACCGGCGCGGTGATCAAGGACATCCGGATCACCGCCGACAATTACAAGGAGTTCCTGCAGGCCCCGTCGCCCGAACCGCCCGCCGGCTGACCGGCCTTCGCCATGGCCATGGGCCCGACCGCGTGAAACGATGCCCGCCGACCAGACCGAAGCCATCGTCCTGCGGACGACATGTTTCGCCGATCAGGACAAGATCGTCGTTCTCTTCAGCCCCGACCGCGGCATCCTCCGAGGCGTCGCCAAGGGGGCCCGCAAGTTCGGCAATCGATTCGGCAGCAGCCTCGAGCCGATGTCCGTCGTCCGCGTCTTCTACTACGAGAAGGAGCGCCGCGACCTGGTCACCGTCTCCTCCTGCGACCTCCTCGAGTCGTTCTTCGACATCCAGAAGGATCCCGACACGGCCTTCCTCTTGACCTACTTCGCCGAGCTCATCGAGGAGTTCGCCCCCGCCCGGGCCAAGGAGGACGTCCTCTACCGGCTCCTTGTGGCCGTCCTGCGTTGCCTCAAGGAGGGTGGCGAGCGGACCGTCCTGGCCGCTTATTTCGAGGTCTGGTTCCTGCAGGCCAACGGCCTGCTGCCCGATCTCGCTTCGTGCCGCAGGTGCCGTGGCTCCCTGGAAGCCTCCGCCTGGCTGTCACCGAAAAGGGACGGCGCCTACTGCCCGGACTGCGCCCCGCTCCGTAAGGATCCTCTGGCTCCCGGAACCCGTGAATTCATCCGCTGGGCCCGCAAGACCCCCCCGCCGCGCGCCTGCGGCCATCCCTTCCCCCCGGACGAGGTCGGCCGGATCCGCAAGGCCCTTCAGGCCATGATCGTCTATCACATGGACCGCGAGCCGCGGACCCTGCCTTTGGTCAAGTGACCGGCCCGTCCGGCCCCCCGCGAAAAAAAAATGCCCGGGGGCTCGCGGCCCGTTCATCGCGGGCCGGGAGACCCCGGGCACAAAAGTCCTGACGCGCTGAGATCAGGCTAGAAGAAGATCGACAGCCCGATGAGGACCCGGTGGATGTTGCCCTTCTCCGTGTAGCTGTAGAATTCCGAGTCGTAGTCGTAATTGTAGCGCATGTAACGGTACTCGGCCCTGACGGCGGCCACGTCCCCGACGAGGTACTTCACCCCGGCCAAACCATCGATAGACCAGGTCTTGGCGTTGCTGCCGCCCTCGACCCACCCCAGGAAGGGAATGCCGTTGCCGACGCCCGCGCCCCCGCCGATGAAGGGGATGAACTTGCCCTTCAGACAGAAATTGTAGACAAGGTGGCCGGCCAGGAAGTAGCTCGCATCGCTCTTCTCCTCGCCGATGGGGATGGTGAAGATGACCTCGGGCTCGAGCTGCAGCCCTTTCCAGAAGAACCAGCCGAAGCGCACCGGGATGTTCAGCAGGGTCCACGAGTCCGAGAACTCTCCGTCCTCGTAGCTGTAGCTATACAGCGCGATGGACGTGCCGAGCTCGAACTTCTTGCCGGGGACCGGCTGGGCGGCGGCCAACGCCGCTCCCAGGACCAGGAGGACGGCCAGAGACACGCACAATCTTTTCATGATGACTCCTTTCCGGATGATCAGGCTCCCGTCCCGCCCCCTCATGACCACCTGTCAGGGGTATTGTAGGAAACGACCCCCTCTTTGTCAAGGGCCGTCTGTAGGGGGGGGCCGGGCGGAGGCTATTTCTTGATGGTCGAGATGAATTCCTCGACCTCGGGGATGCCGCCCTGGAAGATGAGATAGCCGTTGGACGGCTCGCGGTCGGTCGTCTCGCCGGCGATGGGCGTCAGCATGATCCGCCGGACCTCCTCGAGATCGCCCGTCTGACCCAGGGCCCACGCGAGCTTCACGTAGGCCACTTCCGGCAGCATGTTGGCCGCCGGGATGACCCCGAGTTCCATCATGTCGCGGCCCGTGTCGTAGACATACATCTGGACGTAGCCCCACAGCGTCTGGACGGTCATGTAGACGGCGATGCCCTTCTCCCGGCACCTCTTCAGCGCCGGGTAGAGCGGCTTGTTGACGTGCCCCAGGCCCGTGCCGGCGATGACGATGCCCCGGTAGCCGTTGTCGGCCAGCGAGTCGATGATGTCGGGCTTCATGTTCGGGTAGTAGTAGACGATGGAGACCATCTCCTCGAAGGCCGTGTTGATCTTGACCTTGCGGTCGGCGCGGCGCCGCTTGTAGTCGTGCCGCAGCGGCGTGATCGTCTCCCGGCTGACCATGGCGATGGGGATGTCGCCGATCGTCCGGAACGTCGAGCGGTAGCTCGAGTGCATCTTGCGGACCCGCGTGCCGCGGTGGAGAAGCCCGTACATGTCCGAGGTCGGTCCGAACATGCAGACCATGACCTCGGCGATGTCGCTCTCGGCGGCCGTCTTGACGCTGTGCATGAGGTTGAGCGCGGCGTCGGACGAAGGCCGGTCGGACGAGCGCTGCGAGCCGACCATGACGATGGGCACGGGCGAGTCCTGGACCATGAACGACAGGATGGCCGCCGTGTGGTGCATGGTGTCGGTCCCGTGGCCGATGACGATGCCCTGCACACCCCTCTCGATCTCCCGGCCGATGGCTTTGGCGGTGGCGATGTACTGCTCCGGCCCCATGTTCTCGCTGAAGACCCCGAACAGCTTCTCGGTCTCGAGGTTGCAGATGTCGGCCAGCTCAGGCACCGATCCGTAGAGCTCGCCAGGAGAGAAGGCCGGGATGACCGCCCCCGTCCGGTAGTCGAGACGGCTGGCGATCGTCCCCCCGGTCCCGAGGAGCTTGACCATGGGCTTCCCCGGATCGTAGGGGAACTCCTTCTCGGGGATCTTGTAGTGGGCCTCCTTGCGGCCATGGATCTTGACGGCCTCGATGGACCGGGCCAGGAGGCCGATGTTGTAGCCCGAGCGCAGCTTGATGACGACGTGATGGGGATCGGCCGTCTCCGAGCGCGGCAGGATGATGCCCGTGTAGGTTCCGCGGGAGGTCGTGATCTCGACATCGCTCCAGACCAGCGCGCCGAAGCCCTTGAGGACGTCGAGGGCTTCGCCCCGGTAACCCTTGTAAGACTCGTCGGCGGCCATTTCAGGCTCTCCCCGCAAGCGCCGCTTCGACGCGCGGCGCGACCTCGGCGCCCTCGATCCGCATCCGAAGGGCGGGCATGACCAGGCCCATCAGGACGTGCGCCTTGCGCTCCGGATCGTGGAGGGCCATCCCCTCGAGTCGGTCCCGCGCCCGGCCCACCTCGGCCTCGATCTCTCCGACGCCGGGGACCGGCGGCAGGCTGTCCGAGGCCGGCACGCCCTCGCCCCGGGCCGCCTTCTCCATGAGCGCATAGAGGCCCTCCCTCGAGATCTTCTTGTCCCGGTAGAGGGCGAAGAGGGCACCGAGCGTCGCTTCGTCGAGCCGGCCGGTGTCCAGGCCCATGCGCTCGAGCCTCTTCATCCGGGGCACGAGGGCCACGGCGGCCGCGACCGGATCGATGCCCCATTCCTTGACGAGCCGCTCGAAAAGCCGGGCGTGCGCCGACATGGCCAGGGGCTCGATGACATCGGCCGGCACGCCCAGCTCGGCGTACCAGGCCTCCCGCGTCCAGACGGGCACCGGCAGCCCTTCGCGGATCCGGGCCAACCGCTCCTCGGTGACCTTGATGGGCGGCAGGTCGGTGTCGGGATACATCCGGTCGGGACCGGGCAGGATGCGCTCGAAACCGTTCGTCCCGTCGCGCAGGGCCTGGCGCGTCTCCGAGGGGATGCCGACGGTCGCCTCCTTGGCCCGGATGGCGATCTCCTGGGCCCCCGTCCGGGCGTCCTCGGCGGCACCCCAGACGACGACCAGGGTGTCGTCCTTGGTCGCCCTCAGGGCCTTGCGGACGGCCTGCCATTCGGCGCTCGAGAGGGTCTCGGAGGGACTGTCGGAATGGACGATGTTGGGCAGCCGGGTCAGGCAGGCGACCACCCGGACCCGGTCCGAGATCTCCCGAGAGAAGCGGGTGTTGGTCTGGGTCTGCCAGTTGAGAAGGTCGCGGAAACCCCGCAGCACGACGCCGCGGGCCACCTCGCCGGCCTCGAGGGCGTCGCGCACGGGAAGATAGCTCGTTCTGTGCAAGAGGCGGGTGACGTCCTCGGTCTCCGACCGGAAGGCCTCGGCCGTGATCCCCCGGCGGTGGAGCTCGGTCCGCAGCCGAAGGAGGTTCCACTGCCGCATGGCTTCGTGGTAGACGAGCAGCGGGATGCGCGGGATGCGCGGCACGCCCTTGATCTCGACCCTCGTCCCGCCCGTGACGCTGACATTGACGTCCTCGCGGGCGGCCCCGATCCCGGTGCGGACCTGACCCGTGCTGCGGACCAGACGCCGGCAGATCTGGGCGACGTCGGCGACCTCCTGCGGCGTCCGCATCTCGGGTCCGGTGACGGTCTCGATGAGCGGCATGCCCAGGCGGTCCGTGACGTAGGTCCGGCGATGTCCGACGTCGCTGACCTCGCGGCAGGCGTCCTCCTCGAGGCCCAGCTGGACGATGGGAATTCGCCTGCCCTTATAGGGGATCCAGCCGTTGACGCCGACGATGGTCGTCCTCTGGAAGCCCGTCGGGATGCTGCCGTCGAGGTACTGCTTGCGGGCGATGTGGAGCTCGTCGACGAGGTTGAGATCGTAGAGCATGGCGATGCCCAAAGCGATGTCGAGGGCCTGATCGTCCATCATGAACGGGGGCGTGTCGTCCATCTCGTAGGTGCAGACGGTCTCCCGGTTGATGCGGTAGATGATCTCCTTCCTGGTCTTGAACTCCATGAGGGCCGTGCCGTCGTACTCGCCGAGCTCGGACAGGGTCGGCCGCATGTGGCGGAGGATCTCGGCGTCATATTCCCGGCTGTAGCGGCCGGCCGGGCAGCGGCAGAAGAGCTTTTTCTCGGTCAGCAGCTGCTGGTGGATCTCGAGGCCGGAGCGGAAACCGACGGCCTCGTAGTCGGCCTCGGTCATCTCGGTGAAGGGCTTGAAGAGGAATTCGCTCATGGTCCTATCCGGCGTTCCGCAGATCAAAGACAGGCATTATATCATACCGCGTTGCTCACGGGACATGCCGTTCAGCCGAAGAAAAGCACCAGGGCCTGAGCCGTGAACAGCCGAAGGATCATCGTCAGCGGGTAAACGGAGACGAAGGCCATGATCGGCCCGTCCGACGACGGCGCGAGTGAGCCGGCGTAGGCCAGGGCCGGGGGATTGGTCATGCTCCCGGCCATGAAGCCGGCGACCGACAGGAAATCGATACGCAGGAGGAGCCGGGCCGCCAGAGTGGCCATAACGAGGGGGACGAGGGTGATCAGGGCCCCGCCGAGGATCCAATAGAGCCCCCCGTCGAGGAGCGTGGCGACGAACCCCTCCCCCGCCTTGAGGCCGACGCAAGCCAGGAAAAGCGAGATGCCGATGTTGCGGAGCATGAGATTGGCGCTGAGCGGCATGTGCCAGACGAGCGGGCCGAGGCTGCCGACCCGGCTGAGGACGATGGCCACGATGAGCGGTCCTCCGGCCAGGCCGAGACGGAAGGGTACGGCCATGCCGGGCAGCTGGAGCGGCACGCTGCCCAGCAGGATGCCCAGGACGATACCGATGAAGATGGGGATGACCTGGGGCTGGTCGAGGCGTCCGCTGGCGTCGCCCATCTCGTGGGCCAGCCGTTCGATGGCCGGGCCGGTCCCGACGATGACCAGGACGTCGCCGTATTGGAGGGTGAAGTCCGGCCGGGGCGAGAACTCCTGGCCGGTCCGGATGATGCGCGTGACGAGCACCCCGAAATCCTCCCGCAGGTTGAGCTCCTGGACGGACTTGCCGATGACCGCACGCCGGGTGATGACCACTCTCCTGCTGGTGAATCCGGAGGCGACTTCTTTGACGTCGACCTGGCTTTCGACTCCCACGCGGACCTTGAGCCGGTCGATCTTCTCGGGCGTTCCCACGGCGTGGAGGATGTCGCCCAGCCGCAGGGTGGTCAAGGCCCGGGGCACTTCCGGGGCGCCGCCGGCGTGGGCCAGCCTCGAGACGACCACCCCTCCGCCGATCTCGCCGATGACCTGGCTGATGAGCGCACCGTCGATCTCCGGGTTGCGGACCTCGAGGTTCATCCCTTGGAGGCGCGGAACGTCCTTCTCCTTGATGGCCTCGAGCTTGCGGGCCTCGGCCCGGGGATCGACGCGGAACCCCAGGCGCAGGGCGGCGATGGCCAGGATAACGCCCAGAACGCCGAACGGATAGGCCATGGCGTAAGCCATGCCGGGGACCTGGACGAGGGCCTCGGTGGAGTGGGGCACGAGCTTGAGGGCCTGCTGGACGGCGGCCAGGCTGGGCGTGTTGCTCGTGGCCCCGGCGAACATGCCGGCCGCGGCGGCCATGGGCACGCCCGCGAACAGGTTGAGGAAGAGGGCGATCGTCCCGCCGCCCAGGACGACGAAGGCGGCCAGCCCGTTGAGGGCCAGCCCGTGCCTGCGGAGGGACGACAGCAGCCCGGGGCCGACCTCCTGGCCGACGCTGTAGACGAACAGGACCAGGCCGAGATCGCGGGCGAAGTCCTGGATGACGGGATGGATGGAGACCCCGAAGTGGCCCAGGACCAGGCCGACGAACAGGATGCCGGCGATGCCCAGGTTGGCCGAAAGGACGCGCAGGCTGCCGAGGACGAGGCCCAGGGCCCCCGCCAAGCAGAGGACGAGCAGGGCCTGGACGACGGAGCCCGGGGCGAGCGCCTCGCCGAGCCAGCTCATGGCGGACCTCCTGCGGTCACATGAGCGAGAAGGCCACGGTCAGGCCGGCCATGACAATGGCCACCATGCTCATGAGCTTGATGAGGATGTTGAGGCTGGGGCCGGCCGTATCCTTGAACGGATCGCCGACCGTGTCGCCGATGACCGCGGCCCGGTGGGCCGGAGATCCCTTGCCGCCGTGAGCCCCCTCCTCGATGTACTTCTTGGCGTTGTCCCAGGCGCCGCCGGCGTTGGCCATGAAGATGGCCAGGACGAAGCCGGTCGAAGTGGCCCCGATGAGCAGCCCCATGACCCCGGCGACGCCGAGAACGAGGCCGGTCGCGATGGGCGTCGCGATGGCCAGCAGCGAGGGCAGGATCATGGCCCGCTGGGCGCCGCGGGTCGAGATGGCCACGCAGCAGGCGTAGTCGGGCTCGGCTTTCCCCTCCAGGATGCCGGCGATCTCCCGGAACTGCCGGCGGACCTCGTCGACCATCCGGGCGGCGGCCCGGCCGACGGCGTTCATGGCCAGGCCGCTGAAGGCGAAGGCCATCATGGCCCCCAGGAAGATGCCGACCAGGACGACGGGATTCATCAGGGTGATGTTGTAGAAGCGCATGTAGTCCGGGAACGAGGCCGTGGCCGTGTCCATGGTCGTGCCGTCGACGAAGGTCAGCACCGTGCGACCGATGCGCAACAGACCGACCTTGAGCTCCTCGACGTAGGAGGCCAGCAGGGCCAGGGCCGTCAGGGCCGCCGAGCCGATGGCGAAGCCCTTGCCGGTGGCGGCCGTCGTGTTGCCGAGGGCGTCGAGGGCGTCGGTGCGCTTGCGGACCTCGGCCTCGAGACCGCTCATCTGGGCGTTGCCGCCGGCGTTGTCGGCGATCGGACCGTAAGCGTCGGTGGCCAGGGTGATGCCCAGGGTCGAGAGCATGCCGACGGCGGCGATGCCGATGCCGTAGAGGCCCTGGGCGACGTTGGAGACGTCGAAGTGGGCGGCCGAGAGGAAGGCGAAGACGATGCCCAGGATGACGGCCACAACGGGGACGGCCGTCGAGACCATGCCGACGCCCAGGCCGGCGATGATGACCGTGGCCGGTCCGGTCGTGGCGTTGTCGGCGATCTTGCGGGTCGGGCGGAAGGAATGGGAGGTGAAGTACTCGGTCGACTTGCCGATGATCAGGCCGGCGGCCAGGCCGACGACCAGGGCGACCCAGATGCCGTTGGGCAGGCCCAGGCCACGGATGATGAAGTAGGAGAAGATGACGATGAGGACCGAGCTGCCGTTGATGCCCCGGCCCAAGGCGTTGAGGAGGTTCCGCTGGGTGGCGTCCTCGCGGGTCCGGACGAGGTGGATGCCGAGGATGGACAGGAGGGTCCCGACGGCGGCGATGGCCATCGGAGCCACGACGGCGTTGAGCTGAAGGGTGCCGCGGCCGAGGAAGGCGGCCGCGCCGAGGGCCATGGTGGCCAGGATGGAGCCGGCGTAGGACTCGTAGAGGTCGGCGCCCATCCCGGCGACGTCGCCGACGTTGTCGCCGACGTTATCCGCGACCGTGGCCGGGTTGCGGGGGTCGTCCTCGGGGATGCCGGCCTCGACCTTGCCGACCAGGTCGGCCCCGACGTCGGCGGCCTTGGTGTAGATGCCGCCGCCGACACGGGCGAACAGGGCCTGGGTCGAGGCCCCCATGCCGAAGGTGATCATGGTCGTGGTGATGATGATCAGGTTGTGGCCGTCGTCGGTCAGCGGGTAGAAATGCCGGAGGATGAGGAACCAGGCGGCGATGTCGAGCAGGACCAGGCCGACAACGGTCAGGCCCATGACGGCCCCGCTGCGGAAGGCGACCTTGAGACCGCTGTTGAGCGATTTGCGGGCGGCCCAGGCCGTGCGGGCCGAGGCGTAGGTCGCGGTCTTCATGCCGAAGAAGCCAGCCAGGCCCGAGAAGAACCCACCGGTCAGGAAGGCGATGGGCACCCAGGGGTTCTGGACCTTGAGGACGAAGGCCATGAAGGACAGGAGGATGATGAGGGCCACGAAGACCAGGCCGACGATCTTGTACTGCTGCTTGAGGTAGGCCATGGCGCCCTTTCGGACGTAGGAGGCAATCTGGGCCATGCGGTCGGTGCCTTCGCTTTCCTTCATCATCCGGGAGAAGAAAAGCCAGGCGAAGAACAGGGCGAAGACGGAGCCGATCGGGGTCAGCCAGAACAGCGTGTCAGCCATAGAAACCCTCCTTGTCGTCCGGGCGGGCCCGGATCGAGAACGAATCGTGGCGGATGATGCTGAAAAGAGATGATGTTCCGCTCAAATGAGCCGATAATCTAGCACAGCCGGCCCTCCCCGTCAACTTAAATGGGGGACATGATACCTATTTCCCTATTTCCGCCCCCTTATGAATTGGGGAATAGGTATCATGTCCCCCTATTTACAAAAAAGGCCAAGCGGCGGCTGTGCCGACATCGGCAAATGGCATACACAATATCCTCCCATTACTATAATATTCTTGACGTTAGGCTAATTTTTGGGTTAACAATAGTTAACCAGAATACGGAAGCTGCGCATCCGAAATGGGCAAGAACAGGGTTTCTGAAAAGCGAACGTACTACTCGGTCCCTCAAGCCGCCGTGCTGCTAGGGATCAGCAGGATCGCTGTTTTCAAGAAGGTCAAGTCCGGCGAGATCAAGGCCATCAGGATCGGCAGGAGCTACGCGATCTCTGCCTCCTATATACGACACGTATCCGGAAAAGCCCTGCCCCCCGAACGGACAGGATCTATAAAGCGAGAGGTATGAACATGCGGCGAACGAGCTTTCGGATGATGGTACTTGCGGCAGCAGGCGTTATGGCGGGAGCTGCAGTGACGACGGCCGGGATCGTTGCGGCCTTCGACGGGGCAAGTGTGGGGCCGACGGCCCAGGAAGTGAAATTCGGCGTCGGCGATTGGGACCCGGAGTCGGGCCTGGGCAATCACCGGGCCGTGGTCCGGGTCGGGGAGGCGGCCGCCAAGCCAACGGCCGTCCGGGTGCGGATCCCCTGGCGCAGGCGCGACGTCGATCCGGACACCAAGAACATCCTGGTCGTCGACGCCGCCTCGGGCGAGCGGGTGATGAACGTCCTGCCCCTCGAGGTCAACCGCGAGTTCGGCGACATCGTCTTCGAGCCCCGGACGGCGCCCGGCGATCATTACGTCTATTACCTGCCCTACAAGTCCGAGGGCCGCAAGAACTATCCGACCGTGAAATACGCTCCGCCGGAGCTGACCGCCGACAGCGCATGGCTGGCGGCCGTCGGCCTTTCCGGGGGATCCGTTCCGGCCACGGCCCTCGACGCCCTGCCCCGCGCCGAGGTCATCGAGATCCAGTCGGTCGATGAGTTCAATTCCTTCCATCCCATGGAGGTCATCGCCACGGCGGAGGAGACCGAGGCTCTGCTCGCGGCCCATCCGGAGGCGCCCTATCTGCTGTTCCCGGAGGACCGCCGCTTCTCCATCCGCATGACCGGCGACCTGCCCCATCGTTGGACCGCCGGCGGTCCGGGCGGGACCTTGCGCGGACGGGCCGCCCGTGGCGAGTATTACGCCTTCCAGATCGGCGTCTGGGCGGCGCGGCGGGCCATCGAGGACCTCGAAGTGAGGTTCTCGGATCTCATCCAGGACGTGGCCAAGATCGAGGACGGCTCGCCCGCACAGCACACGCGCATCCCCGCTTCGGCCCTGAACTGCCTCAACACGGGCGGCGTCGATTGGGACGGCTCGGCCATCACCAAAGCCGTTCCCGTCGGGCGGGGCAAGGTCCAAGCGCTCTGGTGCGGCGTGGATGTCCCCAAGGACGCCCGGCCCGGAGTATTCAGGGGCACGGTAACGGTCGCGCCCAAGGGGCTGCCGGAGACCATCGTCGCCATCGAGATCGAGGTGGCGGAGGAGGTCCTCGAGGAGCGCGGCGACGGCGATCCGTTCCGCATGACCCGTCTGCGCTGGCTCGATTCGACCCTGGCCCAGGACGACGGCATCGTCCCGCCCTACACGCCTCTCGCTGTCGATGGTTGGACGGTCGGCTGCCTGGGGCGTTCGCTGACCATCGGAAAGGACGGGCTTCCGGCCCGCATCCGGAGCTTCTTCGCTCCCGAGATGACCCGGCTCAGGAGCGAGCCGCTCGAGCTCCTCGATGCGGCGTTCAAGCTGCGCGTCCACGACGGCGAAAAGCGCGAGCTCGGCTGGACCCCGCACGGCGCCGGCCCGAGCTGGCTCAAGCGGGCCCCGGGGACCGTCGAGTGGGCGGCCGAGAACCGCGCCGAGGGCCTGACGATGAGCGTCCGCGGCCGGATGGAATTTGACGGCTTCGTCGGATACAAGGTGGCCCTGACCGCGGAACGCGACATGGACATCTCGGACATCTGGCTCGAGGTGCCGTTCCGCGAGGAGGCCGCGCGGTACATGATGGGGCTCGGGTTCAAGGGCGGCGCGCGGCCGGAGAGGTTCGACTGGTCGTGGGACCGGACCAAGAACCAGGACGCCCTGTGGCTGGGAACGGTCAATGCCGGGATGCAGGTCTCGTGGCGGGCCGAGAACTATTCGCGGCCGCTCAACACGAACTTCTACCTGTCAAAGCCCCTCAACATGCCGCCCTCCTGGTGGAACGACGGACGCGGAGCGGTCGCCGTGCGGACCGTGGCGCAAGGGAAGAAGAATGAGGCCGGGCGCATCGTCGTCCTCAGCGCTCACTCGGGCCTGCGGTCGATCAAAGCGGGGGAAACGCTCCACTTCGACCTCACGCTTCTGCTGACGCCCTTCAAGCCGCTCGATCCGCCGGCCCATTTCCTTGAGCGCTATTTCCACGCCTTCAAACCCCTCGACGAGGTCGCGGGGACGGGGGCCAACGTCATCAACGTCCACCACGCCAACGCCATCAACCCCTACATCAATTACCCGTTCCTGCGAGTGCCGGAGATGAAGGCCTATATCGACGAGGCCCACCGGCGCGGCTTCAAGGTCAAGATCTACAACACCATCCGCGAGCTGTCGAACCGGGCCCCCGAGCTTTTCGCCCTGCGAAGCCTGGGTCACGAGATCTTCTCGCCGGGGCCGGGCGGCGGTTATTCGTGGCTCCAGGAGCACCTCGGCGGCGATTACATCGCGGCCTGGTTCGTGCCCGACCTCAAGGATGCGGCGGTCATCAACAGCGGCATGTCGCGCTGGCACAACTACTACATCGAGGGGCTCGACTGGGTGGCCCGCAACGTCGGCATCGACGGGCTCTACCTCGACGACGTGGCCTTCGACCGGACGACGATGAAGCGGGTCCGCAAGGTCCTCGACCGCAACCGCGAGGGAGCGCTCATCGACCTCCACAGCGCCAACCAGTACAACGTCCGCGACGGGTTCGCCTCGAGCGCCAACCTCTATTTGGAGCATTTTCCCTTCCTTGACCGGCTGTGGTTCGGCGAGTACTTCGACTACGACGGCAGCGGCCACGATTACTGGCTCGTGGAGCTCTCGGGCATCCCCTTCGGGCTGATGGGCGAGATGCTCGAGAAGGGCGGCAATCCCTGGCGCGGCATGGTCTTCGGGATGACCAGCCGGTTGCCGTGGGCCGGCGATCCGCGGCCGCTGTGGAAGGTCTGGGACGAGTTCGGGATCGCCGAGAGCGAGATGATCGGCTGGTGGGTGGAAAGCGGGCCGGTCAGGACGGGGAACAAAGACGTGCTGGCGACGAGTTATGTCCGGCGGGGCGCCGTCCTCGTCGCCCTGGCCAGCTGGGCCACCGAGCCCGTCGACGTGAGGCTTTCGATCGATTGGAAAAAGCTGGGGCTCGACCCCAAGCGGGCCGTGCTGCGGGCCCCGGCCGTCGAGGGCTTCCAGGAGGCCGCCGAGTTCCGGCCCGGCGATCCTATCCGCCTCGAGCCCGCCAAGGGCCTCCTCCTGCTCATCCGCTAATTCGAGGACACAAGACCCCGTTCGCTCATTTCTCCAGGACGGAAAAGGGGGGAATGGGTATTGTATCCCGCTTTTTCAAACGCCCGGCACGACCTGCGTCGGACGCGATATTCTCAGTGGCTGGGATTTCCTATAGGTCAATGTGCGCCAAAGCCACTCGACCGGTCCGAACCGGAATCGCCGGAGCCATAGGGGCGAAATGACGAGCAGGATCGTCCAGATGGCGACGGTGATCAGGACCTGCTGCCAGCGCTGGACCTTCCCGAACAGGCCGAACCCATGGCCGTAGAACAGGGTCGTGCAGATCAGCGATTGGAGCAGGTAGTTCGTGAACGCCATCCGGCCGACGGCCGCGAGGCGCTCCCGGAGCGCCGGCAGCCGCGCCGACCTGCATAGCAGCATGACGAGGGCGATGTATCCGGCAGCCATGCCGAGGCTTCCCAAGTAATTGAACTGCCAGCCGACGAACATGGAGTACGGCCAGGCCCACCCCGCAGCGAAGTTGCGGACGACTCCGGTCACGATGAGAGGGATGCCGATCCCGAAGCCGGCGGCCAGCATGATCCCGTAGAACCTTCCGCTTCTTTCCGCGCTCAAGACGCGCCACTTGAAAAGGGCCATGCCGATGAGCATGACGCCCGTCACGCGCCAACCGATATAGATGAGGAAAATGAACGTCTGGAAGGCGATGGCCGACGGCACGCGGAGCCCCATCTGCTGGAGCCAGCCGCCGCGGTAGACCGCCACCTCGTGCGCAATCCGTTCGGCAGGCGGCGCCCACATCTGGATGTTGCTCTCGACGGCCTCGGGCGGCCAATAGGGGACCGACCAGCTGAAAAGGAGATAGATGAGGGCCGGGACAAGGATGAACGCCGCTCCGGCGATGAGCAGGGTCTTGGGCTTTTTCTTCCGGAACAGGTAGACCCAGACCGCGCACACGGCGTAGGCCACGAGGATGTCGCCGCGCCAGAGGAGATAGGCGTGCATCATCCCGATGACGAACAGCCAGAAGATCCGGCGATAGTGGAGACCGGCGGGCGGCAGGCCCTTGGATTCCGCCTTGCTCGTGACGAGGAGGATGCCCGCCCCGAAGAGAAGGGAGAAGATGGTCATGAACTTCTGGTCCCCGAGGACATGCGTGAGCATCCACGCCCACCGGTTGAGACCTGTGAGATCGCCGTAGGCGGTAGGGTTGAGATAGGCGGCGAAGACCATCGAGAAATCCTGGATGTTGACGAGGAGGATGCCCAGGACGGCGAAGCCCCGAAGGACGTCGAGGGAAGCCAATCGCTCGGATGGAGCGATGGGCTGCAGAAGCTTTTCTTCCGGCATGAGTTCCTCCTCGCGGGATATGAAGCTGCGTTTATGGGCCGCCAGACGCTCGCTGGGGATAGTAAAAGCCGCGGGCGGCAGTGTCAAGCGTTGCTAATTGGGGGACATGATACCTATTCCCCGATTCCGTCAGGGGGGAATAATGAGGAAATAGGTATCATGTCCCCCAATTTGAGGCGGACGCTGACGATGTACGGCTCTTCGCCCTCTATCCAGTGGCCGTAGGTCGTCAGGACGAACGTTCCGTCCGGCAGGACCTCGACACCCGGATAGGCGCAGTCGCTGCCCTTGGTGTTGTCCATGAGCCGGATACGGTATTGGCCCTCCCGGCCATGGACGATGTCGTCGAACGTCCCGACCCAAGCGACCCAATCGCCCCGCGTCGGGCTCTCGTGGGCCATGTCGCGGAAAGAAACGAGGAGCCTCCCGTCCGGCGCGTACGCGCCGACGTGCCGGTCGCCGGTCAGCGCCCCGGGAAGCTCACGCGGCTGGCTCCACGTCCGCCCCTCGTCCTCGGAGAACATGACGAACGAATTGCGGGTCCGGCTGTTCTCGCGAATGAGCGCCGCCAGCGTCCTTCCGTCCGGGGAGCGGATGACGCCCGGCTCGCAGAGATGGACCTCGCTCGACCGGTCAATGGCTTCCGGGATCGACCAGCTCAGCCCGCCGTCGTCCGAGAACGTCTTATAGAGCGTGAACACCGGCGGCTTCTCCGGCCTCGGCTCCTTCGCGAAGAACCGGCCGTCATCGTGGAACATGGCCATGTAGCGGCCCGGCCCTCCGCCGCGCAGCTCGATAACGCTCGACATGACCACGATCCCGCCCCACTCCCCCGCCGGTTCGAGCGGCGTCCAGCTCACGCCGTCGTCCTCCGATACCGCCAAGCGGGCCGGGTAAAGCCCCGACCAGACGATCAGCCGCCGCGTCCCGTCCGGCCCGACGACCCGATGGATGGTCGGCGTCTCGAGCGAGGTCGCCCAGTTGTCCGGGACCGAAAGTCGCTCGCTCCAAGTCAGCCCTCCGTCCTCGCTCCGCTTCATGACAATAGGCCCCCGGCCATGTCCCTTGGGGTAGACGACGATCATGGTCCGCCCGTCCTCGAGCAGAACGGTCGTCGGGTGCCCCAGGTACTGCCCGGGCTCGCGGTCGACGACGACCTGTCGCTCCTTCTTGCCCGCTAGGTCGACGAGCGGAATGGTGTACCCCCTGGCGACCTCCGCCGACCGCGCGTCCCGCTCCGGCCGGGCCTCCCGCCGGCAACCCGGGAGCATCACCGTCGCCGCCAGCAGCACCACCGCAGCTAAGACGCCCAGGGTGCCCGGCTTGCGCTTTTCCCTCCCGCCAACGGGCGCGGACCGTCCGGTCGCCGCCCTCGCCTCCAGCACCGCCAGAGCCAAGACGCCCTCGGCATAAACAACGGCGTCATCCGCAAAACACGCGACGTCGCCCGCCTTCGATACAACCGGCCTGGCACGACCGAATGCCTCTCGGGTTCTCCCGCTCACCACCGCCCGCTCGCACGCCCTCATCCGTAAAGCCTCATCAGCCACCGGTTGAGCGGGGCCAGCGGCGCGAACCGCTCGAAGCAGTAGTCCACCAGGCGCGCCGAATAGAACTCCGCCGGGATCTTCGCCTCGACCCCGGCGTAGAGCCCTTTGTGCTTGAGGAGCTCCGCGTTGCGGTGGCCGGCGTCGAACCCCGCCGGGACCCGCTTGTAATGCTCCCCGCCGATCGTGTAACCGGGGAGCTCTCTGATCGCGGCCACGATCCTCGCGATCTCCGGCCCCCGTTTCGGATCGACGACCGCGCTCCGGTACCGGCCGAGCAAGGCGTCGGGGATCATGTACATCCCGCCGCCGATCATGATGTCCGGCGGCTCGAGGTGGAAATAGAATCCGGCCGACTCCATCTTCGGCCGGGCGCCCTCCCAGAAGTAGATCCCCAGGTTCGTCTTGTACGGGGTCGGGTCGAGGCTGAAGCGCGTGTCGCGGTTGAGACGGAAGATCGACTTGTTGACCCGCGGCACGGCCACGATCCTCGGCGCGATCTCCCGCAGCCGCTCGCCCATGGCCGTGACAAAGAGCTTGGCCGGATCCATGACGTGCTTGTCGTAGGTCTCGCGGTTCCCCTCGAACCAATCCTTCGTGTTGTTCCGGCGCAACCCGTTGAAGAACCGGATCGTCTCCTTGGTGAATCCCGTGAATGACGCTGACTCGCTCATGGGGCCTCCCGCCGACATTCTAGCCGGCCCCGCTGCCCCGTTCAAGCAGGGTTCACCCCGTCGCGCGAACTTGATAGGCCCGTCGCTCAGCCGTCAGTCGTCCAGCTTGAACAGGGCCCTGAATGCCGGCTCTTTCCGGATGTTCTCGAATCCCGGGGAGATGACCTGGAAAAAATAGTCCGGGGAGCCCTGGTCCAGGGCTTTATTCAGCAGCCCGAGGGCCTCGTCCTTCCGGCCCAGGAGGGCGCAGAGCTTGGCCGCGTCCAGCAAGGTGTAGTAGTCGGTGAGCCCGAGGGCGACGGCCCGGCGCAGATACTCCTCGGCTTCGGTCGTCCGTCCCGAGACCGCTTCGATCATCCCGAATGCAGCCAGGTCCTGAGCTCCCGTCACCTCGCCCTCGAGGCTTTTGTTCAGGGCTTCCCGGGCCTCGGCGGCAACCTTGCGGGCTTCCTCGACCTGCCCGGCCTCCCGGAGGGCGAGGGCCAGGTCGAACCCATGCATGAAGGTCGCTCCGCCCATCCGGCCCTGACGCCCCAGCTCCAGGACCTGTCGATAGACCGGGATCGCTTCCTCGGCCCGGCCCGCCGCGAGGAGCATATGGGCCAGGTTCGGCAGACCGTAGTAATGGGCGGGCTCGATCTCGATCGTTCTCCGCAGCTCCTTCTCGGCCTCCTCGAACCGCTCCTGGACGGCCAAGGAAAATCCCAGGAAATTGTGGGAGAAGGCCAGATCCGGGGACAGCTCGACGATGCGCCGCCCGAGGGCCTCGCCGGCCCGGGGATCCTTGCGGAAGTTCATGTGAGTGAACCAAAGGTTGAGCAAGGGGATGCTGTTGCGGGGGGCGGTCTCGGCCGCCTTCTCGAACATGGCCACCGCTTCGTCGTGCCTCCCCAGGAAACGGAGGATCATCCCGGCGTTGTTCCAGGCCGGCATGAAGTCCGGATAGAGCTCCTGCAGGACCCCGTATTGCTCGAGGGCCCCGGCCAGATCGCCGTCGACGAACTGCTTGTTGGTCGCCTTGAGCTTGAGCAGGTCCCGCTGCGGCAGGTTCTGGGCCTCGGCGTCCTTTAGAGCCTGGCGAAGCATCTCTTTGCCCTTCTGAGGCTCCCTCAGGAATTGGATATAGATGAGGGCCAGCGATCCCCGGGCGTCGACGAATTGGGGGTCCTTCTCGATGGCCAGCTCGAACAGCGCCGCCGCGTCCTTGTATTTTCCCTCCTGCCAGCGGTTCATGCCCATCGAGAAGTAATTGAGGGCGTCCCACGAGGATGTGCTGATGTCGGCGATCGGCCGGCTGGCCTTCTCGATGGAACCCAGGGATTCTCCCAGCCGGGTCCGGACCCGCTCGGTCAGCTCGTCGATGGCCCGGAGGAGAACATCCTCCTTGCCCCGGGCGGTGACCCGGATGCGATCGACGTGCCGCCGGCGGACGGGATCGACCAGAACGACCTGGAGATCAAAGGCCTCGCCGGCCGACATGATCCGCGGCACGAGCAGGGCCCGCACCCCGGCGAAGCGACAGACCTCGCATCCGAGCTGCTCGTCGATCTTCGACGCGGCGTCCATCCTCATGAGACGCAGGGTCTCGGTGACCTGGGGCTTGTCGAAGATCGAGGCGTAAGGCGATTGCTGGAGATCGGCCTCGATGGCCGTCCTCAGGGCCACGTCGAAGACCTGGTCACCGGTCAGGTTCTCGACGTCGCCCACCAGCACTTTGTCCCGGCTCTCAAAAGCCAGGGAGGGCTTGTTGAGGAGCCAGATCACCACGGTCACGGTGGCCACCGTGGCCAACGCCGCCGCGGAAATGACCATCGCCCGTCGTCGCGGGCGCCGAAAAACGAGGCGGCGGGCCGAGGTTCCTTTTCCCGCGGCCATCGAGTCTCTGAGCTGGCGCAACTGCTCGGCGAATTCCGCGGCCGTGGCGAACCTGGCCGCCGGGTCCTTGGACAGGGCCCGGCCGATGAGGGCCTCGATGCCCGAGGGAAATCCCGGTCTCAGCTGGGCGACCGGGAGCGGCGGGTCGTTCAGAACGGCCCGCAACACGGCCTGGTCCCTTTCGCCCTTGAAGGGCAGGTCGCCGGTCACCATCTCATAAAGAACGACCCCGAGCGACCAAACGTCCGTGCGGGCGTCGGTGTCCTCGCCGCGGGCCTGCTCCGGCGACATGTAGGCTACCGTGCCCATGGTCGTGCCGGGCAGGGTCAGACGGTTCTGTCCGGCCAGCTTGGCCAGCCCAAAATCCAGGATCTTGGCCGTGCCGTCCGAGGTCACAAAGATGTTGCCGGGCTTGACGTCGCGATGGATGATGCCGTGGGCGTGGGCCTCGGCCAGGCCCTCGGCGATCTGGGTGGCCAGCCGGACGGCTTCCAGGGGATCGAGGGGGCCGGCGGCCAGCCGGTCCTTCAGGCTCCGGCCGCGGTAGCAGGACATGGCGATGAACATCTCGCCGTCGTCCGTCCGGCCGATCTCGTGGATATTGCAGATATGGGGATGGTCGAGGGCCGAGGCGGCCCGGGCCTCCTGCACGAACCGCTCGTGGGACTCGGGGCCGGCCGCGATCCCGGCTGGCAGGAACTTCAGGGCCACGGTCCGCATGAGGGACATGTCCTCGGCTTCGTAGACGACGCCCATGCCCCCGCGCCCGATCTCGCGGAGGATGCGGAACTTTCCGGCGACGACCTGGCCGGCTCGGGGTGACGGCGTCTCCCCCGCTAGTGTCTTGGTCGGACTCTCGCTCATTTTCCCCCTCGCTTGAGAAAACCATAACAAGAAAGGATTCCATAGTCAATGCGCAGGCGCCCCCCCGGCGCGGCCCCCCCGACGCGTTGCCAACCGCCGAAGCGGTGTGGTATAAATCCGGCCTGCGAACGGCCGGACATCACTCGCCCGCAAGACGGCCGGACCGATCAACGAGGAGGGTCCTATGAAACGCTTATCCCGCATATCGATAATGGTCGCCGCTGTGTGCCTGAGCGCGTCGCTTTCGGCCGAGGCCCAAGCGCCCTCGAAGCCCGGAGCCAAGCCCGCGGCCAAAAAAGAGACGGCCAAGGCGGCCGACGTTCTCGGCCAGCTCCGCTACAGACACGTCGGGCCCGTTGGCAACCGGGTCATCGCCGTGGTCGGGCTGCCCGGCGATCCCGACGTCTACTACGCCGGCGCGGCCTCGGGCGGCGTCTTCAAGTCGACCGACGGAGGGGTCCATTGGACTCCCGTCTTCGACGCTCAGACCGCCTCGTCCGTCGGCTCGCTGGCCGTCGCCCCGTCCGACCCGAACGTCGTCTGGGCCGGGACGGGCGAGACGTTCATCCGCAGCAACATCTCCCAGGGCAACGGCATTTACAGGTCGACCGACGCCGGCAAGACCTGGACCCACATGGGACTCGAGAACACCGGCCGCATCGGGCGCATCGTCATCGATCCGCGCGATCCCGACGTCGTCTTCGCCGCGGCCATGGGCCACTGCTACGGCCCTCAGCAGGAGCGGGGCGTCTTCCGGACGACCGACGGCGGCCGGACCTGGGACCGGGTCCTGTTCGTCGACGAGAACACGGGCTGTTCGGACATCGCCATGGACCCGACCAACCCGCGCATCCTGTACGCCGGGATGTGGCCCATGTTCATCCGGACGTGGGGCCGCTGGAGCGGCGGGCCCGGCGGCAGCCTCCATGTCTCGCGCGACGGGGGCACGACCTGGAAGAAGCTACAGGGCGGCGGGCTGCCCGCGGCCGAGATCGGCAAGGTCGCCCTGGCCGTGGCCCCCAGCGACCCGGAGCGGGTCTACGCCCTCATCGAGACCGCCGACGAGGGGCTGTGGCGCTCGGACAACGGCGGGTCCGGCTGGACCCAAGTCAACCGCGACCACGCCCTCCTCAACCGGCCCCTTTATTACACACGGCTGATCATCTCGCCGACGAACGCCGACGAGGTCTACTTCCCGGCGACGGGCTTCCACATGACCCAGGACGGCGGCCGAACCATCAAGCGGTTCAACGTCTGGGGCGGCGATCACCACGACATGTGGATCGATCCGAAGGACGCCGACCGGATGATCGTCGGCAACGACCAGGGCCTGGCCATCAGCACGAACCGCGGAAAGACCTGGCGGGCCGTCGAGCTGCCCATCGCCCAGATGTATCACGTGGACGTCGACGACCGGGTCCCCTACTACGTCTACGGCAACCGGCAGGATGGGACCTCCTATCGCGTCCCGAGCAACAGCCGGACGGGCGGCCAGATCTCCAGAGGCCTGTGGCACCCGGTCGGTGGGTTCGAGAGCGGCCACGCCGTGGTCGATCCCGTCGACAACAACATCGTCTGGTCGGGCAACTACGACGGCATGCTCGACCGCTTCGACCTGCGGACCATGCAGAGCCGGCCGGTCAGCGTGTGGCCGGAGAGCATCCAGGGATGGACGGCCGCGGAGATGAAGTACCGCTTCCAGTGGACCTTCCCCATCGCCGTCTCGCCCCACGATCACGAGCGGGTCTACGTCGGGAGCCAGCACGTCCACCGGACGACCGACGGCGGCCACAGCTGGCAGATCATCAGCCCGGACCTCAGCACGAACGACCCGAAGAAGATGGAGCGGACCGGCGGCATCACCGCCGACGACGCCAGCCCGGTCGTCGCGTGCACGCTGTTCGCCCTGGCCGAGTCGCCGCTCGCGGAAGGCGAGATCTGGGCCGGGACCAACGACGGGCTGCTCCACGTGACCCGCGACGGCGGGGCGACGTGGGTGAACGTGACCAAGAACCTCCCCGGCCTGCCGCCCGACGGGACGATCAGCAACATCGAGCCCTCGCGGCACAACGAAGGGACCTGCTACATCACGGTCGACCTCCATCAGGTCAACGACCGGGATCCCTACGTGTACAAGACGGCCGATCACGGCAAGACGTGGAAGAGGCTCGGCGCGGACATCCCCCGGACGCCCTTGAGCTACGCCCACTGCGTGAGGGAGGACCCGGAGAGGCCGGGGCTCCTGTACCTGGGCGTCGAGAACGGGATCTACGTCTCGTTCGACGACGGGGCGAGCTGGCAGCCGCTGCAGATGAACCTGCCTCACGCGCCCGCGCACTGGCTCGCGGTCCAGAAACGGTTCGGCGACCTGGCCGTCGCGACGTACGGGCGCGGGTTCTGGATCCTCGACGACATCACGCCTCTGCGGCAGCTGACGCCCGAGGTGCGCAAGGCGGAGGCCTTCCTCTTCGCGCCGCGGCCGGCTTACCGGTTCACGGGCGTCGAGGGCCCTTCGGGGGCGCCCAACGATCCGAGCTTCGGACAGAACCCGCCGTACGGGGCGTCCCTCAACTACTGGCTGAGCGGCGAGCCCAAGGAGGACGTCGTCATCACCATCAAGGACGCCGCGGGGCGGGTCGTAAGGACGCTGAAGACCGAGGCCCCCGAGCCGGACGCGGACGAGGATGAAGGCGGCGGGAGAAGGGGCGGCGGGGCGGTGAGCGTCCCCAAGAAGGCCGGCGTCAACCGCATCTGGTGGGACCTGCGCTGGGACAGGACCGAGGAGGTCCGGATGTGGACGCCGACGGTCGGCCACGAGCACGCCGGAGTGGGCCCCAAGGGCTGGCGGAGGTTCCCCCTGGGGCGGTTCCAGAGAGGGCCGCTGGTCGGGCCGGGCGAGTACACGGTTACGCTGAAGCTCGGCGAGCGGGAGCTCACCCAGAAGCTGACCGTCCTCAAGGACCCCAACACGGCCGGGACCGAGGCCGACATCAAGGAGCAGACCGAGCTGCTGCTGGACCTCCACGGCATGACCAACGCCGTCGTACGGCTTGTCAACCGGGCCGAGCTCGTCCGCAAGCAGCTTTCCGACCTCGAGATCGTCCTCAAGGGGCACCCCGAGGCGGAGGAGGTGCTGAAAGCGGCCCGGGCCGCCGACAAGAAGATCGTGGCCTTCGAGGACTTCTTCTTCCCGGTCGGTCTGACCGGCTCGGGCGACAGCCTGAGATGGCCCGACAAGTTCTACGCCAAGCTGGGCTTCCTGGCCCGGCATGTGGGCGAGGCCGACTTCCCGCCGACGACCCAGCAGCGGGAGGTCCACGCGATGTTCAAGGGCCAGTTGGCCGAGCGGGAAGCGGAATTCAATAAGCTGGTCGACGAGGACCTGGCCGCCCTGAACAAGATGCTCAGGGACAAGAACGTGCCGCACATCGTCTCGCGGTAAAGAAGAAGGGGGGCCCGATCTCCCCGCACTGATTGTTTTCGGCTGCGCGGCCATAAAACGGCCCGGATCGCTGAGCGCGTGATAAGCGGAAATCCGATCCATGACCGAGGAGGGTCCGGTGAAAATGAGCGCTTGGGTCGAGGAGTTCGCCGGGGCGGTGACCGTTTGCGACACCGAGGGACGGATCGTGGCCATGAACGCCCGGGCCCGCGAGGTCTTCGCCGAGGATGGCGGAGAGGCGCTCGTCGGGACCAACGTCCTCGACTGCCACCCCGAGCCGGCCCGCTCCAAGCTCGCCGCGATGATGGAAGAGCGCCGGGCCAACATCTACACGATCGAGAAGAAGGGCAAAAAGAAGCTCATCTACCAGGCCCCCTGGCACGAGAAGGGGGCCTACGCCGGCTTCGTCGAGCTGTCGCTGGAGATCCCCTGGGACCTGCCCCACTTCTCCCGCGATTAAGAGGGGGTCATGTCCCGACTCGTCAAGTTCTCAATGACCCGGCCCATGCGCTCCTGAAAAGCAAAAAAGAATACTAGATAAGTGGAGATACAATCCCTTCTTCGCTCCCCTCTTCCCTCCTAGAGGAGGGCGAGGACCAGGAGGGGCACGTAGGTGATCAGCAGGACGGCGGCCAGGCGGACGGCCAGGAACAGGCCGACGCTCCGGTAGATCCGAGGCATGGGCACGTTGAACCGGTAGGAGGCCAGGAACAGGTTCATGCCCACGGGCGGCGTCATGTATCCCAACTCCAGATTGGCCAGGAAGATGATCCCGAGGTGCACGGGGTGGATGCCGAAGAGCCCTCCCAGCGGGATGATCAGCGGGACGATGACCAGGATGGCCGAGTAGATGTCCATGAAGCATCCGACCACGAGCAGGGCCACGTTGAGGGCCAGCAGGAAGACGATCTTGGACGAGACGGCCGTCTCGACCAGCGCGCTCAGCTTGGTCGGGATCTGGGCGTCGATGATGTAATAGGACAGCCCGTTGGCCAGGGCCAGGATGATCAGGACCCCGCCGACGATCGGAACGCACTTGGCCACGACCCGGGCCAGGTCCCTCATCTTGAGGTCCCGCTTGATGAAGGTCTCGACGATCCAGATGTAGACGAGGGCCGCCGCGGCGCTCTCCTGGAGATTGGTGATGCCCCCGAAGTAGAGCCCGAACACGACGATGGGCAGCAGGAGCTCCCAGAACGACTCGCCGAAGGCGGCCAGGGCCTCCCCGACACGGAGCGGATGGCGGGGGATCTTGGCCCTGACCGAGACGACGATCCCGATCGCGGCGACCGACAGCACCAGCAGCAGGCCGGGCAGCAATCCGCCCAGGAACATGTCCTTGATGCTCGTCTGGGCCGTCACGCCGTAAATGATGACCGGCAGGCTCGGCGGGAAAAGCAGGCCGATGCTCCCCGAGGCCGTCAGCAGGCCGACCGCGAACGTCTTCGGGTAGCCGGCCTCGACGAGGATGTAGGACAGCAGCCCGCCGAGCGCCAGGATGGTCACGCCCGAGGCGCCCGTGAAGGTCGTGAAGAACGCGCACACGAGCACGGCCATGATCGTCAGCCCCCCCGGGAACCAGCTGAACACGGCCTTGAAGAAGCGCACCATCCTCTCCCCCGCCCGGCTCTCCGAAAGGAAGAACCCGACGGCCGCGAACAGCGGGATGGCCGGGATGGCGTGGCCCGTCAGGACCGTGTAGGCCTGGTTGGGGATGATCTCGGGAGGCAACCCTCCGTGGACGAACAGGAAATACCCCGCCCCCCCGAGGACCAGGAAAATGGGCACGCCGAGGAACCCGAGGACGACCAGGAGGACGACCGCCGGCGTGGCCACGGCCTCGACGACCGGCCGGACCGCCCCCTGGGCCGCCTGGAGCCATCCGCTCCATGACGGCACGATGGCCGCGACGGCGTTGGCCAGCGGCTCGAAGCCGACGACCCCGGCCGCCAGGACCGCCGCCCCGGCCGCCCAGTGCCGGCCCCTCTTCTTCTCGAGGGCGGTGAGGGCCCGAACTCCCATGGCCAGGAAGCCGGCCGCCATGATCATGACCACCAGGCGTTTTGGCAGGAAACCGACCCGCTCGGCCGGCGAGAACGCCGTCCAACCGAAGGAGACGGAGCCGGCCGCGAAGGCGAAAAGGAGGGCCGCCGAGAGGGCCGCCGAGGCCGCCCCGACGATCGACTTGAGCGGCTCCCCGATCTTCCACCCCGAGGCCAGCGACAGATGCCTGTTCTCCCGGGAGGTGACCGCCGCCGCGATGAACGTGCCGATCAGGACGAGGTGCTGGACATAGGCCGTCGAATCCGGGATGCCCGTCCGGAAGACCAGGCGGATAACGACCTCGGCGGCCAGGACCAGAGCCATCAGGCCGATGGCGAGGAACGCCAGGGCGTCCTCAATTCGATGGGAGGCGCGGCCGATCTTACTGGCCACGGGTCTCCCGATATTCCCGGATATGGGCGGTGATCCCGTCGAAGATGTCGCGGGGGAAGATCTTCCCGACCAATTCCCCGATGCTCAAGGCCGCCGCCTCGCGCCACTTGGCCATCGCGTCCGGCGGAGGCTCGTGGACGATGAGCCCGTTGTCCTTCATCATGGCCACGGCCTCCGATTCAAGGTCGGCCGTTTCCCTGGCGAGCTCCCGGGCGGCCTTGGCCACGGCCTCCAGCATCGGCCCGTGAAGCTCGGCCGGGATGCTCTGCCAAGCCCGATCGCTCAGGAGGAGCCCCCCGACCAGCGGCGACAGCGGCAGGTCCAGCATGTGGGACGTGATCGCGAAGTACTGACCCGAGGCGGCCAGGAGAGCGGGCAGGTAGGCGGCCGTCACCATGCCGCTCTGGAGCTGGACCATGAGGTCCTTCATGTGGCCGGGCACGACCTGGAAGCCCATCTTCTTCCAGAGCTGCTCGAGCTCGGGCTCGTCGCTCGTGACGCTGATCTTGTGCCTTTTGAGGTCGTCCGGGTAAACGACCTTGTCCTTGGCGAAAAAATTCACCCAACCGGCCTGGGTCCAGAGGATGACCTTGAAGCCCTTCGATTCGACGGCCTTCTCCAGGGCCGGCTTGACGCGCTCGAAGACGGCATCGAACTCTTCCAGGGAGTCGAACAGGAACGGCATGTTGAGGGCCAGGGCGGAGCGCTCGATCTTGGCCAGCCCCATGTTGCTGAACACTCCTCCCTGAAGGATCCCCAGGCGCATCTTGCGGACCATGTCGAGCTCACTGCCGGCGATGCCGCCGGGATAGATCCGGACCTGAACGGCCCCGTTAGAGATCCTCTCCCACTCCCGGGCCACTTCCTCCAGGGCCTTGCCCCACGGCGAGCGCTCCGGGGCCACGCTGCCGATCTTGATGACGGTCGCCGCTCGGGCGAGGGGCGCCGCCGCCGTGGCGGTCAGGATAACGGCCAGAACGGCCAGGGTCCTTCTCATCGCGCACCTGCCTTCCGCTGCGGTCCTTCTCCCTCCCCCCGCTCCCCCGTTCCGTCATCCTCCGTCTCGATGAAGAACTCGTCGGCGTGCTCGAGGAGCCAGCGGGCCTTCCTCTGATTGACGACGTTGATGAGGCGGTTCTCGGGGTGGAGGTCCACGTCGAACTCGAGGACCTGCCGGAGCAGGTCCCGGAATTCCCTGTAGTTCTGTTCCCTGACGCAGACCGTCGTGGCCAAGGCCATGAGGGCCGAGGTGTCGGCGTCGCCGGACAGCCGCTGGGCCTTCTCGAAGTGCTCCCTGGCCTTGGCGGCGCTCCCGCCGACGTATTCGGGGAGCGACCCGTAATAGTTGACATAGAATACGTCGATGGCGCCCCGCCCGAAGTCCGGCTCGAGCTCGGCGACCCGGCCCATCATGGCCTCGGTCTGGGGGAGCGTCTGGGCGAGGCTCATGTCGAACGGTTCGACGGCGAAAGCGCTGACCCATCCGACGGCCGCCCAATACAGGAAAGGCGCGTCCTCTTTCGCGTAGGGCGCCAGGGCTTCCTCGTACCTCCGGTCCTTGAGCTGCTCGAGGACCGCCGGGTTCTTCTTCTTCAAGGCTACGAACAGGATGTCGCGGCCGCGGAGGTAGAGGTTCTTGGCCCGGGCCAGCAGGAACTCCTTGGTCTCCGCCTCCCGCCGCGGGGTCATGTCGGCCGGGGCATGGACGAAGGCGTTGGCGTAGACGATATAGAGGTTCCCGGTCCGCAGGCGCAGCCCGGCGTGCCCGGGGATCGACGAGAGGAGCGACTCGTAGAGCTTGACGGCGAAGGGCAGGGCGTCGCCGACGAGGTCGGGGTCGTTGTCGCTGGAGAAGACGTCGTTGGACGAGGTCGAGGAGAGCATCCCGGCGACTTTCTTCAGGGCCATCTTCTCGATGGAGCAGGCGCCGAGGACGAGTAGCGCGGCGGCGGCGGCCGCCGCCCGAGCCCGGCCTCCCGCGATCGTTCTCCTCATGCGCCCTCTCTCGTCTTGTCGCCGTTCCTCTGCCGTGTTCTTCCCCCCTGCTCACCATCTAAAATAGTACGAAAAAGGGGGCGAGTCAAATTCCGGAAGGCCACCGCGAAGGGGGCGGCGGAGGGCTCAGAACGGCCCGTTCGAGGAGCGCTTGAAGAGGAAATAGACGGGCACTCCCACGAGGGCGGTAGCGACGGCGATGGACGACTCGAACGGCCGTTGGAGAAAGGCCAGGACGAGGATGGTCACGCCGAACAGGACATAGAGGGCCGGGGCCAGGGGGAAGCCCGGCATGCGGACGACGCTCAGGCCGGTCCTCCTCAGCTTGAAGACCCCGATGACGGCCAGGATGGGGAAGATGCCCAGGGAGAAGCCCATGTACGTGAGAAGCTGGTCGAAGGTCCCGACCAGGGCCATGACGGCGGCGATGGCCCCCTGGAGGACGATGGCCCGCGAGGGGACCCCGTGCCGTTCGGAGACGCGGGCGATGGCCTTGAAGAAGACCCCGTCCTTGGCCATCGAGTAATAGACCCGCGGGCCGATGATGAGATAGGCGCTGAGAGAGGAGAAAAGGGCGAAGGAGATGGACACCGAGATGACGGTCTCCGCGGACCGGCCGAAGAGGTTGCCCGCGGCCAAGCCGCCGATGGAGATGACGCCTTCCATGTCGGCCGGCGGGACGGCGTAGACGTAGAACACGTTGACGGCCGCGTAGAGGAGGGCCACGATGCCCGTCCCGAGCAGCAGCGAGCGCGGCAGGTTCCGGGACGGGTCCCGGACCTCGGACCCGACGTACGCCGAGGCGTTCCAGCCGCTGTAGGCGAACATGATCCACATCAGGGACAGCCCCATGGTCTTCCAGCCGGCGAAATCGAAGCGGAAGGGGGCGGCGGCCGCGAAGTGCGTCAGGCTTCCCTTGCCGAAGGCCAGCCCGGCTCCGACCAGGCCGACGACGATGAGGATCTTGAGGGCGGTCAGCCCGTTCTGGACGCGGGCCCCGAGCTCGAGCCCCCGGGTGTGGAGAAAGGTAAAGGCGGCGATGACCAGGATGGCGTAGGCCTTCTTCAGGACCTTGGCCTCGAAGGGCTCGGGGAGAAGGCCCAGGTCGAGCAGGCCGGGATAGGCCCGGGTCAGGTATTCGACGAACCCGATGGCCGAGGCGGCGATGGGCGCAGAGAAGCCGACGAAGAACGAGACCCACCCCGAAAGGAAACCGACCCCGGGGTGGTAGAGGCGCGACAGGAAGGCGTACTCGCCTCCCGCGCGGGGGATGGCCGCCCCGAGCTCGCCGTAGCTCAGGGCTCCGCACAGGGCGATGAGACCTCCGACGACCCACAGGGCGAGCATGACCCCGGGATGGTGGAGGTCGCCCATCAGCAGGCCCGAGGTCGTGAAGATGCCGGCCCCGATCATGTTGGCGATGACGATGTTGGTCAGCGGGAAGAGCCCGAGCTTGCGCTGGAGGCCGTCGCCGGCGGCGGCGGCGACCACGGGAGGAGTCTGCGGCATAACACCGGCATTTATATGCGACCCGCTCTCCCCTGTCAACAAGAAGGGATCAAATCCCCCTTTGTGACATTCCCGCCCGTCCGGATGCCCGGAAAGCGCCTCGACCCTGGATGACTTAATGAGTGGAGAGATCCGACCCCTTCTTGGTTGCCGCCTATTTCTTGCGCTTGAGGCGGTTGACGAGCAGGGCGCAGAGAAAGAGCGGGCCGTACATGGCGGCGGCAGCGGCCGAAAAGCCGACATTCGTCCCTTTGAGCATCTCGACGCCCCAGCCGAGCTGGTCGTCGTTGACGAGATAGGTCCAGGTGGAGGAGGGACCCTTGAGTCCTTCGCGCTCCAGATCGACGAGGCCCTCCCGGGCGATGAGGGAGGACAATGTCCCGCTCACGGCGCGCTCGATCTCCCGTTCGATCCCCAGAAAGGCGTCCGTCGCCGCTCTCTGGAACTCGAGGAGGGGCTCCTTTCGCCCGAGGGCGACGAGATGGATGCTCTCGCGAAGATCGGCCAGCCAGGCGAGGTGGTCGGCCCACAGGCGGTCGATATGGAAAAGCGCGACCCTGCGGACCAGGTCCGCAAAAGGCTCCCGGCCGAAGCGGGCCGAGCCGGCTTCGATGAGCGTCGCGGAAGGATGCGGGGGAGCGTCCGGGCGGATGGGCGTTTCGAAGACCGCGTCGCGCCGATCGGCGACGATCCGCCGTTGGGTCTCGACCAAAGTCGAGTAGTCCCAAAGAGACCGGCGGATATCAAGGTTCCGACCCTCGATGACCCGCTGCCCGTGGGCGATCTCCTGGCGGAGAAGCTCGCTGTCGACGGGATCGTCGCTCCTCGACAGCCTATGGCGGGCGAAGAACCGCGGTCCCAGCCCGTACCTGACGAAGATATCGTCCTCGAGGCTGATGAAGAAGCGCGACGTGCCGGGGTCTCCCTGGCGTCCGGCCCGGCCGCGGAGCTGGCGGTCGATACGCAGGCTCTCGTGCCGGTTCGTGCCAATGACGTAGAGACCGCCCAGGACCGCCACCCTTTCGCGCTCCTCCTCGCTCGGGCCGCCGAGCTTGATGTCCGTGCCGCGGCCGGCCATGTTCGTCGAAATGGTCACCGCGCCTGGAGCTCCGGCCCGGGCCACGACCCGGGCCTCGCGCTCGTCGTTCTTGGCGTTGAGCACCTCGCAGGCGACGCCGGCCGAGCGAAGGGCCGCGGCCAGCTCCTCGGACTCCCTGACGCTCGCCGTGCCCACGAGGATGGGACGGCCGGCGCCGTGGACGGAGGCGATCTCGGCGACGAGCGCCCTCTCTTTGGCCTCTCTATGGGTGAAGACGAGGTCGGGCAGGTCCCGCCGGATGCAGGGGCGATGCGGAGGGATGACGACGACGCTCAATCCATAGAATTCCTTGAGCTCCCGGGCCGAGGGTCTGGCCGTGGCCGTCATGCCGCAGAGATGCGGGTATAGCCGGAGGAAATGCTGGAGGGTGATCGACCCGAGGATGCGGCCCTCGGCCCCGCTCCTGACGTTCTCTTTGGCCTCGACGGCCGCCTGCAGACCGTCCGGCCAGTGGCGCTTGTCCATGACCCGTCCGGTGAATTCGTCGACGATCTCGACGCGGCCTCCGCGGACGATGTAATCCACGTCGCGCTCGAGCAAGGCCCGGGCATGGAGGGCGCAGTGGACCTCGGCGAGAAGGGGGCCGTTGTCAGGCGCGAAAAGGTTGCCGCAGCCCAGGGCCGATTCGAGCGCGAGGATCCCGGCATCGGTGGGGAAGACGTTCTGTTTCTTGTCGTCGACCTCGTAATCCCGGCCCGGGACGAGATCGCGGACGGCGGCGGCCAGGGGCGCGGCGCTGCCCCCGAGCTCGCCCGCGACGCCCGATATGACCAGCGGGATGCGGGCCTCGTCGATCAGGATGGAATCGGCTTCGTCGACCAGGGCCGCGCCGAAGGGCCGGTGGACAAGATCGCGACCGTCCATGGCCAACCGGTCGCGGAGATAGTCGAAGCCCGCTTCCTTGGCCGTGGCGTAGGTGATGTCGGCGGCATAGGCCCGCCTTTTGTCGGACGTGTCAAGGCCCTCCTGGACGATCCCGACCGAAAGGCCGATGAGGCGATAGACGGGCCCCATCCACTCCGCGTCGCGTCGGGCCAGATAGTCGTTAAAGGTCAGGACGTGGACGGGCCGGCCGGAAAGGGCCAGGAACGAGGCGGCGAACACGGCGGCTAGCGTCTTGCCCTCCCCGGTCGGCAGCTCGGCCAGCCGGCCGTCGGACATGGCCAGGCCGGCGGCCAGCTGAACGTCGTGAGCGGCCAGGCCGAGTGCCCGGCGGGCGGCCTCGAGGACCAGCCCGAAGGCCTCGAGCATGGCGCGGTTCGCCTCCGGTGCTGGTGCAGGTCTATGGAGCCGCCCTTTCAGGGAGGCCGCCAAGCCGGCCAGGTCCCCATCGGGTCCGGCGGCCAGCCCGGCCGCCGCGTGAAAAGCGTGGATGTCGCGGACCGTCCTCGCATAGCCGGTCAGGTCGGTATCGACGGATTCGCCGCGGAACTTATCGAAGACCGTCCGGAGCTTGGCCCAAAGGTCGCCCCGGGCCAAGCGCGAATGTTCGTGGATCATGGGTCCCTCCTCTGATCATCGTCCGGAGTGTCCGCTCGAAGCGGCGGATGTGAGAGGAGGTCAGCGAGGCGGGCCTCGGAGCAGGGCGGGAGGCGATGGGCGCGGTGTCGGGGCGCGGCCGGCGGACGGCTTTCCCCGGGGCCGGTCGGCCAGATGGATCGCGAACAGGGCCGGGAAAAGGACGAAGGGCAGAGGCAGGAACAGGACGACCAAGATCAGGATGGGGATCGCGCCCGGGTAGCTCATCGTCCCTATTGTAGGCTTGCTTCCCGCCCTCGTCAACAAGAAGGGATCCAATCCCCGCTTATGACATTCCCGACCATCCGGATGCCCGGAAAGCGGCTCGATCCTGAATGGCTTAAGAGGTGGAGACTCGACACCTTGTTGGTTGCCGCCTATTTCTTGCGCTTGTATTCGAAGACGCCGCTCGGCTGGCTGATCTCGAGGCCGGTCACCTGTCCCTTGGCGTCCTCGAGGAACCGGACGCGGACCATCTGGGCGATCTTGATCGAGAACTCCCCGCCGACCTCCGGCACGAGATCGTAGACGGGCTGCCCGGGGACCGACATGGTCAAGACATCGCCCTTCAGTCCGATCGTCACGGTCTGGACGGACAGGGTGTACTCGCCGAGAAGGGTCTTGAGGTAGACCGGGTCGGACAGGCGGGCGTCGGGCCTCTTGGCGAAAGAGATCCCGTCGAGCGTCGGCTCGAAGGGGGCCTGGACGCCGACGACACGGCCGTTGACGTCGGTCCGGAAGGTCAGCTTCATATCGGTGAAGGTCGGGTCGTCGGCTTTGCCGCCGTTGAAGGTCTCGTAATGCCAGTGCTCGAGAGGGGTCGTGATGCCGTTGTACGTGAACGTCAGCCGGCCGTTCGTCCCCAGCGTGACATCGAGGCCGCCGTATCCGGGATGGGCGTAGGCGCCGGTGTAATCCGGGAGCTTGTGGGCCGGAGCCGTCCCCGCGACCCGTCGGGTGGCCTTCTTCTTCTCGCCCATCTCGGCGATCTTCTCACCCTCGGCCTGTCTCTTGGCCGCGTCCCCGATCCAATCCTCGGCCTCCAACCCCAGGATGCGGTCGGCGGCCGTCCGGATGAGGAGCTCCGGAAGGCCCGTTCCGTTCTTGTTGGTCAGGACGACGAATCCCAAGCCGTCGTTGGGCCACAGGCTGACCATGGCCGAGAAGCCGTCGATGTTGCCGCCGTGGTGGACCCGCTTGTGCCCCCTGTAATTGTCGACCATCCAGCCCAGGGCGTAATCCGGCGCGGAGATGTCGGGCCGGGTCGGCACCGAGCCCATCACCATATAGGGGGTATGGAGATCGGCCAGGGTCGCCGCGCCGATGACCTCCTTGTCCCCGAACGTTCCGCCGTTGATATGGACCATGACCCAACGGCTCATTTCGTTGACGCTGGAATTGATGGAGCCGGCCGGGCCGATGACCGTGATGTCGCGGAAGGGGATCTTCTGGACCTTGTCGTCGCGTTCCGCGTAGGGCTGGGCGAAGTCCTTGTCCTTCCGGGACTCGACGACCGAGAAATTGCTACGGGTCATGCCCAGGGGCTCGAAGACCAGGGCCCGGACCGAATCCTCCCAGCTCTTTCCGGTCAGGGTCTCGATGAGATAGCCGGCCGTCAGGAACATCAGATTGTTGTACTGCCACCTTTCCCGAAGGTCGGCCGTCGGGGGCAAAAAGGCCAGGCTGCGGACGAGCTGCTCGCGGCTCCACGCGGAGTTGTTGTACCAGACGAGGTCGTGGCGAGGCAGGCCCGAGCGGTGGGTGACCAGGTCCCGGGGTGTCAGGCGTTCGCCGGCGTCGGCGTCGTAGAGGCGGAACCAGGGGATGTAGGTGCGGACCGGTTTGTCCCACTCGACCTTTCCCTGGTCGACAAGCGTGCCTAGGGCGAAGGCGGTGAAAGCCTTGGAGGAAGAGCCGATGGCCAGCAGGGTGTCGGCCGTCATCGGCAGCTTGTTCTCGACATCCCGAAGGCCGAAGCCCTTGGCCAGGACGACCTCCTTGTCCTTGATGATGGCCATGGCCACGCCCGGGACCTCGAGCTGGGACAATCCTTTCGTGACGACCTCGTCAAAACCCTCGAGCGCTCTCCGGGCCTTGGCGACGGGGTCCTCGCCGCGGGCGATCTTGAAGGGGAAGCTCTGGCCTCCCTGGGTGAACGTCCCGGTGATCTCGGCCCCTTCGGCCCCGAACGCGCCCTTGAAGGTCGGATCACCCGGGACGCCGGCGATGGCGAAGACGACGCCGGATCCTTCGATCTTGATCCCCGACAAAGGCATATCCTTGGCGCCCTGGAGAGGGATGGAAATGTCCCCCTTCCAGGCACCGTCGGGCTGCTTGATGAAATCGAGGTCAACACCGAGCTTCTGCCCGGGCAGCTCGATGGCCCCTTCCCAGTGACCCTCCAGGTCTTGAGGGGACGCGGGTCCGGCCAAGGCCGGGACGGCCATCAGGCCAATGATCACGATGATGGACAGCCATGGACGGCGGGTAATCATGGACGCTCTCCTTTCAAGGCTCTCAGTGGACAAGAGTAGCACAGCAACGAACGGGGCCGCAACCTGAAGGGGGTCGGGTCGATCCCCCTCTATTCAATTCCGGCCGTCTCAACGCTCCTTGGGAGGGAGCTTGGGGCTGTCGACAATACAATAAGTGGAGATTCGACTCCCTCTTGGGGAAGAAATGGGCCCTCGGGGCGTCAAAAGAGTGTGCCGTGAGGTATAATGTTAAGAATTATGCCCGGGCCCCGAGGCCTTCATAAGAGAGAAAGAGGGAAAGAACGCTCCTTCAATAAGGTGGAAACGATGAGAACGACCGGAAAACGACGCATCTGGCTCCTTCCGCTGAGCCTGTCCCTGATCCTGACCTTGGCCGTCTCCTGCGGAAAGTCCGGGAGCGGCCAGCCCCCCGGCGGCGATAACGCGGCGGCCGCCCAGGCCAAGGCCGGAGCCCCGGGCGCAAAGATGTCCCCCGACGCCAAGCGCGCGTTCGGCGAGCCCGAGCTGGAGCCCCTGCCCGTCAACACCGAGATCCTGCGGCGCCAGAGCCTCAATTCCTACATCGTACTCAACGGCATCGTCGAGCCCCAGCGCATGGTCGAGGTCTTCGCCCGTCTATCGGCCTATGTCAAGGAGATCGTCAAGGAAGAAGGGGCTTTCGTCAAGGAAGGCGACGTTCTGGCCGTGCTCGACGACATCGAGATCCGCATCAGCCACGAACAGGCCCGCATCGCCCTCGACCAGGCCAAGCTCAGCCTCGACCAGGCCGCCCAGAACCTCGAGAGGGCCCGGGAGCTCTTCAAGCGGGAGCTCATCTCCGAACAGGAGTTCCAGGCCCAGGACGCGGCCCACAAGCAGAGCCTGCTCGATTTCAAGAACCGCGAGCAGAATTTCGAGAACCTCGAGCTCCAGCTCGGCTGGACCCGCATCCGGGCCAACGCCTCCGGCTATATCACCGAGCGCCTCATCGAGGTCGGCGGCCGGGTCAATCCTAACCAGCAGGTTTACACCATCGAGGATTTCACCCCTCTTCTCGTCCGGGTCTTCGTGCCCACGGCCGACGCCATCGAGCTCGAGACGGGCATGCCCGCCGCGGTTTCGACCGAGGTCCTGAAGGACAGGACGTTCCGGGGGACGGTCACCCTCATCAATCCCCGCATCGACGTCCAGACCGGGACGATCCGGGTCACGGTCGAGGTCAACGATGAGACCATGAGCCTGCGGCCGGGCATGTTCGTCGAGGTCCGCATCGCCATCGGCCAGAAGGAGGACGTCCTGGTCATCCCGCGCAAGGCCATCCTCTACCATCAGAACAAGACCTACGCCTTCGTCGTCGAGAACGGCCGGGCCGTCCAGCGCGAGATCGCCCTGGGCCTCTCCGAGGAGGACCTGGCCGAGGTCCTGAGCGGCCTGCAGGAGGGCGAGACGATCGTCTCCGTGGGCGTCGAGAACCTCAAGGACGGCCAGCGGGTCGAAGTCCTGCAATGAAGATCGTCCGTTTCTCCATCAACCGACCCGTCTCGGTGTTCATGTTCACCGTGGCGGCCCTCGTCTTCGGGTTCATCTCCTACAACCGGCTGACGCTCAACCTCCTGCCCAAGATCTCCTACCCGACCCTGACCGTGCGCACGGAATACCCGGGCACGGCGCCCTCCGAGATCGAGAACATCATCTCCAAGCCCATCGAGGAGACCTGCGGGGTCGTCGACAACGTCATGCGCATCTCGTCGGTCTCCCGGGCCGAGATGTCCGAGGTGACCATCGAGTTCGCCTGGCACACGAACATGGACTTCGCGACCCTCAAGGTCCGCGAGAAGCTCGACCTCCTGCGCCTGCCGACGGCGGCCACCAAGCCCGTCATCCTCCGCTACGACCCCAACCAGGAAGCGGTCATGAAGATCGGCCTCATCGGCGACGCCGAGCTGGCCTACATCCGCTACATCGCCGAGCGCGAGGTCAAGCAGGCCCTGGAGAGCATCGAGGGGGTGGCCGCCTGCTCCATCTCCGGCGGCCTGGAGGACGAGATCCACATCGACATCGACGAGCGGAAGCTCAGCCTCCTCAACATCCCCATCACGACCGTCGCCAGCCGTTTGGCCCAGGAGAACGTCGACCTGTCGGCCGGCATCCTCAAGCAGAAGGACACCCAGTACCTCGTCCGGACCGTCAACCAGTTCCGGGACATCGAGGAGATCAAGGGCATCATCGTCGAGAAGCGGGGCGACGTCCAGATCACGCTCGGAAGCGTCGCCGACGTCTACCGCGGCTACAAGGAGCGCAAGGTCATCTCCCGCATCAACGGACAGGAGTGCATCGAGGCGGCCATCTACCGGGCCGCCGACGCCAACACCGTGTCCGTGGCCGACGCCGTCAACGAGCGGCTGGTCGCCGTCCATCAGAACATCCTCCGGCCCCGGGGCCTGGACTACGTCGTCATCACCAACCAGTCGAAGTTCATCAAGAGCACCATCGAGCAGGTCAAGTCGACGGCCCTCATCGGCGGCATCCTGGCCGTCCTCGTCCTGCTCTACTTCCTCAAGAACGTCCGGAGCACGCTGATCATCGGCACGGCCATCCCCGTCTCGGTCATCATCACCTTCTTCCTGATGTTCTCCTCCAAGATCTCCCTGAACATCATCTCGCTCGGCGGCCTGGCCCTGGGCATCGGCATGCTGGTCGACAACTCCATCGTCGTCCTGGAGGCCATCCAGCGTTACCGGGACGCCGGCCATGTCGGCGCCGACGCGGCCTACCAGGGCACGACCGAGGTCGCCGGGGCGGTCACGGCCTCGACCCTGACGACCGTGGCCGTCTTCTTCCCCATCGTCTTCGTCGAGGGCATCGCCGGCCAGCTGTTCAAGGACATGGCCCTGACCGTGACCTTCTCCCTGCTGGCCTCTCTCGTCGTCTCCCTAACCGTGGTCCCCATGCTGGCCTCCTCGATGCAGCGGGAAGGCTCCAAGCAGCGCGTGACCAAGGTCCTGAAGTTCGTCTTCCGGCCGGTCGACAAGCTCTACGACCGCGTCCTGGCGTCCTACCAGCGCTTCCAGGACGTCTCCTTCAAGAAGCGCCGCCTGATCGTCGTCGTCGTCCTGGTCGCCTTCCTGGGCGCCGTGTTCGGCACCCGGTTCATGGGCCAGGAGCTCATCCCGATGATCTCCCAGGGCGAATTGATCATCAACGTCGAGCTGACCCCGGGGACGGCCCTCAAGGAGAACCAGGCCGTCGTCGCCGAGATCTCCGAGGTCCTGCGGACCTACCCCGAGGTCGAGAGCATCTACGAGCTCATCGGCAAAGGGTCGCGCGGCGGCATCTCGTTCCAGGAGGAGCTGGAGAACCTTTCGGAGTTCACCATCCGCCTGACGCCGGGCATCCTGGGCCGGGCCGAGGACCGCATCATGGACCGCATCCGGGACGACCTCGAGCGCTTCACGACGGCCGAGATCAAGGTCACCAAGCCGCGTCTGTTCTCGTTCAAGGCCCCTCTCGAGATCGTCGTCTCGGGGACCGACCTCGACCGCCTCAAGGAGACATCGGACCGGCTACTGGCGCTGCTGCGGCAGGAGGAAGGCCTCATCGATCTGAAGTCCAGCATGGAAGAGGGCTACCCGGAGATCCAGATCCTCTTCAACCGGGCCGTCCTGGCCTCCCAGAACATGACCATCAACTCCGTCGGCTCCCAGCTGCGGAACAAGATCGAGGGCGAGGTCGCCACGCGATTCATCGAGAGCGACCGGGAGGTCGACATCCGGGTGCGGCTCGCCGAGGAGGACCGCGACCGGGTCGAGAAGATCGAGCGCATCATGGTCCGCAACGGCCTGGGGGTCATGGTCCCGCTCAAGTCGCTGGCCCGGATCCAGATCAAGGAGGGACCGGCCGAGATCCGCCGCATCCTCCAGCAGAAATCGGCCGTCCTGACGGGCAACCTCTCGGGCCTGTCCCTCGACGAGGCCGAGGAGAAGGTCATGGCCGCCGCGGCCACCATCCCCCGGTCGCCCGACTGTTCGATCTACCTGGCCGGCCAGAGCCAGGAGCAGGACGTGGCCTTCTCGTCGATGATCTTCGCCATCTTCCTGGCCGTGTTCCTCGTCTACCTCGTCATGGCCTCCGAGTTCGAGTCCTTCAAGAAGCCGTTCATCATCATGTTCACCATACCCCTGGCCATCATCGGCGTCGTGGCCGTCGGCCTGATCTTCGGGATGTCCATCAACGTCATCGTCCTCATCGGTTTGATCATCCTGGCCGGGATCATCGTCAACAACGCCATCGTTCTGGTCGACTACATCGGGCAACTCCAGAAGCAGGGCATGCCCAAGCTCGAGGCCATCAAGACCGCGGCCCAGGTCCGCTGGCGGCCCATCCTGATGACGACCATCACCACGGTGCTCGGACTGCTGCCCATGGCCCTCGATTACAACGAAGGCTTCGAGATCCGCATCCCGCTGGCCCTGACCCTGATCGGCGGCCTGATCTTCGGCACCTTCCTGACCCTGGTCTTCATCCCCCTCGTCTACAACTGGGTCGTCCCCGAGCCCGGACCGGGACAGGCCGCGGAAAGCCGGCTCCTGGGTCTCCTCAAGAGCGCCAAGCGGGCCCTGTCGACGGGCAAGGCCGGGGGCGGGAAGCCATGAACCTCTCCGAGTTCGCTGTCAAGAAGCCGGTCTCGATCATCGTCTTCATGCTGATCTTCTTGACGATCGGGATCATCTCCCTGCTGCGGCTGCCCCTCGAGCTCATGCCGGACACGTCCTTCCCCGGCCTGATGGTCATGATCCCCTATCCCTCCTCGTCGCCCGAGGAGGTCGAGAGGACCATCACCCGGCCGGTCGAGGACGTCCTGGCCACGGTCAACAACCTCGACACGCTGAGCTCGACGTCCTCGGCCTCCTCCTCGTCGGTCCATCTGCAGTTCAAGACGGGCACGAACATGGACCTGGCCTCGATGCAGATCCGGGACAAGCTCGACCAGATCCGCGGCGACCTGCCGAACGACATCGAGAACATCCGCATCCGCCGGTTCTCGATGAACGACCGGCCGGTCATCAACTTCAGCGTCTCCATGCCCGGCGAGCTCGACGACCTTTTCTACTGGTCCGAGAACTACATCATGCAGCAGCTCGAGCGGATCGGCGGCGTGGCCAGCGTCGAGATCCGCGGCATCCGCAACAAGGTCCTCAACATCTACCTCAAGCCCGAGATCTTCTACTCCTCCTCGATCCGCATCAGCGACCTGACCGACACCATCCGGAACAACAACGTCAACGTCTCGGCCGGCTACGTCGAGGACGGCCCGGTCCGCTACGCGGCCCGCGTCCCCGGCGAGCTGAAGATCCTCGAGGACGTCCAGAGCCTGCCCGTCAGCGACAAGGGCCTGACCATCGGCGACGTCGCCCGGGTGACCTACGACTATCCCGTCAAGGAGGACTTCAACCGCCTCAACGGCCGGGAGACCGTGCGCTTCGAGATCTACCGGGCCAGCAACGCCAACATCGTCGACGTCTGCACCGAGGTCAAGGAGACCATGGGCCGCATCCAGGCCGCCGAGCCGGCCCTCCACGACATGGAGGTCGTCTTCTACCGCGACCAGTCGGAGGACATCCTCCGCAGCCTGAAAGACCTGTCCATCTCGGGGATCATCGGCGGCCTCATGGCCGTCCTCATCCTCCTGTTCTTCCTCCGCAAGTTCCAGTCGACGGTCATCATCGCCGTGGCCATCCCCATGGCCATGGTCTTCACGTTCAGCCTCATGTACCTCGTTCGGACCATCTTCCGGACCGACATCACCATCAACGTCATCTCCCTGAGCGGGCTGATGATGGCCGTCGGCATGCTGGTCGACAACAGCGTCGTCGTCCTGGAGAACATCTTCCGCCTGCGCCAGGAGAAGCAGCTGCCGCCGATGCAGGCGTCCCTCCAGGGCGCGGGCGAGGTCGTCAACGCCGTCACCGCCGCGACCCTCTCGACCCTGGTCGTCTTCGTCTCCCTGGGATTCATGTCCGGGTCCGGTTTCGGCCGGTTCATGCAGGATTTCGCCCTGACCATCTCGTTGGCCCTCGTCGCCTCGCTCCTCGTCTCGCTGACCTTCATCCCTCTGGCCGCCAGCCGGTTCTTCTCGGGCAAGACCCGGGAAAAGGCCCCCTGGCTGGTCAAGCTGACGCGGGTTTACGAGAGGATCATCGGCTTCACCATCAAGACGACCGGGAACAAGCTCCTCGTCGTCGGCCTGGCCGTCCTCATCTTCGTCTCCTCCTTCCTCCTGCTCCGGAGCATCGAGAGGGAGTTCATGTTCGGCAGCGACGAGCGCGAGGTCCGGCTGTCCGTCTACATGCCCCGCTCCTACACCCTGGAGCAGATGAACCAGCTGTTCACCCGGTTCGAGGACATCATCCTCGGCCGCAAGGAGGAGCTGGCCCTCGAGCACCTGTCGGTCGACTTCGGCGTCCGGAACATGCGCCAGGGGCGCTTCCGCGGCTCGCTCGAGCTGTCCCTCCTCGATAAAGGCCCCTCCGTGGCCGAGATCCGCGACAAGCTGAAGGAGCTCCTGCCCAAGGAGGCCGGGATCCTCTACGAATACGGCGAGCGGTTCGGCCGGGGCGGTTTCGGCCGCGGGACCTCGGTCGACCTCATCGGCCTGGATTACACGACCCTGACCGAGCTGGCCCCGCCGATCATCGACAAGCTGAGGACCATCCCCAACGTCGAGGACGTGACCTCGGACCTCGAGGGCGGCGACACCCAGCTCCTCCTCCAGGTCGACCGCTCCCGGGCCGAGAACCTGGGGGTCAGCAGCCGGATGATCGCCCAGACCGTCTCCTCCTCCCTTTCGGACCGGGCCATCGGCAAGTTCAAGACCGAGAACCGCGAGATCGACATCATCATGAAGATCCAGGGCGAGGAAGGCTTCGGCGAGGAGGACCTCCGGAACATCAGCCTGCGGACCCAGGACAAGTCGGTGCCCATCTCGGCCATCTCGACGATGTCCTACCGGGTCGGCTCGACCTCGATCCGCAAGGAGAACAAGAAATCGAAGCTCTCCATCCGGGTCAACACCCGGACCCAAGGGATGATCGCCCTGACGGATGAGATCCGCAAGGTCATGGACACGGTCGATTTCCCCGACGGGTACACGTGGAGCCTCGGCGAGGGATTCCGGCGCTTTCAGCAATCGCAGGGGGAGACGACCCTGGCCATCGTCCTGGCCCTCCTGTTCATCTACATCATCATGTCGTCGCTGTTCGAGTCGTTCGTCTACCCCTTTACCATCCTGCTCATCGTGCCGCCGGCCATCTTCGGCGTGGCCGTGATGTTCAAGCTGACCAACATCACCCTGAACACGACCTCCTATCTCGGGCTCCTGACGCTGTTCGGGATCGTCGTCAACAACGGCATCATCCTCATCCATCACATCCGGACGCTCCGCTCGCAGGGGATGGCCAAGAACGAGGCCATCGTCCAGGGCGGCAAGGACCGCATCCGGCCGATCATCATGACGGCCATCACGACCATCTTCGGCGTCCTGCCCCTGGCCCTTCCCTACATGCTCCCCCAGTTCTTCCAGGCCATGGGGCGGCGGGCCGAGATGTGGGCGCCGATCTCGGTGGCCATCGTCGGCGGCCTGACGACCTCGACGTTCTTCACCCTCATCTTCCTGCCGACCTTCTACTCTCTGGCCGACACGGCGGCCGTGGCCGTCAAGAGGCTGTTCCGCTTCAGGTCCTCCCGGGTCTGAAGCGACCGGCGGCGGGCGGCGGCCGTTTGACCTGGCCGCCCCGTTTTTCCATAATAGGGCCGCCTTGAACGCCCTATCCCTCCGCAGCCGCGCCGTCCGGGAGCCGTCCTTCATTGGCTGAGTTCCTCGAGTTCCGGGGGATCTCGAAGCGGTTCGGCGAGGTCCGGGCCGTGGACGACGTCTGCCTCGAGATACGAAAAGGCGAGTTCTTCTCGCTCCTCGGCCCGAGCGGCTGCGGCAAGACGACCCTGCTCCGGGTGGCCGCAGGCTTCGAGGCCCCCGAGGCGGGACGGGTCTTCCTCGACGGCCGGGACATCACCGACCTGCCCCCCGACAAGCGGCCCGTCAACACCATCTTCCAAAACTACGCCCTGTTCCCGCACATGACCGTGCGCGACAACATCGCTTTCGGCCTGAGGGTCGCCAAGCGGCCGAAGGCCGAGGTCCGCGGCGAGGTCGACCGCATGCTCCGGCTGGTGCGGATGGAGGACCAGGCCGCAAAAAAGCCGTCCCAGCTTTCGGGCGGCCAGAAGCAGCGCGTCGCCGTGGCCCGGGCCCTGGTCAACAGGCCCCAAGTGCTGCTTCTCGACGAGCCGCTGGCCGCCCTGGACCTCAAGCTGCGCCAGCAGATGCTCATCGAGCTCGACGCCGTCCACGACGAGGTCGGGATCACCTTCCTCTACGTCACCCACGACCAGGCCGAGGCCATGAGCCTGAGCGACCGCATCGCGGTCATGGACGGCGGCCGCGTCGAGCAGGTCGGCCCGCCGGCCGAGATCTACGAATCGCCCCGGACGGCGTTCGTGGCCTCCTTCATCGGCGACACGAACTTCCTTGAGGCCCGGGTCCTCGACGCAAGCGAGCCCGAATACGCCCGGCTTCGGGTCGACGGGCTGGGCGAAGCCGCGGCCTTCAACGACCGGCCGGCGGGGCCCGGACAGACCGTCGTCCTCAGCGTGCGGCCCGAGAAGATCCACATCGCCCGCGACCGGCCCGAGGAGGCGGCCCGGAGGAACGCGTTCACGGGCGACGTCGAGGACGTCATCTACCTGGGCGCGGCGACGCGATACTGGGTGCGGGCCGGGGAGCGCCGCGTCCAGGTCCTGCGGCAGCACTCGCGCTATTTCTTCGACGACAAGCCCATCCGCTGGAAGGACAAGGTCTGGATCTGGTGGCACGCCGACGACGGCTTCCTTCTCGACCGGCTCGACGGGGAAGGCCCGCCGCCGTGACCTCTATCCGCGTCGCGACGGGCGTTGCCATGTCCCGGTCCTTTGGCCGGGATCCGATCCCTTCTTTCTCAAGGAACGATGAGCGACGTTGAACGCCGCCGCGCCGAGCGGCTCGTCTCCCTGCCGACCCTCGCCTGGCTGGCCGTGTTCCTGGTCGTCCCGACGGGGCTTATCGTCGTCTTCGCCTTCCGGCCGGCCGATCCCTATGGAGGGGTCGGGGCCGGCTGGACGCTCGAGGCCGTCCGCTCTCTGTGGACCCCGGGCACGCTGGCCGTCGCCTGGCGGACGCTCTGGATCAGCCTGCTGACGACCGCGATCTGCCTGGTCCTGGCCGTGCCGACCGGTTACGCGATCGCCCGGGCCTCCGAGAGATGGCGGAACCGGCTGCTGATGCTGGTCATCATCCCCTTTTGGACGAGCTTCCTGGTGCGCGTTTTCGCCTGGAGGTCGCTCCTGCATCCCGAGGGGCCGGTCAAGACGCTGCTCGCGGCGCTGGGGCTGGCCGGGCCCGACACGATGCTCCTCTACAATCCGGCGGCCGTCGTCCTGGTCATGGTCTACACGTTCCTGCCGTTCACCATCCTGCCCATCTACGCGGCCGCCGAGAAGTTCGATTTCCGGACCGTAGAGGCCGCCCGCGACCTGGGGGCCCGGCCGTTCCAGGCCTTCCGGAAAGTCTTTCTGCCGGGCATCCGGCAGGGCCTGCTGACCGCGTTCCTGGTCGTCTTCATCCCGGCGCTGGGATCCTACATCATCCCCGATCTCGTCGGCGGGCCCTCGGGAGAGATGCTGGGCAACAAGATCGCCCAGCGGGTCTTCACCGACCGCAACCTGCCGTTGGCCAGCGCCCTGTCGGCGCTGCTCATGCTGGCCGTCATGGCCCCGCTCGTGGCCGTTCTGGCCATGCAGCGCAAGAAGAAGCGGGCCGACATCATCATGGGGGAATCGCCGTGAGGAGGAGCCGCGTCCCGGCGGCCGTCACGGTGGCCGTGTTGGGCTTCTTCTACCTGCCCATCGCGGTCCTGGTCGTCAATTCCTTCAATCCGGCCCGCTTCTCGAGCCGCTGGCAGGGGTTCTCGCTCGTCTGGTACCGGCGGCTGTTCGAGTCGCCCGAGGTCTGGCTGGCCCTGAGGAACACGCTCATCGTGGCGATCGCGGTCACGGCTATCTCGGTCGTCCTGGGAACGCTGGCCGCCTTCGCCCTTCACCGCTACGCCGGGAGCCGCCTCCAGCGCGTCCACTACACGCTCGTCTACGCGCCGCTCGTCGTGCCCGAGATCCTCATGGGCATCAGCCTGCTGATGCTGTTCGTCGCGGCCGGTGTGCCCCTCGGCCTGGGGACGATCATCCTGGCCCACGTCACGTTCTGCGTCAGCTTCGTGGCCATGACGGTGCTCGGGCGGCTCCAGGATTTCGACTTCTCGGTCGTCGAGGCCGCCCGGGACCTGGGCGCGGGCTGGGGGCAGACCGTGCGGCGGGTCCTCGTACCGATGCTCATGCCGGGCATCGCCGCCGGGGCCTTGCTGGCCTTCACGTTGTCGGTCGACGACTTCGTCATCACCTTCTTCGTGGCCGGCCCGGGCTCGACGACCCTCCCCCTGCGCATCTACAGCATGATCAAGTTCGGGGCCCCGCCGATGATCAACGCCCTGTCGACGCTGCTGCTGGCGGTCACGGTGACAGCCGTGCTGGCCAGCCGGCGGCTCGGCCGGTTGAGGCGCTAGCCCGATCTAGTTCCTTGTCCGGTCGCCGGGCCGCCCACGGCCATGCCTCCTTTGCCCTCTATACACTCCGAAACCCACCGTCGCCCCTCGGCGAGCGCCTGCGGGCGGCGGGAGATCGGCCCCGGCACGAACGCTCCCGCGTGACGGAACCGGGACGGAAAGGGGGATGGAACGGGGACTTCTTTGACGCCCGGGATACGTCCTCCGGGGCGGTCCCGGGACCGGCCGATTGAAAACGCGGCGGAAGTGGGCTATAAAGGGCCCGAGGAAAAGAGGTCAGGATCGTGACGGGCCGCGTCCTTAGAATGTCCTTAGCCTGTGGGCTGGCCGCCGCCTTGGTCTTTGCGGCGGGCTGCGGCGGCGGAAGCCGTCCAATCCTGCGGGTCTACACCTGGTCCGACTACATCAAGCCCGAGCTCGTCCGGCGGTTCGAGCGCGAGAACGGCTGCCGGGTCGCCCTGGACACCTTCGAGTCGAACGAGGCCATGTACGCCAAGCTCAAGGCCGGGGCGGGCGGCTACGACGTCCTGACGCCCTCGGGCTACATGGTCAGCCTGATGCACGGGCAGGGGATGCTGCGGCGGCTCGACCACGCGGCCCTGCCCAACCTGGTCCACGTGGACCCCGATCATCTGGCCAGGGCCATCGACACGGACATGGACCATTCCGTGCCCTACATGCTGGTCGTCACGGGCATCGCCTATCTCGAGGGCCGGGTGCGGGACGTCGTGCCGTCGTGGACGATGTTCGGCCGGACCGACCTGCGGGGCCGGATGACCATGCTCAACGACATGCGCGAGACGATCGGGGCGGCCCTCAAGGCCCTGGGATACAGCATCAACACGACCGACGAAGACGAGCTGGCCGAGGCCGAACGGCTGCTCCTCGAGTGGAAGGCCAATCTGGCCAAGTTCGAGAACGAGCAGTACAAGATCGGGCTGGCCTCGGGCGAGTTCCTGCTCGTCCACGGCTGGAACGGCGACGTCTTCCAGGTCGCTCGCGAGAATCCGGAGGTCCGGTTCGTGGTCCCCAGGGAGGGGACGATCATCTCGGGCGACGACCTGGTCATCCCGGCCGGGGCGGCCCAGGTCGGGCTGGCCCACGCGTTCATCAACTTCCTGCACGAGCCGCGGGTGGCCGCCGAGAACACGGAGTTCATCCATTTCCTGTGCCCTAACAGGACGTCCTATGAGCTGCTGGCCCCGGAGATCCGAGGCAACCCGGCCATCTTCCTGAAGCCCGAAGAGTGGGAGCGCAGCGAGATGATCGCCGACATCGGCGCCGCCAACGCCCTCTACGTACGCGTCTGGGATCGCCTCAAGTCCGCCAAATAAGAAGGGGTCGACTCTCCGCTATCCACTAGCGGGACCTTCGTTCAGGAAGTCTTTTTTAATAGGTGGAGATTTGACCCCTTCTTATTTGAAAGACATAACCGCCGGCGTCGAGGAAGGAAACGGCACCGGGCTCCCCCGCCCCCGGTTCGACGGCCAGGCCGCGGCGCTTGAGGATGGCATCCCAGGCGGCGGGATCGTCGACCTCGAGCTCGACGCGGACGGCCTTGCGCTCGGTGAAGGGATGCAGGCCCTGGGCCCCGTCGACCAGGCCGACGAAGCCCGTCGGCGAGGCCGCCATGACCTTGGCGAAGCCCTGATCGACGAGCAGCCCGGAGCTGAGCTTGTCGACCTGAAAGCGCAGGGCGGCCTCGAGATCGCGGTAGTAGAGCCAAAGAATATTGGCCTTGATCCCCAACCCGGCCGGGCGGTCGGTCTCCGTGCCGGGCTCGGGATAGACGGCTTGGACCCCGCTGAGGGCGTCGTTGAGGCGGGTGTTCTGCGGGTGGTCGAGGAAGCGCTCGAACTCGAGCAGGTGTCCTTCGGGGTCGACGGCCACGAATCCCCGGGTGGGATGGCGCGTCGCGTCCTTGAGCTCCGAGCGCATCTCGAGGCCCTGGGCCTTGAGATACGCGAACCAGCCGTCGATCTCGTCGGTGACGAACGACAGCGTCGCGGTCTTGGGCGCGTCGGCGTCGAGGCCCGCTTCGTCCAGCGGCGAGACGCGCAGGAAGGCCGTCGCCGACAGCCGGAACAAGCCGGGGCCCGCCGACGCAAGGCCCAGGACCTGTCCGTAGAATCGCTCGGCCGCGGCCGGTTCGCGGAAGAAGTACCGGACGACGAGCCCCCGGATCTCCGGAAAGCCGTCGCCGGCGATCTCGGACGGGTCTCGCGTCTCGATCCTCGCCTTGCGGATGACGACGGGCTCGACCGGCTTGTGCATGGATAGTCTCCTGTCATCGCCCTCCCACCGTTCCTCGACCGGGACAACGGCGATCCGCTCGAGGACCTCGAAGCCCTCCACGAGACGCCCGAAGACCGTGTACCGGCCGTCGAGATAGGGGCGGGCCGCAACACAGATGTAGAATTCCGAATCGCCGCTCCACTCGTCCTCCGTCCGGCCCAGGCCGACCGTGCCGAAGATATGGGGCCGGGCGTTGAACTCGGGCGGGAGCTTGGGAGCGTCGCCGCCTCCCGTCTGGATGACGTGGCCGCGGACGACACGGTAGAAGTCCTTGCCGTCGTAATAACCCTTGCGGACGAGGTCCTTGATCTGAGCGGCGGTCTTGGGGGCCTCGGCCTCGAAGAACTCGAAGGCCATCGTGCCCATCGAGGTCTCCAAGACGCAGATCTCCTGGGCCTCGGGACGGGCCCCCCGGCAGGAGTTAAAGGTCGAAGCGACGAAGAGAACGGCCAGCGCGGCGATGATCGTTTGTTTCATGGTGAAACGATGATAGCGTCTGACACGGGATCAAGTCAACGGCCGGCCCCGGCCGCCAAGAAGGGGTCAAGCCTCCGCTTATCAACCACTCATCGATTTCCCAGAAGCGGCACGCAGGCTGGCCAGCAAAAACTTCATAAGTGGAGATTTGACCCCTTCTTCGTTTTCTTTTAGGATACCCGTCGAAACCCTGTTCGACCGACGAAAGGCGGAACGATGCTCAAGAAACACCCCCGCGCGCTGGCCTTCATCTTCTTCACCGAGATGTGGGAACGGGTCGGCTTTTACACCCTGATGGCCATCCTCGTCCTCTACATGGACAAGGTCCTGGGCTGGCCCGACGGCCGCAAGGGCGACATGTACGGCCTGTTCCTGGCCCTCTGCTACTTCATGCCCCTCCTCGGCGGCTGGCTCGGGGACAAGGTCCTCGGCCAGATCCGGACGGTGCGCATCGGCGCCGTGCTCATGGGCTTCGGCTACGTCGGCCTGGCCGTCTCGTCGGCCGACAACGTCACGACCTTCTACCTCGGCCTGCTGCTCATCGGCATCGGCACCGGGATCTTCAAGGTCAACATGTCGGTCCTCGTCGGCAACCTCTACACCGACAAGGTCGAGCTCAAGGACGCCGGCTTCAACATCTTCTACATGGGCGTCAACCTGGGGGCCATGGTCGCCCCGCTCATCGCCACCTTCAACAGCGCCGTCTTCCACAGCTACAACGTCTCGTTCTGGGTCGCAGCCGCGGGCATGATCTTCGCCCTGATCATCTTCCAGGCCGGACAGCCCCGCCTGCGTCCGTTCGACGGACGCCTGGGCACGGGCGGCCGGATCGTCCCGCCGTTGCCTTCTCCCGGCGCCGTCCCCGACGCACCCGCCCCTGCCCCCGAGATCGACCGCAGGGAATTCATCCAACGCATCCAGACCCTGGTCATCCTCTTTCTCATCGTCGTCTTCTTCTGGGTGGCCTTCTATCAGAACGCCTTCGGCCTGACCCTGTTCGCCGAACGCTCGACCATCATCCTGAAATGGCTCCGCCCGGAGACCTACCAGTTCTTCGAGCCCTTCTTCATCCTGGCCCTGACCCCGCTCCTGCTGACCCTCTTCGCCCGCCTCCGCCTCAAGGACAAGGAGCCCTCGACGCCCGTCAAGATCCTCCTCGGCATGCTGATCATGTCCCTGGCCATGGTCATCATGGTCGCCGCCTCGCTGGCCGGGGGCAACGAGGACCGCAACATCATGTCTCCCCTCTGGCTCATCGGGACCTACTTCGTGGTCACCGTGGCCGAGATCCTCATCTCGCCCATGGGCCAGTCGTTCGTCTCCAAGGTCGCCCCGCCCAAGATCGCCGGCCTGATGATGGGCGGCTGGTTCGCGGCCACGGCCGCCGGCAGCTACGGCAGCGGCCTGCTCGGCAAATCCTACAGCCGGCTGGCCCACCACGAGTTCTTCCTGTTCCTGGCCGCCCTGATGATCACGGCCGCGCTCCTGGTCCTGGCCTTCCTCAAGCGGCTCAAGCGCTTCGCAACCTAGACGTCCCGGAGTGAACCCATGACCCTCATCCAGGAAAAAGTCAAACAGGCCGCCGGGCTCCTCCGCGAGTTCGGCCTCGACTGCTGGATGACGTTCACCCGCGAGAGCGAGATCTGCGGCGACCCGACGCTCGTCTTCCTCGCGCCCGGCCACGTCACCTGGCATTCGGCCTTCATCGTCTCCGCCGACGGCCGGACCCGGGCCATCGTCGGGCTCTACGACCAGAAGGCCATCGAGGAGACCGGGGCCTACGACCAGGTCGTCGGCTTCGTCACCGGCATCAAGGAGCCGCTCCTCGAATACCTCAAAGAGATCGATCCGCGGACGATCGCCGTCAACTACTCCAAGACGAGCGAGATCTGCGACGGTCTGACCCACGGCATGTACCTGACCCTCCACGAGTTCCTGGCCGAGGCCGGAATGGCCGACCGCTTCCAGCCGGCCGAAAAGATCGTATCGGCCCTCCGCGAGCGAAAGTCGGCCGCCGAGATCGGTTGGATGAAGGAGGCCGTCAAAGCCACCGAGGAGATCTACGCGGCCGTCGGCCCGTTCATCGCGCCGGGGAAGACCGAGAAAGAGATCGCCGCCTTTATCCTGGCCGAGGCGGCCAAGCGCGGCCTGCCCACGGCCTGGGGCCGGGCCACCTGTCCGGCCGTCTTCACCGGCCCCGACACCGCCCAAGCCCACTATTCACCCACCGACCGCGCCGTCGAGCGCGGCCATGTCCTTAACATGGACTTCGGCGTCAAGGTCAACGGCTACTGCTCCGACATGCAGCGGACCTTTTACGTCCTCGAGCCGGGCGAGACCCAAGCCCCCGAGGACGTCATGAAGGGCTTCCGGACCATCGTCCGGGCCGTCGAGGAGGCCCGCCAAGCCATGAAGCCTGGCGTCGAAGCCCACGTCATCGACACCGTGGCCCGCTCGATCGTCGTCGAGGCCGGCTACGCCGAATTTCCCCACGCCCTCGGCCACCAGGTCGGGCGGTTCGCCCATGACGGCACGGCCCTGCTCGGCCCGGCCTGGGAGAAATACGCCCACAAGCCCTTCCAGAGGCTCGAGGAAGGCATGGTCTTCACCCTCGAGCCTCGTCTCTCCGTCCCGGACCGGGGCACGGTGACCATCGAGGAGATGGTCGTCGTCACCAGGGACGGCGCCGAGTGGCTCGGCCGCCCGCAGAAGGAGATCATCCTTGTCGGGTGATCCCCCGGTCGGGACCGACGAAGGCCGCCGGCGGCAAAAAGCCCACGACGGGCCATTAGGCTGGGATCAAGCATGATGAGGCCAGGATCTTTCCTGTGGCGCCGATGAGCCTATCCCGCGAACAGGCCCGGTCCCTCAGGCGGCTCGCTTCGTTCGTCCTGCCCGCGAGCCTGGCCGTCTTCGCCCTCTCGCTCTTCATGAGGAACAGACTCCCCGACAAGAGCCTCATCCACGAAGCGCTCCTCCAAGAGCCCGTCCAGACCGCCGAATCGGTCCCCTCCCCCTTCGAGGTCACCCGCAAGGATGTCACCTACACGGTCACCCCGCTTTTCAGCTACGAGCTCTGGGGGATGATCGTCTCCTACCACCACGCCTCCTCGTTCATCGACATCTCTCACGAGATGTGGAACGACCACCTCAACGTCAAGGACGTCTGCGTCATCTGGGGTCCGAACGTCGCGAGCGGCGTCTACGAGAGGATGCGCTTCCGCAACCGCGATTTCACCTGCTACTACCGCTACCCGGACCGCGAGACCGGCTCCCTGTTCACCGAGAACGCCCTGTCCAATAACCACCTTCTGCCCGCCGACCCGCTCGTCACCGACGTCATCCTCAAGGCCCGCAAGGGCGACCAGATCCATTTCAAGGGGTGGCTGGTCTCCTACGGCCACAAGGGCGCACCCTACGCCCGGGGCTCGAGCACGGTCCGCACCGACCGCGGCAACGGGGCCTGCGAGACCGTCTGGGTCGAGGAATTCGAGATCCTCCGCGAGGCCAACGCCGTCTGGCGGATGCTCCACAAGCTCTCGCTCGTCCTCATGGTCCTGTCCGCCGCGGCCCTGCTTTTCATCTGACGCATATCCGCTATGAGAAAAAGGGGCTGCCTCCGGACGTCCCTCTTTATGAGATGGCAGAAAACGGCTGGAAGTTGTCGAGATAGCCGTCGACGCAGGTGATATCACAGAAATCGGGGGCCGTGTCCCGGTCGGAAGGGGGCTTGTCCTCTGGTTCGCTCAGCAGCGAGGCCGCTTTAGGACTCGCGCGGCTGGCCGCGCCTTCCGGATCGGCGACGCGGGACTCGTCGGCCGCGGCTCTCGGACCGCTACCTTACGGCCGTCTGCGCCATGGCCGTCGTGAAGCGGGCGCCTTCGCAAACGTCGACGTCACCACGGAAGAACCCGGTTTTGACGGCGCGCAGCACGAACTGGAACTCCTGCGTCCCGCCCGGCGGCACGCTGCGGTCGAACGAGAAGCTTCGGCTGTTGTCAATGGGGATGTGCTGGCTCGACTTGGCGGCCGGCTCCGTGGCGACCACCATGAATGCCTCGAGGTACTCATCCGCGATGTCCACGTCCGAGACGGCCATGGCTTTCGCATCCCGTTCGTTCCTGACCCGTATGGTCAGCACGAACTCCTCGCCGACGCTCACCTCCGCCGGGCCGTCTATCTCCAGCGCGAGCCCCTCCACATCCTGAGTGAAGTGAGAAGGAGGATATTCCGGCACCCCGCGGAAGTCAATAGAGGGGGTCGGAAGGCCAACCTTTTTGCGGAGCGAGACGTCCTAAGGTGTGAGAGACAGATGACCCTTCTCCTCATTTCCCTGCCCACGGCCTGGAGGTCCCGATGCTGAAAAACTACATCAAGGTCGTTTTGCGCAACATCCTCCGGCACGCCGGCTATTCTTTCATCAACATCGCCGGGCTGGCCCTCGGCATGGCCTGCTGCCTCTTGATCACGATGTGGGTTCTCGACGAGTTGAGCTTCGACAAGTTCCACGCCAACGCCCCGGACCTCTACCGGGTCGAGGAGAACCAGTTCTACTCCGGACGGATCTATCACGTCACGGTGACGCCGTACCCACTCGCCCCCGCCCTACTGGAGGAGGTCCCGGAGATCGTCGAAGCGACCCGCTACGTCTACTCGGGCGGGCTTCTCTTCCGGCACGGGGACAAGTTCTTTTTCGAGGACCGGGTCCGGGCCGTCGATCCGTCTTTCCTCCGGATGTTCTCGTTCCCGCTGTCCCAGGGGGACCCCGAGACCGCGCTCGCCGATCCCTTCTCGGTCCTCCTCACGGAAACGACCGCCAGGAAATATTTCGGGGCCGACGATCCCCTCGGACAAACACTGACCGTCAACAACGAGATCGAGCTTCGCGTCTCCGGCGTTCTCGAGGACTTCCCCCTCAATTCCTCGCTCCGCGCCGATGTTCTTCTTCCCTACGAGATCCTCGAAAAACAGGGCCGGACCAGCACGAGCTTCGGGAACAATTCGATCGGGACCTACGTCCGCCTCCGGGCGGGGACCGATAAGTCCGTGGTCGACGCCAAGATCAAGGGCTTCATCAAGGCCAGGGTCGAGGGGAGCGTCACCGACCTCGAGCTCTTTCCCTATACCCGGATCCACCTGCACCAGTACTTCGGCTACGACTCGGGGGCCACGGCCGTCAGGTACGTCTATATCTTCTCGATCATCGCCGCCTTCGTCCTCCTCATCGCCTGCATCAACTTCATGAACCTGGCCACGGCCCGCTCGTCCGGGCAGGCCAAGGAGGTCGGCCTGCGCAAGGTCGTCGGGGCCCGTAAGACGAACCTCGTCGCCCGTTTCTACAGCGAGTCGATGACCTACGCCTTCCTGGCGCTCGTTGTCGCCGTGGGCCTGGTCTTGCTCTTCCTGCCCTGGTTCAACTCCCTGGCCGCCAAGGAGCTGGCCCTCGACTTCGGGTCGAACGCCGGCCTCTGGATGGCCCTTGTCGGGATCACCCTGGTCACCGGCTTTCTGGCGGGAAGCTACCCGGCGATCTTTCTTTCCTCCTTCCAGCCCGTCCGTGTCCTCAAGGGGAGCCTTCGGGCCGGAGCGGGGAGCAGGCTTTTCCGCCGGGTCCTGGTCGTCGTCCAGTTCGCTCTGTCCGTCTTCCTGATCATCGGGACGCTCGTCGTCTACAAGCAGACCGGGTACATGAGGACGAAATCCCTGGGCTTCGACAAGGAACAGCTTCTCTATGTCAACCTGAGGGGCAACACGGGCGAGACCTACGACGCTCTGAAATTGGAGCTCGCCAACGACTCGCGCATCCTGGGCGTAACGGGCGCCTCCCACCTCCCGTCCGCGATCAACAGCAATTCCGGAGGGGCGAACTGGCAGGGGAAGGATCCCGACAAGACCATCCTCATCGGCATGAGCGCCGTCGATTACGACTTCGTCGACGTCCTCGGGATCGAGCTCGCGGAGGGGCGCAACTTCTCGAAGGAGTTCGGCACGGACGAGGGCCAGGCCTTTCTCGTCAACGAGGAGGTCCGGAAGATCATGGAGAAGGACTCCGCCGCCGGGGAATCCTTCTCCTTCGCCGGCCGGGACGGCCGGATCGTGGGGGTCATGAAGAACTTCCACTTCGAATCCCTCCAATCGAAGATCGAGCCCCTGGCCGTCTTCCTCCGAGGTCCCGTCCCGGAGGGAGGCCGGAGATCCTGGCAGTACAACTACGCCCTGATCCGGCTGGCCCCCGGGAATATCGAGGCGGGCATCGATTCCGTCCGCGAGAAGTGGACGACCGTCAATCCCGGCTACCCCTTCGAGTTCCGATTTCTCGACGACCAGATCGAGGCCATGTACAGGGCCGAAGAACGGGTCGGACAGCTCCTCAAGACCTTCGCCGGACTGGCGATCCTCATCGCCTGTCTGGGGCTCTTCGGGCTGGCTTCGTTCATGGCCGAGCAGCGGACCCGGGAGATCGGGATCCGCAAGGTCCTCGGGGCATCGGTCTCCCAGATCTCGGTGTTGTTGTGCCGCGAATTCTTCCTCCTCGTCTTCCTCGCCAATCTCATCGCCTGGCCGGCCGCGTACTGGGTCCTCGGGAACTGGCTTAAGGGCTACGCCTATAGGACCCCTCTGGGTATCGCGGTGTTTGTCGCGGCCCTCGCCGCGGCCCTTTTCATCACGGCTCTCACGGTGAGCGGCCAGGCGATCCGGGCCGCCGTCGCCAACCCGGCGTCGGCCCTGAAGTACGAATAATCCGGCTGTTGACGCGGGTGATACAATGGCCCCATGCTCACAAGGAAACTGGGGCGGACGGGCCTCGATGTTTCGATCCTGGGGTTCGGGCTCATGCGGTTGCCGCTGCTGCCGTCGCCGGCCCCCGAACCCGACATCTCGAACATCGACGAAAAGGCGACCACGGAACTCATTCGTCACGCCATCGCCAACGGCGTGAATTATTTCGATACCGCGTACGTCTACCATAACGGCCGGAGCGAAGTCGTCCTGGGAAAAGCCCTCGCCGGCGGACTCAGGGAAAAGATCCTTATTGCCACCAAGCTGCCGCTCTGGAATTTCAAGGACGAGGCGGACGCCGAGAGGATGCTCCACGAACAGCTGCGCAGGCTGGCCACGGACCGGATCGACGTCTACCTCCTCCACTCGCTCAGGAGGGGGACGTGGGAAAACGTGTCCCGCTTCCGAGTCCTCGAATTCCTGGACCGGGCCGTCAGGGACGGTAAGATCAGGTTCGTCGGCTTCTCCTTCCACGACGATCCCCCGCTTTTCCGAGAGATCCTTGGTGTCCGGTCCTGGGATGTCTGCCAGATCCAATACAACTATTACGACGAGACCTATCAGGCCGGCCGGGACGGGCTCCTCGAGGCCGACCGGAGAGGGATCGGGGTCATCGTCATGGAACCCCTGCGAGGCGGCCGGCTCGCCGCCGACCTCCCGACCGAGGTCAGACGGACTCTCGCCGGCCGCCGCCCGAAATGGAGTCCCGCGGAGTGGGCCCTGCGCTGGGTCTGGAACCAATCCCAGGTCTCGACGCTGCTCAGCGGGATGAACTCCATGGACCAGCTCCGGGAGAACCTCCGGGCCGCGGGCGAGGGACACCCGGATTCCCTCGAGCCCGAGGACCTGGCCGCCCTCCGCAAGGCCGAGCGGGAATTCAGGAAAAGACAGAAGGTCGATTGCACGGCGTGCGGATACTGCCTGCCCTGCCCGAGCGGCGTCAACATCCCGACCGTCTTCTCCCTCTTTAACGACCGTTTCGTCTTCGACGCTCCCAAGATCCCGATGACCACCTACAACCAGTTCCTCCCCCCCGCCCAGCGGGCCGCGTCCTGCACCGAATGCGGCGAATGCGAGGAGAAATGCCCGCAGAAAATCGAGATCCGGAAAGCCCTCAAGGACGCCCACGCCGCGCTGACGCGCTAAAAGAAGCTCCAATGGCCCCGCTGGGTCGATGGATCGATCTCCCCTCGAGGGCAGATCTTGGATTGACATACCCGGCTGAGCGGATTCTAATGGGTACGTATCGTTCATGGAAGTAACAAGCCGGCCTATCGACATTTCCGCATGTCGGTCCATGGCCGTACAACAAGGAGGCTGGCCTCCGGGAAAGGTGACCGCCCCCCCCGCCAAATCCATCACGGGATGATTGGAGCGTTATTATGAAAAAACGTCCGTTCGCGCTGTTTCCCCTCCTTCTCGCCCTCTCCTGCGGACCGGCCTTTTCGGCGCAGGAGTTCCCGCGCCTCCAAGGCCCATACCTGGGCCAAAAGCCGCCGGGGATGACACCGGAGGCGTTCGCGCCCGGGGTCATCACGACGGATGGGGAGGAAGGCAGTTCCGGTTTCGCCCTGAACGGGAGGGTCTTCGTTTTCCAGAGGTTCCTCGGACGGCGTTGCCATACCTACATCACGCGCCTGAGTGAAGGCGTATGGACCGCGCCCGAACTCATCCCCTTCTGGGAGATCCTGGTCGAGAACGGCGATTTTGTCTTCTCGAGCGACGACAGGACGATGCTCTTCCAGGTCAGGACGGGGACGGGACCCGCCACGGTTTCCAATATCTGGCGGGCCGAGGTCACCGAGACGGGCTGGGGTGAGCCGGCCCCCCTGCCCGAGCCCATTAACACCGCCCACTTGGAGAGCTATGCTTCCGATACGGCCGACGGGACGCTCTACTTCTTCAGTCGGCGACCGGGAGGGAAAGGCCGTTCCGACCTGTGGCGATGCGCGAAGACCGCCGGCGAGTATGCCGAGGCCGTCAGCCTTGGATCCCTGAACACCGAGTACGACGAGTGGGATCCGTTCATCGCTCCCGACGAGAGCTATCTCATCTTCTGCTCGACCAAGCCGGAAGGGCTGGGCCGGGACGACATCTACATCAGCTTCAAGGGCAATAACGGCGATTGGGGTCCGGCGGTCCCCCTGGGTCCTGAGATCAACTCGTCCGGCTCGGAGAACCGACCCTGGGTCAGCCGCGACGGAAAATACTTTTTCTTCACGTCGACCCGCGACGGCAGCCGTGACGTGTTCTGGGTCAAATCCGAATACCTCGAACGGTTCAGGAAATAACGGCTCGCCAATCGACCCAAGGGGCAAGTCCCCCTCTGGGATACACTGCCAATCCGGAGACGGCCCATGCGCTACCTCCGCCGGGGCCCCTATTCCGGGGAGGCGGATCGATTTCAGAGAGGTCCGGATCCGTCCGGAATACACTAGCCGAACCCTCGATCGGCCAAGTCCCACGGTCGCGAAACCGCCCCGTAATCTCAAGGGGGACAACCTTTCTGCCTGAAAATCGGCCTTATTATCAAAAAGCCCATTTTATCCGAGGAATTCGAGATTCTCCGCGAGGCCAACGCCGTCTGGCGTACGCTCCACAAGCTCTCGCTCGTTCTCATGGTCCTGTCCGCCGCGGCCCTGCTTTTCACCTGACGCGCGTCCGCGCTGAGAAAAAGGGCGGTCTCCGGACGTCCCTCTTTATGAGATGGCAGAAAACCGCCCAACCTTGAACCTTGACATCGGTAATACTATCGTTCATACTAATGGTATGAAAATCGCCATTTCCGTTCCCGACGCCGTGTTCCGCGAGGTCAAGAAGGCCGCCGAAGAACAGAAGCGCTCGAGAAGCGAGATCTTCGTCGAGGCCGTCAAGGCTTACCTGGAAAAGCTCGAATCCCGCCGCATTCTCGAGGCCTTGAACGAGGCCTATACCGGGCCGGAAACCCAGGAAGAGAAGGACACCCGCGCCGCGGGCCTCGAGCTCTACAAGCGCACCGTCCTCAAGAAGGAAAAATGGTGATCGGCCAGGGCGACGTCTTCTGGCTCGACATCGGGGAGCCTCGGGGTTGCGCTCCCGGCTTCAGGCGGCCCTATGTCGTTGTCCAGAACGACGTGTTCAATCAGAGCCGCATTCAAACGGCCATCCTCTGCGCCATCACTTCGAACCTGGGGCGGGCCAAGGCCCCCGGCAACGTCCGGCTCAACAAGGGAGAGGCGAACCTCCCCCGGACCAGCGTCGTCAACGTATCCCAGGTCATCACCGTGGATAAATCGCTTCTCCGGGAAAAGGTCGGGACCCTGTCGGGCCAACGGCTCCAAGAGATCATCGCCGGCCTGCGGCTCGTCATTGAGCCCAGGGAGCTTTAGCCCGCCATCATCCTGTGATATATAAAACTTCCGGACGCAGGCCGGCGGAACCGCCGCAGGAAAGGAACGTGCTATGAAAAAGCCCCCATCATCGAGAGCCCCCCTTCTCATGATCGTCATGGTCTCGCTCGCCATTCTGGGGACCGCCCGCATCGACGCCCGGGCCCAGGAAGGCAGCGTGCCGCCAGGCGCGGCCCAAGAGGGGCTGCACATGAAAAGCGACATCCTCGGCCACGACGTCAACTACGCCGTCTACCTGCCCCCCGACTATGAGACCTCCAGCCGGCGCTACCCCGTCGTCTACCTGCTGCACGGCTACACCGACGACGAATCGGGCTGGATCCAGTTCGGCGAGGTCAACCTGGCCGCCGACCGGGCCATCGCCGCCCGCGAGATCCCGCCGATGATCATCGTCATGCCCGACGGCGGCGTCTCTTTCTACATCAACGACAGCCGGGGCCAGGTGCGCTACGAGGACATGTTCATCCAGGAGCTCATCCCCCACATCGACAAGACCTACCGGACCCGCCCGAAGAGGGAATTCCGCGGCATCTCCGGCCTGTCCATGGGTGGCTGGGGGTCGCTGGTGCTGTCCATGCGCCATCCGGACCTGTTCACGGCGTGCGCGGCCTTCAGCGCCGCGATGTGGACCGACGAGGACATCATCGGCATGGAAGAGAAGCCCTACAAAGGCCTCATCGGCAGGCTGTTCGGGCCCGGCCTCGAAGGGAAGGCCCGCTTGACCGCCCATTTCCGGTCCCACAACCCTCTCGACCAGGCCAAGGACAAGCCCGTCGACGACCTGAAGCGGGTCCGCCATTACATCGATTGCGGCGACGACGATTTCCTGATCAAGGCCAACATGGCCCTGCACGCCGTCCTCCTCGACCGCAAGGTCCCCCACGAGTTCCGGGTCCGTGACGGCGGCCACAGCTGGACTTACTGGCGGACCGGCATCGTCGACGGCCTGGCGTTCATCGGCCGGAGCTTCCACCGGTAAGAACAGGACACGGGCCCTCTCCGATCGCATCGATCCTCCAGGATCGGGCGTCCGTCTGAGCTGCGGATAATGCCTTGACAGCCACCTCCCCAGCGCCTAAGCTTCGTTGCGGAACCTATAGGGGATCAACGAGGCGCCAATGCGCCGGCCGGCAACACGACGCCAATCTCCGCCCCATAAGCTCAAGGGTGTCGAAGACCAATCTGAAGTCTGGACCATGGAGAATATCCTGCCGGCGTCAAGCACAAAATAGCCCGCGCGGCCATCCACGCCTCTTTCTGCCAAGAACAAAAGATTGCCTTATCCCGTATACCCGATTAGAATGGTGAATATCGGTGTCCCCGCCGGGGAATTCCACATGTATGAGAGGGTACGGCAATGAAAAAGCCCTTTTTATTTCTTCTTTTCGGGGCGGTCGCCGTCGCCGGGTCCTTCGGCCTGGCGGCGATGAGCGAGCACATCGTCCACTATAAGATCGACGCCCGGCTCGATACCGAGGCCAAGACGGTCGTCGGCGAGGAGATCCTGACCTGGCGGAACACGTCCGAGGTCCCGGCCCCCGATCTGTGGTTCCATCTCTACCTCAACGCCTTCAAGAACAACCGCTCGACCTTCATGAAGGAAAGCGGTGGCAGCCACCGCGGCTTCGGCGCCGCCAAATGGGGCTCCATCGACGTCACCAGGATCGGGATCAAGGACGGGGCCGACCTGACGGCCGCCGTGGAATTCGTCCAGCCGGACGACGGCAACGAGGACGACCGGACGGTCATGCGGGTGGCCCTACCCGAGCCTGTCCCGCCCGGGGGCTCGGTCACCCTGGAGATCTCGTTCCGGTCCAAGCTGCCCGAGGTCTTCGCCCGGTCCGGCTATAACGGGAATTTCTACATGGTCGGGCAATGGTTCCCCAAGCTCGGCGTTTGGGAGAATGGGGCCTGGAACTGCCACCAATATCACGCCGAATCCGAGTTCTACGCCGACTTCGGCGTTTTCGAAGTCGACATCACGGTCCCCGAGGGATACGTGGTCGGGGCGACTGGCCGGCGCATCGACGAGCGGACCAACGGCGACGGCACCATGACCTGCACCCACGTCCAGGAAGACGTCCACGACTTCGCCTGGACGGCCTGTCCGGACTTCGTCGTCATCCGCAAGCCCTTCGCCCTCGATGACCCGCCGGTCCAAACCGAGATGATCCTCCTCGTCCACAAGGCCCACCTCAAGCTGAAGGACCGCTACGAGCAGGCGCTTCGCAACGGACTCGAGTTCTACAGCAAGAGCTACGGGGCCTATCCCTATCCAACCATCACCCTGGTCGATCCGCCGCTCAAAGCCCTGGGGGCGGGCGGCATGGAGTATCCGACCCTTTTCACGACCATGGGCTCGTGGTTCTTCCCGGAGGGATTGAGGCTGCCGGAAATGGTCACCATCCACGAGTTCGGCCACGGGTACTGGTACGGCATGGTGGCCTCGAACGAGTTCGAGGAGGCCTGGCTCGACGAGGGCATCAACTCCTACTCGGAGATCAAGGCCATGAACCACTACTACGGCCATGACCGGTCCATGCTCGACCTCGGCCCGATCAAGATCAGCGACACGGTCATGGCCCGGGCCGCGGTCATGGGGACCTCTCGACTAGATCCCATCATGACCAAGAGCTGGGAGTTCTACAGCGGCGGCAGCTACGGGGCCAACGTCTATCAGAAGGCGGCCCTGACCCTTCTGACCCTGGAGGGGCACCTCGGCGAAGAGGTCATGGCTGAGGTCATGAGGACCTATTTCGAGCGCTGGAAGTTCAAGCACCCCCGGTCGGAGGATTTCTTCGCCGTGGCCGAGGAGGTCAGCGGCCAGGACCTGGACTGGTTCTTCGACCAGTTCTTCAAGAGCCCGGACAAGCTGGATTACGCCGTCGGGACCATCCGGTCGGAGGAGGCCAAGGAGCCGAAAGGGATCTTCGACTCGGGAGAGGGGGGCCAGAGCCCGGACGCTCCCGAGGACGCGCCCAAGATATATGAGACCGAGGTGACCATCGTCCGGCGGGGCGAGCTCGTCTTCCCCCAGGAGGTCTTGATCGTCTTCGAGGACGGACAGGAGGTCCGTGAGACCTGGGACGGCCGGGACCGCTGGATACGATTCGAGTACGCAAAGCCCGTCAGGTTGAAGATGGTCCGCATCGACCCGGAGGACAAGATCCCGCTGGACATCAACCAGATGAACAACTCCCGGCTCATGAAGCCCGAAAAAACGCCGCTGCTCCGGCAGGCCCTGGGCTTCGTGCTCGCCTTCCAGAAATTCCTGACGTTGATGTCGTTCTGAGGGAGATGGCCATGAAAGTCCTTAAAAGCTACGTTCAAGGGATCAAGCGGGCCACGCTAGAGGTCAAGATGCTCCTTCTGCTGTGGCTCTTCAACATCCTGTTCGCCTCGATCGTCTATGTCCAGTTCTCCGATTATCTGCGCGGAGTTTTCGGGGCGAGCGGCGCCGCGGCGAATTTCCTGAAGACCTTCGATTTCAACACGTTCACCGAGATCATGACCTTCGACGGCGCCGGGATGAGCGCGGTCGTGTCGCTGGCGCTTTTCCTGGCCCTCGTCTACGGGATCTTCTCGATCTTCCTCAGCGCAGGCATCCTGCAGACCCTGTTCGCCGGCCGCAGCCATGGGATTCCAGGGGAAAAGCGCCGGCTGGCCCCCCTCTTCTTCCAGGGCGCCGGGAAGTTCTTCGGCCGTTTCTTCCGTTTGTTCGTCTACTCCCTGGCGCTGTGGGCCGGCGGGGCCGTGGTCATGCTGATCGTCCTGATGATCCTCAGTCCGGTCTTCCAGGCCGGGACGAACGAGGCCCTGATGTTCTATGTGGGTGCGGCGGCGGCGGTCTTCGGCTTGTTCCTGATCTTCCTGGTCATGATGATCGTCGACTACGCCAGGATCAGGATCGTCGTCGAGAACTCCTCCGCGGTGCTCAAGTCGCTCCTTCGATCCGTCGGGTTCGTCCTCCGGAGATTCGGCAAGACCCTCGCTCTCTATTATCTCTACCTTTTGACCGGCGCCGCCGTCATCGGCGTCTATTGGGCCGTCAGATCGGGCCTCGAGACCCACGCGGTCCTTCCCATTCTGATCGCTTTCCTGGTCGGGCAGATCTTCATTATCGCGCGGGGATGGCTCAAGGTCGGGCTCCAGGCCGCCCAGATGGATCTGTTCCTGTCGGCTGCCCCGCCCGAACCGCAAGCTCCGCCGGATTCCGGACCGGAGGCGTAATCATTCGGCCGCCGAGCCCACAGGTGTCGGCCCGGCCGGACGAACGGCGGAAGAAGATCCGATCACCGTTCGATATCGAAGATCAGACGACATGGCGACCGTCAGCGCTTCTTGAGGATCTCCTCGAAATCGACGGCCCAGATCGTGCTCTCTGGCCTGACCTTGACGGATCTATCAACGCTATAAGCAATCCACTTGCCGTCCGGAGACCAGGAAAGTTCGCCTTTTGGATAATCATCATCCGACGCGATCCTGACTGGCTTGCCTCCGTCTCGGGAGATCTTGTAGATATGGCATTGGCCATCGGCTTGGCTGTCCGAATCATCCACTTCTTTCATTTGGATGAAGGCCAGGTTCCGTCCGTTGGGTGACCATGCCAGATACCCCCAGCCTGTTAATTCGCCGATATCCAATATCCGAGTCGATCTCTTTTCGTCGAGAGGGATGATCTTGATCTGATTATTTACGATAATGGCAAAGCTGTCGTTGTCGGGAGCGATGTCGATATTGGCCCAAAGGCAATCGATCCTTCTGCCGTCATCAATGAGGTCGATGAGCCTGCCTCGAGAACCCGGATTCTCCAAGAGGCTCCAACCCGAAGCTGAACGCAATAAGAGCGCCTTCCCGTTATCGGTCCACCGCAGATAGTCGGCTTTCTGGGGGATCTTTATCGGGGCGTCCCCGTTTGTCGAAGCGATCCAGATATCGCCCTCGTGAAGAAGGGCCGCCCTCTCGCCATCCGGGGACAACGAAAAATCGATATTGTACGCGGCCTCGCTGCGCCATCCCTCGAAGATCTTCACGGCCGGACCCGTTATCTTGGCCTCGTCAGGAGAGAACGGCACCGCAAACAGATCCTCTGTGCGGCCGGCGCGTTTGACGCTGAATAGTATCTTGCGGAGGCCCGAAGAGAACGTGAAAGGAAAAGGTTCGCCCTCGACGAGGTTGCCGAGCTCGATGAGGGATGATCCCCCACCGGCGAGGGGGACGATGCTCATGGCGATCTTGCCGTCCTTGTCTTCGCCCTGGACGCCAATCACCTTTCCGTCGTCCGACCATCGTGGCGTCCCCCAGTTCGTCAGCAGATGGACCGGCTCGAATGAAGGACCGCCCTCGGAGGACGCGATCCGGAGTCCCGTGTTCCCAAAGTAGGAAGTGCGGAAAAAGAGCAATCGACCGTCCTCCCGCCACGAAAAAAAACTCCCGGCCTCTTTGGGCGGAGAATAATCGAATTCAGCCTGGTGGGCCCGACCATAGAAATAGAGCTTGTCCCAATTCCCGATGATCCAATTCCCGTCCGCAGACCAAGACGGGAAACAACGATATCCGATTTCCGCCAGCTCGCTGAACATATCGTTTTCGATATCGTAGAGTCCGATCGTGTTTCTGCCTGACGTCCCATAAGCGATCATCTTCCCATCGGGGGACCAGACGGGTCCACTCTCGGTCGTTTCTTGAGTGGCTGTGATATTCCTCAAGTTCATTCCGTCCGAGTCGATCATCCACAGATCTCCCTTGTCAGGGAATGTAAGCTTCTTCCCGTCCGGCGACCACCCGGGATTGCTTGAATATTTCAGGGCCGATGGGTGGATCTTTTTCGGGGGGCCTGTCGTGCGGCCGGTTTCGGGGGATACCGGGACGACGCACAGAGCATCGCCGGAATAGAAGGCGGCCTTGGTGCCGTCCGGGGACCATGTCGCCCGAGTGGCCTGAATCCCGGTTTCACGGAAGTTGATGAGCTCGAAGGGAGAGGATCCGTCCATGGGGATAACTGTCCGTCCGGACAGGAGGTACTTCCAGTTCGGGGACAGATTGATATCCGTGGTGTAGGTGATGACATCGCTTTCCCCGGTTAACGACTTGATCTTCCTAAAGGTGATCCCTGTTCCCGGATCCACAAGAGTATCCCCCTGAGACTCGAGCGTCGATGCGGCCGACTGAGGTACGTTCTTCATCGCGTACTGCACCTGGGATATCATGAGTTCCGTGACCGGAGTGATAATGCTGCGGGGGTGCTCCGCGATAAGGTTCGCCAGTGTCTTCAGGGCGATGTCATATTTTCCCGCCCTGTACCAGGCCTGACCGATGCAATATTGCGCATTCATGGCCATGGAGGTGTTGGGACTTATCTTGATGGCCTTTTCGTATTCCCGGACGGCGGATTCGTAGTCCCAACGCTTAAAAAGTTCATTGCCCTTGTCGATATACTGTTCGGCTTGACTGTCGGCTTCAGCCCGAGCCGTGTTTTCGGCCCTCGTCAGGAGGCCGAGGCGTTCCTTGGCCGGAAGGACGATCTCCGCCTGGTCCGGATATTTTTCAACAATGGCCTTGAAGGCCTCCGCGGCCTGTGTCCGTCCCAGCTTCTCGTAGCAGATGCCGAGATGGTAGTAGGACTTGGCGGCCAGAGGACGGTTCCCGGGATAGCTCTTGACGATCTGCTCGAAGACGGGGATGGCCGCCTTGAGATCGCCCTGCACTTCCTCCAGGTGCACGCCCTTGTGGAACAGCGTTTCGGCCTCCTTGGCGCGCTGGGCCATGGCCGTAATGGACAGGACTGCCACGGCGACGATGCCAACAAAGACAACCAAGCGTTTCATGATCCGACCTCCTCTTTCGGGCTATCCTTCATCTTGCTGACTCTCAGCCTCTCTCACGATAAGGGGCCCGATGTGAAAAGGTGTCAACACGATGTAAAAAAACGTAAAAGCGCATTTTCCAGAACAGGCCGTCAGCCGATGAACTTGTAGCCGAGGCCGTGGACTGTGACGATATAGCGGGGATGCTCTGGGTCTGCCTCGAGCTTCTGCCGGAGCCCGGCGATGTGGGCGTCCACCGTGCGGGTCGTCGGGAACCGGTCGTAGCCCCAGATCTCGTTCAGGAACTTGTTCCGGGAGATGACCTTATCGCGGTTCCGGACGAACAGTTTCATCATCTCGAACTCCCTTTGCGTCAGGTCGACCGGTGCGCCATCCCTGGTCACCCGGTAGTTCCTGAAATCGAGCTCGACCGTTCCGAAGCGATAGCCTTCCGGCTGGGTTCCCATGCCGGGGCCTCTCCGCAGGAGCGCCTTGACCCGGGCCAGGAATTCCGAGAGCCCGAACGGTTTGGTGAGGTAGTCGTCGGCCCCGATCTCGAGGCCCAAGACCTTGTCGGCCTCCTCCCGGCGGGCGGTCAGCATGAGGATGGGGATGTCACGGCCCTTGCGCCTCAGCTCGCGGCAGACCTCGAATCCGTCCTTCTTGGGGAGCATGATGTCGAGAATGACGAGATCCGGTTTTTCCCTTTCCGCGGCCGACAGGCCCGCCTCGCCGTCGTAGGCCGCGGCGACCTCGTAGCCCTGGGCTTCGAGATTGAAGACGAGCCCCGTGACCATGTCCTTCTGGTCTTCAATGATCAGGATCTTGGCCATTTTTATCCCTGGGTGGACCGCCGGGCCGATGCTCTTGATCCATAGGCGGAAGCGTGATGACGAACCGGCTGCCCCGGCCGACCTCGCTTTCCACGGTGACGCTTCCCCCGTGGCTTTCGACCGTGTTCTTGACGATCGTCAGGCCCAGCCCGCAGCCCTGGGCCTCCCTGGCGGGTCTGTGCCCCCCACGAAAGAATTTCTCAAAGATACGCTTCAGATCGGACGGCGGTATCCCCGGCCCCTTGTCCTCCACCGCGATCCTGACCTGTCCCTCCTCGAGTACCATCTTCACGCCGATATATTTCCCCTCCCCGGCGAACTTCTCCGCGTTGTTCAAGAGGTTCAAGAGGGCCTGGGCGATGGCGTCCTTGTCGATCATCGCAAAGACAGGCCCCGACGGGAGAGAGACGTCGAGCTCAAAGCCCTGGTCCCGGAGATAGTACCGGTAGGACTCGACGATATCGGCCACCACTTCGACCAGGTCTTCCCTCTCGAACCTGTATTCTTTCCGGCCCGAGTCGATCTTGGAGAAGTCGAGGACGTTGTCGATGAGATGCCCGAGGCGCCGGCTTTCCCGGGCGATGATGCGCGAGAACTCGCGACGCTTGGCATCATCCGTCCATCGCTCCGAATCCAGGGTCTCTCCGAAAAGCCGGATCAGGGACAGGGGCGTTTTCAGCTCGTGGGAGACGTTCGAGACGAACTCGGACCTGAGGCGCACGGTCTCCGCTTCATGGGTCGCCGCCCGGAGGGTCATGACGATCCCGGCCACGATCAGGACGGCGATCCCGAGCAGCACGGCCGCATACCACCTCATCTCCCCCCGGACGATCTGACCGATCGATCTTCCCCGGCTGTCGAAAAGAGCCAGGCTCCAGCCGGGAACCACGGCGTCCAGGCTTTCAGCGGCCAGGGTCCGGGTCGCCGAGGCGGCCTCCGGGAGGGGCGTCAACGGCCCCTCCTCGCTCAAGATGGCGGCCCGGACGCTTTCCCTATCACTTTCCCCGCCCCTCAGGCGAGGAAAGAGGTCCGTCCGCAGGAAAGCCTCGTCGATCTCATAAGCCAGGAGCCGCCGCCCGGGAGCCGAGGCCGCGGTGGATAGAAGCAGATAGCCGAACCGGCGGGGAGCTCCCGTTTCGTCCCGGATCATCAGATGTGCGGCCGCCGAATCCACGTCATGGCCGGGACCGGCGTTATCCGCCGAAACCAGGTCTGTACGGGAAAGGAGGGCCTGTTGGGCCGCCTCCAAGCAGCGGATCTTTGCTGCCCTGGCTTCACCTTCCCTCTTTAGGCTGACCCATCGGGCTCGATCACTCTCTCCGGGGGATCGCGTTTCGAGGGCTTTCTCGATCTCGGCCCCGACGGATTCGAGGTAGAAATCCCGGCTTTCAAATCCCCGCGGTCCGAGGCTCAACTCTTCAAAGAGATCCAGGAGCGCGCCGACCTGGCCGACCGCATCGCCGAGGGCGGCCCGTGTCTCGGCAAGCCTGTAGCGGCCAACGATCTCGAGAGGCGTCCCATCGGAGCCCCGGGCCTCTCCGCCTTGTTCGGCGAGAACACGGAACTGCTCGGCGGCCCGGGGATAGTCCCGCATCTTGAAATAGCATCGCCCCAGCAGCAAACGGGCGTAGGACCTCGACTCGGGCGAAGAGGCGCGCCTGACGGCTTCCTCGTACGAGCGGGCGGCCGCCGGATAATCGAGCTCGGCGAACTCGAACCGCTCGCCCCGCTCGATGAAGGCGCTTCGAGCGCCGCGTGGGCCGCCCGCCGCGGGGAGGCGTCCGGCCCCGGTCTCGAGAATGAACTGGGGATGGACGAGGGAGCCGTCGGCGCCGGCGATGAAGGATTCGCCGACGACCGGGTGCCGCGACTGGATCTCTCCGAGCAGAGATCGGACCGCTTGCGGATCCTGCGTCCATTCCTGCCCGCGGGCATCCCGGACATAACGATCTTCGAGACCGGAGACTTCGGCGACGATCTCGTCGCGCATCAGCCGGGCCATGCTCCGATAGCTCTCCTCGAGGCTCAACGCCCGGTTCCCGATGGACCGGAAACCGAGATAGCCGAGGATCGCGCTCGGTAGGATGATGAACAAGAGGGCGAACAGCAGGATCTTCGTCCTGGCCGACACGCCCTTCAGCCGCCGGATCATCGCTCTTCGCCTCCCCCGCCGCGGTACATCCCAGGTATAGCACAGCCCGAAAAAGCCGGTCAAACGCCGGGCCGGCTCTTTTACATCTTTTTACATTTCACGCAATCTTCACCAAAGGATCACGGATCGTTCTTGTATTGCCCGGAACCCTATCCTACAATGAAGTCACATATCCAGGACGGGGAACGCGTTTGCCGATGCCCAAGGTCAAAAGCCCGCTGCGTCAGCGGCACCGGATCATCCTTCTTTTCGTGCTGGGCATCGTTCTGCCCAGTCTGCTCCTGGGGTATCTCGCCTTCCGCGGCGTTCAGAACGACCGGGCCCTGCTCGAGAAGGAGCGACTCGAGAAAACGCGGCAAGCCGCGGACAGGGTCATTCAAGCGGTCGATGAGGGGATTGCGGCCGTCGAAAAGGCCCTGTCCGGGATCGTGGCCGCGGCTCCCGGCGAGCCGTCGCCGGTCATGGCGGACCGTCTGCGGGAGCTGATGATCGAGCATCCCCTCATCGATCAGGTCTTCTCCCTGCGGGGCCTCGAGGACATCGATCTCCCCGCGGCCGAGCCCTTGTATGTTCCGGACGGCCGTCGAAATCCCGCCGCTTCTTCCGAGCTCGATCCGAGTGATAAGGCCGCGATCGCGGCCGGCCAACTGTGGGAGTTCCAGGAAAAGAACTACGCGAGGGCCCTGGACGCCTATATTCGAGCTTTAGGACGATCGAATGATGCCGTGATCCTGAGCGCGATGGCCCGCGTCCAGCGGAAAGCCGGGCGGCTCGAGGACGCTTCCGCCACCTATAAGCGCATCGTCGCCGAGCACGGCGGCACGGTCATGCCGGGAGGGCTGCCCCTCGGCCCGTCGGCCGCCCTGGAGATCTGCGCGATCGCCCATGAGCTCGGGGACGGCCCGAGAGCGCTCGAGGCTGCGATCGGATTCTACAGGTCCCTCCTCCGCCGGGAGTGGCTTCTCGAGAAGACCGAGTTCGACTTCTTCTCCGGACGCGGCAAAGCTCTGATCAAGGAGCATCTCGTCGCTCCGCCGGCCGGAGGCGACATGGCCCGCGCGGAAGAGGAATTCGCCGCCCTCAAGAACGAAGAAGCGGCGGCCCGCTCGGCCACGGAAAGGTTCCTCGCATTCCAGTCTGGTGCGGCCCCGTTCTTTGAAGCGGAAGTCAAGGCCGCCCTCGGAAGCCCAGGTCCCGACGGTTCCTTCAACCGGGTGATCGTAAGCGTCGGGAACTTCTCCTACCTGACATCGATCCAACCGTCCCCGAGCAGCGCGCCCGGCTCGCGAAGCGCCGCCTGGGGGCTGATCCTCGACCCCGACCGGCTCAAGGAAGGGGTCCTCCGTCCGGCCCTTCTCGCCCATCTCACGTCCCCGGACACGTCGTGGACCGTTAGAAGCCGCGACGGGAAGGCCCTGTCGGCGTCAGAGGAGCCCGCCCAGGGTCCGGCCGTCTTGAGCGCGAATTTCGCGTCCGGATTCCCCAACTGGACTCTGGAATTCCGCCATGCTCCGGCGCATCTCATCAAAACGTTCCTGCTTTCCCGGCGCGGTCTCTATTCGTTCGTGTTCCTGCTGATCGCCGGGATCCTGGTCTTCGGTCTCGTCCTGACGATCCGTTCCGTATCCCACGAGCTGGAGCTGGCCCGGATGAAGTCGGATTTCGTCTCGACGATCTCCCACGAGTTCAAGAGCCCGCTGACCTCGATCCGCCAGCTGGCCGAGATGCTCCAAGCGGGACGGGTGCCCTCCGAGGAGCGTCGCCGCAAATACTACGACGTCCTCCTTGAGCAGAGCGAGCGGCTGACGCTCCTCACCGACAACATCCTCGGCTTGGCCAGGATCGAGGAGGGCCGGGCGAAATTCGCCTTCGAGAAAACGGATATCGGCCGCCTGGTCGCCGAAGTCATCGCCTCCGTTCAAGAACGGGTCCGCCACGAGGGATTCGAGATCGGCCTCGAGATCGAAGACGCGCTCCCCTCCCTGGAAGTGGACCGCGCGGCCCTGGCCCAGGCCCTGACCAATCTGCTCGACAACGCCGTCAAGTACTCCGGGGAGGAACGACGGGTGTCGGTTGGAGCGGCCCTCGAGAGGGGCTCCGTGGCCATCGCCGTGCGGGACTTCGGGGTCGGCATCGGGGCGGACGATCTCGTCCGGATCTTCGAGCGCTTCTATCGGGCCGGTGACGAGCTGACCCGGACGGTCAAGGGCAGCGGCCTGGGCCTGACCCTGGTCCGGGAGATCGTCAACGCCCATAACGGAAAGGTCGATGTCCGAAGCGAACCGGGGAAGGGCAGCACATTCACCATCCGGCTGCCGCTTCCGCCAAGCCCAGGGGGGACGAAATGACCAAGATCCTGATCATCGAGGACGAGGAGAGCATCCGACTGCCGCTCGAGGACAACCTCCGGCTAGAAGGATATGAGGTGGCGTGCGCCGGGGACGGGCTGGAGGGCCTGGCGATGGCCTCGGAGTCCTCCTGCGACCTCATCGTCCTCGACATCATGCTGCCGAAGATGGACGGTTTCGAGCTCTGCAAACGGCTGCGCCGGGACCGGATCATGACCCCCATCCTGATGCTGACGGCGAAGAGCCAGGAGGTCGACAAGGTGCTCGGGCTGGAGCTGGGGGCCGACGATTACATGACCAAACCGTTCAGTCCCCGAGAGCTATTGGCCCGGATCAAGGCCATTCTCCGGCGCGGCCAGGAGATCCGCAACGAGGCTGATCGCATCCGGCTCGCCGACGTCGAGATCGATTTCGCCAAGTACGAGGCCAAGAAAGGGGGCCGGCCGGTCGCCCTGACCGCTCTCGAGTTCAGCCTGCTCGATCTTCTTGCGAGGCGCCGGGGCCGCGTCGTGCATCGGAACGAGATCCTCGATCGCGTCTGGGGCCAAGATGTCTATGTCGATCCCCGGACCATCGACAAGCACATCTCCCTTCTCCGGAAGAAGCTCGAGGACGACCCCCAGGATCCGAAGCTCATCCTGGGGGTCAGGGGCGTCGGCTACAAGCTCGCGGATTGACCGATGTTCACGGAAACTTCCAGAAAGCGTCGCCGGAACGTCAGGCCCCGGGCGGCCGGCAGGACTATATTGCCTCATGGAAAGTCACCATGAGGAGGAACGGACCATGAAAACGAAACTTGTCGTCAGCGTCGCCTTGATGTTCGGCCTGGCCTTGGCTCTCGGGAGCGCCGGCCAGCAGAGCGCCGGCGAACTGTACAAGGCCGGGCTCTACGAGGAAGAGGTCGGCGGGAACCTGCAGAAGGCCATCACAATCTACCAGGACATCCTCAAGCGGTTCCCCGGCGACCGCGAGATCGCCGCCAAGGCCCAGTTGCACATCGGGCTGTGCTACGAAAAGCTGGGCGCGGAAGAGGCGGCCAAGGCCTTCCAGAAGGTCATCGAGGATTTCCCCGACCAGCCGGCCGAGGTCCGGGAAGCCAGGGAGAAGCTGTCGCTTCTCGTCCGGACGCGGGCGGCCATCGAAACGGGAAGCGGGGAATTCAATCTCCGCCAGGTCTGGACCGGCCCCGGGGTTGATATCATGGGAGCCGTCTCTCCCGACGGACGCTACCTCTCATTTGTGGATTGGACGACAGGCGACTTGGCGATCAGGGACATCGCCGCGGGAACGAACCGGCGCCTGACGAACAAGGGGTCATGGGAACGGTCTCAGGAGTTCGCGCTGTTCTCAAAATGGGCCCCCGACAGCCGGCATATTGTCTATCAATGGTATGCCAAGGATGAGATCTTCGAGCTGCGCGTCATCGATATCAAAGAGGCGGCCCCGCGCGTCCTCTATCGTGTTCTCGAAAAAATGGAATATGTCCAGGCTTTTGACTGGTCCCCCGACGGAAGATCCATTTTGGCAAGTCTCTTCAAGACATCGGCTCCATCGCCTCCGTATTCCGTCGAAGAAATAACGCAATTGGGCTCGATTTCCGTCTCCGATGGTTCATTAAGCGTCCTGAAAACCTTTGTCGGACAATCTTCGACAAACCTCAAAGCCTGGGGATTTGCGTACTCGCCGGACGGAAAGTATATCGCTTATGACGCATGGATGGGAGACGACAGGAATGACAACCGGGATATCTTCTTGCTCGCGGCCGACGGAAGCGCGGAAATTCCGTTGATCGAACATCCGGCCCTCGATGCGGTCATCGATTGGACGCCCGACGGCGCGGGTCTTCTCTTCTCCAGCAACCGGACCGGGGCGCAGGACGTATGGTTCGTTCGCATCAGCGAAGGCAAACCTCTCGGAAGCCCCCTGATGGTCAAGCCTGGCGTGGGTTCGATCTGGCCGATGGGCATCACCTCGACGGGAGCATTGTTTTACGGGCTCCAAGGCGGAGGCACCGATGTGTACGAGGTCGACATCGAGCCTGGTACGGGAAAGGTCTCGAGCCCGGTAAAAAAGGCCGTTCTGTTCCACGAGGGGCACAACGCGTACCCTGATTACTCTCCTGACGGCAAGTTCCTTGCGTATATCTATACCGCGAGCATGCCGGCCATTCGTGCCAAGCAGATCCTGCGCATTCTCTCTCTGGAAACAGGCCGAGTTCGTGAGTTCACGCTTGATCTGGATGGATTCGGATACCCCCGTTGGGCGCCCGACGGCCGCAGCGTTTCTGTCGAGGGGACCGGCAAGGATGGTCGCAACGGCATATACAGGGTCGATATCCAATCGGGCGACATGGCCCCGATCGTACGGATCGAGAAAGGAACGGAGATCTACTCGCATCGTTGGTCGACCGACGGGAATGTCATGTTCTATTCGACCGGCGATCGAGCCGGAAAGACCGGGTCCATTTTCATCCATCATCTTGAGACCGGACAGGCAGAACGGATCTCCGGTTCCCCTTCCGATGCGCAGTTCTTCGATATCTCCCCGGACGGAAAACGGCTGGTCCTTGCCAACAAGGGAAGCAAAATAATGATAAGAACAATGCCGACGTCGGGCGGAGATCTTCGAGAAATACACAGCTTCGAGCAGGAAGGAAGTCATCCCATAACACCGGTCTGGAGCGCCAATGGGCGTTATGTCTATTTCCCCATGCTTCGGGAATCCCGCGGGGGCATATCCCCCGGGGGCATGTGGGATCTCTTTCGTATCGCCGCAGACGGAGGCGAAGCGCAGAAGATCGACCTGTCGATGGGTGGCTTCCGCCACTTCAGCGCCCAACCGGACGGCCGGCATTTCGCCTTTTCTTCTCGGGGAACGAATCCCGAGCAATCCCAGGTCTGGGTCATGGAGAACTTCCTGCCCACCACGAAGAAATAAGGTGGGAATCCGGGCGCTTTCACCGAATCAACACAATCTCTTTACATTTCCGTGACACATGCCGGCCCCGGCCGGCTTATATTGATATCGCTATGGGTAGGGAGCCCGGCCACGGGAGGGATCAGCAGAAGGAGGGGGGATGATGGAGATTCTTACTGCCGCCGATCCGGGGGTCGCCCCGGCCGATCTTCTGACCGGGCTTGTCTATGTCATCCTCAAGATCCTGGCCTACGGGGCCATAGGGATCGCCCTCGTCGGTGTCGTCACGACCTGCTGGTGCTGCCTGTTCGAATGCCGCAAGTGGAGACGCTTCCGGGGCCACTCCGAATTCTGGCGGATCCCCGGCGGGTAACTGTCGCTAGCGGTCGTCAGGATAGCGAATGGTCTGCGTCCCCCCCCTTTCCTATCGAGACGCCGCAATGGATTTCCGCGACAAAATCTTTTACAACTCTCTTTTTGAGAACGATCTCAGGTAGGAATCATACTTTTTTACCAAATCCTTTTTGATCTCGATAAAATTCTCGTCATCCGCCAGGTTCTTTGTTTCCAACGGGTCCGCACTCACATGATACATTTCTTCAACTTCAGGTTCCACGTTGATATATCGGATATATTTCCATTCCTCTGAACGGACTCCCCTGCTGTCGGGGATCGGGTTTTCCACATCGATGACATCGACATGTTCCATGAAGAAATCCTTCCTTCCCGATCCCTTTTTTCCCCTGAGCGCCGGGTATAAGCTCGATCCGTCCATTTCGGCAGGGACCGGGATGCCCGCGATGTCCAGGATAGTCGGGGCGATGTCGATGTTCACTGCGAGATCGTCGACCTTGACGCCCGGTCCGCGTTCGGCGATCCCGGGTCCGCAGATGATCATGGGGATCCGGATGGACTCCTCATATAAAAGCCATTTGCCGCCCAAACCGTGCTCGCCCCACAGATAGCCATTGTCCGAAAGGAATACGATCACCGTATTGTCGTCGAGGTCGAGCTCTCGCAGGGTCCGCATGATCATGCCGACCGATCTGTCCAGGCTTGCCACACAGCGAAGGAAGTTCTTTTCGAAATCGTCCCTTGTCCGCTCGTCCCCTCTTTCATCAGAATAGCACCACCTGTTCAGCGATCTTTCCATCATGTCGGACTTGACGGCCTGGTACGCCTGAGGAGTGTCCGTCTCTCTCCTGGGAATGTCGACGCCCTCGAAAAGGTGCCTATCCCGCTCGTCAGGCTGATAGGGGTGGTGGGGTGACTTATAGCAAACGGTAAGGCAAAACGGCTTTTTTTCTTGGTGACAGGTTTCGAGGAATTCCCGGGACCTGTCCGCCAGCCATTCCGCGTTGTGGATCTTCCCCTTGTCCGTTTCATGAAAATACTGTCCCTGTCCCTCCCACGCATTGAAAACATCGAATATCTTTTCCGTGCCTTCGATCCCCATGCCCCATTTTCCCAGGATCCCCGTCCTGTATCCGTGCTCATGGAGCAAGGCCGGGTAGGTCCTGCTTAGGACTTCCTGTGTCATGGGAGTGTTGAAATGGTTCATACCGTGCGTGCTGGCGTATCGACCCGACATGATGCTCGCCCTGGACACACAACAGACCGGCGTTGTCACGAACGCGTTCCTGAAGGTGACGCCTCTCTGAGCCAGTCCATCGATGTTCGGTGTCCTGAGCTCGGGAATGATCGGATGATCGGCGGAGCTCAGCTGATCCCATCGTTGATCATCGGAGATCAGGACAAGGATATTGGGCCGGGACAATCCCGACGCCCTGTCGGCTTTCCTAGGAGATCTTTCCTTGCATCTCACCATGGCCACCGCGGCGGCACCGGCCCCAAGATTTTCGATAAACTGCCGCCTGTTCATCTTATTTCGATCCCGTTGCTTCCACGGTCATTCTCACCGGTTCCCGGCTTTCCATGTTGATCCATATCACCAGATCGCTCGCCTCGGGTCTTCTGATGATCCCCCGCCTGTAATCCTTACTTGCTACTAGCTCACGTCCGTCAACCGTCAGTCTTGATGACCGGTCCCCCCAATTCCTGATGATGACCGCCGGATTCAGCAGGGGCGATCCCTCGGATGCCTGCAGGACGTACATACAGGGAAGCGGACCCTCCGGGCCCACCCTGTCAATGATGTAGGCACGCTCCGACCGATCATAGGACCCGCCCGTGAAACCGTCCGAAAGCTGTATCATTTCCGGCGCATGCAGCCAGGACCTGGCCAGAGGGACCAGGTCGCCGGGCTTTTTGTCCGTCATCCCCTGCAGCATGATCCGGGTCCGGGTCCTGCCGGTTTTTTCGTGATCCTTCCACTGGACGAACGTGGTCAGATTGAAATGGCTGGGGCGGTCGGGCGTCGTCACCCATCGGCCGTCCCCGGGGATCTGGGCCACGGGCCAGTGGTCCCACCATCCGTAGACGGACGGGACCGGGTCCGGCCGGTACCCCTTTCCCATCTTGGCCGCGTAGGTTCTGAAGAAAGGCGAATCCCACGTCCCTTCCACGGCCTGAAAAGGATCGGGCGACAGGACGAAGAACGGCCGGTACGCCGATCTCAAATGCACATAGGACATATTGGCCCGCTCGGGCTCGCGCATCTCCACTCCGAGGTCTTCATCGTGCCAGGAGTAGGCCCGCACGGCCCCGGACATGTTGACGAGCGACACGGCCTCAGTTTCGATCACATCGTCGGGCGTTTTTCCGGGCGGAAGGACCACGATCTGTTCGACCCAGTCATGGCTGCGCTCCGGCTTCGAGTAGTGGAGTTCCATTTTTCGGATACCGACCTGATCGGGATAGACGATATGGAACTCGTCGCACCATTCGCCCCTGCCGTCGTCGCTCACGGCGGCAAAATCATAAAAGGCGTCCGAGAGCGCGTACCGCCAGTGAATCACGACCCGGGCCTCCGTGTTCTCGATAATGCGCACGTGCGAATAACGGCATTGCCGGTCCATGATCGGTTCCGCGCAGCTGGCCACATCGCTCCCCCAGGTCTCGAGCCACTCATTCGTGTACCAGATCCCGTCTTCCGTGACCCAGCAGGGAACGAAGCTGGCGCCGCGCCAGAAAACCAGCTGGACCGGGGACCGGTCGAAACGCACGAAGACATCGGGAACATCGCTGACCCGCCAGAGCTCATCCCACTCCTTGTAGTAATCGAGCCGGGTGTAGAAAGCCCCGAAGCCTCCGGAGCCTGCGGGCCCGACGGGCAGCCGGTCACGGACGCTCAGCGCCGGCACGGGCAGGTCTCCGGCGGCCCCATATTCAGCGCCGATCTCCCTTGCGGTCTTCGCCCTGCCGGTGATCTTGATCTCATCCAGGATCCCGTCGAGGAAGAAGAACGCGTTCTCCGTGGTCAGTTGGAATTCGTGCCAGGTCTGCGGCTCGCTGGTCCTCCCGATCGTGAGCGGGCTGTTCCCCGATGGGATGAGTTCTCCCCGAATGTTGACCGCGACGGCCTCTTTCCCGTTGACAAAAACGGCGATGCGCCGATCCGGCTCGAATACGGCGGCGATATGGACCCATTCCCTCAAGGGGATCCGCGCTTCCGTCACGGCCTCGGTCCATGCGCTTCCAACGCCCGCCTTGAAGCCCACACGGCCTTCGGGACCGATCCCGAAAAAGAAGCCTTTGATGTTCCCGTGGGCGCAATCGATCACCGGCGCCCAGGACCAGGGAAAGCCGGCCAGGGCGATCCAGGACTCGACCGTAAAAGCGCCGGTCAGACGGTCCAGACGGCTCCGGTCCCTTCGGATATACGTGCGGAACCCGTCCAGCTTGATCGCCCTGCCGGATACCCCGTCCACGTATTCGTGATTTCCGTGCAGTGCATCCCGGCTCTGTTGGATCTCATCCGTTACGGCATCGTCGGTCTCCCTGTCGAAAGACCACCAGCTGATAAGCTCGGCGGCAGGGCCTTCGTCGGCTTTCATAGGCCCGGATTGGGCCAAGGCCGCTGTCAAGCAGACGCCTTGGATAGCCACTACCATGCCGAAGATCTTCAGGATCGATCTGACTCCCATTATCTCCTCATTCGCTCTTTTCTTTTTTTAGGCTCGCGAAGCTCAGCGGGCTTCCATTGATCATGATAATACTATTTTATTGCCGTTCGGCGCGAGTCAGATATCCCTGTTGTCATCATCAAAGAACTCAAGAAACCAGTCCGCTTGCTCTCTTCATCAACGAGAAGCCGCCCCCGGGAGGCCGCGCCCGCTGAGAGAGCGGGAAGGGAGATCCGCCGAGAACTCATAGCGGCCCGAGCCGATCGCGTACCGGTAGCAACCGCCCTCCACCCCCAGGTAGGATACGCCTTCGGAGTTAGCGGCGGGCGCGCTTCCCTCCCGAACCGCGTCGGGCCCCACGCCCGGGACATACACGACGGCCGTCGTGTTGGCCGGGATCACGACCGTCAGAAAGAAACGCCCCCGATCGATCCGCCATTCGCTTCGGACCTCGCCCCGGACCGTCCGGACACGGGCCTTGGCCCAGGTCAGATCGCCCGCCGGCTGGGGCCGGATGACGATCCTGTCGTAACCGACGGCGCCCGGGTCGGGCTGGATGCCGGCCACCCAGGCGAAGAACCATTCGCTGACGGACCCGAACATCGGATGGTTGTGGGAGTAGGTGTTGTCGCTGAACTCCCAGTGCTCCCAGAGCGTGGTCGCTCCGCGCCCGAGCATGTAGCCCCATCCCGGAAAGTCCTCCCGGTCGACAAGCGCATAGGCCAGATCGGCCCGGCCCCCGCGGGACAGGACGTCGAGGAGGAATTTCGTCCCGAAGATGCCCGTTGTCAAACCCGGTCCGCCGGCGGCCGAGACCTTGGCCGTGAGCGCCTCGAAGGCCTCCGCCCGATCGGCTTCCGGGATCATCCCGAGCCCGAGGGCGACGGCCAATCCGGCCTGGGTCATGATCTCGGACCGTTGCGGCCCTGAGCCGACGACCCTGTCCCGATAGACGGCGGCGATGGAGGCGGCCAGATCCCGATAACGGTCCTCGTCGTCCCGCCGCCCCAGAAGGCCGGCCAACCGGGAGGCCAGGCGGGCCGTCTCGGCGTAAAGCGGGGTGACCAGCGCCGGAACGGAGGTCGGCTCGAGGCTCTCGTGGTCGGCCAGGCCGTCCAGGATGACGCCGTCCGGGTTCGCCCGGGTCACGAGATCGAGCCAACGCCGGGTCGTGTCGAACTGTTCCTCGACCAGGCGGCGGTCCCCGAAGTGCTGGACGAGCTTGGCCTGGAGATAGGGATGGGCCATGGCCCAGGCCAAGCCGCAATACTGGATACCAACGAAAGGGGCCGTGTCGGTCAGCATGCCGTCGGGCCGGGCGGCCTCGGCCCAGTCGGCCGCGGCCTTGGCGTAGAAGGCCGCCATGTCGAAGTTGGCGAGGTAGGCGTCGGCCGTGGCGACCAGGTCGCCACCGTAGCCGAACTTCTCGCGATGGGGGCAATCGGACTGGACGCTGAAGACGTTGCTCAGGAACGTCCGCCGGACCATCTCCTGGATCCGGTTGAAGAGGCCGTTCGAGCAGGAGAACTCGCCGGTCTCTTCGACGTCCGCGTTCAGCCGCAGCCCTTCGAGATCGTCGAGGCCAGGCGGTTCGGCGAGCCCCGTGACTTCGGCATAGCGGAAGCCATGGTACGTGAAACGGGGCGTATAGACCTCCTCGCCGCCCCCCCGGGCGATGTACGTGTCGGACTGTTCGGCGATCTCTGGCGCTCCGGGCCCGCCGATGGGCAGGCCGTCCTTGCGCAGGCCCTTGATCTGGCCGCACACCGAGGTCAGCGGATTCAGGTTCCCGTCCTCGCCCAGCAGCTCGCCGAAGCGGATCCGGACCCGCGTCCCCTCGGGCGCTCGCAGCCGAAGGCGGACCCAGCCGGCGAAATTGCGCCCGAGATCGAAGACCGCGACGCCCGGGCGCGGCGTGCCGACCCGGACCGGACGGAAGCGGGCCGTCACCCGGATAGGCGGCTGGGGCTGGGCCCGGAGGGAGCCGGACGGTCCCCGGCAGAGGACGGCCGGAGACCACCCGGCCTCGCTCGCGCCGGGGGAATCCCAGCCCGGGATCTCCCGGCGGGCGTCGTAGACTTCACCCAAGTAGACATTGTTCCGCAGGATCGGTCCGCCCCGGACCTTCCAGTCCGGGCCGGTGGCCACCGTGGTCACGGAACCGTCCTCTCCGGCGATCTCCAGCTGGGCGATGAGACAGGGCCGGCCGACGGGCAGGTCGGCGCGCAGGTTCCGCGTCCCCCACATTCGCAGGGGAAGGGGATTCCACCAGCCGTTGCCCAGCATGACCCCAATGCAGTTGAGGCCCGACCGGACGAGCCCGGTCACGTCGTAAACACTGTAGAAGACGCGCTTCTCGTAATTCGTCCAGCCGGGGTCCAGGACCTGGTCCCCCACGCGCCGGCCGTTGATCGAGGCCTCGTAGTAACCGAGCCCGGTGATGTAGAGGCGGGCCCGGGCGATCCGCTCCGGGGCGACGAACTCCTTTCGAAAAAGCGGCGCCGGATCGTCCCGGTAGAAATCCTCATCACGGGCGGGGTCGGGTCTTCCGTCGTTGATCCATCGGGCCCGCCATCCCCCGTCGCCCAGCAGGGCCATTTCCCAAGACGCCGTTTCGCTCCAGACCGAAGGCCGGCCCTTTCCGTCCCAGACCCGGACCTTCCAGAAGCAGCGCAGCCCGCTGCGGAGGGCCTGTCCGCCGTAGGCGATGGAAACGGTCTCGGAGGAGCCGACCTTTCCCGAGTCCCAGAGATCGCCTCGATCCGCATCGAGCAGCCGGGGCGAGCGGGCGACGAGGATCCGGTAGGCGCTCTGGGTCTCGGCCCGGCCGTCGGAGGCCAGGGCCCAGCTCAAACGCGGCCGCGGGGAGTCGATGCCGAGCGGCTCCCGGCGGTATTCGCATCTCAGGTCCACGGGCGCGATCCGGCCAATGCCGGAGTCACCGGTCCCCGGAGACCGTCGGGCGGCCGGGCCGCAGGCGAGCCCGGCGAGCGCCAGCATGGCCACGACGAGAACGGCCTGGACTTTCGGGCTTCGCGTCGTCATCGGAGACCGGCCTGGTCGTTGAGCAGATCCCCGGTCATAGACTGCCGATCAGCCTTGCCCATCTCGAAAAGGAGGGTATCCCGGCCTCAAGCAAGAGTCAAGCGCTCGGGATTCGGCCGCCCAGCCCCACTCAGGCGGCAGTCTGGGGAAGATCCCCGCCTGGTCCTTTCCCCACTCGGTCAGACGAGGTCCAGCGGTGCAAGCGGCGGTTCGGCGGAAAATGATTCCGTGGCCCCGCGATCGATCTCCGGGTGTCGTTAGGAAAGAGAATGGATGAAAAAATCGAGTCCGGGCTCCGTCGATCAGGAATGAGGGCCTCCGCCGGCGGAAAAGGGCGGGCGTTGACTTTTCCTTTCACCCCTCTTTATAATGGGCCGCAAAAGGGGAGTTTGTGCCCCTCAGCAGAACCGGACAGCGCAGTGGGACGTCCATGGACAAAGGGAAGTTGCTTGAGTCCTGGAAGGAGATCTCCGCCTATCTCAACCGGTCCCCGAAGACGTGCCAGCGATGGGAAACCGAGCTCGGGCTCCCCGTCCATCGCCTCGACGGGACGCCGAAGGCCCGGGTCTTCGCCTATACGGACGAGCTCGACCGCTGGCTGGGGGAAAAACTCGGCGACCCGCTACTTGAGGCGAAGGAGGAGGCCGCGAGCGGGGGCAGGGGCCGAGGCCTCCGCAGGTTCCTCCTGCCGGCCCTGGGCTTGATCGGGGCAACGGTCATCGGGTTCGGGATCCGGCACCTGGTCCGAATCCCGAAAGGCGGAGAGGGACCGGCCGGACCCCCGTCCCAGGCCGGGCGACGGTCCCTGGCTGTGCTTCCATTCACCAACAACACGGGAAATCCCGCACTCGATCACTGGCAGGATATGCTGGCGGACCTCTGCGCCGTCGACCTCTGCCAATCGAGGCTCCTCCATGTCCTCACCAGCGAACGTGTCTGCGGCGCTCTCGAAAAGCTCGGTCTGGCCGGCAAGGGGAAATTCAGCATCGAGGATCTGAGAAAAGTGGCTGCCGAGACCGGGATCGAATACGTCATGACGGGCGGGTACGCCGTCGCCGGAGACCGATTCATCATCAGCGTGACCATCCAGGACCCCCTCACCCTGGACGACATCGGACGGTTCGAGAAGAGCGGGTCCGGGGACGCCAGCATTCCGGACTTGGTGGACGGGATCACGCGCTCCGTCAAGTCCGGGCTCGGATTTTCTGACGACGTCATTGCCACGGACACCGACGAGCCCATCGTCGACATCAGGACGACACCCTCGCCGGACGCACTCCGTCTCTATATCGAGGCGGTCGGGCTGAGGTATCGCGGGCGATTCGAGGAATCCCTGGAGCTGCTCGCGGCGGCCGTCCGGATCGACCCGGACTTCGCCATGGCCTACAGGCAAATCAACCTGATCAACATGCAACTCGGGCATTTCAGGGAGGCCGGAAAGGCGTACGACAAGGCCCTGGAATTGAGCGAGCGGCTCCCTCTGAAAGAGCGGCTCTTCATCCAGGCCCAGCAAACGTCGATCCCTTGGACCGAGCGGATAGGCACGTTCGAGAAGCTCCTGACATACTATCCCGAGCACGAGGATTCGCTGTGCCTGCTGGGCTTCTTCTACCAGCTGATCGAGGACCGCGACAAGGCCATCGACTGCCTGGAACGCTGCCTGGGCCTGAACAAGGAATATTTTCAATGCTACGGCTATCTCGCCGCGCCCTACCGGGCCAAGGGCCTCTATGACGAGGCGGACAGAGTCCTCAAGGCGGGAGAGGCGAACGTGGGGGAGAGACCGGATTTCTCCGCGGGACTAGGATTGACGCATGCCTGCCGGGGCAAATATGAGCTCGCCCTTTCGGAAATACGGAAGGCGGACGCCCTCCTCGAAAACAAGCCATTGCTTTGGCTTCTGGAAGCCAATGTCCATTATCTCGCCGAGGACTTCGCCCGGGCGGAAGGGATCTATCGGGAGATGACCCGGAGCGGATATCCGCGGCTGCGTTATCAGGGCCGATACATGCTGGGAAATCTGTACCTTTCCCTGGGAAGATTTGAGCAGGCTAAGGCGGAGATCGACGAAGCGATCAAGGAGGGGGAGAGCCAGAAAATGGGCCTCTGGCCGATCAGTGCGGGGATCTTTCGGGCCTTCGTCGACGTTGAATCTGGGAACGTCCGTGAAGGCCGGGAATTCTTCGACGAATACCTGGGATCCAAGCGTATCCCCGACTCGAAATGGAATGGACATGTCCGATTCTGGCGGGCGATGTTCTCCCTTGCTCAAGGCGAAGTCGATGAGGCCGAGAGGGCTTTCGAGGTCTTCGAAGGCGAAATCGAAAGGGCCTCGAATCCTGGCTTCAGGGAACGGACTTCTCTTGCCTTCCAGGGCGCGATCGAGCTCAAGAAGGGGAACAGCGCCGAGGCGGTGCGGCTGCTCGAGCGCGCGGCCTCGCTCCTGCCCTCCCAGCACTTCCTGGGTTTCGAGCCCTCGGGTATTTACATGGCGAGGGAGACCGACCCCCACTGCATGTACCTGTCCCTCCTGGCCTCGGCGTATGATCAGGACGGCCGGATCGAGAAGGCCCGGGACACCTATGAAAGGATCACCCGGCTGACGACCGGCCGTCTCTGGGACGGGCACAAGTACGCCAAGGCCTTCTATAGGCTGGGCCGAATCTATGAGGAACAGGGCCGGCCGGGGAAAGCCATGGACAGCTACGAAAGGTTCCTGGAGCTGTGGAGGGACGCGGATCCCGGAATCCCCGAAATCGAAGACACCCGTCTCCGCCTGTCCGGGCTCAAGGCCCGAGCGCGAGCCAGGCCATCCGGCCCCCTCCCCGATTGAAGCCGGGAGGAAGCGCCGGCCGGCACCGGCGGGTCCGCGTCGATTCTCTTCGAAATTATTTCTTTGTTCTCCGGGATCGAATCCCGAACAATCCCGGATCTGGGTCAAAGGATCTCACCGTCGTCGGTGCCGTCACGCCCCGCTGATGCCGCCTGTTCGAATGCCGCAAGTGGAGGCGCGGCCGGAGCCGTTCGGATCTCCGGCGCTTCTCCCACTGAAACCTGCCCTCCGCCTTTTCCCGTTCTCCCGCCTTCAAGTCCGCTCGTTTTCCTGCTGAGCCGCATTCCCTGAGAAAAAATCATGGGGCTGCGCGTCTTTATCAATGAGGAGGGCCCATGGAGTTGACAAGTCCCGATAAAGCAAATAGAATGAATCCGAAGCATAATAAAAGGATTTCATTCATGCCGAAAACCATCACATTGCGACTATCCGACGAGGATTACCACAAGCTCCTGGCCTTCGCCCAGGCCGACAACCGCCCCATCGCCAACGCCATCGAGACTCTGGCCCTCCGTCAGCTCGAGGAGGTCCTGTTCGTCGATCCCTTCGAGATGGCGGAGATCATGTCCGACGGGGCCCTGCTGAAAAGGCTGAAAAGCGGCAGCGGGCAGGCCCGCGGCCGGAAGGGCCGCTTCGTTGAGTGAGTTCCGGATCTTCGAGACCGACCAATTCCGTGAGGATCTCGACAAGCTGTCCGGCGCCCGCGGAGACAAGATCGCCGGGAAGCTCGAAGCCCATGTTTACCCACGCCTCGGACAACAGCCCTATTTCGGCAAGAACATCCGGAAATTGAAAGAATATTCTCCCGAGACCTGGCGATTTCGCATCGGTGAATACCGCTTTTTCTACGAGGTCGACGACAAGGCCAAGATCGTGTTCATGATCGCCGCAGACCACCGCAGCAAGAGCTATCGTCGGCGCTAGCGGGTGGCAAGATAAGGGATGGTCTGGGGGCCCTCGGGCATGACGCAGATCGACGCCCCTCGCCCGTATTTCGCCAGTAGCGCATCAATCGTATCCTCGATCCTCCGGCACGGCTCGAGGAGGGCCGCCCGGACCTGGTCGTCCGTCAGACCGTCGGACCTGACATGGACATCGGCCTTGAGCTGGACGAGGGCCTGGACGTGGGCCTGCCACTGATCCTGCTCGAGAAAGCCGGGCGAGCTGATCCTTTCGAGGAGCTCCCGCGGGCTCTTCGCCTCCTTCAGCAGCTTCCCGTAAAGGCCATGCTCGGGGATGCCGTCCCAGCAGCTCGCGGCGATGACGATGGCCCCGCCCTGCCGGACGACCGGCTCGGCCGCCCGCATGCCCTTGACCGACTGGTAGAGGTTGAGGTCGAGAGGATAACCGGAGTTCGTCGTGACGACGATATCGAACGGCCGCGGCACGGGGACCATGGCCGAGCGCCGGACGAACTCGCACCCGGCCGCGTGGGCCTCGTCGAGATCACCAGCGAAGACGCCGGTGACGGCCTTGTCGCGGTTGAGGGTCACGTTGAGCAGGAAAAGCTGCCCCGCCTGCCCGGCGACCTCGCGGATCTCCTCCCAGATGGGGTTCCCGCGCGTGACTCCCCATATCGCCCTCGGATGTCCGACCATCCCCGCATCGTGGTTGCCGAGCACGGTCCTCTGTCCGGCCATGCCGGGCATGACGGCTTTGCCCCCGCCCGAGAAGCCGGCGAACAGGTGCGGCTCGATGAACCCCGTCAGGATCTTGAGGTCGCAGGCCATGAGCTCGGCATTGAGCCAGGTCTCGTGGCCCTTCGAGGTCACTCCAACGCGGACCTGGGTGGCCGGATCGAAGCAATCGTTCTGGACGATGCGCCGGTCCTCGAAGATCCTGTCCCCGACCATGGCCCGCAGCTCGGCCTCCGTGTTGGGCCGATGGGTGCCCAGGGCGTTGAAGAGCGTTAACTCGACTCCCGGCACGGAATCCAAGACCTCGAGGACCGCGCCGAGCAGCAGCGGGTTCGGGGCCGGCCGGGTGATGTCGCTGAAGACGACGCCGACGCGCATGCCGGGCCGGACGAGCTGGCGGAGAGGCGGCGATCCGGCGGGATCCTCGAGCGCCCCGCGCACGGCGCCCTCCGGATCAGCCAGAGCCGGGACGAAGGTAGGTTCGACGACCGTGACGTTCAGCCCGTCGTCGAGCGCGAGCGGCAGCCCGTCCCGACCGTAGGCGAGTTCGAGCCGCACCGAGCCCTCCTCCCCCCTCCCCTAATCCTTGTAGAAGGGCAGCCAGTTCGGGGTGGCCCTCAGCGTCTCGAGCCGGAAGGCCGTCGGCCAGGCCACCAGCCACTGGGAGACCGAGAAGGGATGGTACCAGCGGGTCTGGAGAAACCCCTCGTCCTGGCTGCCGGCCGGGCGCTTCTTGCCCATGATGACGAGGTCGCCGTCCGAGATGCCGATCGAGCCGTTGGCCCAGGCGGCCAGGGCCCGCTCGCGCCACGCCGGGTTCTTGGTCAGCCGGGCCAGCTCGAGCCAGTCGTTGACGATGACCAGGGCGAACGGGTCCAGGTGATGGTGCTGGGTCGAGACGGCCGTCCCGCCGAACGTGTCGTAGCCCATCTCCCGCAGGACCGTACCCTTGGCGTAGGGCACCGTGTAGTGCCACTGCCAAGTGGCGATGTAATAGGAGACATCCTCGGCCGCCCGGAGGTAGACGTCCCGGTCGGTGATGTCGTAGAGGGCGAGAGCGGCCTTCAGCAGCGGCGTCGCCGACTCCTTGTCGATGCAGTGGGTGTCGAGGGCCCCGGCCGTCGTAAAGCCGTCCCGCCGGAATTCCCCGAGATAGAACGAGAAGGCCCTCTCGGCCCCGTCGAGGTACTTCTTCTCGCGCGTCATCCGGTAGGCCGCCACGAGCGGCGGGACGAGGAAGGCGCCGATCGTCCCGTCCGGATCGACGGCCCGGCCGTCGTTGGTCCAGGCCTTGCCGATGCGGCCGTCGGACCGCATGGCCTTGAGCGCGAAATCGACGACGCCGAGGGCGGCGGCCCGGTACTCGGGCTTCTTGAGGCCGCACTTGGCGGCCAGCTCGAAGGCCTCGAACAGGTTCTGGGCGGCGTTGCCCAGGTTGCAGGCGTCCTGGACCTCGCTGCGCGGATCGCCGAGCCCGAGGATGATGTCGAACTGCCCGCGGATGAGGCCGTTGCGGAGCCGGGCGTGGCGCACCCAGGCGTCGAGGCAGGCGACACCCTTCTCGAGCGAGTCCTTATCGCCGGTTTTCAAGAAATCGGCGAGGAGCGAGTTGGCCAGCGAGGCGTTCTGGCCGGCCCAGCCGATCTCGTATTTCCGGGTCTGACGCTGGATCCACTTGGCGCCGTCCCATCTCAGGCCGATGGAGAACCCCCTGAAATTCTTTTCTTCGGCCCACAGGCTCCCCTTGGCGAACTCCATCCCCAGGTCCCAAAGGATCTCCGGGTCCCAGCGGGGCGAGACCGGGCGGGCGTTGAGGGCCCAGGCCTCGTCGAGCATGGCGTGCCAGCCGTGTTTGGGCGCCTCGACGGGGCCGGCCACGATCCAGGCCTTCAGGGCGATGACCTGCCCCTGCGAGACCCGCAGGTCCTCGCGGTAGGCCTCCTGGTAGAGGTCGCGGTAGGCGTAGACCCGGGGGGTCTCCTCTTCGGGCCAGACGAGGCCGTGGATGGTCCTGTCCTCGCGCGGCTCGAGGAAGCAGGAAAAGCCCCCCGGCAACTGTCCCGGGCTGCTGAACAGGCCGACCGACCACTTGTCGGACTCGGAATAGGTCGCCCCGGGAACGGACGTGCGGTGGAAGGCGAATACCCAAGGCCCCCCGTCCGTGACGAAGCCCTTGGGCTCGAGGCCCGTCCCCCATTCATTGCCGTCATACATGACGGCCGGGATGAGGCTGTAAAGGGACTTGTAGCGGGCCGAGACCTCCATGGTCAGCCGGGCGGGGCGGACGAAATCGCCGCCGTTGTAGGTGAACGTCCGGGTCCATTCGAAGAGCCCGGGCCGGACCTCGCGGACCTCGTCCGCGGTCTCGAACCCGTCCGCCCGATACGGGACGATCGAGGCGACCGGCTGGCCGCCGGCGAAGAGGGTCGGCACGCCGTCCACGGTCCGGAACTCGACGCGGACCTGGGCCGCGGCCGCGCCTCCCAGCAAAAGGGTACAAACGAGGGCCGAAACGATCCTGTGGTGTGTTCTCATCTCGCTGCGTTTATACCAGAGGGATGGCCAAAAGACAAGGCAGGTTGACCCCTCCTCCCCCCTTGGGATATAGTGAGCGAGGGTTAGCCTTAATTCGAGGAGGGGACCGGCCGCCCGGCGGGTCCCGAGGAGGTTTCGCATGCCCGTGTCGTTCAAGGACCTCGGCCTTTCCAACACCCGGGACATGTTCCGGCGGGCCTTCGCCGGCAAGTACGCCGTCCCGGCCTATAACTTCAACAACATGGAGCAGCTCCAGGCCATCATCACGGCCTGCGTCGAGACCCGCTCGCCGGTCATCCTGCAGGTCTCGAGCGGGGCCCGCAAGTACGCCAACCAGACGCTCCTGCGCTACATGGCCGAGGGCGCCGTGCGCATGGCCCGCGAGATGGAGGCGGCCAAGGGCTGCGACAAGGCCATCCCCATCACCCTTCACCTCGATCACGGCGACACCTTCGACCTGGCCAAGTCGTGCATCGACAACGGCTTCTCGTCGGTCATGATCGACGGCTCGCACCTCGCCTATGACAAGAACGTCGAGCTGACCCAGCAGGTCGTGGCCTATGCCCGGGAGCGCGACGTTTCGGTCGAGGGCGAGCTCGGCGTTCTGGCCGGGATCGAGGACGACGTCAAGGCCGAAAAGTCGACCTACACGCGGCCCGACGAGGTCGTCGATTTCGTCAAGCGGACCGGGGTCGATTCCCTGGCCATCTCCATCGGCACCTCTCACGGGGCCTACAAGTTCAAGCCCGAACAGTGCACGCGGGACGAGCGCGGCATCCTCGTCCCGCCGCCGCTTCGGTTCGACATCCTCGAGGAGATCGAGAAGCAGCTCACGGGGTTCCCCATCGTCCTCCACGGGGCCTCCTCGGTCATCCAGGAGGCGGTGACGACGATCAACTCCTACGGCGGCAAGATGAAGGACGCCGTCGGCGTGCCCGAGGAGCAGCTGCGGAAGGCGGCCAGCTCGGCCGTCTGCAAGATCAACATCGACACCGACGGCCGGATGGTCATGACGGCCACCGTCCGCAAGGTCTTCGTCGAATCGCCGGGAGAGTTCGATCCCCGCAAGTACCTGGGGCCGGCCCGCGCCGCCCTTATCGAGATGTACAAACGGAAGAACCGGGAGGTCCTCGGCTCGGCGGGGCGCTACGGCACGGAGGTCTAGCCCGTGGACGACCACGTCAAGATCATCGGCATCCTGTGGATCGTCCTCGGCGGCCTGAGCCTGTTCGGCGCCTTGTTCTTATTCGGCATCCTCTTCGGCATCTCGTTCATCCCCGGCATGGGCCCGGTCGCGCCGGGGATCCTGAGGATCGTCGGCATCGGGCTGGCTTCGCTGATGGCCGTCCTCGGGCTGCCCAACATCGTCGGCGGGTGGGGCCTTCTCAAACGCCGCGAGTGGGCCCGGGTCCTCGTCCTGATCCTGGCCTTCCTCAGCCTCTTCAACGTCCCCTTCGGGACGGCTCTGGGCATCTACAGCCTGATCGTCCTGTTCAACCCCGAAGCCGTTAAATTCTTCCAGAATCCGCCGGCAAGCCAATGAGGAACGACATGGCGTACGGCCTGATAGCTCTATGGCTTGCCGCCGCGCTGGTTTCGATGGCCGTTGCCGCCCCGGCAGTCCTCCTCGTCGACGATTTCACCCAGGAGGGCGTCTCGGCCCTCGGCACGCCCTGGCGGACCCTCACCGATCGGGTCATGGGCGGGATCTCCAACGGCCAGGCCCGATACGAGACGATCGACGGCAAACGCTGCCTGAGGCTTCAGGGCGTGGTTTCGCTCGAGAACCAGGGAGGTTTTGTCCAGGCGGCCATGCCGCTGGTCAAGGCGGGCGGAGCCTTCGATGCCGGTTCTTACGAGGGCATCAGGCTTTGGGTCAAAGGGAACGGGCGCCGCTACTACGTTCACTTGCGCACGGAGGACACCAAGCTTCCGTGGCAGTATTACGCGGCCGGCTTCGACGCCGGGGCGGCCTGGGAGCAGGTCGATATCCCCTTCACAGCGTTCGCGGGGGAGAATATCGGCGCCGCGCTCGACACGCGGAAACTGAAACGGCTGGCTATCGTCGCCGCCAAAGAGGCCTTCACGGCCGACGTGGCCGTGGCCAGGATCGAACTCTACGAGTGAAAGGATCACTTCATGAGCGAACACGTCTATAAGAAAATGGAGATCGTCGGTTCGTCAAAGGTCAGCGTCGAAGAGGCCATCAAGAACGCCCTGGCCGAGGCCGGCAAGAGCGTCGCCAATATGCGCTGGTTCGAGGTCGTCGAGACCCGCGGCTACATCGAGAAGAACGCCGTCGCCTATTACCAGGTGACCCTGAAGATCGGCTACACGGCGTCCTGAAGAGGGCTAGAGGATCGCCCTGCCGACCCCGACAAGAAAGAGCAGGGCGCCTAAGGCCAGGAAATACTTGAAGGGGATGGCCAAGCCCTCCCGGGTGGTCACGACCCAGATGTCCCGGTCGTAGGCCTCGCCGATCTCGCCCCGGTATTTCTCCTTGATCTCCTCGAGGACCTTACGAAGCCCGTCCAGGTTCTCCTTGTGCTTGTCGACAGCCTGGCGGATCTCCTGCTTTTCCGCGGGCGTGAGGGTCCGTTCGAAGACCGTCTCCCTGGTCGTGAACCTCAGCTTGCCGTCCTCCTGGAGGAAGAAGACGACCAACGGTATGCCGATGGCGACGAGGATGATGAGCAGGCCTTGCCTGCGGCCGTCGCTCATGCCGCGACGCTTCGGCGGAATGGACCGGGCGTCCCAATCATCTTTGGCCATGGGCGTCCTCCGTTCAGGCGATCCTGCTGAGTGTGTCTACTGGGAAAATATCCCGAACGCGGCACGGAGTCAACAAAATGGGGACAAATTACGACTTTTTTGTTTGCCAGAAATTGTTAATCGATCAAATAGGATCATCGCTCACAAGCTGATCGCGGGAGGCCGACGGCCGCAATATGGTTGTGGTCGCTTATATCTAATTGTATTTTTATCAATTAGTTCTAATGACCGGAGCCCAGCCCGCCTCATCCCGGCCCTCCAATCTGGCACGGAAAATGCAAAAGAAAGGGCAGGAAGCGGGATCATCGGCATCCTGCATGAGAGGTCCGCGGCGCGCCAAGGCGCGGACTTCTCACCTCCCTCCTTCTGTCCCGGCCCTTCCGGGGGATGCCCATCACCCCCGGGAGGGCCGACTTTTTTTCACCCGCCTGACGGAGCCGATCTTTTCGGCTCGATCTTCCGGACGATGAACCCCGACGTCCCGACGAAAACGCGAAAGGCCCCGGCCTCGTCGGACATCTGGAAAACGGCGTTCCCGTAGACCGTGCTGACCATGGGCAGCCGGGGGCCGTACCTGTAAAGACGTTTCCACAAGGGATCGTCCTCGTTCTCGACCAGGCTGTGGATCGAGCTCGGCTTGGCCCTCTCGTCCGATGACTGGATGTAGCGGCTCCTCAGCCGGGTCAGCCGGTAACGGGTGTGGAGCCCCAGGAAGTTCAGCCAGTCGTGCCATTTCAGGATGTCGCCCTCGATCACCCATTGGTCACCGACAAGGTCGAAGCGGCTCACCCGGGGCTCCTCCCCGGGACCGCCCTGGACGAGGGTGATCGAGGCCGGTTGGCCCGGCTCCGTACGCTCGACGATGATCTCGGCGACCGGCTCCTCGAGAGTGAAGGCGTGGTAGGCCTGAAAGAAGAACCCGGCGAACAGGACCATGCCGAAAACGGCCGTCCAGAGGAAAATGAGCAGGAGGTTGCGCAGGCTCGCCGCTGGCTTGGCGGGCGCCGTGGCCGGTTTCTTGGCCAGCCGCCGGGCCACGAACAGGATCCTCCGGTAGAGGAAGGCCAAAAGGAGGATCAACCCTATGAGAAGGCCGCCGGCCCCGGCATAGATCATCTTGCTCGTTCCTCCCGGGAACAAGCCTACCACTGCGTCGCAGGACGGTCAACTACTCGGGGTCCTCGGGGAGAAAAGCAAGATTATTTCGGTGGTGGAGCTGACCAGGATCGAACTGGCGACCTCTTGAATGCCATTCAAGCGCTCTCCCAACTGAGCTACAGCCCCACCGGAAGGGCCTCATATTACAGGAAGACGACCTCCCCGTCAAGAAATTGACCAAGCTCCGGGGCTGTGGTAATTAGGGGGCAAAGAACCTGGAGGAGGTGTCCCATGTCTCCGTCCATCAGATCCGCGCGTTTTTTTGGCGTGATCGCGGCTATCACGGCCTTGGCCTTCGCAGCCGTTTTGATCCTGCCCCCGACGGCGAACGCCATCGCTAAGGAGAAAGCATCGCGGCCTGGCGCACTAAGCCTAGGTTTTAAATCTGAGCCGGCCGGGCCGGCGTCTCCCCTTCTCGCCTCGGACGCCGGGCCGGACGCCCCGACGGCCCTACGCTGCGAATACCTCGATGATCCCCTGGGTGTCGACGTGGCCAAGCCCCGCTTTTTCTGGGTCTTCGAGCACCCGGAGCGAGGCCAGGTCCAGTCGGCCTACCGGATCGTCGTCTCGTCGGGGACGGGAGCCGAGGACGGGAACATCTGGGACAGCGGGAAAGTGGCTTCGGCCATATCTACCCAGGTCGTCTTCGACGGGAAGCCTTTGGAAAGCGGCCGAACCTACTCCTGGAAGGTCCGCGTCTGGGACCGGGACGGCCGCGAGAGCCCGTGGAGCGCCCCGGCCCGTTTCGACACCGGGCTCTTCAACAAAGCCGATTGGAAGGCGACATGGATAGGCGGGGCCAATCAGCTCCGCAAGGAATTCCCGCTCGAGGGACGGGTCAAGCGGGCCCGTGCCTACGTCGCCGGGCTCGGCTATTACGAGCTGCGCCTCAACGGCCGCAAGGTCGGCGGCAACGTCCTCGACCCGGCCTGGACGACCTACGACAAGCGCGTTCTCTATGTGACCTACGACGTCACACCCTATCTCCGCCAGGGCCCAAACGCCGCCGGGATCATGCTCGGCGAGGGCTGGTACAAGTCGAGGGCCCTCATCCTTCAGATCCACGTCGAGCTCGAGGACGGGAAGACCGCGACCGTCGTCAGCGACGACTCCTGGAAGGCCGTCGCAGGGCCCATCCTCGAGGACAGCGTCTATCACGGCGAGACCTACGACGCACGCCGCGAAACGCCGGGCTGGGACCGCCCGGGTTTCGACGACGGTGCCTGGGCACCGGCCGAGGCCGTCAAGCCGCCGGCCGGGACGCTCTCGGCCCAGATGATGCCCCCCATCCGGGTCGTCGATACCATCGTGCCGCTCAAGATGACCAATCCCAAGCCGGGCGTCTACGTCTTCGACCTCGGCCAGAACATCAGCGGCTGGGCCCGGCTGCGCGTCGCCGGGCCGGCCGGCACGGACGTCCGGCTGCGCTTCGCCGAGCTCCTCTACGACGACGGCACCCTCAACCGCGAGAACCTGCGCGCGGCAAGGGCCGAGGACCACTACATCCTGAAGGGCCAAGGCGAGGAGATCTGGGAGCCCCGCTTCACTTATCACGGCTTCCGCTACATCGAGGTCAGCGGCTTCCCCGGCGTCCCCAAGCTCGACTCGGTCCGCGGCCGGGTCGTCCACTCGGCGGTCAAGCCCATCGGCAGCTTCGCCGCCTCCAAGCCCGTCCTCAACGACCTCCAGCGGATCATCACCTGGGGCCAGAAGACCAATCTCCACGGCATCCCGACCGACTGCGACCAGCGCGACGAGCGCATGGGCTGGCTGGGCGACGTCCAGGGCACGGCCGAAGAGGCCGTCATGAACTTCGACATGGCCGCCTTCTACACCAATTTCATCCGCGACATCCGCGACGTCCAGGACGAACAGGGCCGGATCACCGACACCGTTCCCCACATCTGGGGCTCGCGGCCGGCCGATCCGGCATGGGGAACGGCCTATCCCCTGCTGTGCTGGTACATGTACCAGTACTATGGGGACACGCGCATCCTCGAGGAGCACTACGACGGGCTCAAGAAGTACGTCGAGTTCCTGAGGGGCACGGCCGACAACGGCGTTCTCAGATGGAGCCACTACGGCGACTGGGTGGCCGTCGAGAAGTGCCCGGGAGCCGTCGTTTCGTCCTTCTATTACTACTACGACGTCCGCATCCTGGCCGACGCGGCCCGGCTGCTCGGCAAGACCGCCGACGCCGTGGCCTACGACAAGCTGGCCTCCGGGATCCGGGCGGCCTTCAACCGCGAGTTCTTCGATCCCAAGACCGGCGACTACGCCGACGGGACGCAGACGGCCAACACCCTGCCCCTGTTCCTCGACATCGCCGGCGAGAAAGAGCGCGGCCGGGCCTGGGGACGCTTGTTCGACAACATCGTCTACAAGAACGACTCGCACCTGACGACGGGCATTATCGGCACGAAGTACATCATGGAGCTCCTGACCCGGAACGGCAACTCCGACCTGGCCTACGACATCGCCGTCAAGACCGACTACCCGAGCTGGGGCTACATGATCGCCAACGGGGCAACGACGCTCTGGGAGCTGTGGCAGAAGCGCGAGGGGCCGTCCATGAACTCCCACAACCACCCGATGTTCGGCAGCGTGGGATCGTGGCTTTACAAGGCCTTGGCCGGGATCAACCTGGGCCCCGGATCGACGGGCTTCGAGAGGATCCTCATCCAGCCGCGGATCGTCCGCGACCTGAGGCACGCGGCGGGCTCGACCGTGACCGTCCGCGGCGAGGTAGCCTGCTCATGGGCTCGGCTGGACGACGGCCTTCTGGTCGAGGTCGTCATCCCCGGCGGGTCGGAAGCCGAGGTCGTCATTCCCAAGCTCAACCTGCGAAACGTCGCGGTGACCGAAGCCGGGAAGCCGGTCTGGGAGGACGGGAAATACGCGGAGGGAGCCGCGGGGATCACGGGCGCCGAGGACAAGGACGGCGCCATCCGCATCAAGGTCGGCGGCGGCCGCTATCACTTCATGATGACAGGCCATTAATTGGGGGACATGATACTCATTTCCTAATTCTCGGGCCTCTGATACGCTCCCAAAATCCTCGGGGCGAAATGATTTCGAGCGGGCCGGCCACGGACAGCCCAAGAAGCTCCCTGTCGCCCGTAACGAAGAAGTCCGTCTTCCTGTTGACCGCCGCAGATATCAAAGCCCTGTCCGATGGCCCTCGGATCGGCAAGTCGGCCTCCGGCGACGACTTCGCTAGGATCGCCCCATCCCGAAGTAGCTCGATAATCTCGGCGATGACGCCCTGCGGGACACCGACCTTATCCCGCAACACGCCCTCAACCTCTTTGAGAAGTTCTTCGGAAATGACCAACTCGTGCCGGACGAGGACCTCGCGCATCACGTCGGCGCAAAGCCCGCGCGTGGCCACCGCGCTGACGATCACGTTCGTGTCGAGGAAGATCCTCATGGGATCTTGGAGAAGATGTCCTCGTCGGTGAGGTAGCCGCAGGCCTCGGCGAAGGGCATGGTCCGCCGCCTCAATTCTTCAAAGGTCTCCAGGCGGATCTGGCGGCGCAGGGCCTCTCGAGCGATCGCGCTCTTGTTCTTCCCCGTCCTGAGGCTGGCCTTGGAAAGAAGCGCCTCAAGCTCTTCGTCCAAGCGGATGGTCAAAATCGTTCTTTTCATGTAATACATTGTAATACAACTATTTCCTCTAGTCAAGTAAGTTGAAATGGTCATAATCACTCCTAAAGACGTTTCTCCATCTCCTTGAATCTCATCTGCGGGGGAATTGTCACACCCGATCTGGGATCACGTACCTGGGTCACATGTCCTCGGATCATCCCCTAGCCGGCCTGCGCGAAGACCAGCTCTCCCCCGGCTTTACATTGGCGGGGGGAGCGGCTATCATCACATTCAAGCTCATGCGGATCGGTCGGCTCATTTCGGCTATTTGGCTCTTCTCGCTCGGCGGACTTCTTGTCTCCCAGCCTTCCACCCCGGGGCGTTTCCACCGGTTCGAGCGCCTGACCTTTCAGGCCGGAACGGCCGAAGAGATCGGCATCTCCAGCATCCTTCAGGATGAAGAAGGATTTCTTTGGCTTGGGACAAGCACCGGCCTGGCCCGGTACGATGGTAACCGTCTTGTCTTTTTCTACCCCCAGTCCGGCCAGCACATCCCGGCAGAGGATGTCGGCATCTACCCCGTGACCATCGACAGGACCGGCGACATTTGGTTCGGAACGTTCGGCCTGGGCCTGTTCAGATTCTCAAGGCAGACCGGCGAACTCCTCAATTACCGGCACCGAGCCGGCGAGGCCGCCAGCCTGAGCGACGACAACGTCATGGCCGTTCAGGAGGACCTCCAGGGGAATCTTTGGGTGGGGACCCGGACCGGAGGGCTCAACCTCTTCGACCGGGCTTCGGAGACCTTCAGGAGGGTCCCCCTCGGTCCCGGGACCGAGGTCATCTGGGAGGTCTTCGCCGACAGCCGCGGAGCGATCTGGGTCGGGACCTTGGAAGCCGGCCTTTTCAGGATCGACCCCGTAAGCGGCGATGCGCGCAACTACCGCTTCCGGGCCGATGATCCGGGGAGTCTCGGCAGCGATATGGTCTGGACCGTCTTCGAGGACGTGGCAGGCATCATCTGGGTCGGCACGAAGAACGGCGGCCTCGACCGCTACGTCCCCGAAACGGACACCTTCGTCCGATTCTACGGAGGCCGCGATTATCCCCAAGATCTTGCCTCGCAAACGATCACCGCGATCACCGAGGACAGATCGGGGCGGCTTTGGCTGGGAACGGCGTCGGATGGGCTGAGGATCTGGGACCGGAGAACAGGCGATTACCGAATCTGCCGGCACGATCCTCAGGACCGGGAAACTCTCGGCGACAACAACGTCACCTCGCTCTTCCGGGACATGACGGGGATCATCTGGGTCGGCACGGTCGGCAGCGGCCTGAACAAGTTTCTGGCAGACCAGGTCAAGTTCCCGCATTTCAAGCATGACGCTTCGGATCCGCGGAGCATCGGCCACAACGACGTCCGCGCGCTCTGGGCCGACGGCCCCGGAGCACTGTGGGTAGGTACGATAACGGGCCTCGAGCGGCTCGACCTGGCAACGGGCCGTGTCATTCGCCGGCTCTTTGCTCCCGACCCGGATTCGATAGACGCCTCCATCGCCCCCGTGACGGCCCTCGCGGGTGACACGGAGGGGAGGATCTGGATAGGCACCGAGTCCGCCGGCCTGCTCCGGTACGACCCGCTGGCGGAGCGCCTCGTCCCGTTCCGACAGGAGCGGGACAACGCCAACAGCCTCTCGCACAACAGGGTCAATACGCTTCGGGTGGACAAGGAACGGCCCGACGTTCTGTGGGCCGGGACCCAGCGCGGTCTCAGCCGGCTGGACACGCGGAGCGGCCGATGGACCCGGTTCTTCAACGACCCCGCCGACGCGGCCAGCTTGAGCGGCAACATCATCACGGCCATCGAAGAGTCGGAGCGCGGCTTCCTTTGGATCGGAACGACGAGCGGCCTGAACAGAATGGAGAAAGCCACGGGCCGTTGCGAGACCTTCATCAGCCGCTTCGGGGCCCCTCCCGGCACGGGCCTCAGCAGCAACGCCGTTACCTGCCTTCTCTCCGGCCGCGACGGGAGCCTGTGGATCGGGACGGAAAACGGTCTCAACCGGTTCGACCGGGCGCTGGGACGTTGGAGATCCTTGGCCCAGAAGGACGGCCTGGCCGGGACCGTCGTCTGCGGGCTCCTCGAGGACACTGACGGCGCCTTATGGGTGAGCACGAACCGGGGGCTTTCCCGTTTCGACGCGAGCTCGGACAGATTCACGAGCTTCGGGCTCCACGACGGCCTCCAGGGCCTGACCTTCAATCGCGGCGCTTGTTTCGGATCTCCCGACGGCCGATTGTACTTCGGCGGGGCCAACGGATATAACGCCTTCGATCCCGGGGAAGTACGGAAGGATCCCTTCGTCCCTCCCGTTGCTTGGACCGGATTCTACAGGAACAATCGAGAGGTCCGGCTCCCCCCCTCGAGGTTCGCTCGGCGGGAGATGTCGCTGACCTACAAGACGGGATTGGCGACCTTCGAATTCGCGGCCTTGGTCTTCACGGCCCCGGAGCTGAATACGTTCGCTTACCGGCTGGAGCCTCGTGACGCCGAATGGATCTCCCTCATCCCGGAACACCAGGTGTCTCTCTACAATCTAGGGGCGGGGCGCTATACCCTGAGGGTCAAAGCGTCCAATCCGGACGGGGTCTGGAACGAGGAAGGCGTAGCCATTGATCTCATCGTCTTGCCGCCCTTCTGGAAGACCTGGTGGTTCCTGCTGATAACGGCGGCATTCGCTCTTTCGGGGATCCTCCTGGCGCTTCGAACCTGGCGAAGGATCAAGTCCTCGCCCGCCAGTCTCGGCCGCGATCCGAGCGGGGCCATCGAGGCCCTCGACCTGACGGCCCGTGAAAGGGAGATCCTTCTTCTCGTTCTTAAGGGGGCCTCCAACAAGGACATCGGGCAGAAGCTCTTCATCTCGGCCAGCACGGTCCGGAACCACATCTCCAACATCTACCAGAAACTCGGGGTCCGCAATCGCCTCGAGCTCATCAACCGGATCGGTCGCGACGCGCGGGGATCATCACAGCCGGAGCGACCCTAGGCATCGTCCGTCTTCGGACACTTCCGTCTCCCTTGCGGACACTCCCAAGTGCCAGGCGCTGAGCCCTTTCCGGAGGGGCCCTTGCGAAAATGGGTCCCGGAGCGCCTGGCATGGAACTTGCATAGCTAATGCTGTTACTTATTATGAAATCGGAGATATGTCATGACCTCAAAGAACCTCGTCGCCGCCTCGACCAAACCTATCGTGCTAGCCCTTCTCTCCGGGGGGGAGAGCTATGGCTACCAGATATTGCAGCGGATCCGTCAAGTGACGGGCGGACGTTTGGCATGGTCAAGCGCAATGCTTTACCCCGTGCTTCATAGGCTGGAAAAGGACGGGTTCATCAGGTCTAAGTGGAGGCTCTCTGGCGAAGGCCGTATGAGAAAATACTACGCCCTGACCGATCTGGGACGAAAAGAACTCGTCGCCGAGAAGGAGCAGTGGCTGAGCGTCCACGACGCCCTTCAGAGCCTCTGGCCGACCGCCGAGACCTGCAATTGAATGGGGGGGATCAAGATGTTCGACCTGGAGAGGGCCGTTCGAGAGTGGAAAAGGCAGCTGACGTCGAATCCCTCGTTAGAAGAAGGGGCCGTCGCCGAGCTCGAGGAGAGCCTGCGCGACGACGTCCAGGAGCTTGTCCGGCAGGGGATGAGGGAAGAGGAGGCGTTCCGACGGGTCGCCGCCGAAATGGGGGTGGCGGAGGATGTAGGGGCCGAGTTCCACAAGGTCTACACGGCGCGCCGGTCGGGGCGCCCCCCTTGGCGGCCGCCGCGCTTCATCCCAGGCTTGGTCTGGGACTATTTCCGAATCGCCGTCCGGAAATTCAGGCGACAGAAATTCGGCGCCCTGATCAACCTCTCCGGCTTGGCCGCCGGCCTGGCCGTCTGCATCCTGATCTCCCTCTGGGTCATGGACGAGCTGAGCTTTGACAGGTTCTTGACGAACAAGGACCATCTTTGCCTGCTAACGATCGAGCACCCGAACGGCGCGCTCGATCCGAACGTTCCCTACGCCCTGGCCCCGGCCCTGGCCCGCGATTTCCCGGAGATCCGCCATTACACCCGGATCTACCGGCTGGGGGCGATCACGAGCTGTTCGTTCTCCTACCATCCAGAGACCGGTCCGCCGGTCATGTCGTACGAGGATTCCGTCAACCTCGTCGACACCGACTTTTTCTCCATTTTCTCCTACCGTTTCGTTCGCGGCGAACCCTCCGGCGCCCTCGGGGAACCTCATTCCCTGGTCATCCGTGATGAAGCGGCCCGCAGGTACTTCGGGGACTCGGATCCGGTCGGAAAGAAGTTGACCTTCAACAACCGGCAGGAATTCGTCGTCAGCGGGGTCATCCATGTTCCGCCCAATTCCCACTTTCGTCCGGATTTCATCGCCCCCCTTACGGAAGCCCTCGAGCAGGACTGGAACTGGCGGGACCCATCCTACGTCCTCTTGAAGCCCGAAACGTCGCTGGCTTCATTCGAAGAGAAGATCGGGGGGGCGCTCAACAAATACAATGAGCGGCTGCCCGGCACGTTCAAGGTCGGGCTCCTGCCCGTGGCCAAGATCCACCTCGGCTTCGGACGGGTGACCTACGTCAGGGTTTTCTCTCTCATCGCGGTCTTCATCCTGGCCATCGCCTGCATCAACTATATGAACCTGGCCACCGCCCGGGCCGGCAGCCGGGGCCGTGAGGTGGGCTTGAGAAAGGTCGTCGGAGCGCAACGAGGGCAGCTCATTCACCAATTCCTGGGCGAGGCGCTGTTCATGTCCTCGTTGGCCTTCGGGCTGGCTATGATCCTGGCCCTGGCCCTGTTGCCCTTCGTGAACGGATTGACGGGAAAAACCCTGACCCTGTTCTCCGGCAACAGCCCGCTCCTTTTGGGCTATTTTCTGGGCCTGATGCTCGTGGTCGGATTCGCGGCCGGCAGCTATCCGGCGTTTCTTCTATCCGCCCGCCGTCCGGTCGAGGCCCTGAGAGCCTCCGTTCGCTTCAGGTCCAGCCGCTCCGTGTTCCGCGTCGTGACCGTCGTCGGCCAATTCACCATTTCGGTGCTGCTCATCGTCTGCACCGTGGTCGTCTTCCGTCAGCTGCAGTACCTGCGCAACAGACCGCTGGGGATCACATCCGACAACGTCCTTCAGATCCGTTACAATCCCTCTTTGCTGCAAAACTTCTACAGTCTCAAGCGGGACCTGCTCGTCCACCCCCGTGTCTTGAGCGTGACCCGCGGTCAGGCTGTACCCTTTAACGAAGACTACAAGACGGACGGACTCGAATGGGAGGGCAAGGATCCCGACCTGATGCCGCTTTTCCGGTACACCATCACGGACTTCGACTTCTTCGAAACGTTCGGGATCGAATTCGCGGCCGGCCGGGGCTTCTCCTCCGACATGCCAGGACACCGCACGGACTACGTCATCAACGAGCGGGCCGCGGCCGCTATGGGCATGAAGGAGCCGGTCGGACAACGCCTTAAGTTCTGGGGCCGGGAAGGGCGGATCATCGGGGTCGTCAGGGATTACCATCACGTTTCCCTGCATCGCGAGATCCTGCCCCAGGTGTTCACCATCAATCCGCGTTTTTACTCAACTTGGATGAGGCATATCTTCATCAAAGTCCGTTCGGAGGATCTGCGAGACACTCTCCGTATCATCCGGGACACGGCGGAAAAATACGCTCCCGGTTTTCCTTCCGAGATCAGCTTCCTGGATCAGGAGACCGCGTCCCTCTATGACTCCGAAGAGAAGCTGGGGAAGATCTTCACGGCCTTCGCCTTCCTGGCCGTGTTCATCTCCTGCCTGGGCATCCTTGGGCTCGCGGCCTTCAGCGCCGATCAACGGACCAAGGAAATCGGCGTCCGAAAGGTCCTCGGCTCCTCGGTGCCGGGGATCATCGCGTTGCTCTCCAGGCAATTCCTTCTTTGGATCCTGGGGGCCAACCTCCTCGCCTGGCCCATCGCCTTCTATGCGATGCACAGATGGCTGAGGGGTTTCGCCTACAGGGTAAGCTTCGATCCCGGCGTGTTCCTTCTGGCCGGCTCGATTTCGTTGTTCTCGGCGGCCCTCCCGATCATCTACCAAGCCCTGAGGGCGGCCGTCGCCGATCCCGTGAAAGCCTTGCGGTATGAATGAGGCTCGAGGCGACGGGCACAATTCGGCGTAGCCGAGGCTGGGCAAACGTCCTAATTTCGGGAAATAGGACATTTGTCTACAGACAGGAGGCCTGACTCCTGTCTATTGTGGGACCAGGAGGACAAAATGGACGAAAGCCAATTCCAGCGGATCATGGACAGGAATTTCCTGGTCGCATTGACCCTGGGATTTCTGCTGAGCACGGCGATCTTTTGATCTTAACGCCATGGGAGGTCACCAATGAGAACGAAGCTTATTTCCAGCGTCCGGATATTCCGGACCCTAGGCATCGCCGCCGGCTTGCTCTTGGCCGGATGCGCGGCTAGGTCGACGCCGCCCGGGATCGCCCCAACGACCGTTGCCGGGCTCGCGCTCGAGTACAAGATGCCGCAGGGACAAGTCCTGAAGTATCGGGAAAAACAGGAGCTCCGGGAGGTCGGAGAGATCATGGGGCAGACCCGCGAGTCCCTCATGGTCGTGGATAACTCTCTCTCATTCCTGGCCAAGGAGGCCCAAGGAGAGGACCATCGACTCGGCGTGACCATAGACGACATGGCTATGAGCGTCTCGAGCGCCGACGGGGACCTCTCGCCGGACCTGGCCTCGGTCAGGGGAAGATCCTTCGACATGGTCCTCTCCCCTTCGGGGGCCCGGGTCGATGTCTCCGGGGCCGAGGCCATCACCTATGAGATGGCCAACAACACCCGAAACGTCGCCAGCGGTTTCAGGCTGTTCTTCCCCCATCTGCCGGATCACCCCGTCAAGATCGGCGATTCCTGGCCGTCAAGCGCCGTCGTCGAAGAGAAGTATGGAGGGACGACCGTCCTTCTCGAGATTCAGGTCATCAACCGGCTCGAGGGGATCGAGAACGTCGACGGGATGGACTGCGCTCGGATCCGCTCGGAGGCCACCGGGACCATCTCGGGTACGGGGAGGCAGGAGGGCGCCGACCTCGTCTTCGGGGGGACGATCAAGGGATCCGATGTCTGGCACTTCGCCGTGAAGGAAGGTCTTTATGTCGATTCGACCTCAGAGAACATGACCGAGATGACCATTTCCGTCACCGGACCCGCGACCTTGACCATTCCGACGACCCAAACCCGGAAGGGAGAAGTCAAGCTGGTCGCGCGGTGATGATCTCTGTCGACAGGAGATTCCGATGAAGCAAAAAATGACGAGAGGGGCCGCCCTCGTGGCCGCGTTCCTGACCATCGCGGTTCTCGTCAACGGCAATGTCAGGCGCGTCGACGAGGTCCTCGGCGGCGACCTCGTCCGGATCGGCGACTCGTTCAAGGCGCGCCTGACCGGGATCAGAGCGCCCGGGCGGGACGAACCTCTTGGACTGGAAGTCTACGATTTCACCAAGCGCGAACTCGAAGGTCAAGCGGTGAAGCTGTTCACCTGGACGACGGACAACACGGCGGCCGGGATCGTCTACGATGAGGACGGCTACGCCCGGGTCCAGATCTTCTACGGAAAGAAGGCCGATGTGAGCTTCAACGAGGTCCTGCTGAGAAAAGGCTACGCCCGGGTCGACCCGAAGTTCCTTCCGGACGAGCTGAACCACTACTACGACCTGGAGAAGGACGCCCGGGAAATGGGGCTCGGCATCTGGAAGGCGCGTTTATCGGCGCTCGCGCCTCCCGGGCACAGACAGTAGAAGAGCCACGTGGGCTTCAGAAAGGACGTCTTCATGAACAAACCCAACAGGCATCTCGTTTGGGCGGCGTGCGTCTGCCTTATCCTGGGGAGCATTCTCGCGAGCGACTGCGCCCCGGCGGGCTCCCAAGAAAAGCTCCACTATGCCCTGGAAATGAACGGACAGGTTTTCGGATACGTTGAATTGAGCATCGTAAAAGCCGATGAGGGAGGCCAGCCCCAGATCCGGCTGAGGGAAGCGGTGGAGAACCGTTATTCGGCCCTGGGTGTCCCTGTGGACACGGAAGGCTGGTCGGAATATCGCATCGATCCCGCCACGGGACGCTTGCTCTTCTCCGAGCAGATCGTCGACTCCGGGAGCCTGAAACTTCGCATCACCGCCGCGATCGAGGGGAACACGGCCCGGATCAACCTTCAACCCGGAGGAGGAGAGAAGGTGATCGACTTGCCGGAAGAAGTGCTTTTCGAAAATCAATACTATTTCCCCCGGTTGCTCGATCATCCCGGCCCGGCTGATCCAAGCCCGAAAGTGTATCAGGCTCTTGATCTGCTCGACCGGAATATCCACACGGTGAGAGTGACAAGGAAGGGGCCGGAATCCGTTGAGATCGGAGGAAAGATTTACCGGGCGATCCTTGTCGAGGCCCTCGACCTTGACCTCGGGCTTAAGATCCGACAATGGATCAATACGGACAACGGATATCTGCTCAAATCAGAAGGGCCGCGAAGCACTCAATGGCTCTCGGATCGATCCATGAAGAGCAGAGTTCAAAGGGTCAACATCGACAACCACCTGTTCGCCAGGGCCGGAGCGGCGATCTCCGATATCACAGCGATCTCCTATCTGAAGGTCCGGGCCGTATTGGAACCGGTCGGGAACTGGATCACACCGGACGACCTCAGAGTGTCGGGACAGAGTTTCGAAGGAACGGTCGAGGAGAACCGGATCGAAGGCGTCTTCGAGATCCGTCATGCGAAGTATGACGGCCGCAACGCGCCATCGTTCCCCCCCGATCTCAACGGGGGCCCCGAACTCCGGGCTTACCTGGCTCCGGAGGATTTCATCGAATCCGACGACCCGGTCCTCATCAAGAAGGCCAAGGAGCTGACGGCGGGATCCCGGGATTCCTGGGAAGCGGCCCGGCGACTCAGCCGCTGGGTGGCCGAGGAGATCGGCTACGACATCCCGGGCGGGGCCTCGGCCCGCAATACCTATGACGTCAGGGAGGGCGAGTGTGGCGCCCACTCCCGCCTCTTCGCCGCGTTTTGCCGGGCGGTGGGGATCCCGGCGAGAGTGGTTTGGGGATGCATGTATGTCTCCAATCTCGGCGGGAGCTTCGGCCAGCACGCCTGGAACGAAGTCTACATGGGAGAGAACGGCTGGATCCCCCTTGACACAACGGCTCGGGAGATCGATTACGCCGATTCCGGGCACATCCGATTGGGGGTTTTAAAGTCCGCGCATATCGCCTTGAATCCCAAGCAGATGGAGATATTGGATTTTCAGGCCGGTCTTCAGAGCTTCGAGGGGTATCAGGGTGCCGTGGAGACGGAAAAGTACCAGCCCTATCTTGGTCAATACGGGGGACCCCGGGGGATCATCGATGTCTCCCTCCAGGACGGCGGTCTCAGCATGACCCTCGCCGACAAACGGGTCTTCGGGCTGCGCGATCCCGATGACCAGGGCGAATGGCTGTTCAAGCTCTCGCCGGACGTCGGCGTGACCTTCGACCGGGATTCCTCCGGCAGGGTCGTCGCGATGACCATCGTCAACCGGGTCCGGCTCCCGAAGAAAGAGGACCCGCGCAGCATGCCGGATCGAATTCCCGAGAGCGTCAGGCCTTATCTCGGGCAGTATTCCCTGCCCATGCAGAAGCAGGAGATCGAGATCATCTATGACGGCGATCACCTGGCCGCCCGCATCCCGGGCCTTGGAGTCAGACGGCTCGAGGGGCCTGATGCCCAAGGCCTCTGGAGCGCCAGCCCGGGAGACGACCGTTTCACCTTCATCACCGATGAATCGGGCCGGGTCCGGGCCATGATCCTTATTGAGTCGATCCGCAGCTCAAGGATCGATTGAGAGAACGACCGTGGACAGGGCAGAGCTCGGGCTGAGGATCTGGATTACAGGCCTCTTCGCATGAATAAGAATGGATGGACTTTCGGCGCCTGTCTAACCACCTTAGCCCTGATCTTCAGCATCGGCCCGACCTTCGCCTCTGCCGAACTGCCGCGGTTTCCGCTGAAAAAGGGATATGCGCGGGATGACCTCAAGTGCCCGCCGGATGAATTAGGGCATCGCCTCGATCTGGAAAGAATGGCCCCGGAAAAGGGCCTCGGTATAGAGGAGAGGCCCGGTCCCACCCAGGTTCCCGAAGCGCCCCGGCCGGCAGCGGCCTTAGGAACCGAGCCGATCTTCAAGGGCTTCGAGGCCGGGCTGGAAAAGCTGAGGAGGCGGCTGAGGATCCCGGGCATGGCGGCCGGCGTCGTCAAGGACGGCGAGCTCGTCTGGGCCAAGGGGTTCGGCTATGCGGATGTGGAGAACGGGATCAAAGCCGATGCCGGCACTCCCTGGCACATCGCGTCCGTGACCAAAACGTTCACGGCCGCCATTGTCCTTCAGTTGGTCGAGGAGGGCAGGCTCGGCCTGGACGATCCCCTGGAGAAATTCGGCATCCGGATGAAGAGCCCGGGCGTCGTCCGCGTCCGTCACGTCCTGACCCACACGTCGGAAGCGGAGCCGGGGACGTTCTTCCGCTATAGCGGCCGCCTATGGGAGCACCTGGCCCAGGTCATCGAAAGAACTTCGGGAAGGTCATTCAAGGATTTGCTTATCGAGCGGATCATCAGGCGCCTGGATCTTTCCGATACCGCCCCCAACAAAGAGATGGCAACAGAGGACTATCGCTTCCAAGACATCCGGGACCGGGCGTCCGTCTTTTATGCGGTCGAAGGCGCCTCGCCCCCAAAACGGCAGGACCTCGTCCTGGGCTTCTACGCGGCGGGCGGTTTGTTTTCCTCGGTCCGGGATATTGCCCTCTACAACGCGGCCATCGACGATGGCCGGCTCTTGAAGGCCGAAACGCGGGAAATGATGTTCACGCCGCACAGGTCGCCTCAGGGCCGGACCCTGCCCCACGGCTTGGGCTGGTTCTGCCAGGACGTCCGCGGCGTGCGGCTCATCTGGCATTTCGGCTGGCATCCGGACCACGCCTCGGCCTTCATCGTCAAGGCGCCGGACAAGGGCTTGTCCTTCATGGTCTTCGCCAACAGCGATAAACTCAGCCAGCCCTTTAGCCTCCTTCACGGGGACATCTTAAATTCTCCGGCGGCCCAGCTCTTCCTGAAGACGTTCGTTTTCCCCGGCCAGCGCGTACCCGAGATCACGACCAAGGAGGCCGAACTGGAGGAAATCGTTCTCAAGGCGGGCGGTTGGAAGCCGGTATTCAGCCCTTTCCAGAGAGGATTTCTCTTCCTCTGTTTGGCGGTCTTCCTGACGGCACCGATCGTCTGGGCGGGCGGGAAGATTATCGGGAATCGCCGGGCCAGGAAAGCCGGATATGCCCGGGAACGTCCCTCCCGGGGTCCGCGCCTCGGCCGGAGCTTTGCTCTGATCTTTATGATGCTCAGCGTTCTCTTCATGGCGGCCCTTTGGAGAGCGCCTTTTCTTGCCTACTGGCCCGAGCTCCCCGGTTGGGTCGACGGCATAACGACCTTCGAGAACATCGTCCTGGCGCTGCCGACACTCCTGGCCATCCTGAGCCCAGGCATGCTCTTGTTCGGCGTCGTAGCCTGGATCAGGAAAGCCGGGCCTCTTTCCGCACGGCTCCACGATACGCTCCTCGCCTCGTTCGGCCTCGCCTTCGTCCTGCTTCTCATCGAGTGGCATCTCGTGGGGCTTTCGTATTATTGGAGCTACTGGCTGAAGTAGGACCTCATGATGCTCGGGCGATGGTTCGGAATAATGTGTTAAAAGGATACCAGCATGGCAGAGAAGAAATGGACATTCGGTATTTATCTGACCGTTTTGGCGCTTGTCTTCAGCATCGGCCTGACGTTTGCCTCGGTCGAGCTGCCGAGGCTCCTGCACTCGGCTCTTGAAAGGTCCACACCAGCCCTCGATGGGGATTCGCACGCCGACGAATTGACGGAATTCAGGACCGACCTGTTCATGGACCACTACCATCTCCGGACCATCGGGTACGTTTGTTTCGCGCTTATGGTCGTGCTCATCATCGCCGGGTTCGCCTCCGGGAAGGCCGGCCTCTCCTCGATCGGCGCAGGCCTGCTCTTCCTCCCTGTCTTCGCCCAGTTCGCGACGGTCATGTTCTTTCTGGCCGGGCTGGGATTCCTGAACCTGGCCTGGTTGCCGGTCCTGGACATCTCGGTCGATATCGGCCGGCTCGGTGACATCGTCTACTTGCCTTATAACGTTCTGATCTCCGTTTTCCGCGGCTGGGGCGTCGACATCCACCGGCCGCTCGTCTACGCCTTCATCGGCTGCGGCCTCCTCCTCTTCGTCCTCGGCACCCTCACCTGGTTCATCGCCCGGCAGCGTAACAAGGGCATGGCCGATTCTTGGGTTTACCGCCTTTCCCGCCATCCCCAATATCTCGGCTGGATCATCTGGAGCTACGGGATGCTCCTGGCCCTCAAGCGCGTCAATTATCCCAAGCGCTCGTGGGGCATCCCCGCCAGCTTGCCCTGGCTCCTATCGATGATGGTCATCATCGGCGTCGCCCTGCTCGAGGAGAGAAAAATGAAGCGGTTTTTCGGAGAGGCCTACGAAGAGTACCGGAGCAGGACATCCTTTCTTCTGCCCATCCCGCGCTTCCTCCGAAGGATCTTCTCCGCGCCGATCCGCCTCCTCTTCGGGAAAGACGTTCCGGAGCGGAAGGGTCAGATCGCCGCGGTCCTCGTCTTCACGACCGCCATTCTCATGGCCCTTTCCCATTTTTATGTCCGGCACCAACGCTATGCGCAGCTCGAGGTGACGGCCGGCCTTTTCGAAACCGATGCCGGACTCGTCGACAAGCTCGTCACCGAGATCAAGCGGACGGAAAGCAGCCGGCGGAGATCCTGGCTCGCCGATGCCCTCGCGAATATCGGCCGATCGGCCGCGGGGCCGTTGATCGGATTGCTCGGCGACGCCGATCCGGGTGTTCGGCAGGAAGCCGCCCGTGTCCTGGGCCGAGTGGATGCACAAGAAGCCGTCGGGCCTCTGCTGCAGCGATTATCCGATGAAAACGCAAGTGTCCAATTCTGGGCCGTCTCGTCGCTGGGGCAGATGAGGGCAGAGGAGGCTATCGGACCGCTAGTTTCCCTTCTCCAAGCTCGCACCAACTCGACCTCCCGGGCGGCGGCCGCCGCTTTGGGCCGGATCGGCTCGGCGGCGGCTGTCGACCCGCTCGTCGGCTTTCTGGACACGCCCCGTTGGTGGGACCGCGTGGCCGCCGTCGACGCCCTAGGGGAGATCAGCTCCGAAGCCCCGCTGAAGACCCTGATGGCCAGATTCGACGGCGAGGAGGTCCATGTTCGCCGGTCGATCGTCGTGGCCCTGCTCAAGATCGGCTCCGACCGGGCCCTGGGAACGCTCGAAGCGGCCCTCAGCGACGAGGACCGGGAGGTCCGCCTCTTCGCCGCCGAGGCCTTGAAGAGGCTTCGCGCCTCCGCCGGCGTCCCGGGGCCGGACAGCTGCACGATCGTCATGGCCGCGCGCGACGGCCTGGTCCTGGCCGGCAACAACGAGGACCGCGACCATCCCCAGACGATCGCGACCTTCGTCCCCGCCTCGGGGGAATACTACGGCCGCATCGTCTTCGGCTACGACGACGCCCCCGTCCAGGGAGGCATGAACGACCAGGGATTGTTCATCGACGGCAATGCCCTTCGCCCGACGGGATGGCGGCCAGATCCCGGGAAGCCGACGCTCAGGATGCCCGTCATGACGGTCATCCTGGCGACGTGCGCGACCTGCGCGGATGTCGAAGCCCTGTTCGAGAAATGGGACGTTCCCGCGCTCGAGCGGGCCCGCTTTCCCGTCGCCGACCGGACGGGAGCGTCCATGGTCGTCGAATACGGCCAGGGCCGGGTCCAATTCGTCCGCAGCGATACCTGGTACCAGATCGCGACCAATTTCGTCATGTCCAACATCAACGGCGGAGAATTCCCCTGTTGGAGATACCGGTCGGCGGACAAGGTCATGTCCGCGGCCAAGGAACTCAGCGTGGAGCTCATCCGGGAAGCCCTCGAAAAAACCCGCCAGTCCGGACGTTCCCGGACCGTGTATTCCAATATCTGCGACTTGAAGGGGGGGCTCATTCACGTCTACAACCTCGGCGACTTCGATGAGGTCGTCGTTCTGGACCTGGCCGAGGAGCTTAAGAAGGGGCAGAGGCAAATGCCCCTGGCCTCCCTCTTCGGATCCCGGGCCCGTCAGTGAGATCATGAAGAGAGGCCGCTCCATGAAAAAGGCCCGCATCCCCCGCGCCGGGGCGATCGCCGTTACCATCGTCCTTGTCGCCTTCGGGATATCCGCCAGGGAACAGGGATCAACGCCCCCTCGCACGGACCCTGTTTTCAGCGTCGAGGACCTGAAGCATGATCTCCGCCAGCTGCGCCGGATCCTGGAGCAGGAGCACGCCTGCCCCTACGAATACATGACGAAGGCGGAGTTCGATATGCAGTTCGAGGAGCTCTATCGGCTCATCGACAGGCCGATGCGCACCGAGGAATTCTTCCGGATCGCCGCCCCCCTGGCGGCCAAGATCGGGTGCATGCACACGGCGCTCTGGATGCCCGGGAAGTTTTTTGACCTGGGGGCGGATAACCTGTTCCCGCTCCGGGTCAGGATCATCGAGGATCTCCTGGTCGTGTCCGGATCCTACCAGGGACCTCCTGATATCCCGGTCGGGAGCGTCATCCTCGCTATCAACGGCCTGGCGGCAGACAAGGTCTTCGACGCCCTGAGGACGATCACGTCCGCCGACGCGCGCAATCCCCATTTCATCGACACCCAGGTCGAGAAGCGCTTCTCCATGTTCTACGCGAGCGTGTTCGGATTCCCGGAGAAATACGCGGTGACCTACATCCCCCCCGGAAAGACAACCCGGATGACGGCCGAGCTGCGGCCGGCCGATCTGGCCTCGGTCCGCGAAGCGGTCTTCGCGAATTTCGACCACCCTCCCTTGACGATCGAGTTCCGCGACGACATCCGGACGGCGATCATGACCGTCAAGACCTTCATCTATTACGACCGGGTCGATTATTTTCGCGAATTCATGGACCGCAGCTTCCGGGAGATCAAGGACAAGGGGATCGAGAACCTCGTCCTGGACCTTCGCGGCAACGATGGGGGCGACCCCTTCTGCGCCGTGGTCCTGTATTCCTATCTCCAACGGGAGCCCGCCCCCTATTTCGCTGAGCCTTATGGCAAGTACGCTCCGCTGGCCGAGCCCGTTCCTCTTCCAGAGAACCGTTTCACCGGGAACCTTTACACGCTTCTTGACGGACGCTGCGGCTCGACCAACGGGCATTTCTGCGCCCTTCTCAAGTACCACGGCCTCGGAAAATTCGTGGGCACGCCAAGCGGTTCAACCTATGTGTGCAATGCCGGGAGGAACTCGGAGGTCAGACTGGACAGGACCTCGCTCATCCTGACCCTGGGCCGCAGTTCATTCGCGGCGGCCGTCGAAGGGATGGATAAGTCCAAGCCGATCATTCCGGGCCATCCGGTCCGCGAGACCTACCAGGACTTCCTTGATGGCCGAGACGCGTTCCTGGAGGCCGCGCTGCGGCTGATCATGAGCGAGAAGCCCGGCCGGAATCTCAGCGAAAGGTAAGATGAGATGATGACCCCTCGGGCAATCTCTTCCCACGGGCGGGGCAAGTCGATCACCTTAAGCATCCTCCTTCTTCTTTTCGGCCCGGTGTGTTCGGCACAAACGGCCGTTGCCCATCGAACGGAAACGGTCACTTTCCCTTCGGGCCCGTTCAAGATCGTCGGCGAGCTCCGCGTCCCCGAGGGCGGCGGGCCCCACCCTCTTGTCATCATGGTCCATGGGGACGGCCCCGCTACATGGACGTACTTCGGCACGCTCAAGGAGACCATCCTCCGGGCGGGATACGCGACATTGCTGTGGGACAAGCCCGGCAGCGGCCGGTCGACCGGCTCGCTCAGTCAGGCGAACAGGTTGGACGAGCGGGTTTCGATTCTTTTGGACGCGATCAAGGTCATGAAAGACCATGAGGCCATCGACCCCGACAGGATCGGCCTCTGGGGCATCAGCCAGGCCGGCTATGTGATGCCCCTGGCGCTCGAGCGAACGGACGACATCGCGTTCATGATCGTCGTCGGCGGGCCGGGCATGAACGGGATCGATCAGACGGCCTATCTCATCCGGAGACAGATGATGTTCTCCGGTGTCCCCGAGGACAGGGCCCGGCGGATGGAAGCGCATTTCAAGGGGCTCTATACCGCCCGGACCTTCGAGGAGTACATCGGGCACGCCAGGCCGCTTTATGACGACCCGGTCCAGAGGAAGCTCGGATTCGTCTCCGCCCTCTGGGACGAAGGGAATTGGAAGCCGCGGTCGCCCGACGAAGAAGCCTTCTTCGATCCGACGGGGATCATCGAAAGAACGTCCATCCCGGTCCTGGCTTTCTTCGGGGAGAAGGACACCCAGGTCGATCCCGTTCAGGGAGCGGAAGCCTACCGGAAAGCCCTGACGAAGGCGGGGAACAAGGATTTTCGGGTCGAGGTCGTTCCCGGCGCCGACCACGATCTGATCTTGAGCGAGACCGGAAGCATGGCCGAGCAGCGGCGGCGCAGCCGGGCGGACTGGCAGAAGTATTCGCCGGAGTATCTGCAGATCATGGAGGATTGGCTGCGCGAGCGGAGGGACGGGCCGGCGAAAAGGGGCCCCGCTGACGCTAAACAAGAGCCGGATATCCTCGGATGCTGGGAAGGGGCGCCCGACGGCAAGTTCGCCGAGAGGAACAGGCAATGGCGGCTCATCGCCCGGAAACCCGACGGACGGACGGCGATCACCCTGATCTACGACCTGACCCCGCGCTGTCAGATCTGGGAACACGATATCGACGTGAGCGTCAAGGACGGCGCCATCTCCTGGGAGGCCCATCAAGGACGGCTGAACGAGGCCGGGGATTCCATGACGGTCGTCAAGGACTGGAAGGGCGAACGGTCGACGTGGACCTTCACCCGCCGGCCGGATTCGGATGCCTGGATGCGCCGGCTGGCGTCATCGACCGGGGACGGCTACGCTTACCAGGTCCCGGAATCCCTGGACGACGGCTGGGAATGCGCAGACATCGCGGAGGCGGGCTTCGACAAGGAGGCCCTTTTTCCGTTCCTCCGGGGGATCTCGCAGGGCCGGCACAACGATATCCACAGCCTCCTCATCGTCAAGGACGGCCGGCTGGTTCTGGAAGAGTACTTCGCCACGAACGGCAAGCGCTACGGCCCTGCCATCGTGCAGGCCTTCCGCGAACGGCCGCACCACCTGGCTTCCGTGACCAAGGGCGTGCTCTCGGCGCTATGCGGAATGGCCATCGACCGCGGGCTGATCAAGGGGGTGGATGAGCCGATCTCCGGGCACCTCCCCGCGTACGACAGCTCGTTCACCGAGGAGAAGCGGGCGATAACGGTCGGGCACCTGCTGACGATGACCCCCGGATGGGCCTGGGAGCAGTTCCGGTATCCGTGGACCGATCCGCGGAACGACGCCGCGGCGATGTACGAGCGCGAGGATGTCATCGGCTATGTCCTGGGCAAGCCGCTGGCCGCCGAGCCCGGCTCGAAATACAAATATTCCAACGGGGCGCCGACGGTCCTGGGCGCGGTCCTCGAGAGGGCCTGCGGCATGGATGTCGACCGGTTCGCCGAAGAGAACCTCTTCCGCCCTTTGGGGATCTCCGACTACGCATGGACACGCTATTTCGACGGCTCGCTCGAAACGGATGGAGGGCTGGCCCTTCGCCCCCGGGACCTGGCCAAGATCGGCCAGCTGTACCTGAACCAAGGCGAATGGAGGGGCCGGCGGATCATTTCCGAGGGATGGGTCCATGAGTCGACCCGCCCGAGGATCTCTTTGGGCGGCCTCTGGGGCTGGAGATACGGGTACTACTGGATGCAGGTCGATCTCAAAACACCGGGCGGGACGGCCCGCTCCTTTTTCGTCCCCGGAGACGGCGGGCAACTCTTAGCCGTTTTTCCCGATCTGAACATGGTCGTCGTCTTCACGGCCGGCAACTACGGCCAGGACGACAAGTCGGTCTGCTTCTCGATGATCACCCGGAACATCCTCCCCGCGCTGCCATCGAAGGGCTTTATGACGCGCTCTTCGGCCGGAGTTCCCCCCTCCGCCCCCCGGATCGCGAGCACCGTCGAGCCGCCGCGGACAGTGGACACCTCCTTTTCGTATGAGATCCGGGACCCCGCTTATCCAGGGGGGAATGGGCCGGTCATCCTGATCGACGAGGCCCATAACAACTTCCACACCGCCGATGGGACCTACCTTCCCTTCGCGGCCCTGTTGCGGAGGGACGGATACGCGGTCAAGCGCGCCGTCGAGCCGATATCCAAGGACCTCCTCTCCTCGGCATCGGTCTATGTGATCGCCGACGCCCAACCCCCGCGAAAGAGCGGGGATCCGCCGACTTTTTCCGGAGAGGAGATCCAGGCCCTCAACGATTGGGTAAAGGCCGGAGGCTCCCTGTTCTTGATCACCGACCACATGCCCGATCCCGGGGCCATCGCCCAGCTGGCTTTGTCCTTCGGCATCGAAGTCAGCGACGGGTACGTTATGCAAGGCCCGCCGCCCGGGCGGCCGGGTCCGATGATCTTCCAGAAAAACGATGGATCCCTGGCGGACCATTTCCTCACAACGGGTCGGGGTCCGGACGAAGAAGTGCGTCGGGTCGCGACCTTTGCCGGGTCGGCCTTCCGGGGCGGAGAAGGCTTTCAGCCCCTCCTGATCCTGGGCGCAGGATGCCGTTCTTGGATGCCCGCCAAGTACCATGAGTTCCCTCCGGGGACGCCTAGCCTCGATGTGGCCGGTTGGAGCCAAGGCGGTGTGGGGACCTTCGGGAAGGGACGAATCGCGTTCTTCGCTGAGGCCGCCATGTTCACCGCCCAGGCCTTCGACAACGGCCGGATCAAGGCCGGAATGAACCACCCCTTGGGAAAGGAGAACGCCCGGCTGCTTCTCAACATCGTGCATTGGCTTTCGGGGCGGTGGGAACGACAGCCGTCAACCGGACCCGCACGCCCGCCTAACGCGACCTAAGGAGAACGACCATGATGAGACGATTATCGGCATCAACCCTCGTGCTGGCCTGCTTTCTCGCGGCCGGAACGATTGTCCCGGATCTGCCGGGCGGCCAGTCCGCTTCATGGGAATGGCCGGTCTCGACGCCCGAGGAACAGGGCCTGGATGGAGAGAAGCTGGCCCGACTGGTCAGCGAGATCAGAAGGGGTGAGCTCCTCCCCCGGCTCCACGCGCTCCTCGTCGTACGCCACGGGGAACTGGTCCTCGAGGAGTATTTCAACGACTGGCGGGCCGAGCGCATTCACACGCTGCAGTCGGTCTCCAAGAGTTTCACTTCGGCCTTGGTCGGCATCGCCATCGCCCGAGGGGAATTCAAGGGCGTCGACGAGAAGGTCTTGGACTTCTTCCCCGACATGACGGGGATCACCAACATGGACGAGCGCAAGGCGGCCATGCGCCTCGAGGACATCCTGACCATGCGCACGGGCACCGACTATCATGAGAGCGGATCCGAGTCGCCCCACCACCAGTTGAACCGTCAGCCCTCGGGCTGGGACAGGTTCTATTTGGACCGCCCCATGGTCAGGCCGCCGGGAACGGCCTTCAACTATGACAGCGGCGGGGTCATCCTGATCTCGGCCATGCTCAAGAACCGCACGGGCCTGCACGCCGCCGCCTACGCCGAGCGTTTCCTCTTCGGGCCCCTCGGGATCAAGGAGAAGTTCTGGCTGGCCAACACCGAGGGACACACTCATTGCGGCGGCGGTCTCAACCTCGCGGCCCGGGACACGGCCAAGTTCGGACTCCTCTACCTGAACCACGGGCGCTGGGGCGGCGAGCAAGTCGTGCCCGAAGCCTGGGTCCGGGAGTCCTTCAAGATGCGTGTCGACCTGACGGCCCCGGGACAGCCCCCGTCCGGGTACGGCTACCTCTGGTGGATCGGCGCGCCCGATCCGAGGGGCAAGGGTCAACAGGACGTTTACTTCGCCCGCGGCCGCCTCGGCCAGTACATCTTCATCGCCCCCGAGCACGATATGGTCGTCGTCGTCTTCGGCGACGCCAAGGAGAGGCCCGAAATGGCCAAGCCCATCGAGGTCTTTTACGACCGCGTCCTGACGGCGGTCCGCCGCTGACGGGCTCATGAGGGGAAAAAACCATGAGACGCGGAGCCGGGCTCGGGCCCAAGATCTGGACATCGGCGTTGTCCATCTTCGTGGCCGTGATGCTGTATCCGAACATCGTCGGCAGGCACGGCGTCGCGAAATCCCTGCTCATCACCGCCCTGGCCGTCGGCGCCATCTGGCTGATGTACGCGTTCATCGGCTGGCTGATCAACGGCGCCGTGGCCGCGGAGCTGAGGAGGAGAGGCCGCGAGCCAGGGAAGAAGGACAGGGACTGATCGAGGGCACGGCCCGACCTTTACTTTTGCGGATGTCGAGCGTATCATGATCCCAAAAACCATAACCCGAAGACCGGCAGATCGTATACTTGGATAGAACGAAAGGAGAACGAATATGAGAATGAAGCTTAGTCCAAAGGCCCGGTACTTCCTGGCGGGAGCGGCCGTGGCCATGCTGATCCTACCCGCAGCAGCCGCGACGCCTTCGCCATCCGCCCCGGGAGCGGCCGCCGCGTCGGTCAAGCTCGAGTACAAGATGCCCTCAGGCAGGAACCTCCGCTATCAGGCCAAGGAAGACCAGCGTCAGATCATCGACATGATGGGCCAGATCGCCGAGACGTCCTCTTCCTCGAGCAGCACATTCGCCATCCAGCCCAAGGGCCTCCAGGACAAGAACTTCCTTCTGGGGGTGACCATCGAGGACATGTCCATCAGCACCGACACCCCCCAAGGCAACATATCGCCGGATCTCAAGCCGGTCATAGGCAAGGGCTTCGATATGGTCCTTTCCCCGCTGGGGATCGAGGTCGACGTTTCCGGCGCCAAGTCCCTGACCTACGATTCGATGGACGGGACACGCAACTTGTCCGCGGGCTTCAAGGTCTTTTTCCCCGACCTGCCGGAGAAGTCCGTCAAGATCGGTGACACCTGGCCGTCCAAGTACGCCATCGAGGAGCAGACCGAGTCCATGGACATCCGGATCGACATGGACAGCCTCAACACCCTCGACGGATTCGAGACCGTGGACGGCATGGAATGCGCCCGGGTCATCGCCAAGCTCACCGGCACGATCTCGGGCACGGGCGCCCAGCAGGGCATGGACCTCGTGTTCGGCGGCACCTTGACAGGGACGGAAACGTGGTATTTCGCGGTCAAGGAAGGGCTCTACGTCAAGGCCAAGGGCGATTCCAGCAGCGAGATGACCATCGACGTAGCCGGCATGACCATCCCGGCCACGCAGACGATCACCAGCGAGGTCCTGCTCGTCGGGAAGTGAGCTGTCGCTCGCCTCAGTTCTCGCCGGGCTTATTCCGGCCCGCCGTCCAGAACGCGGCGAAGATGAACCAGGCGATCGAGGACAGCAGGAAAGCGGTCCTGTAAGTCCGCTCCGGGATCCGGCCGAGGAACACAAGGACGGCCGCGGCCAGGCCGATCGCCAGGTTGAGGAGGGCCAGCAGGCCCGTCAGACGCCGCACGAAACGGCCTTTCATGCCCGCCTCCTAAAGGCCATGACGACGGTATAGGAGGCCAGGGCGACGATCCATCCCGGAAGCCACCGGAAATAAAGGTGGATCGGGAGCATGGCGCAGACGGCCAGCGTTCCGAGCCAGACGATCAGGGCGACGGCGTTGAACGTCCACCCCCTCTTCTCGGCCCTGTACTGTTCGATGCCCAGGAGCGGGAAGATCCAGTGCTCGGCGAAGACAATGGCCCCGACGGGCATGAGGATCAATCCGTAGATCGCGACGTAGTCGAGGAGCTTGAGGAAGAAAACGGGGAAGCAGGCCAGGACCGTGGTCCCCGCTCCGGCCAGGAGCGTCACTTTCCACCGGGGCCAGCCGGGGGTCACCGTCTGAAGGGCCAGCCCCGCCCGGTAGAGCGTCGGATTGGCGGTCGTCCAGCCGGCGAGAAGCACGGCCGCCGCGCCGGCCAGGCCCGCCGCCTCATAGGCCATCAGCCCGGGGTGCATCTCGCGGCCGACGGCGGCCACCATGATCCCCGAGGCCAGCCAGGCCAGCATATGTCCCGGGTACATGCCGAAAGCCGAGTAAAGGCCGTAGGTCCATTTCCTGGCGTAACGGAACAGGGCCATGTCCGACAGTCCGACGTGCATGGCCAGGTTGCAGAACCAGGCAAAGAACAGGACGTGCCCGAAACCGAATTTCTCCTGTCCGTCGGCCGCGACGCCGTCCCAGATCACGGTCGAGGCCACCTCCCAGAGATTGCCGAGGTCGGGACGGACGCCGAGGCGCGGCAGCATGGCCACGGCCCCGGCGATGAAGACGACGAAGATCCAGGGCGAAGCGACGCCGGCGAACCGGCTGAGACGGGCGAACCCTAGGATGGCCACGACCGTGAAGGCCGCACCCAGGGCCGCGGTGATGAGGACCCAGGCGAGGCTCGGCGGCAGGACGGCCCCGAGCTTGGGGACGGGGATGCCGGCGACCAATCCGACCGCCGTGGCCGATACGGAGATCATGGCCCCCGCCAGGATGCAATACAGGAAGGCGTTGGCGATGTTGTAGATCAGGGTCACTCCGGGGCCTGCGATCTTCCGCAGGTACCAGTAGAGCGTCAGGCGCGTCCGTACGGCGATCGGCGCGCAGATGAAGGTCCACGACAGGACGGCCAGGAGGTTCCCCAGGAGGAGCCCGAGCAGGAGATCGCGGGCGCCGACGCCGTGAAGGACGAAAAAGGCCCCGATAACGAACTCGGTCGCCGCCACGTGCTCCCCGGCGAACAGGCCGGCGAACTTGCCCCCCGATTGGAGCCTGTCCGGGGTGACGGCCTCCCGGTCGAACTCGTAGAGCCGGTCCATGGCCGAGGTCAGCCGCGTCAGCCTGCCCTCTTTCATCTCCCGTAGTTATACACAACCCGTCGCCCGAAAACAATCACGGGTCTTTTTTTGCCGTGGCGGGCGGGCTATAATCCCCGTGACAGGAGGGGCCATGACCAAGAGAGCCGTCGAACGAGCCCGGGCCGGGGCCGTCGCGATGCTGCGTAAGGCGCGAATCGCCGTCCGGCCCGACGAGATCGCGGCCATGGAGGTCACCGACCTGGGGCTCGGCGATTTCGGGACGGTCGGCATTCAGGTCCTGGTCTACGAGAACAACGACCGCTACTGCGCCAAGGAGCTCATCCTCCTCCCCCGCCAGACCTGCCCCGAGCACCTCCATCCGCGGGTGGACGACCGCAACATCGGCAAGCAGGAGACCTTCCGCTGCCGATGGGGCGAGATCTACCTCTATGTCGACGGCGAGCCGACCCCGCGCCCCCTGGCCCGCATCCCGAAAAGATACGAACGGGTGCTGACCGTACGGCGCGAGATCGTCCTCAGGCCCGGCGACCAGTACACGCTTCCGCCCGACGCCCTTCACTGGTTCCAGGCCGGAGATAGGGGGGCCATCGTCTCGGAGTTCTCCTCGACCAGCACGGACGAGAACGACGTGTTCACCGACGGGCGCGTCCGCCGGGTCCAGGATTAGGGCCTTCCCGGGGCGTCCTTGATCGTGAAGCCGACAGAGCTCACGGCGACCGCGCCCGTTGCCTTGTCGAGGGCCTTGAATTCCAGGACGTGACGGCCGGCGGCCGTCCCCCCGATCGCGACCTCGACCAGGACCGTCTTGCCGAACCGGTCGCCTCCTTCTTCGAGGACCACGACCGCGGCCTCCGCACGTTCGGACGACGAGGCGTCCATGAGCGAGGCCGTGACCTCGACCTCCCCGCCGACCGTGAATCCCGACAGACGGAGCGCGGCCCGGAGCTTATCCGAGCCTCCGGGGGCCTCTCCCATCATGGGCTCGAAGGCATCCGGGTCATAGCCGTAGATCTCGGCCAGAGAGCCCTCCGGGGAAGCCGCCAGGTCCAACGTCCCGGAGGCCGGGGCCAGCAACAGCGGAGGGTCCAGCGAGAATCCGGAAGCCTCCGCGGGAATGATCACATCGGTCAGGCCCCGGGCGCCGCGGCCGGTCTCCAAGTTGCGGAGGACCAGCCGGCAGCTGTAGGCACCGGGCTTGACGGCCGCGAGGAACGATGGAACGAGGACCTGCTTGCCGGTCTCGGGGATGGCCAGCCGGAACCTCTTCGCGGCGGCCAATTCGCCCTTCTCGTCGAACAAGAGAAGATAGGCCTCCGACCTCTTGCCGAGGACCTCGGCATGGATCCCGAGAGAGGCCCTCGCGAACACCAGAAGCTGCGGCCATCCCTTGACCAGCACGGGCATCCCGCTCACGGGGATCTCGAACGGCATCTGGACTTGGGGCGAGTCGCTCAGGGCCAGGTCGACGACGTGAATGAGCCGTTCGAAGGCCGTATAGTCCCCGAAGGGCTTGGCCCCGAAATAGCCGCCCTGGGTGATGACATCGAGGCCCTTCCTTTTCACCTTGACCTTGATCTTGTGGTACTTGCCGTCCCAGGTCTCGGGCACTTGATATCCCAGGACGTAGTAGGCGCCGGTGATCGTTCGGATCTCGGCCGCCACGCGTGATGCGTCGACCGTATTAGCGAAGAACTTGCCGCCCGTTCCCGAAGCCAACTGCCTGAGGGAATCCGTCCCCTCGATCTCCCTGACGCCCCGCCCGACCGCGACGGCCGTCCCGGCGTCGGTCTCCCGGAGGGTCCGCGACACGTCAACGGCGAAGACGGGGCAATTCGAGGCCCGCAGGTCCTTGAGCATCTCGGTGAACTCGTTGCGGACCCCGCTGTCGGCCTGGGCCGCGTCGTAGGCGCTGAGCTGCGCGGCCAGCTGCTCGGGCGTCGACCACTCCGAAACGACCGCCCCGCCGGTCCGTCCATAGATGAGCTGGCGGGCGATGCCGCCCGAGAAAAGGACGATATTCTTGAAGCCGGGGATGAGGCGGAAGACTTTGGCCAGCTGCCTGAGCGAGGTGACGAACTGCCGGGCCTGTTCGGCGTAGCTCTGGCCGCGGCCGGGATCGACGAGCTGGCCGGTTTGGAGCCGGGCCTGGTTCCCATAGAAGCGGCCCTCGACGCCGGATTCGTCCAAAGCCTGGAGCTCGGTCAGGTCCGTGGAGTAGACGAAATCGGTCAGGCTCTCGGCCCTTCCGGCATGGTGTTTGATGCCGAATCCATCGACGATCCTGCGGACCCGGGCGTGGTCGGTCGTCAGGTACTCATGGAGGACGAGGCCGCGGGAGGCGGAATAGGAGACCAGCCCGATCTCGTCGGTGGCCCTCAGCTCCGCGTCGAGGAAGTCGAGGGCGGCATCCTTGGACCTCAGGACCGACCTCGGGTCCATGAAAGCGAAATCGAAGATCAGGAAGAATTTCCTGTTGGCGGACAACGGGGCCCGCTGACGATCGACGGGTTCCTCGATCCCCAGGAAGTGCTTCTCGAAATGGGTCACCGTTTGGACCTTGCCGTTGTCGCTGACCTCGAAATCCTCGGCCGTGAGATCCCCCACGGGTTGGCCCCCCTTGCCGGTGACATAGACCTGGACGAGCTTGAAGCTCACGCCGGCCTGGTGCTGGAGGTCCCCGTCCTGGCGGGCGGCCCCCGCGGACGCGGCCGCGGGGCGTGCGAGGAGCGTCCCGGCGACGGCGAGGACCGCTCCCAGAACAGCAGCGGCCGCCCGGCCGCATGACCGATGACGGTTCGTGACACTCATAGCATCCCCCTTCGAACGATCCTTCGCGGTCCTTATGATATCACCTCATCGCCGCCGAGGGAATAGGGCCGGTCCGGAGGCGGCCGGAGGCGGGCTCATTCGAGGGCCGCTTCGGCCATGGCCGCCACGTTGCGGGGAGGGACGTCGGGCAGGAGCGCCTCGTGGCTGGGGCTGACGACGAGGTGCGGGCCGAGCAGCGACTTGATGCGGCGGACCTCGGCCCTGACCTCCCCGGCCGAACCGAGGTTGAGGACGCGCTGGGTGTCGACGCCGCCGACGAAGGCGATCCGGCCGCCGAAATCGCGGGCCAACGTCGCGGCATCCATGTTCGCCGCCATGGCCTGGAGAGGGTGAAGGGCGTTGACGCCGGCGGCGATGAGCCGGGGGATGACCCGGTGGATCGAGCCGCAGGAATGGAGGACGACCTGAAGCCCGGCGGCCCGGGCCTGGGCCGTGAGCCTCTCGAACCACGGCAGGATAAAGCGGTCGAAATCGCGATAGCCGACCATGACGTCGAGCTGGGTGCCGAAATCGTTGCCGAAGAAATAGGCGTCGACGAGGCCCGAGGCGGCCGCGAAGAACCGCTCGTTGGCCGCGCGGTAGAAGCCGCAGATGCGGTCGGTCACGGCTTCGACGACCTCGGGGTGGGTGCGCATCTTGACGAAATACGCCTCCATGCCGAAAAGGTCCATGATGTCGTGGAAGAACGGCGACCAGAAGCCCGAAGCCCGGTAAGAGGGGCCGGCGGAGGCCAGGGCCCGGAGGCTCTCTTCGAGATCGAGGACGGTCGCGTCGGGCCAGTCGAAGCGGTCGAGATCGGCGGGGTCCTCGACGGCGGCCAGCGGACCGGCCTGCCCGTGGGCCTCCTTCTCGGCGCTCCAGCCGAGAAGGCCTTTCGAGCGGGGGTGGCTCCATGTCGAGGCGAAGAAGCTCGGGGAGATCCAGCGGAGATCGTCTCCGAGCCTGCGGCGAAGCTCCTCCTCGGTCCTCGTTCCGAAGTAGCCGTGAAGGCCCGGCCACGAGTCGGGGTGGGGGTTGCCGAGCCAGAAACCGCAGCGGGGGGCGGGCTCGAGGGCGATGATGTTCCTGACGATCGTGCGGCTGGTCATGTGTCCACCGGGCCCCGGGATGATAGCCCCGGCCGCGCGGGGCTGTCAAGAAGTCGGGTGTCCGTCCCGGCCCTTTGACCGGGCCTCGATGATGTGTATCATAAGGGGACCGGCGGACGGCCGGAAAGCTCGACGAGGAGGGACCATGCGGAAACACACGGGACGAACGGCCATCCTTCTGGGCCTCATCGCTTTCTCGGGGCTGGCATCAGCGGCGGCATCCGGAATGAGCGGGACTCCGGCCGAGGCCAAGCCCGTCTATCTCTACAAGACGACCTTCATCCGGGCGGCCCCGGGCAAGCTCCTGGACCTCATCGGGCTCTACAAGGACCGGATGGGGGTCATCGAGGCCGGCGGCGACGCCCGCCCTTTTTGGTGGCGCCACACCCAAGGCGACCAATGGGACCTCATGATCCTCATGCCCATGGGCAGCTACCCGGAGTATTACGCCGAGGACCGGATCGCCAAGCGCCGGCAGGCCGCGGAGGCCGTCGGCCTTCCGGACGAGGAGTTCGCCCGCCGGCTCGATGGCTGCGCCTCGTGGAAGGAGGACCTCTACGTCCTGGGACCGCCGCTCGATTTCGTGAAAGGGCAGTTCGAGGGGACCGGCTACTACCACATCGAGATCATGGTGTCGCTGCCGGGCAAACAGGCCGAGCTTTACGCGGAGCGGGAGATGGAGAACGTCTATGGCCAGGCCGGGGGCCGGCCCTATAACATGATCTTCGTCCGCGAGTCGGGAGCATCATGGGACATCTACACGCTGGGCTGCTACCGCGACCTCCAGCACTGGGCCTCGCCGAGCCCGCTGACGCGGGAGGAGCGCGAGGCGGCGGCCCGGAAGGCCGGTTTCCCAGGCGCCGACGCCATCGGGCCGTACATGCGGACGCTCATCGATTTCCATCGCGATACGATGGGCGTGGCCATTAAATGAGGTACTGCGAGAGCGGCAGGGCCACAGGTCAGAACCGGGGACGCGTCTTTTTTCGGGAATTCCCGTTCGGCGCTTCCTCTATCAGCGCCGCTTCGCGCCAAGCGCCGGACCTCTCGACGCGGAGGGTCTTGATCTCGAACGGTCGGAAGGAGAGGGGGACATGGAACGGAGCCGGATGTCCCCGGTCCTTCTCGAGTCCCGTCCCCTTCCTTCGCTCTTGCCGCGACAGCGCGATCCTCAGTGACGCTTTCGTCCTCTTGCCCACGGCTTCCTGAAGCCGGATGAGGAGCGCCCGGCCGTCGCTCGATGGGACGCAGGCGAGAAGGCGGATGTTGGGAGGGGCGAGGGAGAGAAGCCCTACGCGGCAGGGCCCGAAGGCGCCCGGTCCGACCCTCCCGCCGATCGGCAGGTGCGGATAACCGGCGGGCGGGGCGGCGAGATGGTCGGCCAGGCCCGGGAGCATCTCAAGGACGCGACCCGGAGAGCCGACGGTAACCAGGAGCCGGACCTCGTGGGCGCCGGTATCGGCGAACTTTTGATCCTGAACCGTTCGAGGACATGGACCGGGGGAAGGCACCCCCATTCCCAACGGAGCCTCGGGGCCGAGATCGAATCCCCGCTCGTGACAGTAGGCCGAGCTGCGAAGAACCGAAAGGCGCAGCTCGCCGCTTTTGAAGTCAAGCCCGTGCCGTCCGTCGTGGGCGACACCGAGCATGACGCGCTCTCCGGCCAGGCGGCCTTCGAGGGCCGTCCAGCGGCCGTGAACGTGCTCCTCGCCGTCGGCGGGGCGAACGATGGCCCCGCCGGGGATCTCGCACAACAGGGCGGGCGTCTCGAATCGTGACGTGATGCGGAGCTTGAGACGGCGGCGGACCTCGTTCCACTCGATGCGCAGGAGGAACTCCAGGACCGGCCAGCCGGGATAGGAGCGGACGTCCATGATCATGCGGCTGTTCCCGAAGCCGAGGAGAGACCGGGTGGTCGTGCGGATCGGGCCGCCGGCCACGGTCCTGGGCGGAGCGACGCGTTTGAACCGTCCGACGACCTTCCGGTAGCTTCCCCGGCCGGTCCCCCAGGAGTCGGCCGTGTCCTCGATGACCAGGGGCTCGAGAAGCGGGCCGGCCAGGCACTCGAGGCCGCTCTCGGTCCGGAGCGAGGCGACCAGACCGCTCTTGCGGTCGATCCGATGGTCAAGGCCCGGTCCGGCGGGGCCCGCGGCGGGCTCGCACCCTTGGACGGCTTCGACGGCCTTCAGATAATACCGCGCGATGCCGACGCCGGGGAGATCGTCGATGAAGCTGAGGCGGCGGCGCCAGTCATTGAACGGCAGGAGGGCCTCGGGCGGCTCTTCCTGGCACGGGACCTCGCGGCCGTCGGCCCGGAACAGGCGCAGGCGCCACGTCCCTTTCCAGAACGGACGGTAGTCGGCTTGGCACTCGAACTCGACCGGGACGCGCGTGAGCGACGGGTTGACGTTGGCCACCGTTAAGGGCAGGGCGGGACCCGGCCCCGGACGGCGCGCGAGTGCGGCCACGGCGCCGAGCTTCGCGGCCCGGGCCGCGCTTTCGGCCTTGCCGTAGAGGCCGATGGCGTCCCGTTCGGCGGGCTCGACGCACGTTCCCGTCAGGATGTCGTGGAAGTCGTTGAAGAGATGGGCCCGCCACGCCTTGCCGAGGCCGTCCCTCTCGTCCGGCCCGCCCTTCAGCCACCACGCGGCCGCCGCCAAGGCTTCCGACTGGACGAGCCCGCCGAGGCTGGAGACGGCCCGGCGCTTCAGGCGGGACAGGGAGGTGTAGCACCCGGTGAACGAGCGCTGCAGGTCGCCGCCGTGAAGCGGAGCGCGGGCGGCGAAGGCCTTGACCGCCTCGAAGAACCCGTCCGGCGAGCTGTGGACGATGCGGACGCGGGTCTCGGCGGCGATAAAGGCGTCGATCCGGCGCAGGTCCTCGCGGGTCGCCCCTCCGCCGTGGTCGCCCAGGCCCCAGAAAACGGGCACGTCGCGGCGGAGCTTGAGGGCCATCTCGACGCCGGCCCGCAGGCGGTCCTCGATGTTGTCGCGCTCGGTGTGATAGAGCCCGACGGCGATGCGGTAGGCCGGGATGACCGTGCCGTCGACGCCGCGCCAGCGGTAGAGGTCGGCCGGCAGCCGGAGCTCGCCGGGCTGGGGCCGCATGTGGATGTACATCTCGTAGCCGGCCTGCTTGAGGATCTGGGGCAGGCCGCCGCTGTGGCCGAAAGAGTCGAAGTTGTAGGCCACCCGCGGGGCGGCGCCGAACCTCTCGAAAAAGTAGCGCCGGCCCTCGGCGATGTGCCGGACGAGCGACTCCGTGCCCGGGAGGTTGACGTCGGGCTGGATGAACCAGCCGCCCGAAACGGCCCACCGGCCGGCCCGGACGAGCTCGCGGATCTTGGCGAACAGCGCCGGATCATAGCGCTCGACCCACCGGTAGAGGACGGCCTCGTTGTGGCAGAAAACGAGGTTGGGGTGCTCGCCGAGAAGGGCGACGGCGCTGCCGAAGGTCGCCAGGGCCTCCGAGGCCCCCTCCTCCCACCGCCACTGCCACACCGGGTCCAGGTGGGCGTTGCAGATCAGGTGCACCGAAATGGGGGACATGATACCTATTTCCCTATTCTTTATCGTCCTCACCCCGCGCGTCCTTCCTGACCGCCTCTCGATCATCATCGCCCTTCACGGCTTTCCTGGTCATCGGGATCCCCGGAAAATAGGGAAATAGGTATCATGTCCCCCGTTTCTTCCTTACTGGGCAGGTTCTTGTACCAGGTGAAGTAGAGAACGACCGCCAGGGCCGCGGCGGCCCCGGCCCACAAGCCGAACTGGCGCCAATTCCTCAGAAAGAGATAGAGCGGCAGGATGGCCAGCGAGAACTGGAAGATGGCCGTGACCAGCCCGTTGAGCATGTCGATCCCCGGCATCTTGTCCTTGGCCGGGACGAGCCCCCGCCTGACGCACTCCCTCCGCACCGGCCCCCAGAAACCGAACGGCCGGACCTTGGAGTAGAACTTGACCAGGACCTCCATGTCGGCCGGCTTGGTCCGTACGGTGGCCACGACGGCCGCCAGGATGCTCAATCCCATGTCGAGGGCCAGGGATGCCGAAGAGTGGAGCCCCTTGACAAAGATGACCCGCAGCCCGATAAGAATCGCCGCCCCGCCCATGCCCCAGACGAAGCCCCGCGGCCCGAACCGCCAGTAATGCCATCGCAGGGTCGCCGGCACCAGGATGACGGTGACGACCACGAAGACCATGGTCTCCCAGGCCGTGACGACGTCGGTGAACGACAGCGAGAAGACGAAGCCGATCGAGACGGCGACGACCGAGGCCAGCTGCCCCAGCCGGACGAGCTTCTTCTGGGTCAGGTCCCTGGCGAAATAGCGCTTGATGAAGTCGTTGATGACCACGGAGCTGGTGACGTTGATCATGGCGCTGATGGTCGACATCAGGGCCGCCAGCAGCACGGCCATGAAGAACCCCCGCAGCCCGACGGGGAAGCGCTGGAGGACGAGCGGCATAATCTTTTCGGCGTCGAACCCGGCCTCGGAGCCAAGATAGAAGATGCCCAGGACCATCAGCGCGCTGCCTATGATCCAGCGCAGGTTGTAGCCGACCGTCCACATCCCGGCCGCCAGCTGGGCGTCGCGCGGCGTTCGGGTCGTCAGGAAGAACTGGAAGTCCCAGACGTTGGGCCCGCTGAGCAGCCGGAAGACCATCCACAGGAAGCCCGCCGCCATCAACGGGCCGAAGGCCCCGAAATGCTGGTAGGCCCCCGGCGTTTCGGCCGCGAAACCCGGCCACAGCTTCCACGCGGGGGCCAGCGAGAACCAGGACGGGTCCTTGGCGATGAACGATGTCGCCGGGGGCTTGGCGAAGACCATGATGGCCATGATGACCGCCCCCCCGGCGATCAGCAGGGTCTGGAGGACGTCGGTCAGGATGACCCCGAAGAAACCCCCGAGGGTCACGTAGATGCCGACGACCGCGAGCACGATGAGGGTCGCCTCCCAGCGCGGCAGGGGCAGGAACTCCTCGGCGAACTTGCCCGTCCCGACGCTTATGAACATCAGGTTGAAGATCATCAGGACGAGGAGGAAGACGGCCGCCGCCAGCCGGGCCGCCTCGGCGTCCCGGCCCTGCCCGAAGCGCGTCTCGTTCCATTCGGCGAAGGTCATGACCCCCGAGCGGCGGATGTACTTGGCCTGGAAGGCCATGTAGAAGCAGATCATGAACCAGCCCCAGAAGATGTGGGTCGCCCACAGGGACTTGAGCCCGAGGTAGAAGAGGACCCCGATCATGGACATCGTCCCGCCGATGTCGATGTAGCTCGAGCACCCCGACAGGCCGAGCATCCACCAGGGGACGTTCCGGTCGGCGAGGTAGAAGGAGTCGAGCTTCTTGGTGGCCCGCTTGCGGACGACGACCCCGATCAGGGCCACGAGGACCAGGTAGGCCCCGATGATGCCGATATCGACGGGATGGAGGTTCATGCCCCCTTCTATACCACCGCCCGCCTTGGAAAAAAAGGGGTGCGGACGCGGTTTCGGCCGCGGTCGCCGGGGAGAAGGCCCCCCGCCCCTTCCGAAACCGCCTGAAACGTGCTAAAATGGCACGTCAAAGGACGGACGACGATGCCCAAGCCTAAATCTCGACCGATCAAGAACCTGCTCGTATGGATCGCCGCGGGGGTCCTCCTCATCCTCGTCTGGAGCGCCATCCAGTCGCCCGCGGCCGCCAAGCGGGACCTGACCTTCTCGGAGTTCTTGAACGAGGCCGAACGGGGCAACGTCGAAGAGGTCACCATCCAGGACAGCCAGGTCCGGGGGAAACTGAGCGACGGCCAGACCTTCAAGACCGTCCGCGACAGCAGCTACACCGAGCTGACCAAGATCCTGCGCGAGAACAACGTCAACATCATCGTCAAGGACACCTCCCGAAGCCCGTTCTTGACCATCCTCATGGGCTGGTTCCCCATCCTCCTGATCATCCTGTTCTGGGTCTTTTTCATGCGCCAGATGCAGGCCGGCGGCAACAAGGCCATGTCCTTCGGCAAGAGCCGGGCCAAGCTCTTCTCCTCCCAGCAGAAAAAGGTGACCTTCAAGGACGTCGCCGGGGTCGAGGAGGCCGAGGACGAGCTCCAGGAGATCATCGAGTTCCTCAAGGAGCCCCGCAAGTTCCAGCGCCTCGGCGGCCGCATCCCCAAGGGCGTCCTCCTCGTCGGCGGTCCCGGCACGGGCAAGACCCTGCTCGCCCGGGCCGTGGCCGGGGAGGCCGACGTCCCCTTCTTCTCCATCAGCGGCTCGGATTTCGTCGAGATGTTCGTCGGCGTCGGGGCCTCGCGGGTCCGCGACCTCTTCGAACAGGGCAAGAAGAACGCGCCCTGCCTCATCTTCATCGACGAGATCGACGCCGTCGGCCGCCAGCGCGGGGCCGGCCTCGGCGGCGGCCACGACGAGCGCGAGCAGACCCTCAACCAGCTGCTCGTCGAGATGGACGGCTTCGACTCGAACGAGGGTGTCATCCTGATCGCCGCCACGAACCGCCCCGACATCCTCGACAGCGCGCTGCTCCGGCCCGGCCGGTTCGACCGCCGGATCGTCGTGCCCATGCCCGACGCCAAGGGCCGGGAGAACATCCTTCTCGTCCACATCCGCAAGGTCCCCCTGGCCGAGGACGTCGACCTCAAGGTCATCGCCCGCTCGACGCCCGGCTTCTGCGGCGCGGACCTGGCCAACCTGGTCAACGAGGCGGCCCTCATCGCGGCCAGGAGAGGCCAGGAAAAGGTCATGATGAAGGACCTCGAGTACGCCAAGGACAAGGTCCTCATGGGCGTCGAGCGCAAGAGCATGATCATCAGCGACGAGGAGAAGAAGAATACGGCCTTTCACGAGGCCGGCCACGCCCTGATGGCCGCCCTGATCCCCGAGGCCGATCCCATCCACAAGGTGACCATCATCCCGCGGGGCCTGGCCCTGGGGCTGACCCAGCAGCTGCCCCTCGACGACCGCTACACCTACACGAAGGAATATCTCGAGGCCCAGCTCTCCGTGCTTCTGGCCGGCCGGGTCGCCGAGAACATCTTCCTCGGCAAGACGACGACGGGCGGGGCCAACGACTTCGAGAAAGCCACCGAGATCGCCCGCAAGATGGTCTGCCAGTGGGGGATGTCCGATCTCGGCCCGCTGACCTTCGGCGAGCGGGACGACCTCATCTTCCTCGGCCGCGACCTGGCCGTCAACAAGAACTACAGCGAGAAGACCTCGGAGATGATCGACGAGCAGGTCAAGGCCATCGTCATGCGGAACTTCAACCGCACCCGGGAGCTCATGGAGGCCCACCGCGACGAGCTCGTCAAGATCGCCGAGCTCCTGCTCGAGAAGGAAGTCCTGACCTCCGACGAGATCAACGAGATCTGCGACGGGAAGACGAAGCCCCGGGAGGGGGCCGCCCCGGCGGCGGCCAAGGAGAGCGGCACGAGCGGCGGGTGAGGTCCATGGACAAGAGAGCGATCCCCCTGGAAGCCCGCGGACGGCGCTTCCTCCTCGGGTCGCGGACGTGGCTCATGGGGGTCGTCAACGTCACCCCCGACTCCTTCTCTGACGGCGGCCTCTACTTCGAGGCCGGCCGGGCCGTCGACCGCGGCCTCGAGCTCGCCTCCCGCGGGGCGGACATCCTCGACGTCGGCGGGGAAAGCACCCGCCCCGGCTCGCTGCCCGTCCCCGAGGACGAGGAGCTGCGCCGGGTCGTCCCGGTCATCGAGGGGCTCCGCGGCCGGACCGAGGCCCTGCTGTCGATCGACACCACGAAATCGGCCGTGGCCCGGGCGGCCCTCGACGCCGGGGCCGACATCGTCAACGATACGACCGCCCTGCGGTCGGACCCGGGCATGGCCGAAGTCGTCGCCCGCGCCGGAGCGGGCCTGGTCCTCATGCACATGAAGGGCACGCCTCTGACCATGCAGCTGGACCCCCGCTACGAGGATGTGCTCGCCGAGATCAGGGGCTTCCTCGCCGAACGGATCGAGGCCGCCGAAGCCGCCGGCGTCGCCCGCGAGAGGATCATCATCGATCCCGGCATAGGCTTCGGCAAGACGTTCGAGGACAACCTGCTCCTCCTCAGGCGCCAGGAGGCGTTCCGGGACCTCGGGCGGCCGCTCATGCTCGGCTTCTCGCGCAAGGCCTTCCTCGGCCGGATCCTCCATCTCCCTCCGGGCGAGCGTCTGGAGGGGACCATCGCCGCAGCGGTCATCTCGGTGGCCCGCGGGGCCGACATCCTGAGGGTCCACGACGTCGCGGAAGTGGCCCGGGCCGTGCGCACGGCCGAGGCCATCCTCGGCGGGCCCGCCCCGGGGCCGCCCGGCGGAGGACGGGACGCAACGAGGCAGGAGGCCCATGTTCGCTAACGCCTGGGAGATCCTCTCGCACATCACGCTCCTCGACATCCTCGACATCCTCATCGTCGCCTTCCTCATCTACTACGCCATCCTGCTCATCAAGGACACCAAGGCCTACCAGGCGGCCGCCGGCCTGGGCCTCATCGGCGGCCTCTACCTGCTGACCGTCTGGGGACGGCTGAGCGTCTCGAGCCGCATCATCCGGACGTTCGTCAACTACCTCATCATCGCCATCATCGTCCTGTTCCAGGGGGAGATCCGCCGGTTCCTGGCCGAGATCGGCTCCCGGACCTTCCGCAAGCCGTTCGCCCTGCGGTCCTTCGTGGAGAAGCTCGAGGACCTGTTCCTGGCCATCGACTTCATGTCCCAGAAGAGGATCGGCGCCCTGATCGCCATCGAGAAGGAGATCTCGCTGTCGACCTACGCCGAGCGGGGCACCAAGGTCGATGCCGTCCTCTCCAAGGACCTCCTCGTCAGCATCTTCTATCCCCATTCACCCCTTCACGACGGGGCGGTCATCATCAAGGGCGACGTCATCGACTCGGCGGGCGCCCTCCTGCCCTTGCCGGCCGTTCACCATCTCATCAGCCCCTTCCGGACCAGGACCCGCCACCTGGCGGCCATCGGTCTGTCCGAGGAGACCGACGCGGCCGTCATCGTCATCTCCGAGGAGACCGGCAAGGTGAGCCTGGCCATTAAGGGCCAGCTCGAGGAATTCCGTGACAAGGAGGCCATGGAGAAGCGCCTCGTCAAGTACTTGAGAGACCAATGAAGCGCTACGTCAAGAGGCTGTTCGTCAGGGACTGGGAGCTGAAGGCCGTATCCCTCGTCCTGGCCCTGGTCGTCTGGCTGTTGCTCGTCCCGGCCGACAAGGTCCTCTCGGAAAAGGCCCTGACCGTTCCCCTCGAGCTCGCCAACATCCCCACGGGCCTCGAGATCGTCGAGAGGGACGTCTCTTCGGTCGACGTCACGGTCCGAGGGCCGAGCCGGATCCTCACGGGCATCTCGCCGTCCGACCTGGTCGCCCGCCTCGACCTCGAAAGGGCCACGGTCTACCAACAGGAATATCCCCTGAACAAGACCATGATCACGGCCCCGCCCGGGATCGAGATCTTCAACGTGACACCCAGCAAGGCCACGATCCGCCTCGAGCGGACGGCCGAGGCGGCCCTCGAGGTCCGTCCCCAGACCTGGGGCAAGCCGGCCCCGGGATTCGCCGTCGCGCGCATCGAAGTCGCCCCGGCCAGGATCACGGTCCGGGGGCCGGAAGGCAAGGTCACGCCCAAGGACACGGCAACGACGGCCCCCGTCAACATCACCGGCCTCTCCGAGACAACGGTGTTCTACGTGGACATCATCCTGCCCAAGGCCGAGCTGCGCCACGCCTCGGCCCAGACGAGCGCCCGGGTCACCATCCACATCGAGCCCGAGGACGGCGGCGCCGGGCCGGCGGCCAGGAAGAAGTAGGGGGGCCGGCCGTGGCCAAGACCCTCTTCGGGACCGACGGGATCAGGGCCGTCGCAGGCGAGTACCCGTTGACCCCGGCGTTCCTCTCGGCGCTCGGGCAGGCCTTGGCCGGGCTGCTCGCCGCCAAGGGGCTCGAGCCCCGCGTCCTCATCGGCCGCGACACGCGCGAGTCGGGGCCCTGGATGGAGAGGGCCGTCGCCGCGGGCTTGCGCCTGGCCGGAACCGAGGCCGTCTCCGGAGGCGTCATCCCGACCTCGGCCGTCTCCTACCTGACGAAGACCCACGGGTTCGGGGCCGGGGTGGTCATCTCGGCCTCCCATAATCCCTTCCGCGACAACGGGATCAAGGTCTTCTCGCCACTCGGCATCAAGATCCCGGACGAATGGGAAGAGGAGCTCGAGGCGGCCGTGGGGCGGGCCCTCGAAGGCGGGCCCGGCGGCGAGGCCGACGTTCCGCTGTCGGAGAGGCTGGTCGGCGACTACGTCGATTACCTCAAGGGCCGCGTCCGGCTGGCCGGCGGGCCGGAAAGGATCAAGATCGTCCTCGACTGCTCCAACGGGGCCAGCTCGGAGGTCGCCCCCCGCGTCTTCCGGGAGCTGGGCTTTCCGGTCGTGGCCCTGCACGACGCTCCCGACGGGACCAACATCAATCTCGATTGCGGCTCCCTTCATCCCGAGAGCCTGGCGGCGGCCGTCGTCGAGGCCGGAGCCGACCTGGGAGTCGCCTACGACGGGGACGCCGACCGGGCCCTGTTCGTGGACGGAGCGGGGCGCCTGCTGACCGGCGACCACACGCTCTACGTCGAGGCCCATCTGATGAAGGAGACCGGACGGCTCCGGTCGGATCACGTCGTGGCCACGACGATGAGCAACATGGGGCTTGAGAAGGCCCTGGCCGGGATCGGCCTGTCCCTTGTCAGGACCCAGGTCGGCGACAAGTACGTCTACGAAGGGATGATCGCCCGGGGGGCCAATCTCGGCGGCGAGCGCTCGGGTCACACCATCTTTCTCGACGACCTGCCGACCGGCGACGGCATCCTGACCTCTCTCAAGCTGGTCGAGGCCATGGTCGCCAGGGGTCGGGGGCTGGAGGAGCTGGTCGAGGACTACCGGGAATACCCTCAGGTCCTGGTCAACGTCCGGGTCGCGAGGAAGACCGATTTCCGGGAGTTCCCGGAGATCGGCCGGGCCGTCGAAGCCGTCCGGAGGCGCCTCGGGACCGACGGGAGGCTCGACCTGCGCTTTTCGGGCACCGAGCCGCTGGCCCGGGTCATGGTCGAGGCCGTCGACCGGGACCTCGTCGACAGCTGCGCCCGGCAGGTGGCCGACGTGGTGCGCGAACATCTTGGGGACGGGACATGAGCGCAGCCGCCCGCTCCCGGAGGAAGACATGAGACTGGCCGTTAACATCGATCACTTCGCGACGCTCCGGGAGGCACGCAAGGGAACAGAGCCAGAGCCCGTCCTGGTCGCCCTGCTCGCCGAGCAGGCCGGGGCCGAGGGCATCGTCTGTCACATCCGGCACGACCGGAGGCACATCAAGGAGCGCGACCTGCGGCTGCTGCGGGAGACCGTCAAGACCAAGCTCAACATCGAGATGGCCGCCACGGAGGAGATGAAGCGGGTCGCCCTAGCCGTGCGGCCCGATGTCGTCTCGCTCGTCCCCGAGCGGCCGGAGGAGCTGACGACCGAGGGCGGCCTGAGCGTCATGGCCAACCGCAAGGCCCTCGAAAGGCACGTCCGGGCCCTGGGCAAGGCCGGCATCCGGACGAGCATTTTCATCGACACCAATCCCGACGAGATCGCCGCGGCCCGCGGGATCGGCGTCGATCTCATCGAGATCAACACCGGCAAGTACGCCGAGCGGAAGCCGGGGCGGGGCCGGGACCGGGCCCTCGGGGCCGTGCGCCGGGCGGCGGAATATGCCCGGTCGATCGGGCTCGAGGTCCACGCCGGGCACGGGCTCGACTATCACAACCTCGGGCCCATCCTGGCCATCCCGGAGATCGAGGAGCTCAGCATCGGCTTTGCCATCGTCGCCCGGGCCGCCGTGGTCGGCATCGACCGGGCCGTCCGGGAGATGATCGCCCTCCTGCGATAGCCGGCCCCTCGAAGGCGCGGACCGCCGGCGGGCGGCCGAAAGCCGGGGCCGATGCGTGCTCCCGGCACGTGTCCCCGACGTGAAGGAGGTCACTATGGACATCAAGGTCAACATCGACCGCTTGAGAAATGACCTCGAGGAGCTGGGCAGGATCGGGCGGGACGAGCACGGAGGCGTCAGCCGGCCGTCGTTCAGCCCCGCCGACATCGAGGCCCGGGCCTGGCTGAAGAGCAGGATCGAGGAGGCCGGCCTCTGCTACAGGCAGGACGGGGCCGGCAACCAGTTCGGCCGCATCGAGTGCGCGGGGCGGACCGTCATGGCCGGCTCGCACATCGACACCGTCCCCAACGGCGGCATGTTCGACGGGACCGTCGGGGTCGTGGCGGCCCTCGAATGCCTGCGCCGGATCGTCGAGGAGAAGGCGCCGGTCGCCCGGCCGCTCGAGGTCGCTTCGTTCACCGACGAGGAGGGCAATCTCGTCGGAGACTTCCTGGGCAGCCGGGCGTTCATGGGCCTGCTCGACGAGGACGAGGTCCGCAAAGGGCGGACGTCGTTCGGCCTGCCGTTCGAGGAGGTCCTCAAGCGGACGGAATTCACGGCGGAGAGCATCCTGGCGGCCCACCGCGAGCGGCCGGAGCTCGAGGCCTTCCTGGAGCTTCACATCGAGCAGGGCCCTATCCTTGAGGAGGAGGGCTTCGCGGTGGGCATCGTCGAGCGTATCGCCGGCAAGCACTACCGCCAGTGCTCGTTCGTCGGGCAGGCCTCGCACGCCGGGACGACGCCGTTCGAGCTGCGGCGCGACGCCTTCCTGGGCCTGGCCGATTTCAGCATGAGGGCGACCCAGCACGTGGCCACCAAGCATTACGGGAGCCTGCTGACCATCGGCCGGGCGGCCCTCCACCCCGGCTCGTTCAGCATCATCCCCGGGCGGGCCGATTTCACCCTCGAGTTCCGGAGCCCGGCGGCCGGGACCCTGAAGGACCTCGAGCAGGAGATCTTCGCCATCGCCGAGGACGTCGCCGCGACCCGCGGCCTGGCGTTCGCCTCCCGCGTCGTCGACCGCACGACGCCGGTCGAGATCCCGGCGCGGATCATCAAGCTCCTGGAAGAGGAGTGCGACGCCCTCCACTGTCCCTGGATGAGGCTCACGAGCGGCGCCGGGCACGACGCCCAGATCCTGGCCGGAGGCTGCCAGGTCGGAATGATCTTCGTGCCCTCGCCGGACGGCGTCAGTCACTCTCCCGCGGAGCGAGTCAACGGGGACGATCTGGAGAAAGGCGCCAACCTGCTCCTGCGGGCCCTCCTCCGCCTGGCCTCTTGAGGGAAGCATAGATTCTCCACTCATTGAGTTCTCGACACCATGAAAACGCCGCAGGCCAACGATTCTATGAGTGGTGATCCGAATCCGTCTTTGAAGCCGCTGAAGATAGGCGGAATCGACGTCGGGTTCCCGGTGACCCTGGGCGCGCTGGCCGGGTACAGCGATCTCCCCTACCGGCTCCTCTGCCGCTCTCTCGGGGCCCCTTATTGCGTCACGGAGGCCATGCTCGACCGCCAGGTCCTGGCCCATGGCCGGCTGCGCAAGCGCCTGGTGGCCACCGACCCCGCCGACCACCCGGTGGCCGGCCAGATCATGGGGAACGAGCCGGAGGTCATGGCCGAGGCGGCCGCCGCTCTGGACGCAATGGGCTTCGACATCGTCGACCTGAATTTCGCCTGTCCCGTTCGCAAGGTCGTTTCGCGCGGCCGCGGCGGGGCCCTGATGAAGGACCCCGCGACCGCCCTGGCCGTCGTCCGGGCCGTCATCAAGGCCGTCCCCGGCCGGCCGGTGACCCTCAAGCTCCGCCGGGCCTTCCACGAGGACGGCCGGACGGCCGAGGATTTTTGGACGATCGCCCGCGGCGCCTTCGACGCCGGGGCCGCGGCCCTCTCCGTCCACGCCCGCAGCGTCGAGCGGAAATACTCGGGGCGGGCCGACTGGGGATTCCTGGCCGCCCTCAAGCGCGAGTTCCCGGACCGGGCCATCCTGGGGTCCGGCGACGTCATGAAGGCCGCCGACGCCCTGCGCATGATCGCGGAGACGGGGGTTGACGGGGTCCTGGCCGCCCGCGGGGCCATCGGCAATCCCTGGTTCTTCCGTCAGGCCCGCGACCTGGCCGCCGGCCGGAAGCCCTATCACCCTCCCCTTGTCGAACAACGGGAGATGATCGAGCGCCACCACGGCCTGCTCCGCGAGTTCTACGACCCGGGGCGGGCCTTCAAGAAGATCGTCCATTACGGCCTGCAGTACGCCAAGCTTCATCCCCGGCGGACCGATCTCCGCAACGCCCTGGTCGCCGCCAAGACCGAGGAGCGCTGGCGCGCCGTCCTCGACGAGTTCTATACGCCTTGAGCGGAGGACATGTCGCGGAGGCTCATGTCCCCGGACCGGATCCCTGCGAGTTCGTGAGCCGCCGAGACCGGCCCCTCGAAGGCGCCCGGAATCACCGCAGCGACCGAGGAGCACCGCTAACCCCAGGGCCGAGGGGATCCACAACTTGGAGGGGGAATCCGCTCCGCCTTCCCCCTTCCAACGGTCGCTCCGCTCCCTGCCTCCCCTTCTCGAACGCTGCGGCGTTCTGCGACCAGGAGGACATATCCCCCTGGACCCCCTTCCGGCCGAGATAGCCAGAGGACAGATCCTCGACGGGAGCATAAAGCGGTGATTCAGACGGAGAGGGGGCCGGTCGAGGGCATCCTCCCGGAGGACGGCTCGCGATGTCTGAGCCTGCTATCGAGAGGACTGGTCTGGATTCCGCGAGTTTCGCGAGCCGCCGAGACCGGCCCCTCGAAGGCGCCCGGAATCACCGCAGCGACCGAGGACGACCGCTGCCCCTAGGGCCGAGGGGTGTCCTCGACGGGAGCATAAAGCGGTGATCTAGCGGGCATCGGGACGGATACGCGGCCCATTCCCACCGGATCCGGACCGGGCACGCGTGAAGGATCACCGCGCGGACGGAGAGGATACCCCGAGGCCCTCCCCCTTTACTCGACGGTGCCGATGTGCTATCTATCACATGCTCCGAGCCGAAGGCGCTAAAGCCCCGACGGCCAGGCCCTTCGACCGACAGGGAGGAGCGGGAAACGGCTCCTCCTTCCGTGATCGAAAAGGAGACATCGTGGGCCACTTTACCCTCTCGACCCGCCGGCGTTCCGTCGTCGTTGCTGCCTCCGCCCTCGTCTTTTCGTGCTTGGCCGCCGGTCCCCGCCTGCCCGGGAGCCCCCCCCTTCCGACCGCCGATCGGTCGTTGATGCTGGCCACGACGACCAGCGTCGACGCCACCGGGCTCCTCGACGTCCTGGCGGACACGTTCAAGAAGGAGACCGGCATCACTTTGAGATGGATCGCCGTGGGCACGGGAGCGGCCCTCAAACATGCCCGCGACGGGAACGCCGACGTCGTCATCGCCCACGCGAAAAAGCTCGAGGACGAGTTCCTGCGCGACGGCTACGGGGTCAACCGCCGGGTCTTCGCCAGGAACTTCTTCATGGTCGTCGGCCCGGAGGGCGACCCGGCCGGCGTCTCCGGCTCGAGGACGGCCGCCGAAGCTTTCGGCCGTATCAAAGCGGCCGAGGCCCCTTTCGTCAGCCGCGGAGACCGGTCCGGGACCCACGCCCGGGAGATCGAGCTCTGGGCCCTGGCCGGCGGCCCACCCCCCCGCAACTACCTCGAAACGGGGCAGGGCATGGCCGAGACCCTTCGCGTGGCCGCCGAGCGGGGCGGCTACACACTGACGGACACGGCGACCTTTTCCGCCCTCCGGAACCTTTCCGGACTCGCCCCGGTCTTCGGAAACGCGCCGGAGCTCGAGAACATCTACGCCGTGATGGCCGTCGATCCGGCCCGCATCCCGTCGGCCCGCTACATCGAGGCCATGGCGTTCATCGCCTTCCTGACCTCGCCGCCGGTCCAGGCGCTCATCGGCGCCTACACGGGCGGCGCCGGCCGCCCCCTGTTCGAGCCGATGGCCGACCGGCCGGGGGTGGACCTCGACAAATGATCGCCCGGGACGTGCTCTTCGCGATCTGGGTGTCGCTTAAGACGAGCGGTCTGGCAGCCCTCGCCGCCAGCCTGTTGGCCGTTCCGGCGGCCCTGTTCCTGGCCGGGCGCGACTTCCGGGGCAAGCGCTTCATCCTGCTCGTCAACCAGACCTGGATGGCCGCCCCGACCGTGGTCATCGGGCTTCTCTTCTACTCCCTCCTCAGCCGGACCGGCCCGTTCGGCGGCCTCGGCCTCCTCTACACCCAGACGGCCATGACCATCGGACAGGTCTTCCTCATCCTGCCGCTCATCGTCGGCTTCTCCTACACGGCCCTCCGTCAGGTCGACCGCCGGGCCCGGACGACGGCCTTGACCCTCGGAGCCAGCCGCCGCCAAGCGGGCCGGGTCGTCCTCCGAGAGGCCAGCTTCCCCCTCCTCATCGCCGTGCTGGCCGGCTTCGCCCGGGCCGTCTCCGAGGTCGGCATCGCCATGATGCTCGGCGGCAACATCCGCGGCGAGACGCGGAACATCACGACGACCATCGCCCTCGAGACGGCCAAGGGCGAATTCACGACGGGGGTCATCCTCGGCGGCGTCCTGCTGGCCTTCACGCTGGGTATCAACTTCGCGGTCATCGTCGGCTTCCGGAGCGGGGAGTGAGATGACGGACGCCGTCTATTCCCTGGAGGGCGTGCATTACGCCTACCCAGGGGACCCCTCCCCGTTCGACCTCGAGATCGAGAGCCTCCGCCTCGAACGGGGCGACATCCTGGCGCTGGTCGGCCCGAACGGGGCCGGCAAGACGACCCTGCTGACCCTCCTGGCCTTTCTGAACCGGCCCCTCGAGGGCCGTCTTCTCTTCCGCGGCCGGGACCCATGGCGCGACGACGCGACCGCCCTCGAGGCCCGCCGCCAGGCCGTCCTCGTCACCCACCATCCGTACCTGTTCAAGGGCACGGTCGCCGACAACCTGGCCTTCGGGCTCAAGGTCCGGGACATCCCCGAGGGCGAGCGTCCGGGGCGAGTCGCCGAGGCCCTCGAGCTCGTCGAGCTTCCCGGCTGGGAGAAGAGGCCCGTATCGGGGCTCAGCGCGGGCCAGGCCCAGCGCGTCGCGCTGGCCAGGGCCCTCGCCCTGCGGCCGGCCGTCCTTCTGCTCGACGAGCCGACGGCCAATATCGACGCCGGGCTCAACCTGCGCATGGAGGCCGTCCTCCGCGAGGTCGCCCGCGGCGCGGGCATGACCGTCGTCTTCTCGACCCACAATTTCTCCCAGGCTTCGCGGCTGGCCGACGATATCCTCTATCTCTCGGACGGCCGGCGGGTCCAGTTCGGCCACGAGAACTGCTTCAGCGGCCGGGCCGAGACCGACGGACGACGGAGCTGGATCGAGCCCCGCCCGGGGCTGCGGATCGTCTTCCCCGGAGCGGTCCGGGGGCGGGTGACCTGCGTCATCAACCCGGCCGACATCCGCATCCTCCCCGCCGGCCCGGACGCTCCGGCGGGGAACGTCCCGAACACGTTCGCGGGCCGGGTCACTCGCATGGAGACAACCGAGGCCGGCACGGCCCTGGTCCGGGTCAGCGGCGACCTCACCTTCCGGGTCACCCTGCCGGTCGGGGACCTCGCGGCCTCCGGGATTTCTCTTTCGCGGCCCGTTCTGATAGAATTCGACCCCGGATCGGTGGAGATCATCGGGACCCATCCCCAGGAAGACCCGCATGCTTGAACAATCCGAAGCCAGGGCCCGCGTCCTGGCCACGGCCGGACCTTCGGGCACCGAACGCGTGCCGCTTCTCGGGGCGCTCGGGCGGACCTTGGCCGAGGACGTCAAGGCCCGCGAGGACGTCCCGCCGTTCGCCAAGGCGACCATGGACGGCTACGCCGTGCGGGCCGCCGACACCCGCTCTCCGGCCGGGGCGCCGTCGGTCGACCTCTCCGTCATCGGGGACCTGCCCGCCGGCCGGGTCGGCCGGAAGGCCGTCGGGCCCGGGCAGGCCGTCCGGATCATGACCGGCGCTCCGCTTCCCAAGGGTGCCGACGCCGTGGTCATGGTCGAGAGGACCGAACGGGAGGGAGACGCCGTGCGCGTCTTCCGCCCGGTCGAGCCGGGGGACAACATCGGCCGTGCCGGCGAGGACCTCCAAAAGGGCGAGATCGGCGTCCGGCGCGGGACCGACATCGGGCCCGCCGAGCTGGGCATGCTGGCGGCCCTCGACAGGGCATCTGTCCGCGTCGCCCGCCGGCCGAGGGTGGCGGTCATCGCCACGGGCGACGAGATCGTCGAGCCCGGGGAGCCCAAAGCCCGCGGCCAGATCCGCAACTCCAACGGCTATTCCCTGCTGGCCATGGCCCGGGCCGCCGGCGCCGAGGCGACCTACCTCGGGATAGCCAGGGACCGGAGGACGTCGCTGGCCGCCAAGATCCGCCGGGCCGCCAGCGCCGACATCCTGGTCCTGTCGGGAGGGGTCTCGGTGGGCGACTACGACCTCGTCAAGGACCAGCTCGAGTCGCTCGGGGTCCGGATCGTATTCTGGAAGGTCCGCATCAAGCCCGGCAAGCCCGTCCTCTTCGGCGTCCGCGGCCGGCAGCTCGTGTTCGGGTTGCCGGGCAACCCGACGAGCGCCATGGTCACCTTCCTCCTATTCGTCCGTCCGGCCATCGACCGGATGCTGGGTAGAAAGGACGCGGGGCCCCGGCGGGCCAAGGCCCTGCTCGCCGAGGACGTCGCCCTCAAGCCCGGGCGCCGTCATCTCCTGAGGGGGGTCCTCGACATCTCGGGGCCCGTCCTGCGGGTCGCGCCCTACGTTGACCAGAAAAGCGGCGTCCTGAGGTCCATGGTCCACAGCCGGGTCCTCATCGAGGCGCCGGCCGACGCGACGCGCCTGGAAAAAGGGAGCGAGATCGATATCATCTTCATCGAATGATCATGGCCAAGCTCACTCATATCGACCGCGCGGGAAAGGCCAAGATGGTCGACATCGGCGCCAAGCCCGTGACGCGGCGGGAGGCCGAGGCCTCGTGCCTCGTCAAGATGGCTCCCGGGACGCTGCGGCTCGTTCGCGCCGACAAGCTGGCCAAAGGCGACGTCCTGGGGACGGCCCGGCTGGCCGGCATCCAGGGCGCCAAGAAGGCCTTCGAGCTCATTCCCCTGACCCATCCCCTGCCCATCGAACGCGTCGACGTCCGGCTCGAGGTTCTCAAGACCGGCGTCAAGGTCGTCTGCCGGGTCGCCGTCGAGGCCAAGACCGGGGCCGAGATGGAAGCCATGACGGGCGCCGCCGTGGCCGCCCTGACCGTTTACGACATGGTCAAGGCCGTGGAGCGCGGGGCCGAGATCACCCGGCTCCGGTTGGACTTCAAGAGCGGGGGGAAAAGCGGCCTCTTCCGGAGAAAGGCATGACCGTCTCCGCGCCCGGAAGGTCCGGCACCATCGCTTCGCTCAACGTCAGCGCCAAGAAGGGCCAGATCAAGACCCCGGTCGCCGAGGTCGAGCTCCTGGCCGGCGAAGGATTCGCCGCCGACGCCCACCGCGGATTCGCCCATCGCCAGGTCTCCCTGCTGATGATCGAGAGCATCGAAGAGCAGCGGGCCCGGCTGGGAGAGCGGGCCAAGGGGATCATCGTGCCGGGGGCCTTCGCCGAGAACATCACCACGCGGGGGATCGACCTCCTGTCCGTCAAGGTCGGCGACGAGATGGAGGCCGGCGACGGCGTCCGGCTGCGGGTCACCCAGATCGGCAAGGAATGCCACACCCACTGCGCCGTCTATCATCTCACGGGCGACTGCATCATGCCCACCCTGGGGATCTTCTGCGAGGTCCTGGCGGGCGGGAGGCTCCGTGTCGGGGACCGCATTGAGCGGCGCTAAGGTCCTGCGCATCTCGGTCACCGACCGTTGCAACTTGCGGTGCATCTACTGCATGCCCGAGAAGGGGGTCGGCCTCGTTCCCCCGGCCGACCTTCTGACCTACGAGGAGATCGAGACCGTGGCCCGGGCGGCCCTGGCCGTCGGGATCAGGCGCTTCCGCATCACCGGAGGCGAACCTCTTGTCCGCCGGGGCCTCGAGTCGCTCATCGAGAAGCTGGCCCGGCTGGGGCCGGACGACCTGGCCTTGACGACCAACGGCATCGAGCTGGCCGGGCGCGCCGCCGCGCTCCGGGCCGCCGGGCTCAAGCGGGTCACCATCAGCCTCGATACCTTGAAGAAGGAACGGTTCGAGCGGATCACCCGGCGGTCGGGTTTCGAGCGCATCTTCCAGGGCCTCGAAGCCGCCCGGGCCCACGGGCTCGTCCCGCTCAAGGTCAACACCGTGGTCATCCGCGGCGTCAACGACGACGAGCCGCCCGACTTCGTCAGGTTCGGGGAGCGGGAGGGGATCGAGGTCCGGTTCATCGAGCTCATGCCGACGAGCGGCCTCAGCCCGGAGTGCAAGGAGCTCGGACGCTGGAGGCCGGCGCTCCTCGTCAAGGGCGAGGAGGTCCGGTCGGGCCTCGAGAAGGTCTTCGGGCCGCTCGCGCCTGTGACCGGGACGAGCGGGGTCGCCGAGATCTTCCGGACGCCCTCCGGGGCCCGGGTCGGGTTCATCACCCCTGTCTCGGAGCCCTTCTGCGCGGGCTGCGGGCGGTTGAGGCTCGGGCCGGACGGCCGCCTCAAGCTCTGTCTGTTCGACACGGGCGGGCTGGACGTCCGGCGGGCCCTGCGCGAAGGGAAAGCCGGGGCCGCGGAGATCGAGGCCCTGCTGCGGACGGCCCTGGAAACCAAAAAGACCTGGGACCGCGGCGACCTCGCGAGCCTTCAAAGCGACATGTTCAAGGTCGGAGGCTGAAGTAAGGAGAAGGAAATGAGATACCCGGCCATCTGTGTCCTGAGCCTGGCCGTCCTGGCGTCCTGCGGAGGTCCCCGGGGCGATGTCCAGGGGATCGTCGACGGATACGTCGATGCCTGGAGGGCCTTCACCCCCAGCGAAGCCTTTGCCGGCGGGGACAAGGAAGCGGCCTTCCGCTTCGAGAGCGTTTCTCCCGGAACCGTCGAAGCCTGGGTGACGTTCAACCTCGAGACCCTCGATCGTCTTCGGGAGCTTCCCGAAAGCCTTTCCCTGGACGACCGCGCCGACGCCGATCTCTTGGAGAGGCAGGTCCTCTCCCAGCTCGACGCCTGGCGTGAGGACCGGATCCACGCGAGCTCGCCGGCGTTCTACGCGGGGACGGTCTCCCAGGCGCTGACCCACATCCTGGCCCGCGATGATCTCGCTCCCCCCGATCGATGGCGGGCCGTCGAAAGCCGCCTGACCGGGGTCCGCCGCCTCTGTGAGGAAGGGCTGGCACTCGTCCGCGCCGGACGACCGCAGAGCACGGAGCGGAGCGTCCGCGGATTGGAACGCTCGGCCCTGTTCATCGAAGAGAGGCTTCCCGGGATCGTCGAAGGGTGGCCGGGGGAACCGCCGGCCGGTCTCGACGCCCTTCGACGCGAAGCGGCTTCGGCCGTTCGATCGCTGGCCGCCCATGTCCGGGACAACGTGCTCCCCGAAGCGGCTCTCCCCGACGCCCTGGGACGCGCGGCCTACGCCCCCCGGCTGAAGACCTACACCGGACTGGACATCTCGCCCGAAGAGCTCGAGGACATCGCCGCGCTCGAGATCGCCGAGGTCCGCCGCCTCATGGCGGCCGAGGCCGGGCTCTATCACGAGGAGCGTTTCCCCGGCAAGACGCCGCCCGCCTCGTTCGACGAGCTTATGGGTTTCGCGATCGGCGATATGGAAGAGAACCGCGAATCCGATCAGGCGGGTTTCCTGCGCGCTTTCGAGGACCTGATCGAGCGGTCGGAGACCTTCATCCGGGACAAGGGCATTGCCACGATTCCCGAGCCCCGGACCCTGTGGACGGCCCTTTCTCCGGCTCACTTCGCCGGGGCGGCGGTCGGAGGGGTCTATTCCGCCGGGCCCTTTAACCCCGGCGCCGCCACCCTGTTCTATCTCCCGACCGTGCCCGACGACGCCCCCGAGGAGGTCAAAGAGGGTTTCTACCGGTCCTTCAACAACCACTTCAACACCGTGATCATTCCCCACGAGATCACGCCGGGCCATTACATGCAGCTCAAGATCGCGGCCTCGCTCCCCAGGACGGCCCGATCGCTGTTCTCCGACCCTCTCTATGTCGAGGGCTGGGCCACTCTGTGCGAGGTGATCGCCCTCGACGCCGGATGGAACGGGCACAACCGGTTGGACCGGCTGGCCCACCTTCGCAAGCGCCTGGAGAACGCCGTCCGGGCCTATACCAGCGTCCAGGTCCATTGCCGCGGGTGGGACAGGGACAGGCTGATGGCCTTCGCCGTCACCGAAGGGCTTCTGGCGCCGCAGTTCGCCATCAACCTTTGGGACCGGGTGATCGACTCCCCGTTCCAGATCACGTCCTACTTTCTGGGTTTCCGGGAGATGACCCGGCTTTTGGAGCGGGAGAAGGCCAGGCTCGGGCCGGATTTCGACCTGCGGGCGTTCTGCGACGGCGTCCTCGGGGCGGGCGCCGTCCCCATCGCCTTCCTGCCCGAGCTGTTGGGGAGGGGGCAATGAGCGGCGGCACCTTTCGTCTCTATGACCTCCGCGTCGAGACCGTGCCCCATCCGGAAGGCAAGCCTTTCGTCTGCAACCATCCGGTCGGCTCCTATTTCGAGGTCCGGGGAGAGAACATCCATTTCCCCGACGGCCAGCCTTTTCCCCTTTATCCGCTGGCGGCGCTGCTGCCTCTCCTTCCGGCCAAGCAGCGGGAGACCGACCCCTGCGACTGGATGACGACGGACGCCGTCATCGCCTGCCCCGACCCCCACTGCGGCGGGCGCTTCAAGATCACCAGGATCGGGACCAGGCAGTTCCGGCATGCCGATGTTTCCCGGGTGCCCCTGCCGGGGACGGAGCCGGACTGAAGTGGACGCCGTCCCCCGCGTCGACCTCGCGCCGGGCTACTCGATCTCCCGGGTCATCAAGGGCTGCTGGCAGCTGGCCGGAGGGCACGGGCGGGTGGATAGGGAGCGGGCGCTGACCGACATGCGCCGGTTCGTCGAGGCCGGCGTCACGACCTTCGACTGCGCCGACATCTACTCCGGGGTCGAGGAGCTCATCGGACTTTTCCTGCGGGAGCATCGGCCGGCCTTCCTGTCCGGGGCCCTGCCGCCGGCGCAGGTCCACACGAAGTTCGTGCCCGACCTTTCGGAGCTGCCCTCTCTGACCAAGGGCCGCGTCGAGGAGGTCGTTGACCGCTCCCTCCGCCGGCTGGGCGTCGAGCGTCTCGACCTCGTCCAGTTCCACTGGTGGGACTTCGCCGTCCCGGGTTATGTGGAGGCCGCCTCACACCTGGAGGCCCTCCGCGTCGCGGGCAAGATCCGCCATGTCGGCCTGACCAATTTCGACGCCGTCCATCTCCGAGAGATCCTCGACGCCGGCGTGGCCGTGATCTCGGACCAGGTCCAATACTCGGTGCTCGACAGGCGTCCCGAGGAAGACCTGGCCGGGCTGGCGGAAGACCGGGGCGTCCGGCTCCTGGCCTACGGGACGGCGGCAGGCGGGCTCCTCTCGGACGGATATCGGGGCGCTCCGGACCCCGCCGCGGCGCCTCTCGAGAACCGGTCCCTGGTCAAGTACCGGCTAATCATCGAGGAGTGGGGCGGGTGGGAGCTCTTCCAGGAGCTTCTCGAAGCCTTGAAGCGGATCGCCGAGAAGCACGGGGTGGGGATAACGGAAGCCGCCGTCAGGCACATCCTCCAACGGCCCTCGGTCGCCGCGGTGATCGTCGGCGCGCGGGACAGCCGCCACCTGGAAGGCCTCCTGCGATTGGGTTCTTTGCGCCTGGACGATGCCGACAGCGAAGCCATCGCCCTCATCCAGGACAGGGCCGCGGGCCCCAAGGGGGCCGTTTACGGCCTGGAAAGGGACCGGGAAGGTCCTCACGGACGGATCATGAAGTACGAGCTCAACAGGGAGAAGAGCGCGTGAGCTCGCCCGAAGGCAATCCGGCCGGACACGCCGTCCCTGCCGCACCAACCATCCGATTTTTCGGGGGCACTTGGAGCGCGCTCCTGCCGTTCGGCCTGTTCGTCGCCGGCGTCGTGACCGTCGCCCTGTCGGGCGCCCCCGACGAGCGCGGTTTCTGGCCCATCCTGGTCCTCTCGCTGGCCGCGGGGCTCCTCCTGGCGAAGGAAAAACGCGTCTATTGCGAGACGGTCATCCGCGGCATGGCCCAGCCCATCGTCATGATCATGATCTCCGCCTGGATGCTGGCCTCGGCCGTCGGCGTGCTGATGAGCGACACGGGTCTCGTCGAAGGGTTGGTATGGGCCGCCGGGCAACTCCGTCTGGAAGGCGCCGCTTTCGCCGCGGCTGCCTTCCTGATCTGTGTCGCGGTCTCCGTGGCCACGGGGACCAGCTTCGGGACCATTTTGATCTGCGGCCCCATCCTCTTTCCCGCGGGAGGCCTGGCCGGCGCGGCCCCCGCCGCCCTGGCCGGGGCCATCCTGGCGGGCGCCACGTTCGGCGACAGCGTCGCGCCCATCTCCGACACGACCATCGCCAGCGCCTTGAGCCAGGACGCGGACATCGGCGGCACGGTCCGCAGGCGGTTGAGGTACGTCCTCCCCGCCGGGGCCGTCGCCTTGGCCGCCTTCGCGTTGATCCCGGGCGGGGGCGCGAAGGCGCTCCAGCCCTTGGCTCCCGTCGCGGGCTCGCCGGCGGGGCTGCCGATGCTCCTGGTCCCCGCGCTGATCATCTTTCTGCTCCTGCGCGGCAGGCATCTGCTCGAGGGCCTTCTCGTCGGGCTCCTGGCGGGGACGGCCCTGGGGTTGGCCCTCGGCCGGCTCGCACCCGGACGGCTGCTGACCCTCGACGCGGCGGAATTCACGGCCGGGAGTTTCATCATCGACGGGATCGACAGGGCCGTCGGGATCAGCTTCTTCACGATCCTCCTGATGGGCCTCGTGGCCGCCGTGGAGGCCGGCGGGCCGCTCCGCCTGATCGTCGAGGCCGCGGCGGCCAAGGCCCGGACGGCCCGATCGACCGAGAGCTGGATCGTCGGGGCCGTTAGCGCGGTCGTCCTGGTCACCTGCCACAGCATCGTGGCCGTCCTGACCGTCGGCCCCTTCGCCCGCCGGATCGGAGAAGAAAGGGGCGTCTCCCGATACCGCCGGGCCAACCTCCTGAGCCTGTCGGTCTCCACGTTCCCCTTCATCCTCCCCTATTTCATCCCGGTCATCCTGACAGCCAACGCCACCCGGTCCGGCGGGCCCTACGGGATCCCTCCTGTCGGCCCGCTCCAGGCCGGCCTGTTCAATATCTACAGCTGGGCCCTACTGGCCGTGCTCATCGCCGCTCTCGTCGGGGGCTACGGCCGGTCCCGGGACCTATGAAGGCCGCCGCCTTGACGGGAGGACGGCCTGTCTTTATGATTCAACCATGAAGATCGGCATCCTGACGGTAAGCGACAAGGGAGCGCGAAGGGAGCGCGAGGACCGCTCCGGCCCGGCCGTCGGAAAGACCATGGAAGCCGCCGGCGCGGAGATCGTCCACGCGGGGATCGTCGCCGACGAAGAGGCCCTCATCAGCGCCGTGCTCGTCAAATGGTCGGACGAGGGCCTCGATCTCATCCTGACCACGGGCGGGACCGGGTTCAGCCCCCGCGACGTGACCCCGGAGGCGACCAAGGCGGTCATCGAGCGCGAAGCGCCGGGCCTGGCCGAGGCCATGCGCCGGGCCGGGATGGACAAGACGCCCACGGCCATGCTCAGCCGGGCCGCGGCCGGCATCCGCAAGTCCACGCTGATCGTCAACCTGCCGGGGAGCGAGAAAGGCGCCCGGGAGAGCCTCGAGGCCATCCTGCCGGCCCTCGGCCACGGCCTCGAGATCCTCAAGGGGAAAGCGTCGGAGTGCGGCAAGCCCGGGCCCAAGAAATAGCCTGGCTGCGCAGCCTTCATAACAGGGATCTTGTCACGTTCCCGGGGATCGCAGGATTAGCGGGTGAGGGGCGGTGACGCAGCGGAGCGGGGGCCCCCCGCCCGCGCGGAGCCGCTGATGCCTAAGAGCCCTTTAGGGCGGCGAGCACGGACGGGGGTGCGCCGCGAGAGGAACCGCCCGGAGCCCGTAATAACAGGGAACGGGAGAAGAACCCGTAGAGAACGAGCGGGCAGGCCCATTCAGTCGCCCGAGGGATCGGGCTTGAAGCTTCGCCCTTTCTTCTTCTCGGAGACGCGGCGCTTGTCGGCCAGCATCTTCTCCTTGGCCCGCTTGGAACGCTTCCGCTTCTGGCGGCGGATCTTGGCGATCCGCTGCTGCTCCTCGCTCTGGCGGCCGAGGATGACGGCCTCGATCTTGTCGGCCAGGATGCGGCGGGCCAGGAACCGGTTGAGGGCCTGCGAGCGCTCCCTCTGGCACTTGACCTCGACGCCCGTCGGCAGGTGTTTGAGGTAGACGCAGGTGGCGACCTTGTTGACGTTCTGCCCGCCGCGGCCGCCCGAGCGGATGAATTTCTCGACGAGGTCGGACTCGCGGATGCCGAGCCTTTCCAGGCGCTCGGCGAGCGCCTGCTCCTTGTCCTGGCTCGCGCCGTACGTCGCCATGCTTTTATCGTAACCTAAATGGGGGACATGATACCAGTTCCCGGATCAGCCCGCCCTCTCCCCGAGAAATCGGGGAATGAGTATTGTGTCGCCGCCATAGCGCGGCATTATCTGCGTCGGTGAGACAAATCGTGTTTCCGTGTCGTCTTTTACAGCCGACCGACGACGGATGAAAATGGGAAACCCTCTTGACAATACACATATTATGTGTTTATTTTGTGTATTGTCAGGAGAGACGGAATGCAAGTGAGACACAACATCACCATCGACCAGGACGTTTCCAAGGAGCTCGAAAGCGTGGCCCGGGAACTCGGGGAGAAAAAAAGCTCGATCATCGAAAAGGCCCTGGAGGTCTACTTCGATCTCTTGGACCTCAAGCTGGCCAAGAAGAGACTGAAGGATCTCGAAAGCGGACGCGACCGGCTCCTTGATCCCGAAGAGGTCTGGAAGAAGCTGGGGATTTAGGTTGTTCGCGCTCCGGTTCCTCGGCAAGGCATTGGATGACCTCCAGAGGATCGACCGGCCCCACAGGATGATCATCAAGGAAAAGCTTCTCATCCTGGCCCGGGACCCCGCGGCGCTCAAGAACAACATCAAGAAGCTCAGCGGAGCGGGAGAGGATCTTTACCGGCTGAGGGCCGGAAGCTACAGGATCGTTTTCAAGCGTAACGATGAAGAGCTGCTGATCGTCGTCGTCCGCATCGGCCACCGCAAAGATATTTATCTCTCCACAGGCCGAAACTGACCGTCCGGCACGAATGCCTTGTCTTTCGTTGACCGGGGCCGGGGATTGGACTAAACTGGCCTTTCTTGAATGCTCCTACCGACGACGACAAGGAGGCGCCCGTGAACACATCCCCCAGGTCCCTTCCGGCCCTCGCCGTTCTGATGGCCGTCGGGCTGGCCCTGACGGCCTCGTCGGCCGCGATCCAGACCGCCCCGCCCGCCGCTCCCCGGACGACGGCCGAGGCCACCGATTACCAGTCCACTTCGACCTACGCCGAGGTCATGTCCTTTATCCGCGAGCTCCAAAAGCTGTCTCCCTTCGTCCGCGTCGAGACCATCTGCACCTCGGCCGAGGGCCGGGCCGTGCCTCTGCTCGTCATCGGCAAGCCCCTGCCGCTCGATCCCCTGGCCCTGCGCGGCGACAAGCGCCTGGTCGTCTATCTCCAGGCCAACATCCACGCCGGCGAGGTCGAGGGCAAAGAGGCCACCCTGATGCTCGCCCGGGACATCCTCCTCGATCCCAAGCTCCCCTATCTCGACAAGACGGTCCTTCTCGTCGCGCCCATCTTCAATGCCGACGGCAACGACAAGATGAGCCCCGACAACCGCCGCGGGCAGGTCGGCCCCGACAAGGCCGGCGTCCGCCACAACGGCCAGAACCTCGACCTCAACCGCGACTCCATGAAACTCGAGAGTCCCGAGATGCGCGGCCTCGTCCGCAACGTCCTCATGCGCTGGGACCCGGTCCTGACCGTCGACTGCCACACGACCGACGGCTCCTACCATGAGGAGCCCGTGACCTATTCCTGGCCCCTCTGCCCCAACGGCGATCCGTCGATCATCAGCTATATGCGCGACAAGATGATGCCGGCCGTCGACGCGACCTTGGAGAAGACGTACGGCGTCCTGTCGGTCCCCTACGGCGACCCGGTCGACTTCCGGGACATGGAGAAGGGCTGGCGGACGTTCGGCCACCAGCCCCGGTACATGACGAACTACATCGGCCTCCGCAACCGGCTCAGCATCCTCGACGAGAACTACAACTACACGGACTTCAAGACCCGGGTCCACGGCAACTACCATCTCCTCAAGGCCATCCTGGACTACTGCCGGGACCACGACGAGGAGATGGCCCGCCTGGTCGCCGAGGCCGACCGCCGGACCGTCGAGCGCGGGGCGGCCCCCAAGGAGACCGACACGTTCGGGCTGGACATCGATGTCCGGGCCCTGCCCGATAAGATCGCGGTCCGCGGCTACGAGATGGAGGTCATCCCCCGCGAAGGCAGCCCCTATCCCCAGGTCAAGAGGACCGACCGCAAGAAGACCTACGTCATGCCCTATCTGGCCGATTTCTATCCCAAGCGCTCCGTCCGCCTGCCCCATGCCTACCTCGTCGCCGTTTTCGATGACGAGGTCCGGGCGGCCCTCGAACGCCACGGGCTGGCCGTCGAGCGTCTCACCGAGCCGGCGACCCTCGAGGTCGAGGCCTTCCGCATCAAGGGGATCAAGGGCGCCGAGCGGCTCTACCAGGGTCACCGGATGAACACCGTGACGGGCGAGTACGCCGTCGAGCGCAGAGAGTTCCCGGCCGGCACGCTCGTCGTCCGCACCTCCCAGCCCTTGGGCAATGTGGCCGCCTATCTCCTCGAGCCGGAAAGCGACGACGGGCTGCTCGTCTGGAACGGCTTCGACCGCCACATCGTCGCCCAATGGGGACGCGGGACGCAGACCTACCCCGTCTACAAGCTGTTCTCCCCCGTCAGCTTGGCCGCCGTCGCGGCCGATTGATCACTTCTTCTTCTTGCGGGCCGAGGCCAGGAACTTGCCGCAGTTCTCGCAGACGTAGACGTCGTTGGAGCCCTCGATGGCCGAGTACATCTGGGTCGAGATGTTGATGTTGCAGCCCTGGCACACGCCCTCGACGACATCGGCCACCGCGAACCCGTAGCGGTCCATCAGCCGGTCGAACCGCGCGAGGAGGTCCTGGTCGAGCTCCTCGCGGATCATGGCCGCCTGCTTGCCGAGGACCTTTTGCTGTTCGCGGGTGGCCTTCTTCCTCTTGATCTCGATCTCCTGGAGCTTCTTGAGAAGGCTGGCCCGGCTGCCGATCTTCTCTTCGTAGACGAACTTGAACTCGATCTCGGAGAGGATGGCGTAGAGCTCGGCCTTGTCCCCGGCCGCCAGGATCCGGGCCCGGTAGTCGGGCCGGATGAGGAAGCGGGCCAGCCCGGCGAAAAGGTGGTTGAAGAGCCCGGGCAGGGTCGGGTTCCAGACGACGAGGATGATGAGGTGGACCTTCTGCCCGTCGTGGGCCTCGAAGTCGATGCCTTTCTCCGACCGTCCGACGGCGACGGCGATCTCGCCGCCGGTGTCGACGCGGGCGTGGGGCAGGGCGACGCCGTAGCCGATGGCGGTGGACACGAGGTTCTCTCGGTCGATGATCCGGGTCAGGAGGACCTTCTTGTTCTCGATGAGCTTCTGCTTGGCGAGAACGTCCAGAAGCTCCTCGATGGCCTGGACCTTGTCCTTGCTCTTGAGGTCGAAGATGACCTGCGGGAGCTTGAGATAATCCGAAAAGAAGGAATGCTTGGGAAGGTGTTTGATGTCCATGGGCGGCCGGATTCTAGCACAGAGGGGCGAAAAAATCCATGGCCCTATTCCCGCCGGAACGAGCTCGTCGGCAGGAACTGCGGGACGGTCTCGCGCTCGCCGAGCACGGCGATGATCTCCCGGGCCCAGTCGATGATCTGGAGGGTGCCCCGCAGGTCCCAGTCGGGCTGGACCTCGTCGCCGACCTGGTGGTATTTCGTCCTCTGGTAGTCCTCGAACTTGCGCTGGACAAGCCCCTTGTCCGGGCCCTTGGAGACGACGCCCTGGTGGAGCCAGACGCCCGGGATGCCGGCCCGGGCGAAGCTCAGCTGGTCGGAGCGGAAGAAGAAGCCCAGGTGACCGTTGCGCTCGGGGATGTACCGCAGCCCCAGGCGCTCGGCCGCCAGGCGGCAGACCTCGTCGAGCTCGGAATGCCGGCCCCCGATGGCGAAGACGTCCTCGGTCTCCCCCCAGACGTTGGTCATCTCGAAATTGATGTTGGCGACGACGGTCTCCTTGGGGAACGGCAGGTGCCGGTTGAAGTGGTCCGAGCCGAGAAAGAGCTTCTCCTCTCCGGTGACGGCCACGAAGCACAGGTCGTCCCTGAGACGTTCGGGGTTCCGCGCCGACCAGCCGGCCAGGGCCAGCATGGCCGCCGAGGCCGCGCAGTTGTCCACGGCCCCGTTGTAGATCTGGTCCCCCTCGAGGGACCCGTCCCGGCCCAGGTGGTCGTAGTGGGCCGAGACGACGATCGTCCGGCGCCGGGCCTCGGGGTGGCGGGCCCGGACGATCCCGGCGACATTGAAGCCCTCGACCTCGCGAAAGGCGGGACTCTGGCGAACCCGGGCCCTCAATCCCAGCGGGACGGGGGCGAACTCGGCCGTCTCGGCCCGGGCCCGGAGGGCCTTGCGGTCGAGGCCGGCCGCGGCGAAGACCGCGTCGGCCGTCGGCCCGCTGATCCATCCCTGGAAGAGGAGCGTCGGGTCCTTCTCCGGCAGGAAGAAGCTCTCCTGCGACCAGGAGTTCCGGACGACCTCCCAGCCGTAGGCCGCCCCCTTGGTCTCGTGGATGATCAGCACGCCCGCGGCCCCGAGCTCCGAGGCTTTCTCGAATTTATAAGGCCAACGGCCGTAATAGGTCATGTCCTCGCCGTCGAAGATGCCGCCCGGCCGGTTGCCCGGCTCGTTGACCTCGACCAGCAGGACCTTGCCGCGGAGGTCGGCCCCTTTGATGTCGTCCCAATCCCGTTCAGGCGCCTGGATCAGGAACCCGGCATAGACGAGGTCGCCGGCGGATCCGGCCGGCTGTCCCTCGCGCTCCGTGTGGACGACGAAATCGTCGAGGACCCGGAGCGCCAGACGGGCCTCGGACCCGAGGATCTCGAGGGACGCCCGGGGATCGGGCGTGGCCCCCTTGAGGGGGAACGTCTGCCGGTAGCCGCCTTCGAAGGCGGGCTCGAGGCCCCAGGTCCGGAAATAGTCCTCGTGGTAACGGGCGGCGAGCTCGATACCCCGGCTGCCGACGGCCCGTCCCTCGAGCAGATCGTCGGACAGGTTGCGGATGTGGGAATCGATCTCCTGGACGGTGATGGGCGGGGCGGGCTCCGGGGAGCGCCCGCAGGCCGCAAAGAGGATCAAAGCGCCCGCGGTCGGGATCGTCAGCGCCCAGCGGCGGAAATTCATGGTCCCTCCTTGTTCGGCGGCGGTCCCGCCTCGAAACATCTATATATCACAGGCCCGAAAACTCGGTCAAAATCGGCCGCGGCCGGCGCGGTTGACCGCCGCCGGCGTTTGTCATAGGATAAGGGACGGCGCGGAACGATCGCCGTGAAAGGAGCCCGAGATGACAAGAACCCATAGATCGCCGGTCATCCTTCTGGCCCTGGCTCTCCTTCTCCTGGGAGCCGCGGCCCAGGCCGGTCAGGATAAGGCCGTCAAGGCCGAAACGCCCGTGCTGGTCACATCCTGCGGCCAAAGCCCCGGGCCGAACACCATCAAGGTCGTCCTTCAGCGCTTGAAGCTGGCCGCCGACACCGACCCGCTGGCGACGGCCGAGACCCTCAAGGCCAAGGCCGCCGAAGGCACCCCCTACAAGTCGGTCATCATCGTCATGGGGGCCAGCCTCAAGGGCATGGGAGCGGCCGGCATCTCCATCGAGGACGAGATCAAGCGGGCCGAGGCCCTCATCGCCGAGGCCAAGAAAGAGGGCCTGACGGTCATCGGGGCCCATGTCGAGGGCATGAAGCGGCGCTCCCAAGGGGCGGCCGCCGGCGATACGACCGACGAGCAGAGCATCGACGCCGTCGCCCCGCGCTCCGAGATCCTGCTCATCTACAAGGAAGGCAACTCCGACGGCCGTTTCACGGTCATTTCCCAGGCCGGGAACATCCCGCTCATCGAGGTCGAGAAGATGATGGACTTCATCCCGGCCCTGGAGAAGCTCTTCGGCAACTAGCCGCCGCGCTTCCGGCGGAGCCCTCAGGGAGGTGTTCCCATGATCGCCACGGAAACGGCCCGAACGGCCATCCTGGTCCTCTTCGCCCTGTCCGTGCTTTGGATCATCGTCATCCTCATCAAGAACGACATGCAGACCATCGTCCGGGCCATGATCGTCGCCGCCGTGCTCGGCCTGGCCCTCCTCTACGTCAGCAAGACCAAGCTCGAGATGCTGTCCTTCAAGGCCGTCAAGAACGAGCTCTTCCCCCCGAAGGAGCAGAAGTTCACCTTCGAGAGGAAGGACGGCCACCAGGCCGGGGTCCCCGTCACGACCTTCACCTTTCCCGATCCCGGCCCCCGGCTGCCGCTGAGCATGGAAGAAGGCGGCAAGAACCTGGCCGTCAAGGACATCGACGCGCTCAACCGGATCCTGGAACGTCTCGGCCTGCCGCCGGTGACCCACGAGGTGCGCGAGTTGGCGGCCATCACCGGGCGGACCATCGACGCCGACAAGTACATCTGGGAAGACTATGCCCTGGGGCGCCTGATCATCATCCGCGGCATCTGCCGGGACATGACGACCACCGGGACATTCCCCTGCATCGTGACCCTGACGGTCGAGAGGCGTTAGGGAGCGGGACCGGACGCCATGGACGCCACGACATCCGCCGCTCTCGTCCTGGCCGTCATGGTCGCGGCCTACGTCGTCGCCAAGGTGCTCAAGGTCTCGACGGAGCTGTCGCTGTTCGCCGCAGCCCTGGCCGGGGCCTTGGCCGGGGGGGCCGGCCTGCCCGCCCGCCACATCGTCGAGGGGGCCTTCACCTACTTCGACATCGTCCTGATCTTCGTGGCCGCGACCCTGTTCATGAACCTGCTCAAGGAATCGGGCGGAGCGGCCTTCGTCGTCCGGGCCATCCTCCGCCGCTTCCACCGGAGCAAAGCGCTCCTGTTCATCCTCTTGTCGTTCCTCCTGCTCGTGCCCGGGGCCCTGACCGGAGCGGGCAGCGTGACCGTGCTCATCGTCGGCGGCATGGTGGCCACGGTCCTGAGTTACATGGACATCCCGCGGCCGCGGGTGGCGGCCATCATCTTCCTGATCGCCGGATTGAGCGCCGCCGCGCCCCCCGTCAGCCTGTGGGCCATGCTGACCGCGGCCGGCGTCAACATGCCGTACGTCGGGTTCTTCCTGCCGCTCCTGGTCCCTTGCGTCGTCCTGTCGCTCCTGACGATCTTCATCCTCGGCCGGAAGTCCCGCCCGGTCGACCTGGAGAAGGCCCTCCAGGAACTCCCCCAGGCCCCGCCGAAGATGAACTGGCCGCGGGTCGCCGGGCCGTTCCTGGTGTTCTTCCTGCTGGTCATCGCCGGCCGCGCCTTCCCCTTCTCGTTCCCCATCCTCGGCCTGCCGCTGATGTTCGTGGCCGCGGCCCTGACCACGATCCTTCTCTCGCCGGTCCGGATCGCCTTCCTGCGGACCTCGAAGGAGACCGTCCACCAGCTCCTGCCGCTCATCGGCACCCTGACCTGCGCCGGCATCCTGGTCCAGATCATGGCCCTGACGGGGGTTCGCGGGCTGATCGCCATCACGACCGTGACCCTGCCCGTGACGGTCGTCTTCCTGACGCTCTTCCTCATCCTGCCCGTTTCCGAAGCCGTCCTCATGTGGGGCGCGGCGCCGGTCCTGGGCGTCCCGCTCGTGCTGCTCTTCAACACCATCGGCCTCGACCCGGTCGTGGCCCTGGCCGGCATGAGCGTCATCTGGCCCCTCGGCGACGCCGTCCCGCCCACGGCCATCATCGGGCGGCTGACGACGGCCACGGTCGGCGTCAAGGAGCCGTACGGGCAGTTCCTGAAGCACTGTCTGGTCCCCGCGGCCCTGATCGCCGCGGCCGGGACCCTGATGGTCGTCTTCAGCAAGAAGCTGAGCTTTCTGACGGTGTTCTGATCATGGTGAGAGGTCATCGGGACGGAGGGAACAGGTGATCACGGTCCTTTATTACGCGCTGACGGCCTTCATCGCCGTCCTTCTCGTCTGGAACTTCATCGAGCGGAAGAAGTGGCAGGAGGAGGTCCTCTACATCATCGTCCTGCTGCCCTTCCTCCTGAGGCTCCTGAGGCTGAAATGAGACGGGAGGCACGCGCCATGACCGTGAGAAAGCTGGCCATCGCGGCCCTGGGGGCGGCCCTGGCCGTCGCCGCCGGACTGAGCTTCCACCGCAGCCGCCACCTTCGCGAACCGGTCGTCACCGGGCCGGGGGTCACGGCCGTCAAGAAGCTCGGCGATTACTTCGGCCCGCTCAAGGGCACGGCCAACGACGCCAACGTCTACGTCTTCGAAGGCCGGGAGCCCGGCGGGGCCGTCCTCGTCCTTTGCGGCACCCATCCCGAGGAGCCGGCCGGCCGGCTGGCGGGCTGGATCTTCGCCGAGAACGCCACGGTCTCCCGGGGCCGCCTGTTCGTCATCCTGACGGCCAACCGGAGCGCGTCCATGGTCACCCGGCTCGGCGGCGCTTATCCTCCGGACTACACGATCGAGACCCCGGCCGGGGGCCGGACCTTCCGCATGGGCGACCGCTGGTCGAGCCCCCTCGATCAGTGGCCCGACCCCGAGACCTACGTCCACTATCCGAGCCGTCAGGAGCTGGCCTACATCGACATCCGCAATCTCAACCGGGCCTTCCCCGGCCGACCCGACGGCACGCTGACCGAGCGGACGGGCCACGCCATCCTCGAGCTCATCCGGAAGGAGGGGATCGACGTGGCCATCGACCTCCACGAGGCCGAGCTGCAGTATCCCGTCATCAGCACCATCGTGACCCATGAGAAGGGTGCCGATCTGGCCACGCTGACGTCGATGATGATCAGCAGCGAAGAGCCCTTCGCCATCGGGGTCGAGAACTCGCCCAAAGCCCTCCGGGGGCTCTCCCACCGCGAGATCGGCGACCACACCGGCGCCATCTCGCTGCTCCTCGAGGCGCCCGAGCCGTTCCTCGACGCGACCCGGGGCCGGACGGACCGCCGGCTCCTCCTGACAGGCCGGGACGAATTCGTCGTCCGGGCCGGCAAGCGGGGGCTGCTGTTCGAGAAGATCGACGAGTCGGGCTGGCCCATTGACATCCGGGTCGGACGCCACACGTCGGCCATCCTCCGCATCCTCGAGGTCTGGTCCGAGGACAATCCGGAACGGCCCGTGGTCGTCGGCGGCGTGCCCCGCTACAGCGAGGTCGTCGAGAACGGGACGGGCGCCTACCTCAAGGACGTCCGGGCCGCCGACCCGGCCAAGATCGTGCACGAATAGGGACCCCGCCCCTCCCCGGCCGGGCCCCGCTCAAGTCCCCTCAGGCCGCCCGGGACCGCCTCCCCCTGACGAACCCGACGATGGCCAAGAGGGCGGCGACGGCCAAGAGGACGGCCAGGATGAGGATCGTCCGGTCCTTGCCGGATACCGTCTTCTCCATTTGTTCGGAAAGAGCGGTCATGTCCGCGTTGAGGGCGGCGATCTTCTCCTTCTGCTCGGCCTCGGTGGCCCGCAGGGCGGCCTCGGCCGCCTGAAGAGCGGAGATCTCCTCGTTCTTGGCGGCGATCTGGGCTTCCTTCTCGGCCTGGTCCTTCCTCAGCCCGGCGATCAGGTTGTTCAGGCTGCGCATCTTCTTGGCCGCCGAGGCCTCGGTCTCCTTGCCTTCGGCGACGGCCTTGGCCAGCTCGGCCTTCTGGTTCTCGAGGTCCGAGATCTGGGATTTCAGGGAATTAAGATCGCCGGCCAGCTTGGTGTTCTCGCTCTTTGCTTTCTCGAGGGCCGCCTGGGTCTCCTTCAGGCTGTCGTTCAATCCGGTGTTGGCGGCGGTCAGCTCGTCGATCCGGCCGTTGGCCTCGGTCAGCTTGGCCTGCAGGTCCTCGACCGTAGCCACGTGCTTTTTCTTTGAGACACAGGCCGTGGACGTCCAGGCGACAGCCAGGGCCAGGACGAGCACCAGGGCGAAGGTTCTTTTTGTCATGACGTCTCCTTCCGAATTATGTGAATTGACTTTTCGGGCAGGGCCGACGGACCGAAAGCTTATATCCAAGCACCGTTATTATCTTTCGGCAAGCTCCTGCCTGTCAAGCCTGACGAGGAGGCCCTCAGGAGGCCGGCCAGCGCCTTCGGCGGCCGGCGATGACGCCGACCGACAGGATGAAGGCCGCCGAGAGGGCCGCTTCCCCGGCGCGGCTCCGGGAAGCCATCGCGCCGGAAAGGACGCTCCGGCCGGGGGGCGGGAGCGGCCGGGGGTCCCAAGGCAGGCCGTATCTCTCGGCCAGTCCTTTGACGTTCAGAAGATGGATGACGGGCACGCCGCGGGCGGCCATGGCCTGCAGGACGCCCCGCTCGGCCGGAGGCGGGATGGGGACATCCTGAGCCAGACCCGGCCGGACCTCCAGAACCGAAGCATTGGTCCCCATGTTGGCCCAGCTGCCTCCGATGTTGATGAAAGCCGCGATGCGCTTCGCCCCCCGGGAGCGCTCGTAGATCTCCAGGCGGCGGGCGACATTGGCCTCGAGACCGTCTTCCTCGACGCGCAGGACCCTCCGGCCGCGGATGAGCGATCCCAGGAACTGCCGGCCCGCCGGGTCCATGTCCCGGCCGACATCCTCTTCCCCCCCGAGGGCCATGGCCACGGGGCGGGCATCAAGGACCCCGGCGTGCCGCAGGCAATCCTCCATCTCGGTCCAGCCGAAGGCGGGATCGTTGGCCCCCCACTCCGAAGCCCCGAGCGAGACGATCAGCAGGGGCTCGGCGCCGATCGTCCTCGCGGCGGCGACGGAGGCGATGATGAAGGCCGGGAACGAGCTCGAAGCCCCGATGGCCACGGCCTCCCCGGGCCGGACGCCGGCCTGCTTGAGGAGGAGCACGAGCAGGGCGGCGAACTCGGGATTGGTCGAGGTCCGCTTGGCCTCGAGGCGTCCCGTCGAGGTCGTCACCGGCGAGGACTCGAGGCCGATGAGACCGGTCCCGTTCGGGTCGGTCTCGAGATCGATGGGCACCCCCTTCGAATCCCGGCATCGCCCGACGGCATCGATGGCCCGGACCATCAGACGCGAAGCTTCGTCCATCTCGCGGCGGGTCCGGGGGGGTGGCCCCATGAACGAAACCATGATGCCGAGATAGACGAGGCTCAAGGCCGCCGCGGCGTAGATCCGGCCCGATCCGCCCGACGGGAGGATCCTTCTCATAGGGCGGCCGCCAGGCGCACGAAGGCGAAAGTCAGGGTCGACACGGCCAGCAACGAGGCCAGTGTCGGCAGGGGCTTCTGACGGACGAGATTGGAGGCCAGGATGCCGGGGACGACCCATCCGATGACCCGCAGTTCGACGGGCCCCGCGAAAAGCCGGGGCAGGGCCAAGGCCCAGGCCTGGGCCAGAAGGGCGCCGAGGAGGACCATCAGGACGAACCTCCTTCGCCCGAACAGGATGAGATGCCTGGCCAGCACCCTGTAGAGGGCCAAGGTCAAAAGGGCCGCGGCCAAGGTCGCGGCGACCCGCAAAGGATGGCCGAGATAGAGCGCGAAGTAGCCGGGAACGACGATCCCGCCGGGGGAGACATCGGTGAGCTCCGCCCAAAGCAGGGCCAGAACGAGGCCGGCGAGAAGGGTCTCAATGATCATGAACGGCTCCTTGGGCCTGCCAATGACGGACGATCTCCTCTCCTGGGCCGACGATGTTCCCCAGGCCGACGACCACGGGCTCGCGCCGGGCGCCGCGCAGGACAACGTCCATCAGGTCCTTCGGGCCGGTCCACGGCGCCGGCTCGAACGCGGACGCGGCCTGCCCGCCCGACCTCCGGAGTTTGCGGACGAAGGCCCGGGCCGGGACGCCCAAGACCAGGACGCGCTCGAACCCGCGGAAAAATCCGGCCTCCGCGGCCGCCAGCCATTGTTCCGTCCGGTCGCCCCGGTCCTCCCTCAGGACAAGGAGACCGACCTGGGGCCGGCCCGCGAGACCGGCCCGTTGCCGGACCAGGTCGAGAGCCTCGGCCGAGGAGCCGGGATCGTTGGCCGCGAAAGCGCTGACGCAGAGGGCCGGGCGGGAGGGCGAGCCGAACGCCGCCCGGATGACCTTGAGGCTCCCGAAGTCCGGCTCGGCGGCGGCCATGGCCGCCAGCGCGGACGGCCGTTCAAGCCCGAAGCGCCCTAGGACGGCCGCGGCCAGACGGACGTTCGGCTCGAAGGCCCATCGGAGGGCCTCCGGGGCCGTTCCGGACGGCCCGCCCGCGACGGGAACGAGGGTGGCCCCGCGCCGGGCGGCCGCGGCCTCGAAAGCCGGGTCCATCTCCTCGGCTGGGAGGACGACCGCGCCGCGGTCCGGGAAAGCCTCGCTCAAGACCGAGGCGACCGCACCCCGGGTCCGGCCCATCTCCTCCAGATGGTCGAGCCGGACGTTGGTCAGGGCCAGGACCTGGGGCCGGAGGATGCCCCGGGATTCGGTCGCCAGGCACTCAGGGCCGATGCTCATCAGTTCGGCGACCAGGGTATCGGCCCCTATCCGCTCGGCCAGCCGAACGAGCCGGACCTGCTCCCGGATGGAGGCCGGCCCCGGCCGGGGGACCTCCCGTTCGGAGCCGTCGGGGAAGATCAGAGCCGGCCGGGAGCCCGTGGTCTTGGCCAGCACCCGGGACCCGGAGGCCCGGAGCCCGGCGGCGATCAGCCGGACCGTGCCGGACTTCCCCCTCGTGCCGGTGACGGCGACTCGCCGCGGGACACGGCGCAGGGCCCGGGCGAGGCGGGCCTTCTCCCAAGTGAGATGGACGAGAAGGGCGGCCAAGGCGGTCAACAGGATGGCGAGGGCTCGCGTGGTCTTTCTCCGTGAACAGGCGGATATTATAACCGAATCGGGCCGAAAACGGAGCCGGCCGCCGGGTTTTGTCCGGCATAACGACTTCTGGTAGAATGGCACCGCAAGGAGGTGGCCCGATGAAGAGGTTCGCCGCAAAGACGGTGACGGCCGCCCTCGTCGCGGCCGCCCTGTGCCTGATCCCCCTGGCCCGCTGCTCCCGGGAGGCTGTCCCTCCCGCGCCGGAGCCGCGGCCGGCCGCCCCGGAGCAGGCCAAGGAAACGACCATCCGGAACGTGACCGACAGGACCATCGCCTACAAGATCTTCCCCGTCGGCAGCCCCCAGGAGGTCCAGGAGCGCGAGATCGCTCCCGGGGCCGTCGACCGCTTCCCGACGAATACGTCTCTGGAGATCGAATTCCATTCGGGAGAGAAGGACATCGTCTATTCCCTCGAGGCGGGCAACCCCTATTCCTTCCGCTACGACGAGGGGACGATCGTCGAGCTGTTCCTCGGCTCGCACGGGCGGGCCGACGCCGAGGACCTCGCCCCCTGGGTCCCCACGCCGCAGCCGGTCGTGGATCGGATGCTCGAGCTGGCCGAGGTCACGGCCGCGGACATCGTCTACGACATCGGCTGCGGGGACGGACGCATCGTCATCGCCGCGGCCAGGAAATTCGGCGCCCGCGGCGTCGGCATCGATATCGATCCGAACATGATCGACGAATCGAACAAGAACGCCGCGGAGGCCGGGGTGACGCCGCTCGTCCGGTTCGTGGCCATGGATGCGACCAAGGCCGACTTCGCCGAGGCCACCGTCGTGACCCTCTACCTGCTGCCCGAATCGAACGAACTGCTCAGGCCGATCTTCGAGCGCCAGCTCCGGCCGGGCACACGCGTCGTGTCCCACAACTATGCGGTCCCCGGCTGGGAGCACAAGCAGGTCCACCACGAGACCATCACGGACGAGCTCGACGCCGAGCATCAGGTCTACATGTACATCCGATAGGCCATGCGGGCCCCGGCGGGGCGCGGCGTCTCAGCCCATCCAGAAACCCTTTCGCTGGGAGACGCCCAGGACCTTGCGGCAGGCGGGGCAGAAATAGACGTAGCGCTTGCCGAACGTGCTGGTGAGCCGCCGGTACTGGATGGACGTCAGCTGAGCCTGGCAGTGCGGACAGACCGGGGTGATGTCGTTGCGTTCTTCGGCAGGTATCATGTCATCCTCCCTTCATTTTCGATGGCCGTCCCGGCCCTCGCCCGCGGCCGCCCCAGGGCGCCGAAAAGGGCGATGACGCCCAGGGCCAGGAAGAAGGCCGGGATGAGCTCGTAGACGCCGGTGGCATCCTTGAGGAAGACCTTCCAGAGGATGGTCGTCAGGGTGCCCGCGACCATCCCGGCGACGATCCCGGGGACATTGGTCCGCTTCCAATAAAGGGCCATGATGAGGGCCGTCCCGAACGAGGCCCCCAGGCCGCCCCAGGCGAACAGGACGAGCCAGAAGACGAGGTCCTTGGCCAGATAGGCCAGGACGATCGAGACCAGGCCGCTCCCGAGCACGACCCAGCGGCAGAGGGCGAGCTTGGCGGCTTCCGGGAGGGGCCGGTCCCTGCGGACGATCTTCTCATAGAAATCCCGGACCAGGGTCGAAGACACCACCAGAAGCTGGGAGTCGGCCGTCGACAGGATGGCGGCGAAGATGCCGCCGATGAGGAGCCCGTAGACGACCGGGCTGAAGAACCTGGCCGAGAGGACCAGGTAGATCATCTCGGGGTTCGAATCCGGGACGGCGGCGACATCGGGGATCATGGCCCGGCCGATGAGGCCGATGAACACCGCTCCCCATCCCAGAACGACGTTCCAGAACGTGCCGATGACGGCCGAATACCGGAGCTTGGCGGGATCGGAGATGGTCATGTAGCGGACGACGACGTGGGGCTGGCCGGGCGAGCCTAGGCCGATGCCCAGGAAGCCTATCAGGGCCCCGAAGCTGAGGGCCAGGGGGTCGATCCGCGTGGGATCAAGGGCCGCCAAGGTCGAGAGCAGCGCCCGGAGGCCGCCCAGCTTGAACAGCCCGTAGAGAGGGAAGAGGACAAGGCCGGTGATCATGATCAAGGCCCGGGCGACGTCGTTGTAGACGACGGCCAGATAGCCGCCGAGCATCATGTAGGCGAGGACCAGGCCCGCGGCGATGAGCAGGGAGACGGCCAGCGGCAGCTTGAGGGCCACCGACAGGGAATTGGCCCCGGCGTTGAACTGGGCGGCGACGTAGGCCACGAGAAAGAGCCCCATGATGACGGCCCCGACGGACCGGATGACCCGCCTGCGGTCCCCCATGTGGGACTCGAAGAAGTCGAGAAGGGTCATCGAATCGTACCGCTCGGTGAGCCGCCGCAGCCGCCCGCCGATGGCCACGAACTGGACCATCTCGGCCGTGATGTAGCCGACGACCGACCAGACCGCCGAGACGCCCATGGTGTAGGCCATGCCGCTGACGCCGAGGACGAGCCAGGAGGACCGGCCCGAGGCGACCGCGGAAAGGGCGATGGAGAACCGGCTCAGGCGGCGGCCGCCGAGAAAGAAATCGGCCTGGCAGCGGGTCCGCCGGCGGACGATCAGCCCGATGATGACGGGCAGGAACAACGTCAGAACGAAGACGGTCAGGGCGGCCGGATGCGTGAGCTTCTCGTAGACGTTCACGGTTCACTCCCCCCGCCCGAGCTTGCGGGCCAAGCGGAAGACGACGAGGGACAAGCCGATGATGGCGACGGGGAGAGCGATGAGGGCCAGATAGGCGCCGGTCATGAGCTCACCTCCAGGGGAACGGGCGTCGGAGGCCCCATTGTATCGTCAACGGCCGGCGCTGGCAACCGCGGGCGCTCCCCCTAAAAAAAAGGGCGCTCCCGCTCGGGCGGGAGCGCCCCGGTTCGACGACGCGAAAGGTCTCTCTAGAAGGCGATGCCGACGGTCGCGCCCCAGACGCCGTTCTTGACGTCGACGGGCTCGTCGCCCTCGGCGATGGCGATGACCTTCTGCAGGCCCAGGCTGTAGCGGACATCGAGCATGAAATGCTTGCCGATGTTCAGCCCGGCCCCGAAGATGGCCCCGTAGTCGTTGTTCTTGAGGAGGTTCTCCTCGAGCGGGACATCCTCGCCGTTGACGGTCAGCTTCTCGCGGAGCTTGAAGCCCACCGTGGGGCCGGCGAACACGAACGGCTGGATGCCGGGGGTCGGGATGCGCAGCTTGAGGAGCAGGGGGATCTCCACGTAGTCTCCGTAGAGCTTCTCGGTGTAGGTGTCCTCGAGGTCGGTGTACTCGAAGGACGCGCCCTTCATCGTGTACAGGATCTCGGTCTGGATGGTCACGACGCTGCCGAAGTTGAGAGCCAGGAACACGCCGCCCATGAAGCCGACCTTGTTCTTCAGGGCCCCTTCGAGGTCCTGGGCGTCGGCGCCGGTGATCTTGGCCATGTTGCCGCCGCCCTTGATGCCGAACTGGACGCCGGCGGCGGCCGGACCCGGCAGGAGCACGAGGCCGGCGAAAGCCGCGGCCGCGAGGACTGTCATCAGTTTCTTCATGATACCTCCTATCGATCGGATGACACTGGTGCCGATATCGTATCGACGTCCTCCATTCTAGGGAAAGGGGCCTTGCCCGGGGAATCCCCCCCGGCGAGGATTGCCCGGGGCATTTTGGCCTCCCCCCCAGGGGGGGCCCCCCGGCGCCGGTCGGCTCCCGGGGGCTTGAATCGGTCCGGGCATTCTGTCATCATTCCGGACATGATCGGGAAGCGGCTCAGCCTCGGTCGCCTCAAGGGGATGGTCGGCCGCGAGATCGGGCTGTCGGACTGGTTCGTCGTCTCCCAGGATCGGATCGACGCTTTCGCCGCCTGTACGGAGGACCGGCAGTGGATCCACGTCGATCCGCAGCGGGCGGCCCGCGGCCCCTTGGGAGGGACGGTCGCCCACGGCTTCCTGCTGCTCTCCCTCCTCCCCTCCTTCAACCTCCGGAACGAGATCTTCGCTGGCCGGTTCCGTATGGCCGTCAACTATGGGCTCGATCGCGTCCGCTTCCCTCACCCCGTGCGGGCCGGCTCGCGCGTGCGCAACCGGGCCGTCCTCAAGTCATTGAGCAAGCGGGGATTCCGCCGGGTCCTGGTGACCGTCGAGAACACCTTGGAGATCGAGGGCGCGGACAAGCCGGCCATGGTGGCCGAGGTCCTGGCGCTGATCTTCCTCTAGCCCGAACTATTCACAAAAATGCCGATGTGTTCGCTTTCACTTTTCGCGCCCCGCCTCGGCAGCCGCCTCGACTCGTGAATAGATCAGACCACGACCGCGGCCCCCCGCTCAGAGCCCGATGATCTTGAAGCCGGCCTTCTCTTTGAGGGCGGCGACGTGCTCCTGGACGAAGGTGTTCTCGAGCGAGCCCTTGAGCTGGGTCTCGAGCTCGGCCTTGACCTCGTCGAGGGACCGGGTCTCCTTCTTGCGGTCGACGACCTGGATGATGTGGTAACCGTAGGTCGTCTCGACGATGTCGCTGATCCCGCCGACAGGCACGGAGAAGGAGGCGTCCTCGAACGGCTTGACCATCTGGCCGCGGCCGAAGTCCTCGTAGAGGCCGCCGTTGTCCTTGGAGCCCGGGTCTTCCGAGAACTCCTTGGCCAAGGCCGCGAAATCCTCGCCCCCCCGGGCCCGGGCCAGGATGTCCTCCATCTTTTTCCGGAGCTCGGCCTTCTCGGCATCGTTCTTGTCCTCGGTCAGGAGAAGGATGTGGCGGACCGAGGCCGTCCGGTCCCCCTCATAGGCCTTGCGGATCTGCTCGTCGGTGACCGTGGTCGCCTCCCCCATGAGGGCGGTCAGGTATTTGTCGATGACCATGCTCTCGCGGATGCTGTTCTTGACGTGATCGATCGTGACCCCGGCCTGCTCGAGGGCCTGGAGGTAGGCCTCTTCGGAGCCCGCCCGCATGTACTCGGCCTGGAGGGCTTGGTCGAGCTCGTCGTCGGGGACCGACGTTCCGGCCTCGCTGGCCGCGGCCAGCAGGAGCTTGCGCTCGCCGATCTGGACCGCGCCCCGCTCGATGATCTCCTTGATCTGGCCGGCGTCGAGGTCCTTGATCTGGTCGGCCCGGGTGCCGAGATTGTTCCGTATGGTCAGGATGACCTCGGCGGCGGTGACCGTCAGCCCCTTGGCTTCGACGAGAACGGTCCCCTTGTCCGGGGCCAGGGCGGGCATGACGGCGGCCAGCTCCTTGGCCAGCTCGAAAGCGGGCGTCCCTTCCTTGAGCGCGACTTTCTCCGCCTTTGATCCGCAGGCCGCGGCGAAGACCGCCAGGAACATGGCGACGATGATCAGGGTTTGTCTCAATGGTTTCTCCTATGCCGGTGCCGGAAACATTCCGTCAGTTAACCACAGATGCCTGAGGAATGCAATTCATTTGGCCTCGAGGAGGCCCTCGATGGCCCTGACGACCTCTTCGGCGTCCGGCTGGGCCCGAGGCGGGAAGCGGGCGGAGATCAGAGCCAAATCCTTGCTTTTCATGGGAGCCTCCAATGCCGGTTCCATTATAGCAGAGGGGGCCGCATCGATGGCGCGCGGAGGGCCTAGCCGGCGGTGACGCGGTGGAACTTCTTCTTGCCGGCCTTGAGAAGGACGCCGCCGTCCGGGCCGAGGTCCTTCAAGCCGACGAGGCGCTCGACCGAATCGACCCGCTCGTCGTTGACGTAAAGCCCCCCCTGCTCGATGAGCCGTTTGGCCTCGCGGCGGGAGGGGGTCAGGCCGATCTCGGTGAACAGCTCGGCCGGGGGCACGCCGGCCTCGAGCCGGGCCCGGGCGATGGCCGTCGTCGGCAGGACCCGGGCGTCCCCGACGGCGTAGGAATCGGCATCTTCGCTCCCCTGGGTCGGTGTGATCCGCGCTCCGAAGGCCGCGGCCGAGGCCGACCGGGCCTCCTCGGCGGCCTTCTCGCCGTGGGTGATCTTGGTGGCCTCGAAGGCCAGGACGCGCTTGGCCTCGTTGATGCCGCTGTCCTTGAGAGCTTCCAAGCGCCCGATCTCGTCGAGCGGCAGCAAGGTGAACATCCTCAGGAAACGGCCGACGTCCCGGTCGTCGCAGTCGACCCAGTACTGATAGAAATCGTAGGGCTTGCAGAGCCCGGCGTCGAGCCAGATGGCCCCCTGGGCCGTCTTGCCCATCTTGGCGCCCGACGCGGTCGTCAGAAGGGGAAAGGTCAGGGCTTGGGCCGCGCCTGCCTCGACGCGCCGGATGAGGTCGACCCCGGCCAGGATGTTCCCCCACTGGTCGTCCCCGCCCATCTGCAGGGTGCAGCCGTATTTACGGTAGAGGGTCAGGTAGTCGTACGCTTGGAGGAGCTGGTAGTTGAATTCGATGAACGACAGCCCTTTTTCGAGCCGCAGCCTGTACGCCTCCGCGGCCAGCATGCGGTTGACGCTGAAGTGCCGGCCGATATCGCGCAGGAAAGCGATATAGTTCAAGGGGAGGAGCCAGTCGGCGTTGTCCACGGCGACGGCGCCCTTGCCGTCGAAATGGAGATAGCGGGCCAGCTGGAAGTGGATGGCCTGGCCCTGGGCCCGGATGGTCGCTTCGTCGAGCATCCGGCGCATCTCGGTCTTACCGCTCGGGTCGCCGACCATGGTCGTGCCGCCGCCGACGACGGCGATGGCCCGGTGGCCGGCCCGGCGCAGATGGACCATGGCCATGATCGGCACGAGGCTCCCGGCGTGGAGGCTGACGGCCGTGCTGTCGAAGCCGACGTAATACGTGATGGGAGGGCCGCTGAGCATGGCCCGGACGGCCTCCTCGTCGGAGACCTGGGCCACGAAGCCGCGCTCTTTGAGCTCGTCGTAGACGTTGCCGCTCATGTCGTTACCTCGGCAGTCTTATATCACAGGACGCGGGGAAGCGTCCATCGGGGTCCGGAGCGCGGCGGCGTGAGCCGGCGGGATCGCGTCCGGGCCGATCAGCCGAGGCCGCGCTTCTTGAGGAGCGGCTCGATGCGCGGCTCGCGCCCCCGGAAGCGCTTGTAGAGGGCCATCGGGTCCTCGGTCCCGCCGGGCTCCAGGATGTTCCGCCGGAACGACTCGGCCGTCGCCGGGTCGAAAAGGCCGGCTTCCCGGAAGGCCTCGAAGGCGTCGGAATCCAGGACCTCGGCCCAGACGTAGCTGTAGTATCCCGCCGAATAGCCGCCGCTGAAGATGTGGGCGAAATAGGGGCTGAGGTAGCGGCTGACGATCTGCGGGATGAGGCCGATGCGGGCCATGGTCAGGGCATCGAAGGCCAGGGTGTCCCGGACCTCCGTGTTCCTCAAGGTATGCCAGTCCATGTCCAGGAAGCAGGCGGCCAGGTATTCGACGGTCTCGAAGCCCTGGTTGAAGATCCGGGCCCGGTCCATTTTGTCGAGGAGCTCGTCGGGGATGGGCTCTCCCGTCCGATAGTGGCGGGCATACATCTTGAGGACCTCACGGTGGCGGGCCCAGTTCTCCATGATCTGCGAGGGCAGTTCGACGAAGTCCCGGGGGACGTTCGTCCCCGAGAGGCTCTGGTAGGTGCAGCGGGTCAGGATGCCGTGGAGGGCGTGCCCGAACTCGTGGAACAGGGTCAGGGCCTCCTCGAAGCTGATCAAGGCCGGCTGGTCGGCCGTGGGCTTGGAGAAATTCCCGTTGTTGGCGATGACCGGCCGGATGTCCCGGCCGTCGCGGACGGACTGCTCGCGGATGTTGTTCATCCAGGCCCCGCCCTGCTTGCTGGCCCGGGGGAAATAGTCGACATAGAGGACGGCCAGATGGGAGCCGTCGGCGTCCTTGACCTCGAAGACCCGGACGTCCTCGTGATACTTGGGAACGTCGGTCCGCTCCTCGAAGGTGATCCCGTACAGTTTCTGAGCGACCATGAAGGCCCCGTCGCGGACGTTCTCGAGCTGGAAGTAGGGCCTCAGCGACTCCTCGTCGATGTCGAACTTGGCCTTCTTGACCTTCTCCGCGTAGTACCACCAATCCCAAGGCTGGAGCTCGAACGTCCCGCCTTCGGCCTGGATCATGGCCTGCATCTCGGACGCCTCGGCCCGGGCCCGGGCCAGGGCCGGTTCCCAGAGCTTGTCGAGGAAGTCATAGACAGCCTGGGGGGTTTTGGCCATGTTCTCCTCGAGGACGTAATCGGCGTGCGTCGGGTAGCCGAGCAGCCCGGCCCGCTCGACCCGCAGGGCGGCCATTCGCGCCGCCCGGGCCGTGTTATCCAGCTCGTTGCCGTTGGCCCCGCGCTTGATGTAGGCCATGAACATCCTCTCCCTGAGGTCGCGCCTCTCGGAATATTGGAGGAACGGGATGAGGCTCGGCTTGTGGAGGGTGAAGACCCATCGGCCCGGCTTGCCCCGCTCCCTGGCGGCGTCGGCCGCCCCGGAAACGACGGCGTCCGGCAGCCCGGCGAGGCCCGCCGGCTCCTCGATGACCAGCTCGAAGGCGTTGTTCTCCTTGAGGAGATTCTCGCCGAACTGGACCGAGAGGAGCGACAGCTCCTCGTTGATCTGCCTCAGGCGGGCCTGCTTTTCGGCATCAAGCCCCGCGCCGCCGCGGACGAATCCCTTGTAGGTCTCATCGAGCAGCTTGGCCTGCTCGGGCGTCAATTCCAGGGCGTCGCGGCCCTCGGTGACGGCCTTGACGCGGGCGAAGAGGGCCGGGTTCATGGCGATGTCGTCGGCGTGCTGGGCCAACAGGGGAGCGATGTCCTTCTCGATCGCCTGCAGCTCCTCGCTGGTGTGGGAGGAGGTCAGATTGAAGAAGACCCCGGCGACCTTGGCCAGCAGGGCCCCGCTGCGCTCCAGGGCTTCGATGGTGTTGACGAAGGTGGGGGGCTCGGAGGAGGCGGTGATGTCCTCGACCTCCTTCTTCTGGTCGGCCATGCCCTTCTCGAAAGCCGGCCGGTAATGCTCGGTCCGGATCGCGCCGAACGGCGGCACGCCGAAGGGGGTGTCGAATTCGGCGAAGAACGGATTGTCGGCGGCCCTCGTTTCCCCGGCCTTGCGGCCGCATCCGGCGAAGACGAGGGTTAGGACCATCAAGCCAAGGATGGTGTTTCTCATCGGTCTCTCCCTGTGGTTCGATCGTGGGCGCCGGCCCGTCCTTCCGGAGGCGGTCTTTCAGAGAAGGCGGGGCCGGGACGGACGGAATCTACCATAGGCGGCGCCGGGAAGTCAAAACGCGGCGGGCCGCCTTGACGATTGGTCCGGCCTCCGCTAGATTGGACATTGGAGAAAGAACCGAGATGAGGAGAACGACCCAGGACCGGCGGACCTTTCTCAAGACCCTGGCCGGGACGGCCGCCGGCGCGCACGCGGCCGCCCGGGAGCTTTTAGCGGAACGGGAGAGCCGGGGCCTCCCGGTCGGCTCCGCTCCCATGCGATACAGGCGGCTGGGACGGACGGGGCTGTCCGTATCCGAGATCTCCCTCGGCAGCAGCCCTCTGCCCGATACCGATCTCTTGAGGGCCATCATCGACCGGGGGGTCAATTACATCGACACCTCGCACAACTACGAGAACGGCAACAGCGAACGCAAAATCGGGCGCCTCCTCCGGGAGGTCGGGCGCGACGGACTTCACGTGGGGACCAAATTCCACGTCACGCCGCGAGACACGGCGGCGACCATCGTGGCCTCGGTCGAAGGCAGCCTGCGGCGCCTCGGTACCGACCATATCGACGTCCTCATGATCCACGGGGCGGCCAGCGCCGCCGTGCTCGATGACGAACGGGTCCTCGAGGCCTATGAACGCCTGAAGAAGTCCGGCGCCTGGCGCTTCCGGGGGCTGTCCTGCCACGAGAACCACGACGAGGTCGTCCGCAGGGCCGTCGACGTCGGCCTCTACGACGTTGTCCAGGTCGGCTACAATGTTTTCGACACCCAAGGGACGGAGAAAGAGGCGGTAACCTTCCCGGACTACCTGAGCGCGAGCGGGCTCGGCGGACTGCTGGAACTGGCTCGCTCCAAGGATGTCGGAGTGCTGGCCATGAAGACCCTCAAGGTCGGCGGTCGGCGCCAGGATCTCGCGAAATACCGGGTCGGAGCCGCTTCCGTGCACCAGGCGATGCTCAAATGGGTGCTCGACGATCCTCGGGTCTCCTCGGCCCTGATCGAGATCCAGAACCACCGCGAGATGGAGGAGGACCTGGCGGCCTCGGGCGCCCGCCTGACGGCGGCCGAACGGGCCGTTCTCGGCCGGTTGGTCCGTGACAACGGACGCGATTACTGCCATATGTGCGGACGCTGCTCCCGGGCCTGCCCCTCGGGCGTGCCCATCGCCGATGTCATGAGGTGCCTGGCCTATCACGAAAGCTACGGGAAATCGCTGCGGGCCCGCGGTGAGTACGCCGCCCTCGGCGCCCAAGCGGGCTCCGCGTCCTGCCTGGATTGCGGGGCCTGCGAAAGGGCTTGCCGCTACGGCGTCTCCGTCCGGACCCGGCTTCGGGCGGCCGAGGCCCTCTTCGCCTGACCGGTCGGGCTCCGTGCCCCTTCCGGACCGAGAGTGTATAATAGCCTTCGAGGCCGACACCGGAAGGATCGGAAAAATGAACGAAACCGTGACCACTCTCCCCCGCCTGTTCCTGAACGTCTGCCGGACCCATGTCAAGCCCGACCTCCTCAAGGTCAAGGGGGGCGGACGCTACCGCGACATTTCGACTTCCGAGTTCGAGGCCACGGTCCGGGCCCTGGCCCTGGGCTTCCAAGCCCTCGGGCTGCGGCCGGGCGACAAGGTCGCCCTGCTCTCGGAGAACAGGCCGGAGTGGACGATGGCCGACTTCGCCGTGCTCTCTTCGGGAGGGGTCACCGTTCCCATCTATACCTCTCTGACAGCCGGGCAGATCGGCTACATCGTCCGCGATTCGGAAGCCAAGCTGGTCGTCTGCTCGAACCGGGACCTGTGGCGAAAGGTCGAGGCCGTCCGGGAGGACCTCCCGGGCCTCGAGCGGGCCGTCCTCATGGAGAAGGACACGCCGCCCGGGGCCCTGACGCTCGACGAGGTCATCGCGATGGGCGCCCGGCAAACCCGCTCCTCGCCGGAGGCCTTCGACGGCCGGGCCCTGGCCGTCGGCCCAGAGGACCTGGCCTCCATCATCTATACTTCGGGGACCACGGGAACGCCAAAGGGCGTCATGCTGAGCCACAGGAACTTCGTCAGCAATGTCCTTTCCGTCGACGCCTTCCTCCCCTTCCGCTCGACGGACACGGCCCTGTCCTTCCTGCCTTTGTCCCACGTCCTGGAGCGCACCGCGACTTTCCTGTTCCTATCGAAGGGGGCCACGGTGGCCTACGCCGAGAGCGTCGAGGCCGTGGCCGAGAACCTCCTCGAGGTCCGGCCGACCGTCGTCGTCAGCGTCCCCCGGCTGTTCGAGAAGATCTACGCGCGAATCATGGATCAGGTCCTGGCCGGCTCGCGGCTCAAGCAGGCCCTCTTCTTCTGGGCCCTGGCCACGGGCAAGAAATGGGCCGCCGCCGTCATCTCCAAGAAACCGGTCGGCAAGGGGCTGGCTTTCCGGCGGGCCCTGGCCGACAAGCTCGTCTTCCGCAAAGTCACGGCCCGGACGGGAGGCCGGATCAGGCAGTTCATCTGCGGCGGGGCCCCCCTGTCCAAGGACATCGCCGAGTTCTTCTTCGCCATGGGCCTGGTCATCATGCCGGGCTACGGGCTGACGGAGACCGCCCCGGTCCTGACCGGCAGCCGGCTCGAGGACTACCGCTTGGGAACGGCCGGCGTGGCCATTCCGGGCGTCGAGCTGTGCATCGCCGAGGACGGCGAGATCCTGGCCCGCGGCCCGAACGTCATGATGGGCTACTACAAGAACGAGGCCGACACCCGGGCGGTCATGGCCGGGGGCTGGCTCCACACGGGAGACATCGGCAGCCTGGACGACGACGGCTTCCTGACCATCACCGACCGCAAGAAAGACCTCATCGTGACCTCGGGCGGCAAGAACGTCGCCCCCCAGCCCATCGAGAGCCTCATCCAGGCGAGCCCGTACATCCAGAGCGCGGTCGTCGTCGGCGAAAGCCGGAAGTTCATTTCGGCCCTCGTCGTCCCCGATCTCGGCAAGCTCGAGGCTTACGCCCGGGAGCGGGGCATCCCCTTCGCCGACCGCGCGGAGCTCTGCCGCCGTCCGGAGATCGTCGGATTCCTCCTCGGCGAGGTCGATCGGGCGACGCCGGGCCTGGCCCCCTACGAGCGGGTCAAGAGGATCGCCGTCCTCGACCGGGATTTCGAGATCGAGACGGGCGAGATGACCCCGACCCTCAAGGTCAAGAGGAACATCGTCGAGCGCCGATACGCCGCCCTCATCGATTCGCTCTACAAGGACTGAAGGCCCGCCCTCGGGGCCGATCCGGCCCCGGGCCTCCCGCCTCCAGGACAGCGCTCAGAACTGCCAGGCGTAGCCGATCTTCAGGAAAAAGGTCCGGTTGATCCGGGTGATGTCCACGAGGTCCCGGCCCAGGGAGGACTCGAAGTTGCCGCCCAAGGAGTTGTCCGAATAGCCGAGGAAGAGCACGGTCCGGGCGTTGAGCTTGTAGGAGAACAGGAACTGGGTGAAGACCCGCCGGCTCCGGCCGTCGACGGGGAAAACGTACATCTCGGGACGCCTCCGCAGGTCGTTGTACTGGACGATGGCCCGGACGAAGGCCCGGACACTGAAATTGTAGATCAGCCGGCCCTGGGTGAGATTGGCCGTGTAGATCGTCGAGCCGGCCAAGGACAGCCGTTCGTAGTTGTGGGAGACGCCGACGTTGAAGTGTCGGCCGAGATTGAGGGACGCCTGGGGGCCCAGGGAGAGGACATCGGCCAGCCGCACATTGGCGTAATCGACGTCCTGTCCGGCCAGGCCCCTGAAGGAGAATTCGGAGCCGCTGAAGGGACGGATGCGGAGGGTCAGGTCGCCGCCGGCCGTGTCGAAATATTGCCCCTCGTAGTAGGTGCGCATGAACAGGGCGTGGATGTTGGCCACGCTTTCGAGCTGGCCGTTGTACATCAACCCGAGGGTCAGGCCCCGGTCGGTCAGGGTCCCGGCATGGTCGTAGGTCAACAGGCCCTGGACCCCGAGGCGGATGAGATTGAACCAGCCCCCCGGCTTGCCCCAGATCTGATGAAAGACGGTGGCCAGCCCCTCCCGGGTGTCGACCCGGGGGACGAACCCGGTGTCGGCCCGGAAGCCGCCCGACTTGTCCTCATAGGTGGCGGCAACGATCCAGTTCCGCGAGAGGTGCTGAAAAGTCGCGTGGAAGGCGTTCCCCCCGAAGCCCGCCTCGCTCTGTCCGTTGGCCTCGGCGACTGCCAGCGGATAATCGGTCTCCGAGTGGAGGGCCTGGAATGTCAGCGAGTGGTGGGTGTCGAACCTCAGGAATCCGTCCACGCCGCCGACATGGTTGTAATAGCCGTCCCCGGCGCGTCCCGTGTAGAGAACGCCCAGGGTCGACATCCGGCCGATGTCCTGGCGGAGCCGGAAGACCCCGCCGTAGGCGTTCTGGTCGATGGCCCCCTGCCAGGAGCCTTGATTGGAAGGGAAGAGAAGATTGGTGATCTCGTCCTGGGCGGCGAAGAAGCCGACGGCCGTCCGGCCGGTCTTGCCCGTGATCTTGGTCCCCCAGAGCGGATCGGCGACCGTCCGGGTGAAGACGGCCTGGATAGGCGTCAGGAAGAAATCGCCGCCCTCCAGGAAAAAGGGCCGTTTCTCGGGATAGAACAGGGCAAAGCGGCGGTTGATCTCGAGCTGGGCGACGTCGGCCTCGACCTGGGAGAAGTCGGGATTGACGGCGGCGTTGAGGATGAGATTGGGCGTCAGGCCCCACTTCGCGGTCAGGCCGGGATCGAGTTTTTCATCGCCCTTGGCCAGGGCGGCGTCGGGATAGCCGTCCATGTCCATGGCGTCGGTCCGGCTGCCGGTGAGCGTCGGGTTGAGCTCGATGTTCCGGCCCGGGGCGATGCCCTCGAACCCGGTCAGCTTGTTGAACTGGCAGATGATGCAGCCGACGTTGCGGGACCGGACGTGGGAGGTGATGCGGTGCCTGGCGTCGCGCGGCCAGGACCGTTCGGCGCTGAAACCCCAGGTCTGGGGGCCGTCCGTTCTTTTGAACCGCAGCTGATCGAGGGGGATGGCCAGCTCGAGCCCGTATCCCCAATCCGTTATCCGGCCGGCCGACGACCAGATGGCGTCCCAGGAGAAGTCCTCGTAGCCCTCGGACTCGCTGAAATTGGCGTCGGCCTGGACGCCGAGGGGATTGACCCGGAACTGGAAGCCGCGGCGCTCGTCGTTGAAGGAGTCGATCATGATGCTGACGTGGTCGTCGAGAACGAGCCGGTCGGTGTCGTCGCGGTCCATGAGATGGGCCCTGATCTTGCCGGGCTCGGGATCGAAACAGCGGAAGCCGATATAGAGGTTGTGCAGGTCGTAGGTCACCAGGCATTCGGTCCTGACCGGAGCGGGGATGTTGTCGCCCGGCGTCCACTCGTAGAGGAGCGGGATGACGGCGGCCTTCTCCCAGGCTTCCTCTTGCAGCACGCCGTCGACCTTGATGTCGGAGACGGCCCGGGGGACATCGAAACGGGCCGCGGCGGCCGCTCCCGGCTTGGCCTGAGGGGATGAGGCGGTCGCGCCGATGACAGGCGGTTGGACGAACGACAGGAACAGGGCGGCAAGGCCGCAGAGACACTTCCGAGCGGATGCAGCGGTCATGGTTTCTCCTTCGTGTATCGACGGGGGGCAGGAACGGGACCGGGCCTCTCCGGTCATCCCCCGGCCAGGAACTTCTCGTGGGGATCTCCCCGTCTCTGGCGGAACATGACGGGGATGCGGTCGCGCACGGGGGCCCCGATCTGGATGAGCTCCCAGTCCTTGTCATGCTCCTTGATGACCCGGCGAAGCAGCGCGATGCGGTCCTCGACGATCGTCTCGTCGGTCTCGAGGCCGACGATCTCCACGCGGTACTTGAGGGTCCGTTTCTTTCCGTTGATCTTGACGTCGATCTCGATGTTCTGTTCCGAGTCGAGCGTCGGGATCTGAAGGACGACCTCTCTCATGGGGCCTCTCCTAGGCGGGCTTCTTGCGGATCCTGTAAAGGACCTCCCCCAAACACATCGATTCGCTGACGGCGGCGATGTAGAAACCGGGCATGTACTGGACGCGCTGATCGAGCTTGCGCTCGGGTAGGCTGTCCAGAAGGGCCTTGGCCTCCCAATCTCCTCCGGACGCGTGGAGCAGGATGGTTTCCCTGGCGTCGGCGATCGTTGCCAAGGCATCCCTGAGGCTCATGAATGTGCTCATTCCGGCATCTCCTTGTCCGCGGCGCCCGGGTCCGCCCGGTCGCCCTCTAGAGAAGCAATATACGTGCCACACAGGATAGACGTTCCTCAGTTTAAAAAAGATGCGTCCAACCTCCGGGTTGTCCGGAAACGCGAAAAAGTGCCCGGTTTCGAACAGCCAGAGGCGGCATCGGCGAGGATGCCGGCTTCATTTTCCCTAAGGACGGCATCCGTCATTGACGGTCCCAGCTTATCCACTCCCAAGGAATTCCGCAGCATAAAGCGAAAAGTTCAAAAAAAAGCTTGACAAACCTGTACCTTCTGTATATATTGTATATGCACAGAGGATACAGAATGAACGCATCAGAAACGCAAGAGGAGTTCAAGCGGCCATGAAGATCGTAATCTCCAACGCCTCGCCCGATCCGATCTACGAACAGGTCGCCCGGCAGATCAAGGCCGGGATCATCAGCGGCGAGCTCGCCGAAGGAGAGGCCCTGCCCTCCATCCGCAAGCTGGCCCAGGACCTTCAGATCAGCGTCATCACGACCAAGCGGGCCTATGAGGAGCTCGAGAAGGAGGGCTTCATCGACACGGTCGAAGGCAAGGGATCTTTCGTGGCCATGCAGAACAAGGAGCTCCTCCGGGAGAAGAGAATGAAGATCGTCGAGGACAAGCTGGCCGCGGCCGTCGCCGAAGCCCGGCTTCTGGGCATCGCCCGGCCCGAGCTCGAGGAGATGCTGAACCTGCTGTACGGAGAGAAGGAATGATGGACAACGCGATCGAGATCACCGGGCTCCGCAAGGAGTATAAAGGGTTCGTCCTCGACGGCGTGAGCTTCGCCGTCCCCCGGGGCTACATCATGGGGCTCATCGGGCCCAACGGCGCCGGCAAGACGACCATCGTCAAGCTCATCATGAACCTCATCCGCCGGCAGGCGGGAGAGATCAGGGTCTTCGGGCTGGACAACCTCCGCCACGAGCGGGAGATCAAGGCCCGCATCGGGTTCGTCTACGACGTCCCCCGGTTCCCCGAGGACCTCCGGCTCGAAACCATCGCCTCGGCCGTCTCCGCGTTCTATGACCGATGGGATGAGAGGCGCTTCCTGGCCCTCATGGAGGAGTTCGGGCTGTCGGGACGGCAGGTCTTCAAGAAGCTGTCGCACGGCATGAGGATGAAGTTCTCCCTGGCCATGGCCCTGGCCCACGATGCCGAGCTCATCCTCATGGACGAGCCCACGGCCGGCCTCGACCCGGTCTTTCGCTTCGAGCTGCTGGGCAAGCTCCGGGCCCTCATCCAGGACGAGCGCAGGACGGTCCTTTTTTCGAGTCACATCACCTCCGACCTCGAGCGGGTGGCGGACTTCGTCACCTTCATCCATAAGGGACGGATCGTCTTCTCGGCGGCCAAGGACGAGATCCTGGAAAGCTGGGGTGTCGTCCGGGCCGGGGGGGACGGCTTCAGGCCGGAGGACGTCCCCCAAGCCCGCGGGTCCCGGCGGACCGAGCACAGCCTGGAGGTCCTGACATCGGACCTGGCCGAGGCCCGCCGGGCCGGACTCCCCGCCGCCGTGTGCGATCCGGCGACGCTCGAGGACATCATGTTCTTCATCGGGAAAGGAAACGCCCATGCTTAGGATCCTCCGTCTGGAATACCTTTTCAACAGAAAGCAGATCCTCATCGTCCTGGCCATCTTCACGGCCTATTTCGCCTACGTGGCCTATCAGGTCCCGTCACCCCGCCTTTTCATCGTCATGACCAGCCTCATGATCGGATTGTCCATCCCTTTCACGATCCTCGGGCGCGAGGACAAGTTCAAGACCGCCTCCCTCGTCTGCAGCCTTCCCGTCGGCCGGGCGACCGTGGTCGCCGGCAAGTACGTGGCGACTTGGGCGGCCATCGGCCTCGGCCTTCTCTACGCCCTGGTCCTGGCCGCCGTCCTGCCGTTCGCCAAGTTCCCGGTCAGCGAGATCCTGACATTCAAGTTCCTTCTCATCAGCCTCTTCCTCATAAGCGTCATGTTCGCCGTCATCCTGCCGTTCACCCTCCGTTTCGGCTTCGTCGGCATCATCATCCTTCTCACCGGCCTGCAGCTCCTCGGGGTTATCGCCCTGGTCCTCGCTCAGGCCCTGAAAGGGGCCGACAACCCGATGCGGGTCCTCTTCCGGACGGCCGAGAGCGGGCTCAAGGGCCTCCTCTATCACGAGACGACGCCGGGGTTCGTTCTGGCGCTTCTGGCAGCCGTCGTGGCCGTCAACGCCCTATCGCTCCTTATCAGCACGGCGCTCTACGCCCGGCGGAGCCTGTGAGGGATCGATGGGAACCGCGCTCGAGATCAACGGCCTGCGCAAGGAATACCCCGGCTTCACGCTCAGGGACATCTCCTTCGTTTTGCCCCAAGGCGCCATCATGGGCCTCATCGGACCGAACGGGGCCGGCAAGACGACGGTCATCAAGCTCGTTCTGAACATCGTCCGGCGGACGGCCGGCGACGTCCGCATCCTGGGGCTCGACAGCCGGTCTCATGAGCAGGAGGTCAAATCCCGCACAGGGTTCGTCCTCGACGAGACACCCTTCTTCGGCTATCTGACGGTGGCCGCGACGGGCTCCGTCCTGGCTCCCTACTATCGTCGCTGGGACGGCGCCCGTTTCGGATCGCTGTGCCGGGAGTTCGAGCTGCCTCTCGACAAGCGGGTCAACGCCCTGTCGCGGGGCATGAGGATGAAGCTGGCCTTGGCCGTCGCCCTGTCGCACGACGCGGAGCTCATCCTCATGGACGAGCCGACCTCGGGCCTCGATCCCGTCTTCCGGCGGGAGCTCCTCGAGCGGCTCTCGGGAGTCATCCAGGATGGCCGGACATCGGTCCTTTTCTCGACGCACATCACGTCGGACCTCGAGCGGGTCGCCGACTACATCACCTGCCTGCGGGACGGCGAGCTGGTCTTCTCGACCACCCGCGACGAGATCCTCGATACCTGGGCCCTGGTCAAGGGCGGCCCGGAGATGCTGGAAGGCGACACGTCCGGCCTTTTCCGGAGCGTCAGCCGCGGCCCCTACGGCTTCACGGCCTTGGCCTCCGACAAGGACAAGGTCCGCCGCAGCCTCGGAGGAAGCGGAGCGGTCATCGAACCGATCCGTCTCGACGATCTGGTCTTCTTCCTGGACCGGGAAGGGCGGGCCGAGGAAGGAGAGCGATGATGATCCGATCGGCGGCCGCCGCACTGAGGAAAGACCTGAGGATCACCCGGGTCCTGTGGGTCCCGATGGCCTTCTCCTTCGCCGTTTTCCTGATGATCGTCATGGAGAACCGCTGGGTCTATCTGGCCACAGGGGCCTGCCTGACCTTCGTGGCCGCGGCGACCGCCGCGGGCATCGAGGACCGCTATCAGGCCGAGCCGTTCCTGGCGGCCCTTCCGGGCACCCGTCGGACCATGGTCCTGGGCCGGTATCTCTCTTGGGCGGTGTTCACGGCCGCCGGCCTGGCTCTCTTCATGGCTTCGACGGCCCTTCTCCATGCGGGCCTCGGCTGGAGGTCCCCGCGCCTCCTGTCCCTGCTCTCCGTGAAGGGCGGGGCGGCCTTCCTGATCGGGGCCGTCCTGGCGGGCCTGCTCTATTTGCCCCTTTATTTCCGGTTCGGCTTCTGGCCCGGGATGTGGGCCTTGACGGCCGGCGGATTCACCGTTTCTGTTTTGGCCCTCAACGCTCTCGGCCTGTTGGCCCCGGCGGCCATGTCCGCGCCGGGATCGGAGCAGGCACTCCCCGGGTTTCTGACAACGACCGGCCGCGGCCTCCTGGCCCTGGCCCGGTTCATCGACGAGCGCCTGGGAGATCCGGGCGTCCTTGTCTTGGCCGCCGCGGTTCTAGGCGCTCTGGGATATCTTTCGTACCGGTCGTCCATCCGCTTCTACCAAGGACGCGACCTCTAGGAAAAGACCATGAAACTCGTCATCAGGATCCTCATCATCCTGGCCGCCCTGCTGGTCGTCATCCTCAACCTGCTGGCGGCCGCCCTCTGAGACCGCCCGGACGGTTTCACGGCCGACGGCCGCCTTGGCGCTGCGGGAGTCTTCGGATGGACGTGGACCGTCCCCTCGCGGCCGGCTGGGCCCGGCAGCTGTCGTTCGGTCCCTATCCTCGCTCCCTCCGATCCTCCTCCTGCCGGAGCAGCTTCGTCAGGAATTCGCGGGCCGCGCGGGAGCGCCCCGCGGCGTGACCGGAGGGCTCCCATCGATATCGCTTCAGGTCGACGAGGCCCCGGGGGTCGACGGCGACGCCTTCGGCCTCGAGCCTTCTTTTCTGGGTCTCGAAGCCCTTCCCCGGCCTCAGCGAGATGCCCCCCCGGGCATTGATGACCCGGTGCCACGGGAGCCCGGCGGCCTCCGAGGACGAGTGAAGGATCCAAGCCACGCCGCGGGCGGCCCGGTAGCGGCCGGACAGGGCCGCGATCTGGCCGTAGGTCGCCACCCGGCCCCGGGGGATGGAGCGGACGATCCCCTTGACCTTACTGGCGAATGTCGATCCTTGAGCCTTGACCATGAGCGGGCCTTTATTGTACCGCACGGGGCAGAAGCAGGCCACTCCTGATCCATGCTCTTCCTGGCCAGGCTTCGGAAATGGAAGAAAATGCGGGCCTCAGCGTCAAAAGGATAGTGACAATATAATTTTCTTGAGGAGTGTGAATGACCGGACGCTTCCGAAAGCTCCCGGCCGTCACGACAGGCATCTTGGCGCTCGTCGTGACCATCCTGGCCGCCGGCCCCGCCCAGGAACAGGTCAAGCGCCTGGACATCAGCTGCCTGACCGGCCCTCCCCCCAGGATCGACGGGCGCATCGACGACGAGGCCTGGCGATCCAGGCAACCCGTTTCGGGCTTCTTCCAGTACGATCCCATCAACGGCGCCCCCGCCTCGGAGGAGACCTTCGTCTGGGCGGCCTTCGACCAGGACTATCTCTACTTCGCCTTCCTGATGAAAGACTCCCGGCCGGACAGGATCTGGGCCGAGCTGACCCCCCGCAATGAATGGGACGACAACGATTCCATCGCCCTCATCCTCGACGCCTACAACGACAAGCGGTCGAGCATCACCTTCGAGCTCAATCCCAAGGGCGTCCAGAAGAACTCGGTCGAGACCATCTGGAAGTCCGGGGCCGTCGTCCTCGAGGACGGCTGGAGCGCCGAGATGGCCATTCCTTTCAAGTCGCTCCGCTTCTCCGCCAATAAGCTGGATGTCTGGGGGATCAACTTCGAACGCTACATCCACCGGCTCAATGAGACCGATTACTGGACCGATGTCGACCGGGACCTGCCCCGGCTCCAGCAGTCCGGGGAGCTGTGCGGCCTCGCCGGCCTGCGGCCCGGCTACAATCTCGAGTTCTTCCCCTACGCCGGCGTCCGGACCTCGGAATGGGAGGGAGAGACGGATACCAAGGCCGCCGTCGGACTCGACGTCAAATGGGGCATCCGGCCGAACCTCTACCTCGATGTCACGGCCAGCCCCGACTTCAGCGAGGTCGAATCCGACCCCTTCATCTATCAGCTCTCCCCCTACGAGAACTATCTGAGGGAGAACCGGCCCTTCTTCAGCGAGGGCAGCCGCTATTTCGATCTTGCCTCCGGCGGCGGCTGGGGCGGGGGCGGCGTCAGCCTGTTCTACTCCCGCCGCATCGGGAACCCGGAGATCGCCGCCAAGCTGACCGGGAAGACGGGCGGTTTCGGCTTCGGCGTCCTCGGCGCGCTCAACAAGGAGGAGGAAGGCGACTCGTTCTTCGGCGTCTTCCGGATGCAAAAAGACATCTTCAAGAACTCCCAGGTCGGGGTCTATTACGCCGGCCTCGACGACGGACCGGTCGGCAACCACAACATCGCCCTCGATTACAGCTTCAACTTCAAGGATTTCTACTACCTGCGGGGCATGAGCGCGATGACCTTCAACGAGGGCTCCGCCCGCTCCCGCAACGGCATCCATCAAGTCCATTTCGAGCGGGATCCGGACGCCGGCCTGCAGCTCATGGCCGGCTTCCAGAGGGTCGAGGACAATGTCGACATCCGGACGGGCTACGTCGACCAGATCGACGTCCAATCTTTCGACCTCATGGGCGGCTACGCCTGGCGATACGACCGCGGCCTCTTCAAGCGCCTCAGCTTCGATGTCGGCGGCGAGCTCCGCCAGGATTCTCACGGCCGGACGACAGGGCAGGAGCTCGAGGTCATGGTCTTTTCCGATCTCTTCAACCGCATCGATGTCCACGGCGGCTTCGACCTCGGGCGGAGCAAGTACCAGGTCCTCGACGCCGAAGGGGCCCTCGTCTGGACGCCCGAATACGTCAGCACCTACGGTGCCAACCTCGATTTCGACTGGGAGAGGGGCGGCTTCCTCAAGGAGGTCAGCCTGGAGGGCAGCTGGCGGAAGCGCGGCGTCTACAACGACGAGTTCACGGCGGTCACGCCGGGTTCTCAGACGAACATCGAAGGCCAGCTCGTTCTCCGGCCGCGAAGCAACCTCGAATGGTCGATCGAAGGGGACTGGATCCGCCAGACGATCGACGAGACGGGCGAGGAGGCCTTCAACGGCCTGGCCTACGAGACGGCCCTGCATTACCAGGTCACGCGCCGCCTGTTCCTCAACACCCGGCTCTTCGGGGAGACCCGGGACGACCAGTACAGCCTGGACGTCCTTTTCGGTTATTACTTCGGGGCCGGCAACGTCGTCCAGCTGTCGTTCAAGAAGAGCGAGCGGAACGAGCTCCTCGGCCGGGTCGGCGGCTACTCGGTGACATTGAAGGTCTCCTACCTGCTCCGGATCTGAATCGGATGTCCGGCCCGCCGGTCATTTTCATTTCCGACGAAACGAACGGAACGGGTATCCCGCGAACAGGTGCGCCTCGAGCATCAACCGGTTGACAGCGATTTCCGGGCCCTGATATCCTTCCTCGCGCTCCGAAATCCAAGCGAGTCGCGGGGGAAGAGCCGGTGCCGGAAAAACGGATGGGTTCTCCGAACGAAAGCCGATCGGCCATCGGCCGCGAGGCTCCTAGCGAGCCGCGACGCTCCAAGGCCGGCGGCCGGGCCTGGTTCTCCCGGATCGCCCTGGGTCTGATCGTCGCCGCGACGGGCGTCGGGGCGGGCGACCTCATCACCGCCAGCCTGGCCGGTTCGGAGGTCGGATTGGCCCTCCTCTGGGCCGCGATCGCCGGGGCCGTCCTCAAATGGGTCCTCAACGAGGGCGTCGCCCGGTGGCAGATGGCCACTTCGACGACCCTGCTCGAGGGCTGGGTCGAGCACTTCGGGGCCGTCGTCCATTGGGTCTTTTTCGCCTACTTCCTGGTCTGGTCCTACGCCGTGGCCGGGGCCCTCGTCAACGCCTGCGGCGTGGCCGGGGCGGGGCTTGTCCCTCTCGGCGATCCCGGCGCCTCGCGGATCATCTGGGGCGTCACCCATTCTCTGGCCGGACTGCTTTTGGTCTGGGTGGGAGGGTTCAGGATCTTTCGATACATCATGTCGGCTCTCGTGGCCGTCATGGTCGCCGCCGTCCTCCTGACGGTCATCCTCATCTCGCCGGACTGGGGGCGGGTGTTCGAGGGCCTGGCCGTCCCTTCCATCCCGGCGGCCGGCACGGGCTGGACGCTGGCGTTGCTCGGGGGGGTCGGCGGGACGGTCACTCTCCTCTGTTACAGCTACTGGATAAGAGAGACGGGCCGGGCCGGGCGGCGCGGCGTCCGCGAAAGCCGCTTCGACCTCTCGGTGGCCTACGGTTTGACGGCGTTCTTCGGGGCGGCCATGGTCATCATCGGCTCGAGGATCCAGGTCACGGGGCGGGGGGACACCGTGGCCGTCATTCTGGCCGATCAGCTCGGCGCGGTCCTCGGCCCCTTCGGCAGATGGCTCTTCCTCCTGGGCTTCTGGGGGGCCGTCTTTTCGAGCCTTCTGGGTGTCTGGCAGGGAGTTCCGTACATGTTCGCGGATTTCGTCCGTCTCCGGAAGGGATCGAAGAACGGCGGCTCCGAGGCCACCCCGATGACCCGGACAAGGGCCTATCGCGCCTATCTCGTGGCCATGGCCACCCTGCCGCTGACCCTCCTCTGGTTCAAGGTTCAGGAGGTCCAGCTCGTCTACGGCATCGTCGGGGCGCTGTTCATGCCGTTCGTGGCCCTGACGCTCCTCGTTCTGAACAACCGCGTCCGTCTCGTCGGCCCGGCGTTCCGCAACGGCTTTCTGACCAACGGCCTGCTGGTCCTGACCCTGGCCTTCTTCGCCTATCTCGGGATCCGGGAGATCGTCGCTTCCCTCTGAGCGGGGAAACCGGCCTTCCGTCTATCGGCCGATGGTGATCGAGCCGTTGGTCGTCCGCAGCGAGATCTCCGGGCCGCCCTGGCCGATGCGGGCCTCGACGACGCGCCGCGACTGGCGGAGGTTCTGCAGGGTCACCGGGAAATCCACCGAAATGGACCCGTTGGTCGTCCGGGCCATGAGCTCGGCGTTCAGGCTCTCCGGCGAGGCGATCTCCAGCCGGATGGAGCCGTTGGTCGTCTTGGCCTCCACGCCGTCCTTGAAGGTCAGGCCTTCGAGGCGGACGTTGCCGTTGGTCGTCCGGGCCCGGACCCGGCCCGCGAACGCCCGGACGGTGACGCCGCCGTTGGTCGTCGAGGCCTCGAGGTCGCCCGAGGCGTCCTGGACCCTGACCTGCCCGTTGGTCGTCCCGGCGATCAGGCGGCCGTAACGGCCGGTGACCTCGACGCTGCCGTTGACCGTGCCGGCCTCGTCGATGTGGACCCCTTCGGGGACGCGGACGTCGAAATCGACGCTCACGTTGACGTTGCGCGGGAACTTGGGCCAGACGGCCTTGACCGCGACCCTGTCCCCGGACGCCTCGACCAGGATCTCGACCTCTTTAAGGTCCTTCTCGTTCTTCTTGGCGATCTTGACGGCCTTGATCTCGACCTGGTCCCCTTTCCAGGTCGTGACCCGGACCTGTCCGTTGACGTTCTCCAGGGAGAACGTCCCGCCGGCCTTGAGGGCCACGGTCTTGGTGAAATCCTCCCTGTAGTCGGCTGCGGCGAGAGCCGCCGAAGCGACCACAAAGAGCAGAGCGATCACGCAAACGGATGCTTTTCTGGCTAGGGACATCTGTACCTCCTCGGTAATTGAGCCTTCAAGAGGATAGACGAAAAACGGGCCGCGAGAGTTGCCTGGACCGGGGCGCCATTAAAATGGCTCTTTTCCCGTTTCCGAAGAACTGATGGCTATGAGAGGACGATAGACGTCCCCCTGAAGACCCCCATAGCGGAGGGGGACCCGCCGGCCGCCGGTGGGGGAACCGCCGGGACTGGTTCCCGGGGGCGTGGGGGGCAAAGGGGGATGTCTATCGGCCAAACTCATAGCCTTTGAAAGCCCGGAAACGGGAGAAGAGCCTTAGAAATCCGTGGCCAGACCCATGAGATCCTTGGCCCCCCGGACCGTCTCCTGGGCGATGGCCCGGGCCCTGCGGGCCCCTTCCCTCAGGGCCTCGCGGACGAACTCGGGCTTGGCCTCGAGCTCCCGGCGTCTCTCCCGGATGGGATCGAGGACTTTCATCAGGTTGGCGAAGAAGATCTTCTTGCAGTCGATGCAGCCGATGCCGGCCTCGGTGCAGCCCTTGACGATCTCGGCCATCTGCCCCTCGGGGGTCACCAGCTTGTGGTAGCTGAAGATGTTGCAACGGTTGGGGTCGCCCGGGTCGCTGCGGCGCTTGCGGGCCTCGTCGGTCTTGGCCGGCCGCAGCTTCTCCCAGATGGCCTCGGGATCCTCCACGACGCCGATGTGGTTGTCGAGCGACTTGCTCATCTTCGAGGCGCCGTCGATGCCCATGACCCGGGCCCCTCGGCCGATGAGGGTCGCCGGCTCGGGGAAGAAGTCGCCGAAGCGGCCGTTGAAGCGGCGGGCGACCTCGCGGGTGAACTCGAGGTGCTGGGCCTGGTCCTCGCCGACGGGGACGGCGTCGGCCTTGTAGATGAGGATGTCGGCGGCCTGGAGGATGGGGTAGTTGAGGAGCCCGGCGGTGACGTTCTCGCGCTCGCGCTCCGATTTCTCCTTGAACTGGGTCATCCGGCTGAGCTCGCCCATCGGCGTGACGCAGTTGAGCAGCCAGCAGAGCTCGGTATGTTCGGGAACGTGACTTTGGATGAATATCGTGCACCGCGAAGGATCGAGGCCGGCGGCCATATTGTCCAGGGCCGCCTCCCAGATCCTCCTCTGCATCAGCGCCGGGTCGTATTGGACGGTGATGGCATGATAGTCGACGATGGTGAAGAAGCTGTCGTACGTCTCGGTCAGCCGGACCCAGTTCTCGATGGCCCCGAAGTAGTTGCCGATATGGATGGTGCCGCTCGGCTGGATGCCGCTGAGAATGCGCTTGCGTTTCGTCATGGCCGGACCTCGCTCCGATTCAAGGGGTATTGTATAGGCCCGGCCTTGAAAAATCCATGGCCGGGTTCAGCAGGACCGCGGGTCCTCGAGGACGGCCAGGAACTCGGCCAGGACCATGGCCGTCGCTCCCCAAATTTTGTGGCCGTCGAACTCATAGAAAGGCACGACGGCCTGCCCGTCGCCGAGGCCCCAGGTCTCGGAGCGTCTGTTGACGGCGTCGACCAGATGATCGAGGGGCGCCTCGATGACCACGTCCACCTCGTCGGGCTGAGGCCGGAACTCCGGCTTGCCGGGGAGGAAAGCCACGGTCGGGTAGATGCAAAAGTTGCTGGGCGGGATGTAGAGCGGCGTGAGCCGCCCCAGGATGCGGACCGCGGCCAGGTCCAGACCCAGCTCCTCCTGGGTCTCGCGCAGGGCGGTGGCCTCGAGCGACTCGCCGGGATGCTGCTCGCCTCCCGGGAAGGAGATCTGGCCGCGGTGATGGAGGACGCGGTCCGTGCGCCGGGTCAGGAGCAGCTGAAGGCGGCCGTCACTCTCATAGAGCAGAACGAGGACCCCGGCCTTGAGACAGGTCCCCTCGACCTCGAAGTAGGCCTTGGTCCCCGGCCGCGGCTCGGGGACCATGCGCAGCTGGGCCGGCAGGCCGGGCAGGGGCGCCCGCAAGCCGTGCTCGATCCTTTCGAGGAGATCATCGGCCAACATGATATGCCATGCTCCGTCGAGCTGCCGCTCATCGGATCCGGAAGATGTCGGTGGCGAGGCGACGTCCATCGCCAAGCCGAACCGAGGGCACCCGCTTCGCCGGTCCATGGGCCACTCCGCCGGGACCGGACAGGAGCGCTTCGATCTCCTCGATCTCCTTGGGAACGTCCCGAGTCAGGACCTCGCAGCCGTCCTTGGTGACGAGAACGGTGTCCTCGACCCGGATGCCGAAGCCCTTCTCCGGGTAATAGAGGCCGGGCTCGATGGCGAAGACCATCCCCTCCTTAAGGACCCCCCCGAGGGGGACGTCATGGACGGCCAGCCCGACACCGTGCCCGAATCCGCCTTCGAGCCCGCGCGGATCGAGCCCTTTGGCCTTCATGACCTTGGCCACATGGGCCCGGACGCTCGCCGGCGTCGCTCCCGGCCGGTAGGCCTCGATGCAGGCTTTCTGGACCTCGAGGACGATCCGGTAGGCCTCCCGCTGCTCGTCCGTGAAGCGGCCCGAGGCCGGCCAGGTCCGGGTGATGTCCATGGCCAGGTGATCGAGATCGCCCCCGAAGTCCATGAGGACGAGGTCGCCGTCCTCGACGCGCCGGGAGTTCTTCTCGTAGTGCCAGACGCACGAGTTGGGCCCCGAGCCGACGATCGGCGCGTAGGCCGGGCCCCTGGCCCCTCCCCGGAGAATGACGTGGGTGGCCTCGGCCTCGATCTCGTACTCGAAAACCCCGGGGCGGCCGGCCATCATGGCCTTCTTGACGGCCGCGGCGGAGAGCCGCCCGTTGCGCCGGAGGACCTCGATCTCCTCGGCTGTCTTGATGACCCGCAGGGCATCGACGGCCGGAGCGATGTCGAGGAAGTCCATCTGCGGGTAACGCGCCTTGAGCTTGGCCAGGCGGTGCTGGTCGAGGGTCGTCATGTCGTTATAATGGAGACGCGCCCTCCGGGCGGCCCACAGCGCGGTCTCCGAGCGGGAGTCGTCCAGCGTGTCGCGCGGCGACAGCCGGACGTGGAGACGACCGTCGAATCGGGCCGCGTTCCGGGCCAGGAACTCGTCGAGATAGCTCACGGGGAAGATATCCGTGAAACCGCTCTTGGCCTTGCCGTCGGGATCGGTGAGGAGGTTGGGCCCGTCGATCATCTCCTCCCGGGGGGTCAGACGCGGAAGGAACAAACAGGCCTGCTCCGTGGCCGGGACCATGACGACGACCGCCCCGAGGTCCTCGATCCCCGTGAAATAGAAGAAATCGTTGTCCTGGCGGAAATGGGCCCCGGCCGGCGCTTCGGCGTCGCCGAACAGGATGATCGCGCCATCCTTGACCGTGTCCGTCAGGGCGCTCCGCCGGCGGGCGAACTCTTCCCGGGTATAGCCGGTCCTCTGGGCGAGTGCGGGGACGGCGGCCAAGACGGTCAGCAGGACGGCCGTCAGGCCGCGCATCGAACGTCGGATATCGGTCATGGCGGAGCTCCTCTCGTCACCGGGAAGCCGGTTCAAAAGATCGCCGGGCCGGCGGTCGAACCTAGGCTTTGCCGAGGACCATGGCCAGCAGGGCCATCCGGACATAAAGGCCGTACTCCATCTGTCGGAAATAAGCGGCCCGGGGATCGTCGTCGAAATCGACGCTGATCTCGTTGACCCGCGGCAGGGGGTGCAAAACGATGGTCCGCGGCTTGGCCCCCTTCATGACCTCCGCGTTGATGACGTAGGCGCCCTTGACCGATTCGTAGACGTCCTCGCTCGGGAAGCGCTCGCGCTGGACGCGGGTGACGTAGAGGACGTCGGTCTCCCACAGGACCTTGTCCAGGGTCCGGTGCTCGGTCTGGGAGACGCCCTTGGCCTCGAGCTCGGCGATGATCTCCGGGGGCATGCGGAGAATTTCGGGCGAGACGTAGTGGAGCTTGGCGTTGTAGAGAGAGAGGAGCCGCGACAGGGAGTGGACGGTCCGGCCGTACTTGAGGTCTCCGAGCATGGTCACGGTCAGGTTCTCGAGGCTGCCCAGCTCCTCGTGGATGGTGAAGGCGTCCAGCAGGGCCTGGGTCGGGTGCTCGCCGACGCCGTCGCCGGCGTTGATGACCGGCTTGTGGGCGGCCTGGGCGGCGATGGCCGCCGAGCCGAGCTCGGGATGGCGGATGACGATGACATCGGCGTAGCATTCCAGCGTCCGGACCGTGTCCGGGAGGCTTTCGCCCTTGGCCACCGACGAGTAGCGGACCTCGCTGATGGAGATGACGTTGCCGCCGAGCCGCTCCATGGCCGCCAGGAAAGATGACGACGTCCGGGTCGACGGCTCGTAGAACAGGTTGGCCAGGATCTTGCCCTTGAGCAGGTCGAAGGTGCCGACCCGCTCGACCATGACCCGCATCTCGTGGGCCACGGCGAAGACGTATTCGAGGTCGGACCGGCTGAACTGTTTGATGGAGACGATGTCCTTGCCGTACCACGGCGCCGTGCGCTGGTCGCCGAACGGGAGGTGGGGGCTCTTGACGGGCGTGCGCATCGCGGGTCTCCTTGCCGAGAGGCCTTGTTTTCCGGGGAAGGCCCCCGAACGTCCGCCTCATGCTACATCAGGTCCGGAGAGAGAGTCAAACGGCGGAGCCCTCCCCTCACCAGACAAGGGGGATGAGCTTCCAGCGAGTGACCGCGGCGTATTCGGCATACCCCGAAAGCTCCCGCCGGAGCGTCCGGTCCTCCAGGGACGTCCGCAGGACATACAGCGCGACGATGAAGGCGGCCGGGACGAGACCGACGAGCGAGCCCAGGAAGGGCGGGACACAGAGGACGAATAGGATGGTGGCCAGGTACATCGGATGCCTGACGAAGCGGTAGGGCCCCGTCGTGCAGACCTTGTGGCCGCGGTCCGACTGGATCCTGACGAAGCCCGACAGGAAGGCGTTTTCCCGGAAGGCCCACAGGACCGCGGCCCAAGCCAGGAGGATGCCGGCGAAAGCCGCTCCGGAAGCGGCCGCCGGGACCCGGGACCAGCGGAACCGGACCGCGTCGAGAGGGATAAGGAGGAACATGGCCCCCAAGAGGACCGTGTAAGCGCGGATGATGGCCTTGTCCCAGCTCTTGACGTCCTTCCTGACGGTCGTGCGCTCCTTGAACAGTCCGGGATCGCGGCGCTTGAGCCAGAGCATGAGGGCCGAGGTGACGACCACGTAGAAGCCCAGGAAGAACCACAGCCGGGGCCAGTTCCAGGTCCCGGCCGCGACGAACATCAGGGACGCGAAAAAGACGGCCGCGCCGGCCTTGATCACTCCGGCGCGCCTCTCGCTCATGCTCCGAATGTAGGACGAGCAAGGGAGCCTGTCAAGCCGGCGACATTGAAAAATCGGCCGGGTTCGTTTATAAAGGGACGGCCGCAGGCCGTGACCAGATCGGCCCCGGCGCCGGAAACGGGCATGACATACGATCACATCGTCATCGGATCGGGCTTCGGGGGCAGCGTCGCCGCCCTCCGGCTGGCCGAGAAGGGCTACGCGGTCTGCGTCGTCGAGAGCGGCAGGCGCTGGCGGGCCGAGGACTTCCCCAGGACCAACTGGGCCTTCTGGAAGTTCCTTTGGGCCCCGGCCCTGCGCTGCTTCGGGATCCAGCGGATCCGGCCGCTCAACGACGCTCTCGTCCTCGGCGGCAGCGGGGTCGGCGGGGGCAGCCTGGTGTACGCCAACACCCTGTTCGAGCCTCCCGACGTCTTCTTCGAGGACCCCCAGTGGAAAGGTCTGGCCGAGGACTGGAAGACCGAGCTCGCCCCTCACTACACGACCGCCAAGCGGATGCTCGGCGTGGTCAAGAACCCCCGGTTCTGGCCGACCGACCACATGCTCCGCGATTACGCCCGGGAGATCGGCCGGGAGGACCACTTCAAGGCCACCGACGTGGGCGTCTTCTTCGGCCCGCCGGGGGTCGAGGTCCCGGACCCCTATTTCGGCGGGCAGGGCCCCCCGCGGAAGGGCTGCACGATGACCGGCCACTGCATGGTCGGGTGCCGCGACGGGGGCAAGAACTCCCTGGACCGGAACTACCTCTACTTGGCCGAGCGGATCGGGGCCCGCATCCTCGCCGAGCACAAGGCCGTCGACGTCCGGCCGGACGGCGACGGCGGGTATGTCGTCACGGCCCGCAAGACGACCGACCTGGCGCTCAAGAGGAAGGTCACGCTGCGGGCCAAGGGGATCGTCTTCGCCGCCGGCGTCCTCGGCACACTCGAGCTTCTGATGCGCTGCAAGGACAACGGCTCGCTTCCGGCCTTGTCCGACCGCCTGGGACACGTCGTGCGGACCAACAGCGAGGTCCTTGCCGGCGTGACATCGAGGAAGAACCAGCAGCACTCGCTGGGCGTGTCGATCACCTCGAGCGTCTTCGTCAACGACACGACCCACATCGAGCTCGTCCGCTATCCCAAGGGCTCGGACATCATGTCGATGTTCGCCGGGCTGATGACCGACGGCGGGGGCAAGATCCCGCGGCCTCTCCGGGCCGTCGGCCTGGCCCTCCGCCATCCCCTGCGGTCCCTGAGGATCCGCGTCCCCTTCGGCTGGGGCCGCAACTCCGTCATCCTTCTCGTCATGCAGACGCTCGACAACTATCTGACCGTCTCCCGGAAGCGCCGCTGGTGGGCCCCCTTCCGGAAAGGCCTGACATCGAAGAACGGGGGCAAGAGGATCCCGACGTACATCCCCGAGGCCAACCGGGCCCTGAGGGGCATGGCCGAGCGCATGGACGCCATCCCCCAGAACGCCCTGACCGAGGTCCTGTTCAATATGCCCATGACGGCCCACATCCTGGGCGGCTGCATCATCGGGAAGGACGCGGACCACGGCGTCATCGACACCCGCCACCGGGTCTTCGGCTACGAGAACCTGTACGTGACGGACGCCTCGGCCATACCGGCCAACCTGGGCGTCAACCCGTCCCTGACCATCACCGCGCTGGCTGAGCGGGCCATGAGCTTCGTCCCGCCCAAGGCCGGCTGATCCCCGGGAGAGCCTAAAGGAGCGTCCCGTCCTCGTACGAGGCTCGCTCGAACGAGACCGTGATGACCCGCGGCCCTCAATAAACGGATCTTCAGGGGGATGTCCGCCGGCCCCTCATGGCCATCCGTTCTCCGGAATGGGGAGATGAACCGGAAAAAAGAGGAGGAGGGGCGCTCCCCGCAGCGCCCCTCGCTCCAAGAAAAGAAGGAGGGTTATGGAAGGGTATGTGGGGAATAGGGGGCTTGTCCGTCGTTCGTCATGGCGCTCACTCGATCATGCCACCTTTGGGATAAGCATAATTCGTGCCAAGCGGACGCGGACCGGTTCCCCTGATGGAGGAGGCCAGCGGGTAAAGACCTCTTGCGTCGCTGTAAACTTCGTTTACGAGAGGGGCCCTCTCAGGCTTTATGGGCCATGAGGGTCCGGACGCCGTCGACGACCATGTCCACTTCCTTGGTCGAGACGTAGATGGGCGTGGAGACCCGGACCCCGTAGGTCCCGGCCTGCCTGTTGCCCGTCGTCCGCACGACCAGGTTGTGTTTCTGCCGCAGGTATTCGACGAGCTGGGCCGGGTCGGCCCCGGTCATCGAGAAGGCCGTCAATCCGGCGCTGAGATAGGGGTCGACGGGCGTGTGGACCTTGACGCCCGGGATCTTGACCAGCTCCTGCTTGAGACGGGCGGACAGGACCTTGATCCGCCGTTCGATGCGCGTCCGGCCGATGCGGTTCTGGAAATTGAGGGCCTCGTCGAGGGCCAGGACGAAGGCGTCCGAGCGTTGCCCCTGGGGATCGAGCTTGCCGGCCGTCTCGTTGCTTTCCCAGCCGCCCGACACGATGGTCGGCCAAACCTGGTCCAGGACCTCCTTGCGGACATAGAGCAGACCGATCCCGGTCGGGGCCCCCATCCACTTGTAGGGGCTGGACATGAAGAAATCGATGCCCAGCTGCTTCATGTCGAGGTCGATCATCCCCAACCCGTGGGCGCTGTCGGCCAGGATGAAGAGCCCCTTGTCGTGGGCCAGCTGGCTCAGCTCCTTGAGGGGCATGATCAGGCCGGTGATGAAGACCGTGTGGCTGATGCTGATGATCCGGGTCCGCGGCGTGATGGCGGCCTCGAAGGCGGAGACGATCTCGTCGACCGACTTCGGGAACAGGGGCATGGGCACCTCGGTGACCTTGATCCCGTGCCTTTTGGCCCTCAGCATCCAGGGGTTGATGTGGCCGGGGTGTTCGAGGCTGGTGACGAGGACCTCGTCGCCCTCCTTGAGGTCGAGGCCGTGGACGATGATGTTGACGCCTTCGGTCGTGTTGGTCGTCAGGGACACCTCGTCCGGGGAGGCGTGGATGAACGCGGCCAGCTTGGCCCGAACGGATTCCTTGAAGGTCGGCAGGAAACTGTAGCCCTCATAGGGATTGGTCATCTGGACCCGGAAATAACGGACCAGGGTGTTGAAGACCGTCTTGGGCATCGGCCCCAAGGTCCCGTTGTTCATCATGATGAAGCCGCCGTCGAACTCGAAGAGCTTGCGGATCTCTTCCCAGTAAACCCCGTCGGGCGCTTCGTCGTCGAGGTATCTCTGGTTGAGGGTCGTGATGCGCTGAGCGATCCCGGCGTTCAGCGCGTCCAGCGCGGACACGGACAGGGCCGAGCCTGCGGCCAGATACCGGAAGAAATCGCGGCGCGGGAGACCTGAGGGACGATGCATGGACGGACCTCCTCGATGTGGGATGCGGGCCCATTGTAGATAGAAAAGGAGGCCCAGGTCAACCCGCGGCCAAGAATCCCGATCAGGCCGCGGAGTCGGCGGGCTCTTGGGGTTGGAGGACCCGGTCGATGGACAGGTTGAGAATGTCGAGGTCCAGCGGCTTGACGAAGAAGTGGCTGATGGCGAACCGGCTCATGTCCTCGATCGGGACGAGGTCGGGATGGGCGGAGATGAGCATGGCCCCGCCCTCGAAGCCCGATTCCCTGAGCTTCTTGATGAGCTCGAGGCCGTTGCCGTCGGGCAGCTTGTAGTCGGCGATGACCAGGTCCGCCGGGGCGTTCCGCAGCCGCGTCAGGGCCTCCTTGGAGTCCTTGGCCGAGCAGACCTTGTACCTCTTGCCGAGCAGAAGGTCGAAGGTCTTCCGGATATTCTTGTCGTCGTCGACGACCACGATCTTCTTGGATGCCATGTCAAAACCTCTTTTCAGGACATACGCACCCCTGAAATTGCAGGTTTCATGCCAACATGCCGCGGGCTCCATCAGGGGAGAAGGGGTCGCGGCGCGGGAGGCGGTCCCCGCAAGATAGTTTACAGGCCGGAAAGGGAGTTTACGACCTCCCTCGCTCAGTCGCCGGCCCCGAGATCGAGGCCGTATTCCCTGATCTTCTTATCGAGGGTCGGGCGGCTGATCCCGAGGATCTGACTGGCCCGGGTCTTGCTCCCCTTGACCGAGACCAGGACGTGCTGGATGTAGTCCTTCTCGACCATGTCGAGGGGCACGAGCTCGTCGGGGAACGAACGCTTCTCCTCGGTGTCGACGGGCAGGTTCTCCTTGAGCACGACGTCCCCTTTGGCCAGGATGACGGCCCGGGTCAGGGCGTTCTCGAGCTCCCGGACATTGCCCTTCCAGGGCAGGTCGGTCAGGATCCTCATGACCTCGGGGGGCACCTTGCGGACATTGCGCCGGAGCTCGCGGTTGATCTTTTCGAGGAGGTAGGCGGCCAGCTCGGGGATGTCCTCGCGCCGCTCCCGGAGTGGGGGGAGCTGGATCTCGACGACCTTGAGCCGGTAGTACAGGTCCTCCCGGAACTTGCCCTTCTCGATCAGGCCCCGCAGGTTCTGATTGGTGGCGGCGATGATCCGGGCCTCGGTCTTGAGGACCTTCTCCCCGCCGACCTTCATGAAGTCCCGGCTCTCGATGACCCGCAGGAGCTTGGATTGGAGGTTGGGGGAGACGTCCCCGACCTCGTCGAGGAACAGGGTCCCCTTCCCGGCGATCTCGAACTTGCCCTTGGTCTCGCAGTGGGCGTCCGTGAAGGCACCTTTGACGTGGCCGAACAGCTCGCTCTCGAGCAGGGTGTCGGAGATGGCCGAGCAATTGATGACGATGAAGGGTTCGTCGCGCCAGGGGCTGTTGTAGTGGATGGCCTTGGCCACGAGCTCCTTGCCGGTACCGCTCTCCCCTTGGATGAGGACGTTGGCCCGGGTGTTGGCCACCGACCCGATGAGCTTGAAGACCGACCTCATCCCCGGCGACCGGCCGATGATGTTGTCGATGGTGTATTCCTTCTGCTTCTCGCCGACGAGGTAGCTGACCTTCTCCTCGAGGGCCCGGACCTGAAAGGCCTTGTCGATGGTCAGCTCGAGCTCGGTGGCGTCGAGGGGCTTGACGAGGTATTCGAAGGCCCCGAGCTTGACGGCTTCGACGGTCGTCTTCATATCGTCGAAGGCCGTCATGACCAGGATGATGGCCCGCCGGTTCTTGTCCTTGATCCGGCGGAGGACGTCCAGGCCGTCCGTGTCGGGAAGACGGACGTCGAGGAGGACGAGATCGGGATCGGACCCATCGTAGGCCTCAACGCCCTCCTCCCCCGTGGCCGCTGCCGTGACCTCGAATCCGCGCTTGGCCAGCTGCGACGTCAGGGTCCTGCGGACGAGGGCGTCGTCCTCGATGATCAGGATGGATCTCATGTCCCCTCCTCGGCCGGGATCTGGATGACGAAGCAGGCTCCCGGGCCGTCGCCCGGGGCCACCCTGATCGTGCCGCTGTGCTGCTCGACGATCTTGCGGGCGTTTGCCAGGCCGAGGCCGAAGCCCGCCGGGCGGGTCGTGAAGAAGGGCTCAAAGATGTTCTCGCGGTCCTTCTCGGGGACGCCCGGCCCGTCGTCACGGATGCGGACCCGGACCCAGGTCCTCCCGCCGTCTTCGGCCGTGTCCACGGCCACGGAGATGCGCCCGCCTTTCTCGAGGGTCTCGTACGCGTTGCGCAGGACGTTGAGGAAGACCTGGCGCATCTTATCGCCGTCGACGCGCACGGGAGGCAGGCCCGGGGCGTAACGCGTTTCCACTTCGATGCCCGCCCCATGGAGCGCCGGCCGGATCATCTTGAGCGACTCGTCGATGACCTGCTCGAGAGGGAATCTCTCGAGGGCCAGCTCGGCCACGCGGGTGAAGTTCAGGAGCTCCTTGATGAACCGCTCGATCTGGTCGATGCCTTCGAGGGAGATGTCGAGGTGCTCCCGGACGGCGTCATCGAGGCCCCCGTCCTCGGCCACCTTCTGGACATTGAGCTTGACGGATGTCAAGGGGTTGCGGATCTCGTGGGCGATGGTCGCGGCCAGACGCCCGATCGAGGCCAGCTTCTCGGCCTGGACGAGCCTGCGGTTGGCGGCCTCCATGCGCTGACGGGCCTCGAGAAGACGGGCGCTCATCTCGTTGAAGCTCCGGGCCAGCTCGTCGATCTCGTCGCCGGAGGACATCGGGATGACATGGGTGAAATCGCCCTTGGCGATCCGGACCGTCCCGTCCATGAGCCGGTGGATGGGGCGGGTGATGCGGCGGGCCAGGAACGTCGTCCCGAGAAGGCCCAGGAGCAGCCCGCCGGCCCCGATGAGGAGGAGGGCCGTCGAGCTGCCGCGAACCCGGGCGTACATGGGCTCGAGGGAGCGGCCGATCTTGACCGAGGCCCACTTCGTCCCGGCTCCCGGGGGGAAAATGGGCCTTTCGACCTCGAGCACCCTCAGCCACCGGTCCCCGACGCGGATCCGCCGGCGGGCGAACTCCACGTCTCCGGGGACGGCGTTCATGTCGAAGCCGCTGGACCGGTAGATGGACTCGAACGAACGGACGAATTCGTTGGCGGCGACGGGCCGGCCCTCCTTGTCGTAGAAGACGATATAGGGGATGTCGTCGCTGACGCGCGCGTCGACGTACTCCTGGACGGCGCTCCGGTCGGACAGGACGAGCCGGGAGAGGTTGATCTCGGCCATGTGGCCGGCCTCGAGCTCGGCGCGTACCCGGGCTTCCTCGAACAGGGTCCGGGCCTCCATCCTCTGGATGACGAACAGGACGGCCCCGATGAGGATGAGGAGAAGGAACGTGATCCAGAAGACGAGCCGGGTGTAGATCGACACGTTGAGCTTCACGGGCGCTCCTTCATTCGTCCAACCAAATGGCCTTGGTGTCGAGGAACACGAATCCCAGGGCCGGCAGCTTGGCCCCCCTCACGCTCGGCCTGAGGGCGATCCGGATCCGCTCCGAGTAGAGGGGCACGGCCGGGACTTCCTCGTACAGGAGCTTCTCGATCTGCCTGAAAAGACCGGTCCGCTTCTCCCAGCTCCGTTCGACCTCGGACCGCTCGATCAGCTCGTCGAGCCGCGGATTCGAGTAGCGGGAATGGAGCTGGTTAATGAGCGAACGGGAATGGTACAGAGGGGTGATGATGTTCTCCGGGTCGGGAAAGTCCATGCTGTATTCGAGCAGCGCGAGATAGGGCACCCGGATATCCTTGATGTCCTCGGGCTTCCTCAGCCACCGTGTCGTCAGCCCGATGCCCATCCTGCTGAGCTGACCGTTCAGTTCCGCGGCCAGGCGGGCGTGGGTATCCCGTCTCGGGGAGGGCAGGAGCAGCATGAGGTCCAAGGTCATCTTCCCGCTCTCGGGCAGCGCCCGGTCCAGGAGAAGGCGGGCCCTGACCGGATCATGGACGGGGTGGAGCGAGCGGGGAAAGAAGCCGGGCAGCCGGGGGGGGATGTAGTTGTCCAAGGTCTGGGCCTTGGAGGACGGCGTGGAGCAGACCTCGGCCAGCCGGGTCCGGTCCAGGCCGAGGGCCAGGGCCCGGCGGACCTCCGGCCTGTTGAGCGGAGGGATCTCGCAGCTCAGGGCCAGGAATGCCGTCCTCAGAGTGTCGTTCTCGAGGACCTGGATGGACCTGCGGAACATCCGCTCCGATGTCACCGAGATGAGGTGGACACTGCCGTCATCGAATTGGTCCTCCGTGAAATGCGGGCTGTACTCGAGAGCGGCCAAGTAGGGCACCTTCCCGAAGTAGGCGGGGTTCCGGACCAGCCGGACGCCCAGGACATCGAGCCGCGGGCTCCTCAGCCAATGGTCGAACTTGAACGGTCCCGTCCCGACGGGCCTCTGGAAGAAGCCCCGGCCCTGTGACTCCAGGAGGTCTTTGGGCAGGATCTTGCAGTAGTACATGCCCAGGAGGTAGAGGCCGGAGACGAACGGCCGGGTCCACAGGATCTCGAAGGTCCGGTCGTCGATGACCCGGAAGCCGGCGACTTCGCTGGCCAGGCCCAGCCAGTAATCCTCGGCCCCTTCGACCTTTCGCGTGAAGTGCTGATAGTAGGTGTTCCCGGGCCGGTCCTGGACGAGCCGTTCGAGGGAGTACTTGACATCGGCGGCGGTCAGGGGACGGCCGTTGTGAAAGGTCACGCCCTCTCTCAGGAAGAACGTGATGCTCCGGCCGTCCTCGGAGATGGACCAGTATTCGGCCAAGGCGGGCATCGGGGTCAGCCGGTCGTCGAAGCGGACCAGGCCGTCGAAGAGCTGCTCGCAGACGAAAACATGAGAGGCCGTGGCGGGATCGAAGTTCGGGTCGAACGTCGGAAGGAAGGCCTTGATCCGCAGGGTCCCGCCCGGCCGCGGGCCCGGGTCGGACGTCTTCTGGATCAGGGAGCCGGCCAGCCCGGCCGCGGCCGACAGGAGGACGGCGCCGGCCAGAAGGCCGGCCAGGCACGGGCGGAGGCGTGGGCTTGCCATGGGCTCGTCATCATCATAGCCAAAACCGGGGAAAAATGCATCAGCCCCCGCCCGGCGGCGGGGGGACGGCACGGCGCTCCCGGCTACTTGCCGGCCAGCTCGAGGACTCTCTGGAAGACCCGAAGGAAATTCCCGCCCCAGATCTTCGCGATCTCCTCGTCCGTGTAGCCGCGGCGGATGAGCTCTTCGGTGACGTGGATCATCCCGCTGACGTCGTCGCAGCCGACCACTCCTCCCCCGCCGTCGAAATCGGTCCCGATGCCCACGTAGTCCACGCCGATGACCTTCTTGACGTGGTCGATGTGGTCGACGACGTCGGCGACGGTGGCCCGCTCGAGCGGGAATTCCCGGTCGATGGCCTCCCGTTCGGTCATGGCCTGGGCGCGGAGGGCCTCGTCCCGGAGCGTGCGGAGGGAGCCGTACTTGGCTTCGAGAGATTTCATGGCGGCGTCCCGCTCGGGGTTGGGGACGGGCGTCTTGACATAGGCGGAGAGGAAGCAGATCTGGATGACCCCGCCGTTGCCGGCCAGGGCCCGGAGCATGTCGTCGGACAGGTTGCGGGGATTGTCGCAGACGGCCCGAGCGCTCGAATGCGAGGCGATGACCGGGGCCTGGGACACGGCCAGGACGTCATAGAAGGACTTGTCGGAGGCGTGGGAGACGTCGACCATCATGCCCACCCGGTTGCATTCCTCGACGACCGTCCGGCCGAATTCGCTCAGGCCGTTGTCCTCGGGCTCCCGACGGTCCGTGGACGAGTCGCAGAGGTCGTTGTCCGAGGAATGGCAGAGCGTGATGTAACGGACGCCCCGATCGAAGAAGTCCTCGACGAGCGAGGCGTCGAGGCCCAGGGGATAGCCGTTCTCCATGCCGATAAAGGCCGTCAGCTTGCCGTCCTTCTTCAGCCGGCGGGCGTCGGCCGGGGCCAGGCCCAAGCCGATCTGGTCCGCATATTCCACGGTCATGTTGCGGACGGCCTCGATGGCGGCGATGGCCCGCTCCCGGGCCCGGGCGTAGCCTTCGGGAGTCCGCGGCCCCTGCCCGACGAAGGCGGCGAAAAACTCGGAGTCGAGCCCTCCCTCTCTCATCCGGGGCAGGTCGATCTTGCCGCTCCGCCTGTCGGCGCCGTCGTGCCGGTCGCCGATCTTCCAGTCGGAGCGGAGCAGGTTGAAAGGCGTATCGCAGTGGGTGTCGACCGTCAGCATGCGCGCATGCAGGTCCCGGGCGTGCTGCTCGACGCTGCGGGTATCGGGCGCCCGGCACCCGGCCAGGATCGGGCCGAGCGCGGCGGCCGCGATCAGGGCGGTCTTCAAGGTCCTTGTCGCGATCATGGCAACTCCTTTTTCATCATAATGTAGTCGGCGCCGCCGGCCGGGCCCGGTTTCCGGAAATCGGCGATCCGGTAGCCTCGAGCGAGCAGGGTGGTGAACGCCCGGCGCGTGGCCGACCTCCAGTCCGAGGGGATACGGCGGACGTCCGGGTCCTCGACGTCCGTTTCGCGGAGCATGACATAGAAGTCGGCGGGGATGCGGACGAGAACGACGTCCCCGGTACCCTCGAGCTCGAGGCCCTCGACGGTCTCCAGCTCGAGCTCCCGCGTTCGCCCCCGGACCCGGCGGACCCCCGCCCGGACGGCCCGTCGGGCGTTCCCCGGCGGGGCATGGAGATCCGGGGGGGCGTTCCGGCGCGTGAGGTCCCAGGACATGAGGAACCTGTCGGAGGGGACATCGGTCCGGTTGAGATGACCTCCGTACTCCCCGTAGGTCGCGATCCGGTATTCGAGGACGTCCATGCCGAAGCGGCGGATGTTGCGGTCGGCGTTGACCGCCGTCAAGGGGTCGTAGGTGCAGATCATGGTCCCGACGCCGAGAAGGCCGAGGACCATCTCCGCCTGGTACTCCTTGAGCCGCACTCCCAGGCCCAGCCCGCGGAACCGCGGCCGGACGGCGGCGAATTGCGAATAGAAGCGCAGGTTGGCCGGCTCGCGGAACCCGATCCCCTTATCGCGGACGCCGACGAAGCCGTAGCAGAACGCCGCCAGGTGTTCGGCATCGGCCGGGAACCCGCCCGCGCCGTCCCCGGTGAAGGCCCCGATGAACAGGCTGCCTCCTTCGTGAAGGTAGCTCTCGCACATCATGTTCCGGGTCCCGGACATATGGTCCTCGGGGAACCCCCAGACCTCTTCGCGGAGAGCCTCGTACATCGCGTAATCGGAGGAAAGGGACGAGGTCTCGACCCGCAGGAGGAACTCCCGGCCGCCGGCCTCGATGGCCCTGGCCGTCCCTTTCACGGGATGGTCTCGAACAGCCGCATCTCGGACTCGGTCATGGTCGTCATCTTGACCTGGATGCCCTTGGCCGCCAGGTCGAACCCGCCGCGTCCGTTGATCAGGTCGCGGGCGGCCGTCAGCCAGGCCTGGATGCCGGGGAAGTCGGGGTGATGGCGATCGTTGTTGTTGACGGGATAGAGGATATGCTTGGCCGTCCAGTGATCGAGGGCCACCGGGTCCTGACTGGCGACGAGCTCGTTGGCCCGGAAGGTCGTCGAAGCCGGATACCCGGTCAGGGAGCTGAAGGACACCCAGATGGCGTCCATGATGTTGAGGACCGGGGTGTGGACCGAGACGAACATCTTGCCGCAGGTCTCCCCGAGCCCGGCATAATGCCGGAAGCCCGACTGGCCGTCGGCCATGGACAGGATGCCGTAGACGTGCTTGAGGGCCCCGGTGATCTCGGAGCCGCCCGTGTCGTGGTGCTTGAGGACCGGGATGTTGATGAGCTTCAGGTTGGCGTCGTGGCCGGAACCGTTCCAGATCCCTTCCCTGAGCTCGACGCGCCGGCCCCCGGCCGTCGTGAAGCAGGGGTAGGAGACGTTCTCGACCATGCGGTATCCGTTGGTCACGTGGTCGGAGGCGGCGATGAACGTGCTGCGGACCGGGTCGAGGAGGAGGGCGGAAACCCGCGGGTCCCGGAAGAGGGAGTCGACCAGCCAGAGGAACGAGTGGCTCTCGTCCTGGGCGTTGGCGTGGATCCCGGTGTCCCCCCCGTAGGAGGAGGACGTGTCGCAGTTGAGGCTGCCGCGGCCCTGTCCGTTCTCGAAAATGACGACCTCGCCCCGGAACGCGTCGGGATGGTCGAGGATCCGCCGGACGAGACCCCGGACGACGTCGCTGTTCGTACAGCCCCGGTATTTCCACTGGGCGTTGACCTTGAGAAGGACGACATCCTCGGCCGCGATCAGGCCGTCGGGCCCCTGGTGGGGGCCGGCCAAAGAGCTTCGGTAGAACTTGAGGCCGTTCTCGCTCATCAGGCGGATAAGGGCGTCCACCCCGAGATGGTGGTTCCCGGCGGTCAGAGCGTTGTCGGCGATCTGGCTGACGCGGAAGATCGAGCTCGCTCCGGAGGCCGGCGGAGGATCATCGTCGGGCGGCCCGTCGGGGGACGTGGTCGTCTGACAGCCGACGATCGGGAGCGCCGCCGCTCCGGTCAGGGCCCATCTGACAAAATCGCGTCTTTTCATGATCGCACCTCGGCGCGTTCGGTCCTCCCGATTGTAGCAGATTCTCCGGCCCGGGTCACACGGGCCCCGGCGCCGCCGTTTTTTGACAGCCCGGCGGCCTCATGCTATACATGGGAAGGGGATCGGACATGGAGCGAACCGGAAGCGAGCGCGAACAGGTCGCCTGCCTCGTCAACCCGAGGGCCGCCAACTCCAAGTGGCTGCGCCGGAAGTTCCTGAGGAGCTATCTTCAGAGGAAGCTCCCCGGATGCATCTACGACGGCGTCGGCGACACGCGGACGACCATCGAGCGGGCCGCCGAGGCCTGCCGGGACCACCGCCTCATCGTGGCCATGGGCGGCGACGGGACGGTGGCCGACGCCCTCCAGGGGATCTTCAACGAGGGAAAACAGGCCGACGTCCTGTTCGGGGTCATCCCGTTCGGCAGCGGCAACGCCTTCCGCAAGGCCTTCGGCATCCCCAAGAACCCCCGGCTGGCCATCGACAGCCTGACCATGGGCGTGCCCCGGCCGATCGACCTGATGGAGGTCGAGGGGCGGGTGGCGGCCTTCGCCAGCGTCGGGGCCACGGCCCGGGTGACCGACGAGAAGCTCCGCAACGTCATCCAGGGCTGGTGGGGCCACGTCCTGGCCGCCCGGCGGCTGTTCCAGATCCCTCCGGCCGAGGCCGAGATCGAACTCTTCGACGGCAGGGATGACAGCGGCCCCTTCGATCACAAGATCGTCGGCTCGAAGTTCTTCGACTGCATCGTCGCCAAGACGAACTTCTTCGGCTACAGCTGGAACATCGCCCCCCGGGCCGTCGTCGACGACGGGTACCTGGACGTGACCCTCTTCGAGCTCAGCCCGGTCAAATACGTCCTGCTCTTCCCCCTGATCTATTTCGGGCTCTACCAGAGGCGGCTGAGGCATTTCAAGGCCAAGCGGGTCGTCATCCGCGGCCGGGGCCTCCCCGTCCAGTTCAACGGGGAGGTCATCGGCGACCGGGATACGGTCGATTTCCGGGTCCTGCCGCGGGCCATCCGGATGCTCTGCCCCCCGACCCGCAGAGCCCGCAAGAGATTCCAGCGGCCCGCGCCCTGACGGACCGGGCGGAGGCCGGCGGAAGGAGACGCGATGAGAAGAAGCGCAGCGCTCGCGGCGTTGGCCGCGCTGGCCGTGGTCTCGGCCTGTTCGCCGCACATCCATCTCGATGTCCTCGGGCAGGACAGGCTCGAGGAGATCGTCCTGCTGCCGGGACCGGCCAAGGACAAGGTCCTGATGATCGACGTCGAGGGGATGATCTCCTCGATGGTCGGCGGCGGGCTGCTGGCCCGCGAGAAGAACGCCGTGTCGCGGGTCTTCGAGCGGCTCGAACGGGCCGCCCTCGACCCGGCGGTCAAGGCCGTCATCCTCCGGCTGGAAACCCCGGGCGGCGAGGTCGCGGCGAGCGACATCATCTACCACGAGATCCTCCGCTTCAAGGAGCGGACGGGCAAACCGGTCGTCGGCCTGATGATGGCCGTCGCGGCCTCGGGCGGCTATTACATCGCCTCGGCCTGCGACGTCATCATGGCCCACCCGACGACTCTGACGGGGAGCATCGGCGTCATCTCGGTCTTCCCGAGCCTCGAGGCCCTGATGGGCAAGGTCGGCGTCAAGGTCGACATCATCAAGTCGGGGGCGGCCAAGGACTCCGGATCGCCCTTCCGGGACATGTCCGACGAGGAGCGGGCCCTGTTCCAGGGGATCATCGACGAATACTACGAGGGCTTCCTGACGGTCGTCGCCCGCAACAGGGGGGACCGCATCCCGGACGATGAGCTGCGAAAGATGGCCGACGGGCGCGTCTACACGGGCCGGCAGGCCCTCCGGCTCGGGCTGGTCGACGCCGTCGGGTATTTCGAGGACGCTTTCGGGAAAGCTTTGGCCCTGGCCTCTCTCGAGAGCGCCCGGCTCGTGACCTACACCTATTATCCGAAGGTCAAGACCAATATCTACGCCGGACGGCTGGGGGACCTCTCATGGGCCGACACGGAGTTCCTCGAAAGGACCCTGGCGGCCCTCAAGACGGGTTTCTATTATCTCTGGCTGCCCCAGGCGGAATAGCTCACGGCGCGGGCCGGGTGACGACCTCGAACCGCGGCGCCTGGAGGATGTTGGCCTTGACCGTGCAGTGGTCGATGGCCTTGACGACGGCGCCGTGGTACTTCTCGGGGAATCCGGGGGGCAGGTTGACCGTGATGGTGACCTTCTCGAAGAGCCGGGCACCCTCCCCTTTTTCCGCGGACATGGTCATGGCCAGGCCCTCGACGGGGATCTTGCGCTCCCGGCAGAAGGCCAGGGCGTAGAACCCGGCGCAGGAGGCGATCGAAGCCAGGAACAGGTCGAACGGGGCCGGGGCCGTCCCCCCGCCGCCCTCCCGGACGGGCTGGTCGGTCTTGATGACAAATCCCTTGTATTCGACGTCGACCTTGAGCCCGTCGCCGAACAGGACCCTCAGTTCTCGGGCGCTCATGATGCCTCCTTTCCTTTCTTGATGCGGGACCCCGGCCGCCGCGGTCCGATGAGGGGCTTGCGGAGCATGGCCAGGAGGATGTCCCGGTCCTTGGCCGTCAGGGCCATCCGGAAGAAGATATCGCGGACCTTGTCCTCGATGAAGGCCCGGTTGGTGTCGTACATGAAGCCCAGGCCGTCGAGCATGGCCCGGAAACGGTCCCCGGCCTCGGCCTGCTCGGCGTGGGACAGCGGCTGCTCCCTGCGGACGGCCGGGACGGGGGCGTCCCGGAGGGCCGTCTCGTAAAGGGTCACGGTCACGGCCACGCCCAGATTGTAGGACGGCTGGCGGGCGGCCTGGGGGATGTGGAATCGGAGGTTGGCCAGCCCGATCTCCTCGGACGTCAGCCCGGTGCGCTCGTTGCCGAAGACCAGGCCGACCCGGGCCGAAGCCGGGTATTCGAGGATCCGCCGGACCGCCTCGGGCAGCGGGACGAGGGGGAACTCGCGACGGACCCGGGCCGTCGAGCCGGCGACAAGATGGAGGTCGGCGACGGCTTCGGGCAGGGAGGCGAAGAACCGGGCCTTCTCCAGGATCGCTTCGGCGTGGACGGCGGTCCGCCAGGCTCCGGCTTCGAAGCGCTCGAGGCCGACGACGCGCAGGTCCGCGAAGCCGGTATTGGCCATCCCCCGGGCGGCGAGGCCGATGTTCTCGGGGCTGTCCGGCCGGACGAGGACGACGGCGAACCGCGACAGGTCACGCATGCCCCCCATTATAGCCGAGGCGCCCCTGCCGCGGTAGCGGCCCCATCGGGCCAAGCCATGCTCATCTTCCCCTTTCGGGGCCCGCGCGCTCGAAACCGCCAGGCCGAAAGAGTGTGAGCATCGTGACCCCGGATCAGAGCCGGATGAGGATGTTGGCCGCCAGGCCGCCGAGCAAGGCCCAATAGAGGATGGAAAGATACCGGTTCCCGGCGATGACGCAGGTCCCCTGGCGGCAGCCGATGAACTTATGGAAGAAGAAACCGACGACGGCGCCGGCCGCGGCCCCGATGGCGATGGGAACGATCATGGTGAGCCTCTTGTTTCGGCTTCCATCCTAGCAGACGCGAACCGGGGGCACAAGGCTCAAGCCCTTTCTGCCGGCCTTCCGGGATGTGCGGGTTTGCCGGCCTGCGGCTCCGGCGCTATAATGGGGGCCTCGTCATCCCGTTTCAAGGAGACCCGATATGTGGTGGGACGGAAAGATCCAGCGGCAGTTCCGGTGCCGCCTTCAACAGAAGCCCGGGGCCCTCGGGCGGCTGCTCTCGGCCATCGGCGACCGGGGCGGGCTCATCGGCGAGATCCGGACCATTCACATGGGCGGATCGGCCGTCGATCGCGACATCACGGTCTGGGCCGACGACCTGGCCCACCTCGGGCGCCTCGTCGAGGTCGTCGAGGCCGCCCCGGAGGCCGAGCTTCTCGAGGTCCGGGACGACGTGCTCGAGATGCACCAGGGAGGCAAGATCGCCATCCGCAGCCGCTACGACATCACCAACCTGGCCACGCTGCGGCGGGTTTACACGCCCGGGGTCGCCGAGGTCTGCCTGAAGATCAAGGAAGATCCCGAGCTGGCCCGGCGGTTCACCTCGATCCGGCACCTCGTGGCCATCGTCACGGACGGCACGGCCGTCCTCGGCCTCGGCGACATCGGGGCCAAGGCCGGCATGCCGGTCATGGAAGGCAAGGCCAGCCTGCTCGAGACGCTGACCGGGCTTTCCGGCATGCCCATCCTTCTCGACACCAAGGACCCGGACGAGATCGTCGAGACCGTCGTCCACATCGCCCCGACCTTCGCCGCCATCCAGCTCGAGGACATCTCGGCCCCGCGATGTTTCGAGATCGAGGAACGCATCCAGGCCCGGGTCGACGTCCCCGTCATGCACGACGACCAGCACGGCACGGCCGTCGTCGTCACCGCCACCCTGATCAACGCCGCCAAGGCCGCAGGGGTCGATCTCGGCCGCTGCCGGATAGGCGTCATCGGCCTCGGCGCGGCCGGACTGGCCCTGGCACGGATGCTGATGTTCCGGTTCCAGAACCCGGTCTCCGGGGCCGACATCGCCCCCGACGCCCTCGAGCGCCTGAGGACGGCCGGCGGGAGGCCGTCCGATCTGACGGGGGTCATGGCCGAATGCGACGTCGTCATCGCCACGACGGGCGTGCCCGGACTGATCAAAAAGGAGATGGTCCGCCGGGGCCAGATCGTCCTGGCCCTCTCCAATCCCAACCCCGAGATCGAGCCCGAGGAGGCCCTCCGGGCCGGCGCGGCCTTCGCCGCCGACGGCAAGTCGGTCAACAACGTCCTCGGCTTCCCCGGCATCTTCCGCGGCGCCGTCGACGCCGACGTGCCGCGCATCACGCGGGAGATGCTCGCCGCCGCGGCCGAGGCCATCGCCGCCTTCGCCCCGCCCGGCGAGATCGTCCCCGACCCCCTCGACAAGGCCCTCCACAAGTCCGTGGCCCGGGCCGTGGCCAAAGTGGCCCTCGATCAGGGCCTCAATCGGGACGACCTCACCGGCTACTTCGACTGAACCGTCCGGCCGCTCCGCCGGGACTGAATGGGTTCGGGTTGACAACCCCGCGGCCATCCGTTATAAAACAACCACAAGATAAGGAACACCGGGGGAGCGCCCCCGGACGGCATCATTCATCCATCAAGGGATAACGTCAACCGTCGGGAGGGACGAACATGATGACCGTCAAAGAGATCCTCGATCAGAAGGGCCGCCAGGCCTGGACGATCGCCCCGGGGGCCAAGGTCCTCGACGCTCTGAAGGTGATGGCCGACAAGGGGATCGGGGCGCTGGTCGTCGTCGACAACGACGACATCGTGGGCATCATCTCCGAGCGCGACTACGCCCGGAAGGTCACCCTCAAAGGGCTGCAATCCCAGGACACGCCCGTCCGCGACATCATGACCCCCGAGGTCTACGGCGTGCGCCTCGACACGGCCGCCGAGGAGTGCATGGCCCTGATGACCGACAAGCGCATCCGCCACCTCCCCGTCTGCATCGAGGGCAAGCTTGCCGGGGTGGTGTCCATCGGCGACGTCGTCAAGGCCGTCATGACCGAGCAGAAGGTCAAGATCGAGAACCTCGAGAACTACATCATGGGGAAGTATCAATAGGCCCCCCGGGAGGGCGGCTCAGAACTCGAGGAGGTTCATTTCGCGGAGGGCCAGGTAAGCGGCGCCCAGCACGCCCGCGGAATCACCCAGGACGGCCTTCAGGATCGGGACCCTCCGCCCGGGAGTGCCGAACATGGCTTGGTGCATGACCGGCGGCACGTGTTCGTACCATAGAGGGATGTTCGACACCCCGCCGCCGAGGACGATGGCCTCGAGATCGAGAACGTTGACGCAGTCGGCGAACAGCTCGCCCATGATCCGGAACGACTCGTCGAAGACCCGGCGCGCGCTCCGGTCGCCGGCCCGGTAGCGCTCGAAGATCGCGTCCGGCGCGAGGCGCTCGTCCGAGAGCTCCGCATAACGGCGCGTCAGGCTCGGCCCCGACAGATAGGCTTCGCCGCACCCCCGCCTCCCGCACTCGCAGAGACGGCCGTCGATATCGACGGTCATGTGGCCGATCTCGCCGGCGTTCCCGTGCGGTCCCCGGTGGAGGCGGCCGTCGAGGATGAGGCCCGAGCCCATGCCCGTGCCCAGGATGACGGCCATGACCGTGTGGTAGGTCCCGTGGCACTGGGCGAAGTACTCGGCCAGGGCCAGGCAGTTGGCGTCGTTCTCAACGAGGAGGGGGACGTCGAGCTCCGACCGCAACCGGCTGACCAGGCCCGGCCGCTCGTAAAGCGGCGTGTGCGGGGCCCCGTACATGATGTCGTCGCCCGGATGATAGGTCCCCGGCGTGCCCATGCCGACGGCCTCGATCGGGGCGGAGCCGGCGGTCTCATCGACGAGCTCGAGGATGTTGGCGACGACACGGTCCCGGCCCTTGTCAGGCTCGGAGGGTCGGCGCTTGCGGGCCAGGATTGTCCGCGTCTCGTCGACCAGGCAGGCTTCGACCTTGGTGCCTCCCAGGTCGACGCCGACGGCGTAGCGCTCGATCCTTGTCATCCCACGGCCATTGTATGTGAGGCGCCCGCCGGAAGGCAACCGCGCCCGCGGGATTTTCTGGAGGCCGGGAAAGCCATGCCGACCGCGGCCGGTGGTATGGTATCCTGGGAGGAGCGATCCGCAAGGAGGAGCCCATGACGGATAGGATCGGTCCGGTGAGGGTCCGTTCACCGCGGCTGGCCGCCGGGATCTTGGCTTGCTGGCTTCTTTGGCCGGCCGGTCTGTCCGGAGAACCCCCGGGCGGGAGCCCCCAGGCGCCGTCTCCGGACGCCTGGACAACCGAGACCTGGGCGGCCGACCTCGATTTCCTGGCCACCGAGCTTCCGAAGAAGCACAAGAACCTGTTCTTCCAGATCCCCGAGAGCGAGTTTCTCGGGAAGGTCCGCGAGCTGAAATCGGGCCTCTCCTCGCTCGGCCGGAACGAGATCCTGGTCCGTTTTCTCCAGCTCGTGGCCTCGGTCGGCGATTCCCATACGACGGTCGCCTACCGGCCGCAGCGGGGCCTGCCCTTGATGCTGTACTGGTTCAAGGACGGCATTCACGTTCTCAACACGACCGGCGAATACGGGGGGATCCTTTACGGAAGGATCACGGCCGTCGGAGGGCGTCCCATCGACGAAGTCACGGCGGCCCTCTCGACCGTCATCCCCCACGAGAACGAGTCGCAGGTCAGGAACCAGCTACCCAATTTTCTGGCCGACACGGCGGTCCTCCACGGACTGGGACTCATCCCCTCCGAGGAGTCGGCGTCTCTGACGGTCCTTTCAGGCTCCGGAGAAACGATCAAGGTCGACATGGCGCCGGTCTCCTTCGCCGCCAAACCCGAATGGCTGGTCACAGCGTCCGACGAGAGCGGCGCCCCGCTCTATCTTCGCAAAAGGAACGTCTTCTACTGGTACGAAGTCCTGCCGGCGAACAAGGCTCTCTACTTCAAGTACAACTCGTGCCGGGAAAGGAAAGACGCGCCCTTCGCGGCTTTCGTCTCCGAGCTCTTCGACGACGCCGACGCCGGGGGGATCGAAAGGATCATCGTCGACCTCCGCCACAACGGCGGCGGCAACTCGGCGATCTTCGATCCCTTCCTCTCCGAGCTCAAGAAAAGGCCGCGGTTCCTCCAACAAGGCGGATTGGTCGTCCTCGTCGGGCGCCGGACCTTCTCTTCGGCCATCCTCAACGCCCTCGACCTCAGGAAGAACGCGGCGGCCGTCTTCGTCGGGGAGCCGACGGGAGGCAAGCCCAACCACTACGGCGAGGTCCGGATGGTGCGGCTGCCGGGATCGGGAATGATGGTCACCTATTCCACCAAGTACTTCCGGGTCGTCGACGGCGACCCCGAGACGATCACGCCCGATATCAGCGTCGAGCCGACCTTCGCCGACTACCGAGGGAAGGCCGATCCGGTCCTCGCCCGGGCCCTGGGTCTGGGGCGGTGAGCCTCAATCTTTCTTGGCGGCTCCGGTGATCCGGGCGTCCAGCTTCTCGCGCAGGGCTTCCCGCGTTCCCTTGGTGTCCAGGTAGATCTGGAGGTTGATGATCTCCTCGGCCAGGGCGTTGGCCACCTGGCCGAGCACGGCCGGGCCGCCGCCCTTGACGACGTCCTCTCCGGTAACATGGCTCAGGAACAAGGCCAATTCCCTCTCGATGACCGGCTGGAGGATGTTTTCGGGGTCCGGTCTGACGAACAGCTTGGTCACGGCCAGGAGCCGGGCGAAGCGGCTGGAGAAAACGACATCGATCTCCCCTGCCTCCCGGCTCCGGCTGAGCTCCTTGGCCATCTTCGCCAGATACCCTTCCAGCACCTCGGCCCCGCCCGTCCCGTGGGCAGCCATCTCCTGGAAGCTCCCGATGTACATATCGAGAAGCGCGTAGCCGGCCCTCTCCTTCTGATCCGGCACGGTCCCGGATGCCCCGGCCCACGCAAAGAACAAGGCCAACAGCGCAACGACGATCGATCCCTTTTTCATGTCAAACCTCCTTGGACGGATCCTTGAGCGCAAGAAGGGTGCGCTCGATGACCCTGTCCTTGAATACGATCGCTCGAGAACCCAGGCAGATCCTGAAAACCTCCTCCCGCCAGGTCATGAGCTCCTCAAAAAGCCGGTTCTCTTCCGCGTTCAACGATTTTCTCTACTCGCTAAGAAAGACGATCTTGGGCCCAGATTATTCCAATCTCGGGGACCGGTCAATCTGACGCCTGCCGGGTTCCGGTTCCCCCTCCCATCTGGTATAGTGTTGAGCATCGTATCGAGCGAAGTCCCGGGGAGGCCTCTCATGGCGAAGATCGACCGTGACGCCGCGAGGATGGCGGCCCAATGCCGTCACTACGCGATGTGCAAGATCGACTTTCTGGGGACGGGTCTCTGTCCTTCGGGGCCCGCGAAGCACTTCGTGACCTTTTATCCCCAAGGCCGGATGGATCTCTATCGGGGCCTCAGCGAAGGGCGCATCCCCGTCACCGAGGCCCTTCGGGACTCCGCCGATACCTGCACCCTGTGCGGGATATGCGACGCCCAATGCCATTTCGTGACAGGCATGCAGCCGACATCGGTCATGCGGGCCCTCAAGGACCACGTCGAGGAGCACGTCCGAAAGAACGGGGAGATCGTCCGGCCGGTCGAGGATGAACCCCTGCGCCGGATCCGGGCCGTCGTCGGCGCCGAATGGGCCTCGAACGATCCGGCCGTCCTTTGGACCTACGCGGACGATCCCTTCCCGTTGTCCGGCCCCCAAGTGCCGCGATATGTCGCCCTCCCGGGATCGCGCGACGAGGTCGTCGCGCTCGTCCGCCTGGCGAACGACCTCGGTCTCCCCTATGCCGTCCGGGGCAGCGGCGGCAGTGTCTTCGGCATCGTCTTCACGGACGGCGTCGTCCTGGACATGGCCCGCATGCGGCGGATCGAGCTCGATCTCCCGAACTTCTGCGCGGCGGTGGAGCCGGGGGTGACCTCCTTCGAGCTCCAACAGGAAGCCCTCGGCCACGGGATGCGCATCAACTCCGCCGAGCCCGCGGCCACGGTCTGCGGGAACATCGTCTGTACGGGGACCTTCTCGACCTGGTCGAACGCCTACGGCTTGGCCGCAGATAACTTCGTCGACATGGAGTTCGTCGGCCGGGACGCCCGCGTTTTCCGGCTAAGTGACCGGGAAGGCTCTAACCGCCTCGCGTTCGACCCCCGGGGCGGCCCCACGCCCGGCATCTGCACCAAGGCTTTCGTCCGTCTTCACCCGATGACGGATGACGAAGAGGGGTTGCTCGTTCCCTTCGGGGACCTCGATGGAGCCGTCCGACTCGCCCGTGAGCTCGGACGGCGGCGGATCGGCCTGGCCGTGGCCGTCCTCGGCGCCCATTACGTGGCCACGTTCCTGTCGCCCGACGCGGCGCTGGCCGGGAAGCTCAAGGCGGCCCTTCCGGAGGCCTTGGGCGTGAACTGGATGGTCCTCATGATCGGAGACAGATACGCCGCGGACGCCGTCCGGAAGATGGCCCCAGCGGTCATCGACACCGGCCTGCTCCGCACCCTGATGCTCGGGCTGCCCAAGCTCGTTGAGCCGCAGTGGCTGGACCTGGTCCGTGATCATCAGGGGAATGAACGGCCCTACGAGCTCCTCTGCCGGCCGGAGCTCAAGCCGATCGTCGAGGCCGCCCTCCAGCCTTCACCCGACACGGCCGCCGCCTGCGTCCCCGAATCCCTCCGATCCTTCTATCGGGAGCTTTACGCCCGGCCGGAGATGACCGACATGGTCTGGCTCAACATGCACCGGATCGTCAGCGCCCGCATGGCCCGGCACAAGCATGTCTTGGCCTTCCTGATCTTCCTGCCGCCGGACGCCCCCCCCGTCCTCCACGAGGTCCTCGACGGTTTCGCCGCCGTCGCCCAGGCCCACGGCATCGAACACGACTTCGGCTTCCTGACGCCCATCGACCTCGGCAAACGGGCCATCCTCGAGTACGATTATTACCTCGACCACACCGATCAGGCCGAGCGGGAGAAGATCGCCCGGGCCATGTCCGAGCTCGATCCCTGGCTCGACGGACTCGTCGCCCGAACGACCGGGGTCATGACTTTACGGACCGTCTTCTCGCAAGGGTGTTCGAGGAAAGACGGCTTCCTTTACCGAGTGTGAAGCAAGGCCATGGCCATGAGGATCGGAGCGGATGAGATGCTCGAAAGGCGGACGGCCGGCCTTTCCCGGGTCCTGATCACGGGCGGGACGGGTTTCCTGGGCAGTTACATCGCCGCTGCGCTCCTGAGGGCCGGCTGCCGGGTGAGCCTCCTGGCCCGCTCCTCCAAGCGCCTCCCCGCCCGGGACCGCGTCGACCGGCTCGCCGGTTGGCTCGGCCTCGAGCCGGCCGCCCGGGAGCGACTGGCCGTGACCGAGGGCGATATCCTCGACCGCGAGTGGGTCGATGAAGCTCTGAACGGAACGCCCGCCTTGGGTCAGGTCGACGAGATCGTCCACTGCGCCTCGAGCACGGCGTTCGCCGAAAGGAAGCGGGTCGAGGTCGAAGCCGCCAATATCGCCGGGCTCCGGAATATCCTCGATTTCGCCGCCCGGAGCCGTTGTTCCGTTTTTCACCATATCAGCACGGCCTATGTCGCCGGGGCCCGGGAGGGGGTCTGCCGCGAGGAATGGGTCGAGTCCGGCCCGTTCACCAACGTCTACGAGGAGACCAAGGCCCGTGGCGAGGTCCTGGCCCGCGACATCTGCCGCAGCGAAGGCATCCGGCTCGGCGTCTACCGGCCGTCCATCGTCTACGGCGATTCCCGTACGGGCCGCACCCTGAGGTTCAACGCCGTCTATTACCCGGTCAAGGCGGCCGTCCTCCTGCGCGATATCTACTTATCGGATATCCGGGACCGGGGCGGGAGGAAGGCGGCCGACATGGGCGTCCGGATCGACGGGGCCGGGCGCGTCCTGATGCCGATCAGGATCGAGATCGGTCCCCAAGGCGGCCTCAACCTGATCCCCATCGATCATTGTGTCCAGGCCTTCCTGGCCCTCCGGGAGGACCGTCCCGAAGGCGGCATTTTCCACATCACCAATCCCCGGCCCAAGAGGATCGAGGACATCATCGGGTATGCCGAGCGCTTCTTCGGCATCACGGGGATCGAGGCCTGCGGGCCGGAGGCCTTTGAAACCCGGCCCAGGAACGCCCTGGAAAAGCTCTACGATTCTCACCTCGAGGCCTATCGCCCCTACATGCAGGACCGGCGGTCCTTCGAGTCCCGCCATTCCGGGCCCGTCCTCGAGAAGCGGGGCCTGGTCTGCCCCGAGTTCGACGAGGACATGTTCCGCCGGTGCATGAGCTTCGCCGTTGAAGCGGGCTGGGGCACGCGCCTGTTCTCCGCTTGACGGCCAAGCGCCTCAAGGAGAAAGCTCTTCACGGGCAGGCAAGTTCCCTGCCGGGACGGCCGGGAATCGTGTAAAATGGGCGCTGCAACCATGGAACGCCACGAGCCCCTCGAGATAGTCCTGGCCTCGGCCTCGCCGCGGCGGCGGGAGCTCATGGCCAAGGTCACGCCCTCGTTCCGCGTCTTTCCCGTCGACGTAGACGAAGCCTCGGTGGCCGAAAGCGATCCCGTGCGCTTCGCCATCGAGGCGGCCGCGCTCAAGGCGAAAAAGGGTGGAGAGGCTTTCCCGTCGTCCGTCGTCATCGGGGCCGACACCGTCGTCGCTTTGAACCTGCGCATCCTAGGCAAGCCCGCGGACCTGGACTCCGCCCGCGAGATGCTCCGGGGCCTTTCGGGCCGCCGCCACCGGGTCATCACCGGGATCGCCCTTTATAAGAAGAGCGAAGACCGGCTGCTCACAGGATACGAGCTCACCTATGTCACGTTCCGGCCCCTAACAGATGAGATGATCGAGGGCTACCTCGACCGCGGCGAATACCTGGACAAAGCCGGGGCCTATGCCGTGCAGGACGTCGGCGACGCCTTCGTCGAGCGCATGAAAGGCGACTTCGACAACGTCGTCGGCTTCCCGGCGGCCAAGGTCCGCCGGCTCCTGAGCCTGTTCTCGGAGCCGTTGCGGACGGTGACCCTCGAGGAGCTGGCGTGGCCCGGGGGCCAAGGCCTCGCGAAGGTGGACGGCCGGCCCTGGCTCGTCCCCGGGGCCGTGCCCGGCGACCGGTCCGTCGTCCAGGCCGTCGGGGACAAGGACCGGGCCCGCAAGGCCGAGGTCGTCCGCATGGAAAAGCCCTCGCCCCGCCGGGCCGAACCGGCCTGCCCTCATTTCGGGACTTGCGGCGGCTGCCTCACCCAGCATCTGAACTACGGTCTGCAGCTCGAGCTCAAGGGCCGGCATCTTCAAAAGATCCTTCGGGACGCCGCGCTCCTGCCGGTCGACCGAACGCTTCTCGAAGTCACCCCCTCCCCTTGTATCTATCACTATCGAAACAAGATGGAGTATTCTTTTGGTGAGCGGGACGGACGCCTCGTCCTCGGTCTCCGAGAGAGGGTCACGGCCCGCAGACAGACCTATCGCCGGACCCTTGGGCTCAGGACGTGTCCGATCTTCAGCCCCATTGTCGAGACCGTCTTTCCCCTCGTCCTCGGGTTCGCGGAGGAACGAAGCCTGGGCGCGTTCGACCCGATGACGGGGAAAGGCCATCTCCGCCACCTCGTCCTGCGAGAGTCCGAGGGGACAGGCGAGCTCCTGGCCATCCTGGCGACCGCAGGCCTGGCCGACGAGGACGTCGCCTTCCTCGCCGCTCGCTTGGCCCGGGCCGAGCCGCGGCTCAGGAGCTTCGTTCACGCCGTCAGCGGACGCCGGTCGGACGTCGTCGAGCTGGCCGACTTGCGCCTTCTCCACGGCCTTCCTCACATCGACGAGCGCGCCGCCGAGCTGACCTTCCGCATCCATCCTCCGACGTTCTTCCAAACCAATACCGGGGCCGCCGAGCTCCTCTACGAACGGATACGCAAGGAGGTCCACCTCACTCCGGACAGCCGAGTCCTCGGCCTCTATTGCGGCAGCGGCCCCATCGAGCTCGTCCTGGCCGGAGGCGCCGGCATGGTGACCGGCATCGACTCCTCCCCCGCCAACATCGCCAACGCCGTCGAGAACGCCATCCTCAACGGCATCGATAACGCCCGGTTCGTGCCCGGGACGGTGGAATCCGTCCTGTCCGGAACGCTTCCCGAGCCGGCCGATGTCCTCGTCCTCGACCCGCCGCGGCCCGGGTTGACGGCCAAGGCGATGCGCCGGGTCCTGCCCCTGGCCGTCCCGACCGTCGTCTACGTCTCCTGCAACCCGGAGGCCCTGGCCCGGGACCTCAAGGAGTTCGTCGCGGCCGGCTACGAGATCAAGACGATCGTCCCCTTCGATCTCTTCCCCCACACCCCCCACCTCGAGATCTTGGCCGTCCTGGTGCGCCACGTGGATCGGGCGACCGCTCCCGCGTCATGAGCCTCAACCGCGCCATTGGCTCGCGGGAGGATCAGCTGACGGTCCGGGTGGCGATGACGTCGACGCCCGTGCCGAGGACATCGTCGATGAGGATTTGACCGCGGCGGACCGGGGCCTCCGGCCGCAGCTTCGAGATCTCGGCCAGGATGGGGAAGATCAACTCCCGCGCGACGGGCCCGCTCAATCGGACCGAGACCATCTTCGTCGCGGTGCCTTTGACGGGGATCGAAGTAGCCAGGTTGCGCTTCGGATAGAGGATCTCCTCGAGGGCGAAGGGGACACCCTTATCACATTGATTCCCTTGGACTTGGAGACCCCCCGCCGGGTCATTGCGGACCTCGAGCTCGCAACCCACCGGGCAGAGGACGCAGGTCAGGCGGTCGACGTCGTCGCGGCTGCGGCCGTTCGCCGGGCGATCACTCACGGCAGGACACCTCCAGGTCTTCCTCGACCGCGGCCCGGACCTTGATCTTCTGGAGCTCGGAGGGCAGGACGCGGCCGAACTTTTTCCGGGCCAGGACCTTGCCCGACCCCCGTTCCCGGATGACGATCGTCGCCTCGCGGATCGGCTCCGTCACCCGGAACGACAGCTCGAAGTCGCGGGCCCCGTGGGCCAGCCGGTGCGGCAGGGCATATCGGACCCTGTCCCCTGCCGCAACCTTCAGGCCGCTCGCTTCCCTTCTCTCGCCGGCCGCCCAGCGGGCCGCGGACTCTCCGGCGGCCAAGCCCTCGAACGAGGCCCAGTCGGCGACGTCGTGGATATGAAGGACGTTGCCGCAAGAGAAGACGCCAGGCACGGAGGTCATCAGCGTTCCGTCGACCACGGCCCCGCCCGTCATCGGCGACAGCTCGACGCCGGCCCTCTTCGAGAGCTCGTTCTCGGGGATGAGCCCGACCGAAAGGAGCAACGTGTCGCACAAGATGACGCGCTCCGTGCCCGCGATGGGCAGCCCGCCGCCGTCCACCGCGGCCACGACCACGCTCTCGACCCGGTCCCGGCCCCTGATCTCGACGACCGTGTGCGAGAGCTCGAGGGGGATGCCGAAATCCATCAGGCACTGCCGGACATTGCGCTCGAGGCCCCCCGGCCAGGGCATGAGCTCGAAGACGCCCTTGACCCTGAGGCCCTCGAACGTCAGCCGGCGGGCCATGATCAGGCCGATGTCGCCCGAACCGAGGATGACGGCCTCGTTGCCGATGCGGACGTTCTGGAGATTGACGAGGTTCTGGGCGGCGCCGGCCGTGAAGACGCCGGCCGGCCGGGTGCCGGGGATCTCGATCATCTCCCGGGTCCGTTCCCGGCAGCCCATGGCCAGGACCACGGACTTCGCTTGGACGAGCTTGTAGCCGCTCCGGGAATTGATCCGCAGGGCCCTGTCGGACGAGAGATCGAGGACCATGGCCCCTGTTTCGACGCTGATGCCTTCGCGGCCGACATCCTCGGCCAACCGCTCGGCATACTCCGGGCCGCTGATGGTCTCCTTGTAGAGGAACAGCCCGAAACCGTCATGGACGCACTGGTTGAGAATGCCGCCAAGCGTCCGGTCGCGCTCGACAATGAGGACGTCCTCCGCTCCGGCGCGCCGCGCCCCCAGGGCCGCGGCCAGCCCGGCCGGGCCGCCGCCGATGATGACCACGTCACGGGATTCGACGCTGAGCTTCGAAGAATCCGTCCGGACATCCATCTGTCAATCCTTGAAGCGGCCGTAGAACAGGCGCGACCCGCCGCCCCTCTTGGTGATCTTGTCGAGAGGCAGCCCCTCGTCCTGCATGATCTCGACGATGCGCGGCGTGCAGAAGCCGCCCTGGCAGCGGCCCATCCCGCAGCGGGTCCGCCTCTTGACGGCGTCCATCGTCCGGGCCCCGAACGGGTTGCGGAGTGCGGCCACGACCTCGGCCCGGGTGACGTGCTCGCAGCGGCAGACCATCTCGCCCCAGTCGGCGTCGCCGGCGACGCGCGCGGCCCGCTCCCCGTCGTCCAGGGCGGCGAACCGGGGGCCGGGCCGCGGGCCATCCATGAAGCCCGGCTTCGGCCGAAGGGGCAGGCCGGCCCCGATCATTCCGGCGACCATGTCCGCGATGGCCGGGGCCGCGGTCAGACCGGGCGACTCGATGCCGACGATATCGATCCAACCCGGCCGCCGGGCGCTCTCCTCGATGACAAAATCGGAGAACCTCTCCCGGCCCTCCGGATCGACCAGCTTGGGCCTTATCCCGGCGTAGCTGTGAATGAAGGATACCCCGGCGAGCTCCGGCATGAGCCGGGCGGCCTCGGCCTTGAGTTGGTCCATGGCCCGACGGCTCGAGGCGACCTCGCGCTTGTCCGCGACGGGCTCGGCGTTGGGCCCCAGGATGATGTTCCCCTCCATGGTCGGCGTGACATGGATGCCCAATCCCGGGTCGTCGCGGGGCGGCACGGGATAGACGGGCATCCTCAGGCGGAGACCGCAATCCTTGTCGGTGATGAGATATTCGCCGCGGTAAGGGAAGACGCGGTAGTCGTCGATGCCGGCCATCCGGGCCACCTCGTCGGAGAAAAGCCCCGCGGCGTTGACCACCCGGCGGGCCGCGAACGTCCCCTTCGGCGTCCCGAGCCGGAACAGGCCCCCGTCGTGGGCGACCGACCGGACGGGCGCCTCGAGGAGCACGCGGGCCCCGTTGGCCCAGGCCGACTCGGCCAGGGCGACGGTGAGCTCGTAGGGCGAGATGATCCCCGTATGCGGCGAGAACAGGGCCCAGCGCCCCCTGGCCAGCGGCTCGAGCTCCCGGATCCGGCCTCCGCCCACGATCTCCAGCCCGGGCGTGCCGCTGCGCTCGCCCTCGGCCTTGAGGGCCTCGAGGCGCGGCCTGTCCGAATCGTTCAGGGCGACGACCAGCTTGCCCGTCTTCCGGTGGGGAACGCCGAGCTCCTCGGCCAGGGCGTAGATCTTGCCAAGCCCGGCGACGTTGGTCCGGGCCTTGAGCGTTCCGGCCGGGACGTTGAAGCCGGCGTGGATGACCCCGCTGTTGGCCTTGGTGACGCCCTCGGCCAGATCGGCTTCCTTTTCGAGAAGCAGGAGAGTGAGCTCGTATTTCGCGAGCTCCCGGAGGACGGCGCAGCCGACCACCCCGCCGCCGATGACGGCGACATCGTAAGTCTCGCTCCCGGCCTCTTTCATGGTCCGCCTGGCCGACTATCATACCAAAAGCGCGCCGACATCGGGAAGCGCGACCCGGTCCGCTTATCTTCTTTCGATCCGCGAAGAATGGTCCCCTTGCGAACTTTTAATGACAAGTTGCCAGGCCATGGTTGACAAGTCGCGGCCCCCGCGGTTATAAGGGAGCCTCGTGCTGATCAAGATCGCGGTCATCGCCGGCTACGCCGTTCTGACCTTGGGCATCGGGTACCTGGGGCTCAGGAAGGCCCGGACGTTCAACGATTTCTTCCTGGGCGGCCGGTCCATCGGGCCCTGGATGTCGGCCTTCACCTACGCCGCGGCCTATTTCTCGGCCGTCCTGTTCATCGGCTTCGCCGGCCGGGTCGGCTGGGACTTCGGCCTGTCGGGCCTCTGGATCGCGGCGGCCAACACCGTCGTCGGCGTCCTCGGCGTCTGGGCCCTGCTCGGCCCGCGCATCCGCCGGATGTCGATCGAGCTCCAGGTGACGACCATGCCGGAGTTCCTGGAGAAACGCTACGGCAGCCGGGCCTTCAAGCTGGCCGCCTCCCTGGCCATCTTCGTGTTCCTCGTGCCCTACTCGGCCGCCGTCTTCATCGGGCTGTCCTACCTCTTCCAGGCCAACTTCGGGCTGCCCTTCGGGACGGCCCTGGTCGTCATGGGCCTGTTCACGGCCTTCTACCTCGTCCTGGGCGGCTACAAGTCGATGACCATGATCGATGTCGTCTTCGGCATGATCATGTGCGTCGGCTCGGGTGTCCTCATCGCCAGCACGGTCGGCAAGGCCGGCGGACTGCCCGCTCTCGTCGAGGGGCTCAGGGCCGCCGATCCGCGGCTCACGGCGGCCGTCGGCCCCGGGGGCGCCTGGCCCTTGTTCGCCCTGGTCTTCCTGACCAGCGTCGCGCCGTTCGCCATGCCCCAGCTCGTCCAGAAGTTCTACGCCATCAAGGACGAGCGGGCCATCCGGCGGGGCATGATCGCCTCGACGGCCTTCGCCGCCCTGATCGCCGGCACGGCCTATTTCACGGGAGCCGCGGCCCGCCTGTTCCTGACCCCGGGAACCAACCCCGGGGCCTTCAGCGGCGGCCAGCCCGTTTTCGACGTCCTGATGCCGGAGTTCCTGGCCAGCGTCGTGCCGCCTTCGCTCGGCGTCCTCATGATGCTGCTCATCCTGGCGGCGTCCATGTCCACCCTGGCCGCCCTGATCCTCATCTCCAGCTCGTCGGTCGTCAAGGACATCTACGGGGGCTTCGTCAATCCGGGCGCTTCGGACCTCACGCTGACCCGTCTGATGCGCATCGCCTCGGCCGTCTTCATCCTCCTGTCCGTCGTTCTGGCCCACTTCCGGCCGGCGACGATCGTGGCCATTCTGTCCGTTTCGTGGGGGGCCATCGGCTCGTTCTTTCTCGGGCCGTTCGTCTGGGGGCTCGTCAGCCGGAGGATGACCAAGCTCGGGGCCGTGGTCTCGGGCTTCCTGGGGCTCGGGACCTGCCTGGGCCTCTGGGCCCTCAAGATGCCGCCCTCCGAGGCCGGGACGATCGGGATGATGGTCTCTTTCGTCTCCGGCCCCTTGCTCGCCGCCCTTGTCCGCCTGGCGAAGAGCGGGAAGCCGGTCAGAGCCTGAAGATCATCTCGAACTGCAGCCAGTGGAAGCGGCTGGCTCCCGGGAAGAAAAAATCCCCCGGCAGGAAGTGTTCCCAGATGATGCGGCCCGACAGGCGGTCGCTGATCTTGTAGCTCAAGCGGCCCTGGAGGAGGGTGCCGCGGGAGCGGCCCTGCCCGCCGGGGAACAGGCCCGGTTGGGGCTCGAAGGCTCCCAAGCGCTGGATCGTCAGGAGACCGTCGGCGCGGCTCCCGAGGTCAAGGGCCAGGGATCCGTAGATGGATGTGAAGTTGCTCCAGTAGGACGAGCGGCTCTCGCGGCTGAAGGTGTAGACGAGGCTGTCGCTCCACTTGGGCCAGCGGCTGAACAGGGGGTCCCAGCCTTCCATCTTCTCTGTGTCAGGCCTGTCCCCGCTCAGGAGAACGCCTCCCAAGGTCGCCGTCTTGAGGACGGGCAAGGCCGACGCGAGGTCATAGTCGAGGTGGAAAAGACCGCCGAACGCCGAACGGCCGGCCTCGCCGTGCTCTCCCCACTGATAGGCCCCTTCCGCGGTCAGCCCCAGGCGGCCGGCCACAGGGACCCGGAACCGCCCGCCGAGCGTGTCGATCCTGGCCGCCAGGGGCCACATCTCGGTGGCGCTTGTGCATTTCCGGATGAGATAGCCGTCGGCGGAAGCCTTGCCGAAACTCCCCTCATAGTAGAGGGCCGCGGCCCTTTCAGGCTGCTCGGCCAAGGGCTGGGACCGGTCGTTGACCACGGGAAAGACTTTTTCGACGGAGCCTGTGGCGTGCAGGAAGGCCGTCAGCCTATGGCCGGCGCCGAGGCCGGCGTCGACCCGCAGGGCGTTGAAATAATAGGACCGGGACCCGTCGAGAGGGGTGCCGTCGGCGATGACGAACCCCTCGCCGAAGGTCATGTCCTGGCGGCCGGCCGTGATCGCGAGGCGGCGGCGGCCGGGAACGGTCCACTTGACGTAGAGGTTGTCGGCGAAGACCTCGTGGATGTTGAAGGCCCGGTCCTTGGGGGCCAGATAGACCCGGAATTCGTTGGTGACCTTGCCCAGGACCTCGAGGTTCCGGGAGGCCGCCCAGCGCAGGCCGAGGGTCGTCCGGATGCGGGTGTAGGCGGTCGCGTCGGCGGCCGCGTCGTCGAGGCTGACGGCGTTGTCCCAGGTCTCGAACCGGAAGCGCTCGACGAAGATGAGCTGCCAGCGCGGCGAAGCCTCCTGGGCGCCGAGAGCCGGGACGAGCGTCGACGCGGCCAGGAGCATGATCAAAAGGGCTTTGCGATCCATCGGCATCCTCTCTTTAGAGCCTCCATTATTCCATCGGCGGGCCGGCTTGTCACCCCCTTTTTGGTTATTCTCCCGTTTCCGGGGACTGCCAGATGGCCATGGGTTTGGCCGATGGATCCCTCCCTCGCTTCTCAAACCAGGGAGGGACACCGGGCATCGTGGCGGAGGCGGAAGGCCCGGGCCGCCTCGCGATCCCGCGTCGCGTAACAATAGACGCAGCCGAGCGGACAGGTGTCGTAGGCCCCGATGTCCCTGCTGACGACACATCCGCAGAGCGGCCGTTGATGAGGATCCTTGCGGTGCGTGACCTCGAGCCCGAAGAGCGACTCGATCAGGAGGTCGTCGACGCACTTGCCGGGCGGAATACCATGCTCCTCCCATCCGACATGCTCGGCACAGCTCCGGATCTCCATTCCCGCTCCGGCCGCGATCACGGCCATCGCGCGGAGGAACGTGGGTGCGGGCGCGCCCCCTCCGGTCGCCCATCGCAATCCCCTGTCGGCCAGGCACCGGATGCGGGCCTCGGCCAAGGGATACCTGTCATAGAAGCTGATGATCAAGCGCCTCGCATATCCCTGGAGCCTCGAGGCGATCCGGCCCATCATTTCCAGGTGATAGTCTTCGGGCGTCAGGGTTGTCAGGAGGATGGGATCGTACCGCCATATGACCCTCGCCGGGCCCAGGCGTTCGGCCAGCTTCCGGAAGGTTCCCAGGGCTTCGTCGAGGGGCGGGACCGCCGGCTCGAGCAGCCGGGGGTAGCCGAGTATCGTGTACTGGAGATAGTAGCGGAATCCCCGCCCGTCGAGCTCGTCAAGATGTCCCATGAGCGGTCCCGCGTCGCGGGTCCAGAAGACGACGGCGTCGACATCCTCCGGACGCAGGGAGACGCGGGAGACCTGCCCGGCCCGGCGCGGATTGGCGACCTCACAGAAGCCCGCCCGGACCCGGTTCATGAACCATTCCGCGTAGAGGGCGGGGATGTCGGTCCGGCGGCTGGCGCTGATGATCATGGGCGCCGCCCGTCCGCCCTCCTCAGAAGAGGCCGGTCGAGCCGAATCCGCCCTCGCCGCGCTTCGTGTCGTCGAGGTCGCCGGATTCGACGACGGATACGGCGGCCACGGGCTGGACGAGGAGCTGGGCGATCTTCATCCCCTTGCGGACCGCGAAGGGGGCCGACCCGAGGTTGACGAGGACGACCTTGACCTCTCCCCGGTAGCCTGAGTCGATGACCCCGGCCAGGCGATGGACCCCCTGGAGCGAGACGCCGCTCTTGTCCCAGACCAGGCCGGCGTGGCCGGCGGGGACGGCGATCCGGATCCCCGTCGGCACGGCGAACAGCTCACCGGGACCGATCTCGCGGTCGACGACCGAGAACAGGTCCAGCCCGGCGTCGCCCGGATGGCCGTAGACGGGGAGCTTGGCGTCGGGGTGGACGCGGTTGACCTTCAGTTCCATGGCCTCCTCCCTGCGCCGTGTCAGGCGTCCTCCAGGCGGACCTCCCCGAAATACGGCCGGGCGGCCTCGAGGATGGCTTCCATTTCGGTGCGGCTGTAGGGCTTCTTGTCGCGATAGGCGGGATCGATGGGATTATTGGGGGCGAACGCTTGGATGGAGTAGCTCCCGAGGCCGCGCAGCCACTCGCCGATCTTCCCGATATCCTCCTTGCCGACCAGCCCGGGGACGACCGTCGTCCGGAAGGTGAACGGCACCCCGCTGCTCCGGATGACGTCCACGCTGCGGGTGATGCGCCCGACGTCCACATCGGACCGGGTCACTTCCCCGTAGCGCTCGAGAGGGGCCTTGATGTCCATGGCCACCCAATCGACGAGCCCGGCCGCGAGGAGGGCTTCCAGGCGCTCGGGAAAGGACCCGTTGGTGTCGATCTTGACCAGCAGCTCCCGTTCCCGGACGACGCGGATGAGATCCTCGACGTCGTCGTGGAGAAGGGGCTCCCCTCCCGTCAGGCAGACGCCCTCGAGCCAGCCCTTGCGGCCGTCGAGATAGGACAGGAAGATGTCGATCGGGGTCGTCGGCAGGGTCCCCGGCCTCAGGACGAGGTCCGCGTTATGGCAGTAGGGGCAGCGGAAGTTGCATCCGCCGAGGAAGACCGTCGAGGAGATGTGCCCGGGGAAGTCCCGGCTCGAGAACTTCTCTAGCCCTTTGATCTCGACCACTCGTCGAACTCCTCGGCCGTGTTGATGACGGCCCGGACGATGCCCTGGGTGTGGGCAACGAGGGTCGGGACGACGATGGCCCCCGATTCGTCCCTTTTGACGATCTTGATGAACTCGCGGATCTTGGCCTTACCGGGCGGCTGGGTCAGGCCGTATTCCGCGTACGGCGTGCCCGTCTCGACGAGCCGCTTCTTGAGAGCGTCGCACTTCAGGCAGTTCGGAAAGGTGAAAAGCAGATAGTCCATGTCGTCTCCGTTCGACCCGAGCCCGCCCCCGGGATCAACCGATCTTTTCGTAGGTGGCCCGGTCCTTGAACTCCTGCTGCTTGCCGTCGTTCCAGGTCCGGACCGGCCTCATGTATCCGACGATACGACTGTAGACCTCCGTTTCGGCATGGCAGTCCGGGCACTGGAAGTGCTTGCCGCGGATGTACCCGTGGTCCATGCAGACGCTGAACGTCGGAGTGATGGAGAAGTACGGGAGCTTGGTCTGGGCGATGCGCTGGACGAGCTTCTTGCAGGTCTGGCCGTCGATGGCCTCGGGCAGGAAGGCATGGAAGATCGTCCCGCCCGTGTAGAGCGACTGGATCTCCCCCTGATGCTGCAGGGCCTCGAAGATGTCCCGCGTGGCGTCGACGTTGAGCTGGGTCGAGTTGGTCAGGAAAGGGTTCTTGTCGGTGCCCGAGGTGTAGATGCGGGGGTATTTCTGCTTGTCGAGCCGCGCCAGCCGGTAGGACGTCGACTCGGCCGGGGTGGCTTCGAGGTTGTAGAGGTGGCCGGTCTCCTCCTGGAACTCGCGGAGGACCTCCCGCATGTAGTTGAGCGTCTCGACGGCCAGGTCGCGGCCCTCGGGGGTGCCGATGCCCTTGCCCAAAAGGTTGACGCAGGCCTCGTGCATGCCGCAGATGCCGATCGTCGAGAAATGGTTCTCGAAGTGGCCGAGATAGACCTTGGTGTAGGGCATCATGCCCTTCTCGAGCATGTTGTTGACGATCTCGCGCTTGGTCTCGAGGGTGCCCTTGGCGATGACCATCAGCTCCCGGAGGCGGGAGAAGAAGTCGGCCCTCGAAGAGGCCTCGAAACCCAGGCGGTTGAGGTTGACGGTCACGACCCCGATCGAGCCCGTCGAGTCGCCGGGACCCCAGATGCTGCCCGGCCGGCGCATGAGCTCGCGCTGGTCGAGGTTCAGGCGGCAGCACATGGCCCGGATGTCGCCCGGGCTCATGTTGGTGCCTATGTAGTTCTGGAAATAGGGGATGCCGTACTTGGCGGTGGCGTCGAACAGGAGCTTGGCCGCCGGCGAATCCCAGTCGAACTCGCGGCTGAGGTTGTAGGTCGGGATGGGGAAGGTGAAGACCCGTCCCTTGAGGTCGCCCTCGATCATGATCTCGAGGAAGGCCTGGTTGATCCAGTCGACCTCCTTCTGGTAATCGCCGTAGCAGGAGTCGAGCTCCTGGCCGCCGACGACGGCCTTCTTGTTCTTCATATCCTCGGGGATCGTCCAGTCGAAGGTCAGGTTGGAGAAGGGCGTCTGCCACCCCCAGCGGCAGGGCACGTTGAGGCCGAAGATGAGCTTCTGGATGTCCTGCTTGACGTCCTCGTAGGTGAGCTTGTCGTGGCGGACGAACGGGGCCAGAAGGGTGTCGACGCTCGAGAAGGCCTGGGCCCCGGCGAACTCGGCCTGCATGGTCCCGATGTAGTTGACCATGTGGAGGGTCAGGGTGTCGAGGTGCTTGGCCGGGTTCGAGTGGACCTGGTTGGGGACATGGCCGAAGCCCTTGCGGATGAGGTTCTCGAGCGACCAGCCGGCGCAGTAGCCGACGATGGGGTAGCTGAGGTCGTGGATGTGGAACTCCCCTTCCTCGTGGGCCCGCTTGGCCTCCTCCGTGTAGATCTGGTTGAGGGCGAAGTTCGACAGGACCTCGCCCGAGACCCGGGCGTTGAGGCCGGCGAAGCTCATGACGCCTTCGTTCGAGTTCTCGCGGATCTTCCAGTCGGCGTTGCTGAGGTAGTCCTTGACCAGGCGCTCGAGGTTGAGCCCGATGCGCTTGGCCTCGCGGATGCCCTTGTGCTTCTCGCGGTAGAGGATGTAGGACTTGGCGACCTCGTGGTAGCCCTGCTTCATGAGGACCATCTCGACGATGTCCTGGATCTGCTCGACGGACGGCACCGTGTAGCCGCCGAACTTCTCCTCGATCATGAAGCAGACGATGTCGGAGGCCGTCTTGGCGATGGTCCGGTCCTTGACGCCCTGGGTCTGCATGGCCTTGAAGATGGCGTTGGTGATCTTATCCTGATTGAAATCGGTGACCGTTCCATCCCTTTTCTTGATCCTGCCGACCGCGCTGACCATCGAAAACCTCCTTCTTTCCGCCCGGGCTCAAAGCCCTGGGATCTCCGCCGGGGACGTGCTACAATCAACCCTTCCAACGGCCATGACCAAAACAAAAAGCCTTGGCGGCCTATCCCATATATTGTGTGGCTACTTGTGGGAAAACACCAAATGTTGTATTTTCCGAGGAGACTCTACTCCTCGTGGAATGGCTTGTCAAGCCTTTTTGTTAATTTTTCGTTAAATCGTTGAGGAGCCCATGGATACGATCGAGATCCGCAGCCGGACGCGGGAGGAGATCATCGACCTGACCGATGCGATCGGCCGGATCGCGGCCGCTTCGGGCGTCGCGGAGGGCCTGTGCCTCGTCTTCGTCCCCCACACGACGGCGGCCGTGACCATCAACGAGAACGCCGACCCGGACGTCAAAGCCGACATCCTGATGGCCCTGCGGAAAAGCGTCCCGGACTCGCTGCCCTACGAGCACGCCGAGGGCAACTCCCCCGCCCATGTCAAGGCAAGCCTGCTCGGCTCTTCGGTCGCGATCATCATCGCCGGCGGAAAGCTCCAGCTCGGCACGTGGCAGGGCGTCTGCTTCTGCGAGTTCGACGGCCCGCGGGCCCGCAAGGTCCGGGTCCAGATCGTCGGGTCGTAAGAGCGGACCCGTCCCCGTTTTGGTTCGCTGAGGACACCTTTCTCCTCCGCCCCCCAGGAACCGGTCCCGACGGTCGCCCCACCGGCAAAGGCCGATAGGTCCTCTTCCGCTACGGGGGTGTTCAGGTGGCCGTCCGCTGGCTCGGCTCCGGGTTCGCTCTCAGAAACGGAGGCCGTGCGCGCGGAGCTCGGCCTCGAGATCGGTCTCGGGCGTGTAGAGGACGCCGCGAAGGCCGGCGGCCTCGGCGCCTTCGATGTTCCTGTCCATGTCATCGATGAGCAGGCATTCGGCGGGCGGGGTCCCGGCCCGGCGGGCGGCTTCGAGATAGATGGCCGGGTCCGGCTTGAGGAGCTTGAGCTCGTAGGACAGGACGTAGGCGTCGAAGAACAGGATCTCCGGGTAGCGGCCCCGGATGAAGTCGAACCGGACGGGGTCGACGTTCGAAAGAAGGACCGTGGGGAAACCCGCCGACTTGACCCTCGTCAGGACGTCCACGACCGGACCGTTGAGCGAAAAGATGTCCTTGTAGGTCCCGTAGAAATCTTCGGTGGGGACGTCGGCGCCGATGGCCCGGTTGACCTGGGCGCAGAACTGTTCCGGCGTCAGGACGCCTCCGTCGAAGCGGCGGATGAGCTCGAGGTCTCCATGGACGGCCGTCTTGACGTCCTCGAAGGGCCGGCCCGCCCGGTGGGCCAGCTTGCGCAGGAAGATGTCGTTGTCGAACCAAAGGACGACGCGGCCCAGGTCGGAGATGACGGCGCGGATCATGGACGGCTTTTATAACAGAACGGTGCTTTCATCGCAAACCGAGGTCTTAATTTGTTGACAATGGCACATCGGCGCTATAGACTGAAAGCACCCGATGGTTTCAGCAGCGCGTCATCGGACGCACAAGGGCAAGGCTTCATCCCGGAACAGGGATCGGTCCATAGAATAACATCTCAGAAGGAGGAGACATGCCTATGAAACGAACGACGCACCGGAGCGTCAAGGGGACCAAGCTCTACGCCGTGCGCGACAGCAAGGGCCGCTTCGTCGACATCCAGACTTACAAGCGGGCCCACGCCGCCGACATGCGGCGCAAGAGCAAGGCGGAAGGCGCCAAGAAAAGATCCAAGTAACCGTTTTCTCGGAATCTAGGCCCCGGAAAAAACCGGCCACTTGAAAGCGACTGGTGGTCGTTGCCCTTCATCCCTTCGCCGGGACAGGGCGTACCGCGCGGGGGACGAGGACCTTTCGGGCCGCTTCCGTCCTGTCTTCGCAAAGGTCGCGGACGACGGTTTCGTCGAACAGCCCGCCATGAGGCGAGAGGCGGAAGATCCTCCTCCGTTAAGGTCTGCATCGTGCCCTGAGATTACGCCATTCGTAACCTGGTTGCAGGCTAATCCACCCGCAGCTTCAGCTTCCGCAGGAGCTCCTGGAAGCGCGGGTCGGGATGGAGGTCGTCGAAATAGGGCGTCAACCCGATGTAGGGCAAGTACGGATCATGCAGGTCCCAGCCTTTCTCGAGCCACTCGATGGCCTTCTCCTTCTCCCCGGCCAGCGCATAAAAGGACGCGGCATCGCTCGGCAGAGCGAGGCCCTCGGAAATACGCGCGACGAACGCATCGGCAACGCGCTTCATAGCCTCGGTATATCCCCCCTGAGAATAGCCCTCATCGAGCGCCTTATCGACCCTCGGGTCGTTGCCCATGACCTTCACATAGGCTTTTGCGGCCTCGAAAGCCTCTTTCTCCATCCCCTTTTCATGGTAGACATTCAGGAGCGCGGCCATAGCGATCGGATGGCCCTCCTGAAGGCGTCGGGCTTCCCGGGCCGATGCGAGGGCTTCGTCGTAGCGCCGTAAAAAATACAAGACTGCCGCATACCAGCCATGGATTAATGGATTGAAAGGATCGAGCTCGGTGGATCGTCGGCCGTGAGCCAGGGATCCTTCGCCATCCCCCATGATCAAAAGGTAATGCGCGTACATCGCCTGCGCCGTCGCGACGTTGGGGTTGAGCTCGATGGCCCTTAGGAAGGATCCCCGGGCGCCATCCCAATCCCAATCGATAAGCCACCTGACCTCGGCCAAAACCTCGTGAGCGCCGGCGTGATACTCGTCGAGCTCGATGGCCCGCAGGGCCGCGGTTTTGGCCTTTGGGCCCGCCTCCTCGGGCGGCGTGAGGCCCATCTGGTTGCGGTAGAGCCAAACCCAGGCGCGACCGGCGTAGGCCGGGGCATAGGAGGGGTCCTTCTCAAGGGCGAGGCTAAAATATTTCTCGGCCATGTCCAGATCCCCGGGCATGCCCTTCATCCAATAGAAGGAGCCCTTGAGGTAAGCCTCGTGGACCTCAGGATTGACGGGATGGGCCTTGGCCAGTGCGGCCTGCTCGGACGGCAGGAGCTTGAGGGAGAGGGCCTTGGCCACCTCGCGGGCAACATCATTCTGCAGGGTCAGGATGCCCGCCATCTCCCGCTCGAAGGCGTCCCCCCAGAGCTGGGTCTGGTCCCGGACCTGGATGAGGTCGGCCGAGACCCGCACCCGGCTACCCTCCCGGCGAGCGCTGCCTTCGAGGATATACTGCACATCGAGCTCCCGGCCGATCTGGTCGATGGGCGCGTTGGAGCCCTTGTAGCGCATGACCGAGGTCCGGGCGATGACCCCCAGGCTCCCGGGATGCAGGCGCCCCAGAAGCGTGATCATCTCCTGGGTCAGCCCGTCGGAGAGAAATTCCTGCTCCGGGTCCCCGGTCAGGTTGGTGAACGGCAGGACCGCGAGCTTGATGGCCGCCGGCCGGGGCTTGGCCTTGAGCGGTTTGAGGCCTTCGGCGACGGCGGCGAGGTCCTCCCGGAGCTCCTCCATCGTCCGGTAACGGTCAACCGCCTTCTTGGTCAGGGCCTGGAAGACGATGTGCTCCAGCTCCGGGGCGATCGACGGGCGTATCTTGACCAGCGACTCGGGTTCCTTCTGGAGGATCGCATAGATCACGGTCTGGTCGTGGTCGCCCTGGAAGGGAAGCTTGCCCGAGAGCAGCTCGTAGAGAACCACGCCCAGCGACCAGATGTCGGTTCGCTCGTCGAGCCCCTCGCCCCGGGCCTGCTCAGGCGACATGTACGCGACCGTGCCCACGGTCGTCCGGCTCTTGGTCAGCGACGATCCGCCCCGCAGCTTGGCCAGCCCGAAGTCCATGACCTTGGCCCGGTTCCTGGCCGTGACCATGATGTTGGCGCTTTTTATGTCCCGATGGACGATGCCCTTGCTGTGAGCTTCCCCCAGCCCGGCCGCGACCTGGTCAACAAGGCTGACGGCCTCCGCCGGCTCGAGCGGCCCCTTCCGGACCCTATCCCGCAACGTCTCGCCCTCGACGTATTCCATGGCGATGTAGGGCCGATCCTCGGACTCCCCGACCTCGTGGATGACGCAGATGTTCGGGTGCGAAAGGGCCGCGGCCGCCTGGGCCTCGACCAGGAACCGCTCCTTGAGCCCCGGCTCGTCCATGAGATGCGGCGGCAGGAACTTCAGAGCTACGGCCCGTTTGAGCTTGAGGTCCTCGGCCTTGTAGACGACCCCCATGCCGCCGGCCCCGACTTCTTCCACGATCCGGTACTTGCCGGCGATGACAGTCCCCGGCTTGAGGACGTGAATGGGGGTCTCGAGGGTCTTGGTCAGCGACCCCACTTCAGGGCCGGCGCCGGCTCCTTGGCCCAGCGGAGCGCCGCAGTGTCCGCAGAAGCGGGTCGAATCGGGATTATCACTGCCGCAGCGAAGGCACCGCATTCCTCTTCTCCCCGGCCGTACGTTGCCGGAAAGATACCACCGAAAGGCCGTGAATGCAACTCGATGGGAGAAAGCGACTCGCGTCGGTAGGCTCGGCCGATACCCTTCAGGAAAGTCGAGCCGCTCAGCGATAGGCGTCTTTGCGGTGCTTGAATCCGAAGGTGCTGGTCAGCCTGAAGAAAAACGCAACCTCTACGGGGCTTCGCTGGATCTAATCCTTGGACTTCTGCGGAACCTCCAGCCCTGCTCTCTCCCGGCGGTCGGCCCGTTTGAGCAGGACAGCGAAGGCCAGCCCGACCAGCCCCAGGCTGGCGAACATGAACTGCGAGGCGACGTAATCCCCCGTTATGTCTCGGAGCTTGCCGTTGAGCCAAGGGAAGAGCGCCAGGCCGATGTTCTGGATGGCCGTCATCAGCCCGAAAGCCGTCCCGACGCGCTCCTGGCGGACGATGAGCGGCACCGACGGCCACAAGGCCGCCGGGACGAGGACGAAAGAGAACCCGAGGAGGATCATCGGATAGACCGGGGAGATCATCGTCAGGCCCATGGCCAAGTGGCAGGGGATCATCAGCAGGGAGCCGGCGATCATGAGCGTCGCCCGCCGTCCGACGCGGTCGACGAGCCGCCCGGCGAACGGGGCCAGGAGCATGGAGGCGAAGATGATGATGCTGGTGATGCCGCCGGCCGTGCTGAACATGTGGAGGAAGTTGTTGAAGACCTGGGCCAGGAAACCGCCGCCCGCCTCGGCCGTCCGGGCGATGCCCCACTTGTCGACGAAGAAGTCCGTCGACAGGCTCTGGAAAGGGAAGATGGCCGCGTAGAAGGTCAGGCAGAGGAAGGTCACGTACCAGAAGGTCGGCTTGAGGGCCTTGATATCTTTGAAGACGATCCTGTCGCCGGCGCTCTCGTCGCGCAGCGCGAGGACCTTCTCCCCTCTCTTGTCCATGACAACGTAGAGGATGTTGCCGATGAAGGATAGGGCGCAGGCCCCGACCGCGGCCAGCAGGGCGAACCGGAAGCTCCCGAAGTAGCTGGCGAACAGCTCCCCGGTGTTGAAGGCGAACAGGGACCCGAGCCGGCTGACCGTCAGGGTGATACCGAACGACAGGGCCAGCTCCTTGTTCTTGAACCAGCGGGCCAGCATGGCGCTCTGGGCGACGATCAAGGGCTCGGAGCCGGCCCCGAAGATGAACCGGCCGAGGAAGATGACCGGGATGCTCTCGGCCTTCCAGACGATGAGCGCGCCCGTGAACACCAAGGCCGAGAAGATCAGGCTGGCCTTGCGCGTCCCCAGCCGGTCGATGAGCATCCCGCCGAACAGGACCAGCAGGATGGCCGCGACGCTGTACATCGTGTTCATCGTCCCGATGGTCGCCCGGGACGCCCGGAGCTGTTCGACAAGGGACGGGGCGATGGCCCCGATGATGTCGTAGGCGAAGTAGCTGCCGAACGACAGCGAGGCAATGAAAAGGAGGTTGGTGAACCTGTAGAGGGACCGGGAAGGGTGGAACAGGCCGGCTGGGGCCGGGGAGGCGTTGGTCATACCGGCCGCCCGCTTACTTCTTGATCCGTTTGCCGATCAGCCCGGCGGAGATCATCAGCTCGGCGCTCGAGATGAGGCCCTCGAGGACATCCTCGCCGATCCTGGCCTCCACGGCCCAGGGGCGGGCCAGGCCGTCGGGAGGGCTGGGGACGTTGAGGACGAATTTCAGGAGCGTCCCGTCAAAAGAGACATTGTCGGCCGGGGCATCGGTGAACATGCCGTATTGCTCGCTGACCTTGATCCCCAGCACACCATCCGTCTCCTGGGCGAGAAGGGTCAGGGTGACGGTCATGGCGTCAGCGTAGACCTCGATCCCCCAGGTCCCCAGGATCTTGCCGTTATCGGGCTTAGGCGCCCCCTGCCGGGCCGCCAGCGGTGCCGCACCTGCGGCAAGGAGGGCCGCCAGGGCCAGAAGGGCTACGGATCTTCTCATCGCTACCTCCTCACGTGCTCGGGGCCGCGCGGCCCCGGCAGGCCCCTATCTTCCGGAATCCGGCCGAAATAATCAAGGGCCTTTGTCCGGAACCTTCGGAAACTGGTATAATCCCGAGGCGGGAAAGGGACCGATCATGGATTACGACAGCCGGAACCTTCGGATCTTCAACCAGGAGCGCTTGGGACGCAGGCTCGTCGGCGGGCTTGAGAGCCTCGTCCGGGACGACGTCGTCTCCCGGATCTGGTCCCGTGACCACACGGTCTGGAAACCCGACGATGTCGAGATCACGGACCGGTTGGGCTGGCTCGACGCGCCGTCGACCGCGGAGAACGACGTCCCGGCCGCGGAGGCCTTCGCCGCCGGCCTCCGGGAGGAAGGCTTGGCCCGGGCCGTGGTCCTCGGCATGGGAGGATCGAGCCTGGCCCCGGACGTCTTCGGCCGCCTCTTCCCCGGAAAAGAGGGATATCCCTCTCTCGAGGTCCTGGACTCGACCGAACCGGGAACGGTCCGGGATCTCGCCGCCGGTCTCGATCTCGAGCGGACCCTGTTCCTCGTCTCCTCGAAATCGGGGACCACGGCCGAGTCGGTCGCCCTTTTCTCCTATTTCTATGACCTCGCGCGGCGGGCCGTGGGGCAGGACCGGGCCGGGCGCCTCTTCGCGGCCGTCACCGACCCCGGGACGCCCCTCGCGGCTCTGGCCGCCCGGCTCGGCTTCCGGGCGACCTTCCACGGCCGGCCCGACGTGGGAGGACGTTTTTCGGCGCTCACGCCCTTCGGGCTGGTCCCCGCGGCCGTCAAAGGGATCGATCTGCCCAGGCTGCTGGCCGCCGGCCGGGCCGCCGCCGACGATTGCCGCATCGGGGACCCCGCTCTCAATCCCGGCGCCCTGCTCGGATGCCTGCTGGGCACGGCGGCCGGCGAGGGCATGGACAAGCTGACGCTGTTCATGCCTCCCGAGCTTGCGCCCCTGGCCGCCTGGCTCGAGCAGCTGATCGCCGAAAGCACGGGAAAGGAAGGCCGGGGCATCGTCCCCGTGCCGGAGGGTTCGCCCGGGCCGCCCGAGGCGTACGGGAAGGACCGGCTCTTCGTCCGCGTCTCGAACGGCGGAGCGGAGCTCGGACCCGACCTCACGGCCTTGATCGCGGCGGGCGCCCCGCTGGCCGGGATCGAACTCCCCGACGCCTATGGACTGGGCGGCCACTTCTTCCTCTGGGAATTCGCCACGGCCGTGGCCGGTCATCTCATGGGCATCAATCCGTTCAACCAGCCGAACGTCGAATCGACCAAGAGGAGGACCCGGGAGATCCTGGCCGGGCCGCCGGCCGGGCAGAACTCGCAGCCCCGGCCGCCGAGCATCGGCCGAGAAGAACGTCCGGGCGGGGCCGAGGACGCCCTCGAGATGCTCCTCGGCACGGCCCGGGAAGGGGATTATCTGGCCGTCCTGGCCTTTCTCCCGACGCGGCCCGCCGTCGCCGGGCTCCTCGATGAGCTCGCGGCCAAGCTCCGCCGTAGGAGCCGGCTTCCCGTCACGGTCGGCTTCGGGCCCCGCTACCTCCACTCGACGGGACAGCTCCACAAGGGGGACGCGGGGCGGGGGATTTTTCTGCTCCTGACGGCCTCTTCCGGGCCGGACGTGCCCATCCCCGCCATCGATGGCCTCAAGCGCCCGGCGCCGTCATTCGGGGCGCTTTTCGACGCCCAGGGGCGGGGCGACGAAAAGGCCCTCGCCGACAAAGGCCGGCGGGTCCTGCGACTCGAGATCGAGGGCTCCGTCGAGGCCGGCCTCGGCGGCCTTCTCGCGCTTCTTGAGTGACAAGAGAACGGCCGCCGGCAAAAAAAAAGGACAGCCCCCGAGGGGCTGTCCCCTATGCTCGGGATCCTGTTCTCAGTAAAGGCCGGCGTAGACGACCTCGGCGTTAAAGAGCTGTTTGGTGCGGGTGCGGGCCCGTCTTTCGACCGTGTCCTTGATATTGAGGTAGAACCAGAAGCTGTCGAAGAGTCTCAGCTTCTGCATATAGTACTTGGCGTAGGTCGTGAAATCGTCGACGACGATCCGGCCGATCTCCCGGCCCCGGTCGTCCGACAGGATGATGAACGATTCCTGGAGCTTCCCGAAGACCTTGCCTTGGCCCTTTCCTTCCCACTCCTCGGGCTTGTTGACCCCGGTGATGGCCAGGACCTCGAAGGCCTCGCGGGCCTTGACTTCGACGAAGTCCTCCATCTGGAATTCCTCGGCCCGGGTGAACACGGTGGTGTAGTTCCCCGCGTCATCCTTGACCTCGACGGTGTCGGCCTGGAAGATCGACGGATGCTCGATGAGCAGCTCGCCCTTGACCCGGACCTCCTTGCCGACCAGCGAGGCCGCGTCGAAGCCCTGAAGGACGATGTCGAACCCCTGGGCCGAGGGCAAGTACATGTAGCGGCCCAGGGCCGTCATAACCGTGCCTTCGTACTCCTTGAATTCCATCTTGGCGGAAACGTCCTCGGACTCGGCCGCTTCCTTCTGGCAGGCGGTCGTTCCGGCGAGAACGGCGGCCACGGCCAAACACATCAGGATGATGCCCAACTTTTTCGCGGAAGTCATTGAACTTACCTCCATGCTCGAGTCGATCACCGGTCCGTTCGAGAGGGATGATCCGTCTCTCCGCCCGGGCGATATCCTCCCCGGACAAGAGGTAGTTTATACCACTCCGGGCCCGAAAAGTAAAGCGGAATGGACCCGTTTTAGGAGTCTTTTTTCTTGACGCTCCCCGAGGCCCGGGACGACCGGGAAGAGGACGAGGATGAGGACCGGGCCGAAGAGGCCTTCGGGCCCGACCCGCCGGAGGACCGGACCGAGGGGCCGCCCGAGCGGGAGGGCGACGAAACGGAGCTTCGCGGCCGAGCCGGAGCCGAGGACCGGGAAGCTCCGGGCCGGGCGTAAGACGACGAGGCCGGGCGCCGCGACGAGGGAGCGGTCACCGCCGGCGAGCTCCGCGGGGCCGCGGACCGTCCCGAGACGGCCGGCGATCTTCCGGACCGAGACGGGCTCGCGGCCGAGGACCGGCTCGAGACCGACAACCGGTTAGAGAGCGACGACGACCGGCTCGCGCCGGACGAGACGCCTTGGTCCACCCGAGAAGGATAGCCGGCCGTGGGCCGTGTCGTTCGCGACGCGCTGAACGAGGCCGAGGTCGAGGGACGGGCCGCGCGGGACGAAGAGGCCGAAGCCCGGGCCGAAGGGTAGTTCTTGATCGTTCCGCTCTTCTTGACCGCTGTCGAGGAGGCCGCCCCGTCGTTCTTCTTGATCTTGGCGGCCGGGCCCTCGGAGCTCGTCTTCGAGGCCGGAGGACTCTGCCGGACGGTCGGGGAAACCCGGGCCGGGGACTTTCCGGGCCCGGTGCCCGTCCCGGCGTCGGGCCGGCGCATGGTCGGGGGCCGCTTCTCCGTGGTCCCGCTCTGTTGGCGAAGACCGGCCGCCGGCCGGCTGGGATAAGAGCGGATGCTCCGGTTCTCGGAACCGGTCGACAGGCCTTCCCGACGCGCGGCGCCGGCCTCCGGGGGCGAGGTCCGTCGAAGGGTCGTCACAGAGGTCCCGGTGACCCGGGCCGGGGTCTTGGCGCCGGTCCTTCCGCCCCGGAGGGTGGCCCCGGAAGGCGACAGGGACTGGGAAGCGGGAATGTTCTTCGGGCCGGCCCGCTCGCCCAAACGGCTGGCGAGGACCTTTTTCGCGGCGACGGCCTGGGGCCCGGCGCTGTTGACGGCCGGGCGGACCGTCGGGGCCTGGGCCTTGAGGGCCACCTTGCTGATCCGGCCGAGCTCGGCCTGCCCGAGCTGGTGGCGGTGGACCTGCGGGGCCTGGAGTTGACGGCGATGGACGACCGTCAGGGCCCGGTTGTGGGCCGGGAAGTAGGCGTCGAAGTGGCGGTCGTAGAAGAAGTTGTTGACGACCACGATGGGCCGGTTGTACCAGCCGAGCGGGCACCAGCCGATGTGGTCCGCGCCCCACCACCAGTGGACCCAGGCCGGGCGCCAGTGATGATGGGGGATCCAGTACCAGCCCAGGCCGACTCGCCAGTGCCAGCGGCCGTAATGGTAGACGGCCCAGCCCCAGGGCTCCGATGACACCCAGGTCCAGCCGATGACGGGGTACCAGACCCAGCGCCCGTAGTGATAGGGACGCCAGGCGGACTCGTGGACGACGGGGACCCAGACGTATCCGTAAGGCCGCTCATAGACCCAGTTGCCGTTGTCGGACAGCTCCTCCTCGTACGCGTCGAGCTCCTGGGGCAGGTACCTCCGGTCGGTCCTGCGGGCCAAGAGCGAATCGCGGGACACGTTCCAAGCATCGAAGGCGTCCTCGCGCGAGTAAAAATAATCGGGATCGCCGAGCAGGCGTCCGTCAGCCGCGGACACGGACTCGAGGCTGCGGACCATGACCGATCCGTCCTCGGAGGCCGCCTCGAGACTGCCTTCGTGGACAAAGGCCTCGGTCATTCTGTCGGGCCCGACGTCGAACCGGAAAAGGCCCTCCTCAAGGACATAGAAAGAGGCGTCGGGGGTGTGGACCTCGATGCCCTTGTCCTCGATGAGGGCGCTGACGCGCAAATAGGCCCGGCCCTCGAGGAGGTGGATCTTGATGAACTCCTCGCCTTCGCGAGGCAGGAAAGCGAACTCAACCCGGGTGTTCTCGTCAAGCCGGAGGTAGTTGCGGCGGCCGAAATGGACCTCGGCCTGGCCCTGGTCGGTGCCCATCTTATCTCCCTGGACAAGGGCCAAGTTGACCTCTCCCTTCTCGTAGCCCAGGTCGGAGGCTCTCTGGATGTAGACGTCCCCGTTGACGTAGCTTAGGCGAGCGTAGCTGTAAGGATAGAAGGTCTCGTCCTGACCGGCCAGCCCCAGGGGGAGGCAAACGATGATCGCCGTAGCGAGAGTCGCGAGTTTTCTCATCGTCTTTCTCCTTCCACCTCCTGCTTCTGCAAATTGTATGCCATTCCCTGCTCCCTGGGAAGGGGCCACTTCCTGTCCCCTCTAAAGGACAGTTGTCGCGGCCGAACCAAGGGGGCCCCTCCGGCAGGGAACGGACTCCGGGGAGCGACCGTCAGAAGTGCGTCGGAGCGACTCGGAGCCGCACTTCTGGGAGATATCTGAAAAGAGTCGGTGAATTAACTTATTTCGAAGTATGGCGGTCTTCAGGGGGACGCCTATCGGCCCCTCATGGCCGTCTGTTCCCCGGAATTGAGAGATGAGCAAAAAAAAAGGCCCCCGTTGGGGGGGCCGTCCTCAATGGGAGGTTAGGCGACCGATCACCAGCGGCGCCAGCCGAACGGACGGGCGTGGTTGCGCCCCGGGCCCATCATGGGCCGGCGTCCCATGCCCGGGCCCATCGAGCGGCCGGGCCTACGGAAGCCCATCATCGGTCCCATGGCCGTGCCGCGCCGGCCCATCATCCGGGAGCGGCCCATGAAAGCGCCCCGGTAGCTCTTCATCTTCTCGAGCTGCTCGGGACTGAAGATGGCTTCCCAGGCCGTGCGGCTCTTGATGGACGCTTTGAGCCTGTCGGCGTGTATCCTGGACATCCGGTCGATCGCGGCGCTGATCTTGGCCTCGTTGGCCTTGGGGTCTTTCATCAGCTCGTCCAGCTCGCCGCGCATCTTCATCATCTCGTCACGGAAGGCCAGGCGCTCCTCCATCCGCTCCCGACGGAAAGTCTCGAGCTTTTTCTCCTGCTCGGGCGTCAGGTCGAGGATGTCGCGGGCGGCCATCCGCATGCGGGGCATCGGCCGGTCGTCCAGCTGGTCCGCGGGGGCCTGGGCGGCGGCCGGGAGGGCCAGAAGGGCCGCCAGGGCAACGGCCGTCACGGCCGCGTTGATCGGGAACCTGTCTCTCTTTTTCATCTACAGCCTCCTTGTCGGTGTCTCCATTCCTTTAGACGCCCTGCGCCCGGATTCCTTTGCGGAGGGGCGGCTCACTCGCGCCGGTGCCGCATGCGGTCGAGGGTCACCGCGGCGACGATGATGGCCCCGATGATGATCTCCTGGATGTAGTTGGGCCAGCCCATCATCGTGCAGCCGTTGCGGAGGAAGGACATGATCATGACCCCGATCATCGTGCCCAGGATGCTGCCTTCCCCGCCGCTCAGGCTGCCGCCGCCGATGACGACCGCGGCGATGATGTCGAGCTCGAGACCGACGGCCACGGTCGGGTCGCCGACCGTCAGGCGGGAGAACTCCATGACCCCGGACAGGCCGCAGAACAGCCCGCCGACGACATAGATGAGGATCTTGACCCGTCCCGTCCGGATGCCGCAAAGGCGGGCCGCGGGCTCGCTCGAGCCGATGGCGAACACGTGGCGGCCGAAGACCGTGCGCCGGAGGACGATGGCCATGACGACGGCCAGGGCGATGACGGCCCAGACACCCGGGGCCGCGAGCAGCCATGACGGCCGCGGGCTCCGGGCCATGAGCTCGTTGACCCAGGTCATGGGCGCGTCGATCTTCTGGTTGCCGGCGATCCACTTGGCCGCTCCGCGGGCGATGCCCATCATCCCCAAGGTGACGATGAACGGGATGAGCCTCAGCCGGGTGATGAGGGCCCCGTTGGCCAGGCCGACGATCCCTCCCGTGAGGACGCCCAGGAGGACGGCCGCCGCCGGGGGGGCTCCGGCGTTGATGGCATAGGCCGTGATGACGCTCGACAGGGCGATGTTCGAGGCCGCGGACAGGTCGATGCCGCCGCTGATGATGACCAGGGTCATGCCGAGGGCCCCGAGGGCGACGATGACCGACTGGGTGGCGACGCTGGTGAAGTTGGCGACCCGCAGGAACCGCCCCTGGACTTCGGGCATGAGGGAGAAAATGGCGATGACCAGGACCAGGCCGGCGAACGGGCCCAGCACGCCGAGGGCCCTGCGGATGCTGTCGGTTCGGGGTCGGTTCATCCCGGTATCCTTTCTTGGTCGACGCTCCCCGTCCGGTCTTCGGAGGCCCGACCGATGGTGGCCGCCGCCATCAAGCGGGGCTCGTCCCAATCCGCGGCCGGACGGGCGTCGACGAGAGCCCCGCGGTGGAAGACGGCGATCCTGTCGCAGACACCGAGCAGCTCCGGCAGATAGGAGCTGACGAAGAGGACGGACTTGCCCTCCCCGGCCAGCCGTCCCATCCACTCGTAGATCTGGGCTTTGCTGACGACATCGATGCCCCGCGTCGGCTCGTCGAACAGGAAGATCCTGACCTCTTGATGGAGCAGCCGGGCCAGGGCCACTTTCTGCTGATTCCCCCCTGAAAGGTCGAGGGCCTTCTGGTCGGGACCGGTCGTCCGGATGTTCATCCTCCCGATCCATCCCTCCACGGCCCGGCGCTGGAGGCCGGTGCGGATCAGGCCCCGGCGGAGATAGGGGGCGTAATCGCTCAGGGTCACGTTGTCGGCGACCGACATCCCGAGGGCCAACCCCTCGCCCTGCCGGTCCTCGCTGAGCAGTCCGAATCCCTGGCCGATACGGTCCCAGGGCCGGCCGGCCGCAGTCGCGACTCCGGACACGATCAGGTCTCCGTTCTCGACCTCGTCCAGGCCGAAAAGCGCCCGGAGCATCTCCGTGCGTCCCGACCCGATGAGCCCGGCGATCCCCAGGATCTCGCCCTCGGCCAGCGTCAGGTTGACCGGACCCGTCATCCCGCGGCCCCGGAAACGCCGGAGCTCCAGGACGGTTCCGCCGACGGAGTGATCCACCCGGGGGAACATCTGGGCGACCTTCCTCCCGACCATGAGGTGGATGATGTCCTCGAGGGCCGTGCCGGCCATGGGCCCGCCTCCGGCGTTCCGCCCGTCGCGCAGGACGGTGTAGGAGTCGGCCACCTCCTGGACTTCCTCGAGGAAGTGGCTGATATAGATGACGCTGACGTCCTGGTCCTTGAGCCTTCGGACGATCTCGAACAGACGGAGACCGTCCTCGCGGGACAGCGAGCTCGTCGGCTCGTCGAGGACCAGGATGCGCGACCGGCTCATCAGGGCCCTGGCGATCTCGACGATCTGCCGGGCCCCCACGCTCAGCTTCCGGACCGGCACGTCGGCCGCGATCTCCGGGTGACGGACGAGCTCGAGGGCCTCGCGGACCCGTGCCCTCTGGGCCCGGCGGTCGAGCCACCCGCCCGCATGGACCTCCCGGCCCAGCATGATGTTCTCCTCGACCGTCAGATGGGGGGCCAGGGTCAGCTCCTGGTAGACGATCGACAGCCCGGCCCGGAAGCCGTCAAGGGGGCCGGCCGGGGCGTAAGGCCGGCCGTCGATCTCCATCCGCCCGGAGTCCGGGGTGACGGCCCCGCTCAGGACCTTCATCATCGTGCTCTTTCCGGCGCCGTTCTCGCCGAGCAGGGCGCGCACCTCCCCGCGCCGGAGATCGAAGCTGACGTCGTCGAGGGCCCGGGTGGCGCCGAAGGTCTTGGTGATCCCGGTCATCCGGAGGACCGAGGAGGCGGCATCCATCGTCACCGGAGGGTTCCGGCGAGATCGGGCTCCAGGAGGGACCTGATCTCGGGATCGTCCATGTTCTCCCCGGTGGCCAGGGTGACCCCGGTATCGATGACCTTCTCGATCGTGTCGCCCCGGAGGTGGGCGACCATGGTCTTGACCCCCAGGTAGCCCATCTTCATCGGGTCCTGCAGGACGAGCCCGTGGATGTGGCCGTCCCTCAGGCCTTGGACGAGCTTGGGGGAGCTGTCGAAGCCGACGAACTTGACCTTCCCGGCGAGCGCCGAGGACTGCAGGGCCCGGAGGGTGCCGAACGTGCTCGACTCGTTGGGGGCGAAGATGCCTTCGACGTCGGGGAACCGGCCGATGAGGTTCTCGGCCAGCTGGAAGGCGGTCTCCGTCGTGGCCCCGGCGTACTGGTCCTCGACGAGCAGGACGATCTCCGGGAATTCCTTCGTGATGGTCTCCAGGAAGCCGGCCTCCCGGAGCATCGTGCTGGCCGATCCCTCCTGGTAGCGGATGAGGAAGATCCGCCCGCGGCCGCCGAGGAGCTCTCCCAGGCGGCGGGCCGCCAGGACCCCGCCGCGATAGTTGTCCGTCGCGACGTAGCTCACGTAATCGCCGCCCTGGAGGCCGGAATCGATGATGACGACCGGTATCCCTTCGCCGACCGCGTCGCGGACGGGCCGCATGAGGGCCCGGTCGTCGAGCGGGGCCAGGACGATGCCGTCGACGCCGCGGCTGATGAAGTCCTCGACGACCGTGATCTGCTGGGAGCGGTCATCCTCTTTTTGGGGCCCTTTCCAGATCGTCTCGACGCCGTCCTCGAGGCCGGCCTTCTCGGCGCCGGCCCGGATGGACTTCCAGAACTCGTGGGTCGTGCCCTTGGGGATGACGGCGATGCGGAGCCGGCGATCCCCGCCGGGATCGTCTGCGGCCTTGCGGCCGCAGGCGGCGAGGAGCAGGGCCGCGCCCAGGCAGCCCGCCAGGAACATGCGCGTGGAGGGACTCATGGCCCAAGTATAACCAGAACAACCCCCCCGGTCAAAAGGGAAGAAAAGGAGGGAGGGAACCGCCTTGGCGGCCCGGCCGCGGGAACGGCTCCCCCTTGCGCGTTATTTCTTCTTGAGGATGGGCATGCCCGTCTTGGCCGTCTCCTGGACCATGTAGCCTTCGGGAACGGCGTTGAGCGCGCCCGGCCGGATGTCGCGGGCGAAGAAATAGATCGTCTGCAGCCGCCCGCCCTTCAGATTGACCTGCTTGGAGTGGAGGAAGTAGCTGACGCCCCTGGAATTCTTGAACTCATATGCCATCGGTTATACCTCCGAATGAGATTGCCGCCTTGACGCTGAATATCGGCCTGGTTCAACTTATAACGGGAATCCCCGCTGATGTCAAGACCGCCGCACATCCGGCTTCACTGGATATAGTTGACCGGGGGCGGCATGTCCGAGGGCACGATCGTCCCATAGGCGTCCTCGTACCGCTTGATGTTGGCCTGCAGGGCTTCGAGGAAGCGCTTGGCGTGGGCCGGGCTGACGATGATCCGGCCGACCAGCTTGCCGAAGGGCCCGTCGGGGAAGAGAAAAGCGAAATCGAAAATGAACTCCTCGCGGGAATGACGGATCGCGGCGATGCTCGCATACTGGCCGAGCGCCACGGCTTCGTCGACCTTGATCTCCACTTTTTTCTGGTCCATGGTCCCTCCGGCGTTTCGTCGTGCCTCCATTGTGAGGTCAAAAAGGCCGAAAATCAATAGGTTGGAAGGCCAAAAAAAATCTTTCGCGGGAATGAAGATTTCGCTTTACATTTGTTTTCGTGGTGCTATAATGACATTGGCTTTCTTGTGCGGGCTGGAGAAAGCCCCCACCTTTTTGGTTCCCATCATCAACCCCCCTTTTGCTGACAACAGCCCGCACCTCATATAAGGAATCTGAAATATCAATCCTCACGCCGGGACGGCTCCGTTCTGCGTGGGCGCGGCCGCTGCGGCCGTCATCGCCCGCCGTGTCATGGACATCGGCGGGAAGTTCCGCGTCCGCGTCCGCCGCTCAGGGCTTGGCGACGCGCCCGGCGGCTTCCTTGATGATCTTGAAGGCCGCGGCCGCGGTGATGCCCGAGGGGTCACGGGCCGGATTGAGTTCGACGACATCAAGCCCGACGATGCGGCCCTTGAGGGACTGGATGATCTGGACGGCCTGCCGCGTCGACAGGCCGCCCGGCTCGTGATGGGCGACCCCCGGGGCGAAGGCCGGGTCGAGAGCGTCCATATCGAAGGAGATATAGACGGGGTGGGCGAACTTGAAATAGAGAGGTTCCAGGACGTCCCTCATCTCGATCATGCGGACGCCGTGCTTGAGGGCCTTGGACCGGTGGGCCGCGGTCACGGCCCGGACCCCGACCTGCACGACGCTCTCGGCCAGTCCGTCCTCGAGGATCCGGGCGAAGGGGCAGGCGTGAGACAGCCGGTCCCCGTAGAGGTCGTCGTACAGGTCCGGATGGGCGTCGAAGTGGAGGATGTCGAGGGGCTTGTGGACGCCGGCGAAGGCCCTGAGGACGGGGTAGGTTATGGAATGATCCCCGCCAAGGACGACGGGAACGGCCCCCTTGGCCAGGATGCCGGCGACGGCCTTTTCAATGAGCGCGAACGTCTTGTCGGGATCCCCTGAGGTGTCGACGTCGCCCAGGTCGACCATGACCGTGTCCTCCTCCAAGTTGACCCCGAGCTCGGTCCAGGCGCAGTAGCACTTGCCGGTCGAGACGGCGCGGATGGCCGCCGGGCCTCCGGACGCGCCCCTCAGATAGCTGGACTTCTCGTCGAACGGGACGCCGAGGACGGCGATCTTGAAGTCGGGGTTCTCGGACAACGGCTTGAGCGCTCCGCCGAAATCGGACATCGCGCACCTCCTGGAAGAACGGTGCCCCCGATTATACACCGCCCGGGGGAAAAATGAGATAAAAAAACCCCCTCCGGATGTCCCGCGGGACGATCGGGAGGGGGCCGAAAAAGGTGGGGAGAGATCCTCCGCCTTCTCCCTTTTCACAACCTCGGCGCGGCCTCCCTCGAGGCCATCGCTGCTTGCGGCTGCGACGGGGCCAGCATCCCATGGGCCCCCTCCAGGGTCAATCGCCCCCGGCGGCGGTTCCCGGGGTGGATAAATCGGGCTTCCCTCCCCTCCCGCGGCTAGCCGCCCCCGTGGGCCCTTCCCCTGTCGGAAAAAGGACCTTTGATTTGGGCGGGCCCGCGGATATAATGTCCCTCCGCGAAAGGGACCCGGCGGAAGGAGGAATCGTGGAAAAGATCAGATCCGTGAGAACGCGCGAGGACGTCGTCCGCCTCCTGAGGGCGGCCCTCGAGCACGAGTGGGCCGTCAGCTTCGAATACGTCGTCCACGCCTACTCGATGCCCAAAGGCAGGTTCCTGTACGACGATCCGGTCATGGGGCAGCGGACCGACGCCCGGGCCCAGTCCATCCAGATCGGGATCGACGAGATGTACCACGCCCTCCAGCTCGGCATCATCCTGACCCGGATGGGCGCCGAGCCCAGCTTCCGGACCGACGAAGTCGTCCGCTTTCCCCGCATCCTCGACAACCTCAAGCGCGACAAGATGACCGAAGAGACGGTCACCGACCTCTATCAGTCGGCCGAGGTCGAGCCCGGGGCCTATCCGAAGATCGAGAATATGATCTGGAACATCTCCTACGACGAGGTCCGCCACATCAAGCAGTTCGAGGCCATGATCCGGTCGCTCGAAGGCTCGCCGGACGCCGGGGCCCTCTGTTTCCGGCCCCATCCCGAGCGGGACGGCCGCGACGACCTCCGGCTCCTCCACGGGATCTGCCGCGTGGAGAACGAGCTGACCCACCGCTACCTCAAGTACGTCATGATGTTCAGCGAGCACCAGGACCTCCACCAGCGCCTGTTCAAGAACTCCGTCAACCACATGCGCCATTGGGACAAGCTGGCCGGCATCCTCGTCAAGCTCGGCGACGTCATCGCCATCGAGAACGCCGAGACCGGCCCCGACGGCGTCGAGCGCAGCTCGAGGCCCATGCCGACCGAATATCCCGGCACGGACCGTCTCTCGGCCCTCGAATCGCTGCTGCCGGCCGAGGAGCGCCTGGCCGCGGACTACGAGAAAGCCGTCAGGCTGGCCCTGCCGGAGGACGTGTTGGCCCAGCTCAAGGTCCACCTGGCCCTGACCCGGGAACACATCTTCACCCAGGGCCGCCTCCTGGACAACGCCAGGCGGATCAAGGGGCTGCTCGATCCCCGGGCCGATTGACTTCGGCCCGGCATTCCATAAAATAGGATGGAGCCGCAGCCATGGACGACGCCATCCGTATCGAGGACCTCCGGAAAACCTTCCGGATCGGGTTCATCCCCAAGCCCCGCGAGATCCTCAAGGGCATCTCCCTGGGCGTCCGGGAGGGCGAGATCTTCGGCTACCTGGGCCCGAACGGCGCCGGCAAGACGACGACCATCAAGTGCCTCCTCGGGCTGATCGCCCCGGACGCCGGGACGATCGACATCTTCGGCGAGCCCCACACCTCGCCCCGGGCCCGCCGCCACCTCGGCTTCCTACCGGAAAACCCCTATTTCTACGACTACCTGACGGCCGCCGAATTCCTGGCCTTCACGGCCGACCTTTTCGGACTCGGCCGCGTCGAGCGGGCCGAGCGCATCGGGCGGCTCCTGGCCCTCGTCGGCCTCGAGCGGGCCCGCGACCTCCAGCTGAGGAAGTTCTCGCGGGGGATGCTCCAGCGGGTGGGCCTGGCCCAGGCCCTCATCAACGACCCGAAGCTGGTCATCCTCGACGAGCCGCTCGGCGGCATGGACCCGCTCGGACGCAAGGAGATCCGGGACATCATCCTGCGTTTCAAGCAGGAGGGTAAGACCGTCTTCTTCACCTCGCACATCCTCCAGGACATCGAGATGATCTGCGACCACGTGGCCATCATCGTCGGCGGGCGGGTCGTCAAGCAAGGCGCCCTTCAGGACCTCGTTTCGGAGAAGGTCCTGTTCACCGAGGTCGTCCTGTCGGGCCTGCCGCCCGATGCCTTCCGGGACCTGGGGGAGAGCTTCACGGCCAAGGGCGACCGACTGCTGCTGCGGGTCTTCGAGGAGCGCAAGGTCGACGAGGTCCTGGCCCTCGTCCACGAGCGCCGGGGGCGGGTCGTGTCGCTCAGCCCGCGGACCGAGACGCTCGAGGACATCTTCGTCGAAACGGTGGCCGGACGATGAGGATCGGGGCCATCGCCGGGATCACCTTCAAGGAGGCCAAGCGCGACCGCGTCCTCTACCTCCTGTTCTTCTTCGCCGCCGTGGCCATCGTCGCGTCGCGCGTCCTGGCCCTGCTGACCGTTGGGGACCGGATCAAGATCATCAAGGACGTCGGCCTGGCCTCGATCTCGATCTTCGGGGTCCTCATGGCCGTCCTCATCGGGACGGGCCTCGTCTACAAGGAGATCGACAAGAAGACCATCTTCACGCTGCTCTCCAAGCCCCTCCACCGGGCCGAGTTCATCCTGGGCAAGTTCCTGGGCCTCGTCCTGACCCTGTTCGTCATGACCGTCTGCATGACGGCCATCTTCCTGGCCCTGGTCTTCCTTCACACGGGGCGGTTCGAGAGCGGCCTGCTCGCGGCCGTCGCCTACATCTTCCTGGAGCTCGTCCTGATCACGGCCGTGGCCATCTTTTTCTCGTCCTTCTCGACACCCATCCTCAGCTCCCTGTTCTCGCTGGCCTTCTATCTCATCGGCCATCTGTCCTGGGGTCTGGAGGCGATCATCGACAAGATGCCGGCCGGCGCGGGCCGAACCCTCGTCCGGGCCCTCTACACGGTCCTCCCGGACCTCGAGAACTTCAACTTCAAGACGGAAGTCGTCCACGGCCTGCCCATCCCGCCCGCGATCTATCTGCCGTCCCTGCTCTACGGCCTGCTCTACACGGCCTTCATCCTGGGCCTGGCCGTTCTCGTCTTCCGGAGGCGGGACTTCATTTGAGCGCGCGGCCATCGCCGGGGAGGCCATGAGAACGGCGCCGTCCGCGGCCCGGGGATCCGCGACGGTGCTCCTCACCGTCCTTCTTCTGGTCTCCGCGTCCGCGTTCATGGCCCTCAAGGTCCACACCGACGGGATAACCCGGAAAAAGGTCCCCGGCTCGTCGGTCATCTACCTGCCTTCGGGGAAATTCCTGAGGTACGCGACCTTCGGCTACTCGGCGCTGGCGGCCGACGCCGTCTATCTCTGGGCCATCCAGTACTACAGCACGCCGACGATCGACGACCGTTTCGACCATCTCGACCACGTCTTCTCCATCATCTCCGAGCTCGATCCCCGCTTCGCCGACCCCTACGAGGTCGGGGCCCTGATCGCCGTTCAGGAGGCCCGCGACGCGCAGGCCGCCTTCCGCATCCTCGACCGGGGCCTCGAGAAGAACCCCGATATGTGGATCTTCCCGTTCCAGGCCGGGCACATCGCCATGATGAGCCTCCGGGATTACGAGCTGGCCGAGAGCTATTTCAAGGCCTGCATGGAGATCCCCGGCTCGCCTGACTTCGTCCGCCGGCTCCACGCCAACGCCATCTTCAGGAAGGGGGACCTGCAGACCTCCTGGGAGACCTGGCTCGAGATCTACCGGACCGCGCCCGACGAGCGGACCAAGCGGATCGCTTCGAACCACCTCTACAACGTCAAATCCGCCATCGATATCGGCGGCATCCGCAACGCCCTGGAGGCCTTCCGCGAGCGCTTCGCCCGGTGGCCGGGGGACCTCGAGGACCTCGTCCGGACCGGCCTCCTGACCCAGGTCCCCCGGGACCTCGACGGCGAAGACTACCTCTACGACCCGCAGACGGGCGAGGTGAAGACAAGGATCAGCCCATGGAGACGATGACCCTCTTACTGATTGTCCTGGCCGGCCTCGTCTGGGGCAGCTTCCTCAACGTCGTCATCCACCGCCTGCCCCTGGGCCAGAGCCTGGTCCGCCCCCCGTCGTCCTGCCCCGCGTGCGGCGCGCGGATCAGGCCGGCCGACAACATCCCGGTCCTCTCCTATCTCCTGCTCGGAGGAAAATGCCGGCGTTGCCGCCGGGCCATATCGCCCGTCTACCCGCTGGTCGAGATCATGACCGCCCTGGGCTTCGTCCTCGTGTACATCGCCTCCGGCCGCGTCGTCGGGCTGGAGGCCGTCGCCGGGGGCCTGTTCACGAGCGCCCTCATCGTCCTGGGCGTCATCGACTACTTCCATCAGATCCTGCCCGACGCCATCACCATGCCCGGCCTCGTCCTGGCCCTCGTCTATGCGTTCTTCCGGGACGACCTGACCTTCCGCGGGGCCCTCGTCGGGGCCGTCTCCGGGGCCGGCTTCCTGCTCATCGTCTACGGCGCCTACCGGCTCATCCGCAAAAAGGAGGGTCTCGGCATGGGCGACGTGACCATGCTGCTCATGGTCGGGGCCTATCTCGGTTTTTCGAGGACCCTTCTGACGCTCATCCTGGGATCGTTCTTCGGGGCCGCCGCCGGCGTGTTCATGATCCTCCGCCGGGGCAAGGACTTCCAGTTCGCCCTGCCCTTCGGGACGTTCCTGGCGCCGGCCGCCTTCATCGCCATGCTCTGGGGTGAAAGCATCATCCGCTGGTACCTCTCCCTCTATCAACGCTAAGCATCTTCCCTGCCGGCTGAGCCTGTCCCAGTCAGGTCAACAAGAAAGGCAGGGCCATACCGTACGAAGCTGCGGGAGAAGAGGCCGAAGAAGCGGTCAGCGTCTATTTTTTTTCGATGACGAACACCGTCCGGGTCTTCGGGGTCACCCGGAACGCGTCGGCCACCGGCAGGCCCGGGACCCAGACGATCTCCCGCCCCGAGACGAAGACGGGCAACCGGTCGCGGGCCTCGGCGTCCACGCCCTTGGCCCTCAGGATCTCCTTGAGCTTCTTGCGGCCCGGCGCGCCGAGCGGACGGTAAAGGTCACCCGGGCGGCGGCCGCGGACGACGAGCGGAAAGGCGAGCTTCGAGGCGTCGAGGGCGGCCCCGCGGCGGTCGTCCTTCCGGAGCGCCACCCGGGCCGCCGCTTTCCTCCACCTGCCGTGGAACCTCATGCCGGCGGCGGCCACGTCGAGCGGCCCGCGGCCGTCCCAGGTCAGGCGAAAGGCCCGGGGAACGGAAGGCCGGAGGTGGACCTTGATCCAGCCTTTCTCGCGGACCAGGGTCGGCCCGCCGGGAAGGGCCCGCCTCCTGCCGTCCGCCAACCGCAGGACGGAGGCCACGTCGTCGAACGAGATCGAGCGCAGATCGCCCCGGACCTCGCGGATGAACTCCCTGAGGAGGCGCCGCGACAAGGCCGGGAGCCGGTCGGGCAGCCCGTCCGCGTTCAAGAGAACGTCCCGGCCCCGGCGCAGGATGAAGACCCGGCCGAGCTCGCCGACGAACTCGGACAGCAGCTCGTCCTCCTCCCGGGCGATCGACGCCAGCCGGGCCAGATGCTCGACGATGCGGGGCTCATAGCGGCGCTCGAGATCGGGGATGAGGTCGAGCCGGATCCTGTTCCGCAGATTGCGCCGGTCGCGGTTCGTGGCATCGGTCCGGAAGGTTTCGCCTTCGGCCTCGAGATAGGCCAGGAGCCGAGCCCGCGTCAGTCCGAGCAGCGGGCGGATGACGGGGCAGCCCTCCCCTTCCCGGACCGGGGCGATGCCGGCCAGGCCGGCGATCCCGGCGCCGCGCATGAGCCGCATGAGGAAGGTCTCGGCCTGGTCGTTCATCGTGTGCCCGGTGGCGATCGCGGCCGCCTTCAGACGACGGGCCTGGTCACGCAGGAACCGGTAGCGGAGGACGCGGCCGGCCTCCTCGAGGTTCATCTTGCTGTCCGCCGCGAAGGCCCGGACGTCGGCCGACCCGGCCGCGATCGGCAGGCCCCGTCGGCCGGCCAGCTCCCGGACGAAGGCCTCGTCGGCGGCCGAATCGGCCCGGAGCCGGTGGTCGAAATGGGCGATGACGACGTCGACCGGCACCTCCCGGCGGAGCCTGAGGAGAAGCGAGACCAGGGCCACGGAATCGGGGCCGCCCGAACAGGCCGCCACGATGCGGCCGCCGGCGACGGCCGCCCGGCACGCGAGGAGGCCCTCCCGGAAGGTGCGGTAGACGCCGGCCGCGGTGTCGGGGAGCGCTTTCAACGGTTCCATGTCCTTGAGGGCCGAGCGAACGGGACATGGCGGCGGAGGGATTTGAACCCCCGACACTGCGGATATGAGCCGCATGCTCTGACCAACTGAGCTACGCCGCCAAGGGTCCCACGATTCTAGCGAAAACGACCCCTCAAGTCAATGAACGGGGGGGCCGGCCGCGGGCCGGGCCCTCTCAATGGGGAAGGGACGTGCCGGCGGCGGCCACGGGGAACGAGAAACGGCGATCACGGAAGATCTTGAGGCAGGCGTCGACCACGCGCATGTCGTAGCGGATGCCGCGTCCCCGACGGATCTCCTCCAGGGCCTTATCGAGCCCGGCGGCCGGCCGGTACGGCCGGTGAGAGGACAGGGCCTCGACGACATCGGCGACGGCCAGGATCCGGGCCTCGAGGAGGATGGCCTCTCCCAGGAGGCCCTCGGGGTATCCCGATCCGTCCATCCGCTCGTGGTGCTGAAGGATGATGTGGGCCACGGGCCAGGGGAATTCGATGCTCTTGACGATCTCGTAGCCGATCCGGGGGTGGTCCTTGATCAGCTGGAACTCGGTCTTCGTCAGCCGGGCGGGCTTGGCCAGGATCTCGGCCGGCATGGCGATCTTGCCGATGTCGTGGATGATCCCGGCCACCCTTAGGCCCTCGACCTTCTCCCAGGCGAGGTGCATTTCCTCGGCGATGGCCACCGCCAGGCTGGCCACGCGGCACTGATGGCCGGCCGTCGAGAAATCCCTCATCTCGCCGGTCAAGGACCAGGCCTTGACGGTCCCCTCGAGAGCCCGTTCGAGCCTCTTCAGCGCGTTCTGGAGCTGCTCCTCGGCCCGCCTTCGCTCGCGGACCTTGCCGTGGAGGTCCTCGTTGACCTGAGAGAGGACCTCGGTCCTCTCCTCGACCCGATTGTCCAGCTCGCCGCGGACCTGCCGGAGCTCCTGCTCGATCCGGAGGCGCTCGAGGACCTCCCGTTCGAGCTCCTGCGACCGGGCGGCGGCCCGCTCTTCGAAGGACCGGTTGGCATCTTCCAGGCCCCGGCAGGTCCTCTCCAGCTCGTCCATCATGGCGTTGAAGGACCGGGCCATGAGCCCGGCTTCGTCACGGGAGTAGATCCGCACCCTTTGGCTGAGGTCGCCGGCCGCTATGCGGTCCGCCGTCCGGGCCACTTGGGTCAGGGGCCTGGTGAAAACGCCGCTGATGATGAAGACGGCCGCCGAGCTGAGGGCCAGGATCAGGAAGCCGACGGCGACGGCTCCGGCCCGTTCGCGGTCCAAGGCGGCCAGCCGGTCAGGGAAGGAGAATCCGACGAAGACCCGGCCGAAGGCAAGGCCGGCTGCGGTGACCGGGGCGGACGTCCCGAAAATGCCTCGGCCCTCTTTCAGGGATCGGGGGAACGTCGACTGCCGGTAGGCCCGGCCGGCGGCCTCTCCGGGATCGATGGAAGCCAGGACGCGGCCCGCGGGGTCCTCGACAACGGCGTATCTCAGACCTTCCATCTTCCCGCAGACGGCGGCCAGCAGGGAGCCCAGGTCGGCGTCGGGATCCTTCTCGAGCCCCCGGGACAGATGGCCGGAGACGGCCCCGGCCGCCGCGACCGCGTCCGCCTCGATGTCGCGCAGGGCCCACGTCTCGAGGCGCCCGATGAATAGAATGGCGAAGAGAAGGATGAGGCCGGCGATGGCGGCGGTGAACGCGAGGACGATCCTGGTCCTCGCTTTCCGCGGAATGAGCCGGCCGGCGAGGCCCAGGGTCCGGCCGGAACTTCTTTCCAGGCTGACCTCGACCTGAGGATTGACGCTTTCCAAGGTGCTTCGATTCATCGAACGGACTCGGGACCGGACGCTCCGGGACCAGAATACAGGATGGCCGGGGAGGGGCAATCCCCTTTAGGGGTGATTTCCCGGGGTGACCCTTCACCCCTGGAGGGGGGACGGGGAGGGAGGCGGACCGGGCCGCGGCCTGGTCACCATCGCCGGGCCTTGGCCGGCTCCATCCGGCGCAGGTCCAGTCCGCGTTCCCGGGCGGAGATCCGGTAGATGCAGATCTCCCGCAGGGAAGACGGGTGGTGAAGGACCTCGGAAAGGGACTGGGTCCCGACCGCCCAAACCCCTCCCCCCCTGACCACGGCGGTTTTATAGTCGTGGAGAGCGCGGATGAGCCCGGCCGGGGCGACGTCGGGAGGCAGGACGGGGACGGCCAGGTAGAGGAAGGAGCCCTCGGCATCGACCGGCACGATCCGCTCGCAGGGGGCGGACTCTCCGGGATAGATGAAATGGGCCGAGGCTTCCGCCTCGGCGACGTGGCAGTGCATGACGGTCTGGAAATCGCTGGCCGCGTAGATCTCCTTGTGGACCCTGACCTCCCCGTCGTCATCGGCGGCGGGGGCCAAAGGAACGCGAAGGAGCGGGCCGCGCAGGTCGGCCGGCCAGGAGGCCTTGGGCGCGTAGAGCATGACCTCCACGCCGCGGACCGACATCGAGCCCGTGTGGAAAGGCGACAGCCGGGACTCGAAGATCCGGTGCCCGGCCTTGAGGAACTCCTTGACGATCTCCTCCTCCTCGGGGAAATCGCAACGGCCGTCTCCGCCGGTCTCGTAGGCCGGCGGCGGGGCCGCGAACGCGGCGGCGGCGGCGGCCCGGATCCTCGCTCTCAGGTCCCCGACGTCGACGCCCAGACGCTCCATCGAGCGGACCACGGCTCCCGCGTGGTTCGCGACGCACAAGCGGAAGAAGGCCTCGGGGAGCGTCCGCCCTTTGGCCATGGCGCCGTGGCCGTAGATGACGGTCAGGGCGTGGCCCGCCAGCCGGTCGGGGACGGTCCGCGTCATTTCCACCGAGCCGCTGGGGACGGCGAACCAATCCACGGGGACGGCCGGCCCCAGGTGGTGATAGCCGAGGGGATCGACGGGCTCGAAAGCGGAGGGCCGGGCCGGCTTGGGCCCGTCGTCCATGGTGGCCGCCGTCAGCTCTTTGACATGGGCGTGCATCGAGGCGCCGACCCCCGGAAGGGCCAGGATGCGGGCGTGGATGTCGGTCTCGGATGACGCCTTGTAGTAGCCGAAATCGGTCCCCTGGGGCGAGAGGAAGCAGATGTCGTCGGGATCGAGGGCCCCCTTCTGGGACCCCGTGGCCGTGATGACCATGCGTTCCCGGCCGCTCGGGTCCGTCCATCGGACGGCCATGTTCCCGCTGTGGCTGTCTTGGATATCATAGAGGAGAGAGGCCCGGCCCACGGCCTGCAGGAGCCGCAGGAGCTCGTCGCTCGCTTCCCATTCCCTTTCGCTCATCGCCGCCTCGCTTTGATCCGCAGGTCCCCCCGGAGGTTCGCGGTCGGCCGACCGTCCTTGTCCCATCCCCGGACCCGGTAGTAATCCCGTAGCATCCTGTCCTGGTCGTCCCTCGACAACCTCCTCTCCTTTCCTTGGACCGTGATGGGGACCTCGGCGAACCGGGCCGGCAGGGCGTCGTCGGCGGCCGCGGCCCCGGCCTCGATATTGAATTGCCGCTCGAGCGTCGCCACCCGGTTCTCGATCTCCTCGAGGCGGGCCACCGAAAGGTCCCGCCCTGTCATCCCGCTGGCCATGCGGGCCCAGGGATCGGCGGCGAAAGCGTAGCCCGTGAACCGGCAGATGCCGAGGCTGTCCTGGAGGATGCCGGCGTTCTGCATGTTGCGGATGGCGATCGGCGACTGTAGGAGGCTGAAGCGGGGGATCTCCTTGGCCCCCCCGAAAAACGCCAGGGAGACCGCGTAGCCGCCGCGCAGATGGCAGGCCCCGGTCGGCGAGGTCATATAGCCCAGGGCCTGGGTGTAGGAGGCCCGGGGATCGTAGGCCGGTATCTCGAGCTTCTTGACGGTCATCGACAGGCCGGGACGGCCGAAGCGGGCGGCGAGCCGGGCCGATCCTTCGGCCAGCTCCGACCCGAAGCCTTCGCGCCGGGCGGTCATGCCGGCCAGCGTCTCCAAGGCCTCGGCGGCCCCGAACGGCAGGCGGAGCCCTCCCATGTCATCGGCCGCGAGGGCCCCGCTCTCGAAGAGCTCCATGGCGCAGGCGAGCGTGCCGCCGAAGCTGATGGTATCGAGGCCCAGCTCGTTGCAGCGATAGCCGGCCCGGGTGATGGCTTCCATGTCGTAGACGCCGCAGACCGGGCCCAGCAGGACCATGGTCTCGTATTCCGGGCCCTCCCCCCGCTCCTCCCGGCCGTCCCGGCCGGGGAGCCGGGTGTGGCGCTGGCACCCGATGGGGCAGAGATGGCAGGACCCGGCTTTCTCGAGATAGGCCCGGGCCAGCCTCTCGCCGGAGATCCGCTCGACATCCTCGTCGCGATGGAGGCAATCCTGGAAATTCCGGCGGGGCAGCATCTCGATGAGGTTGATGAGCTCGACGAGGCCGGCCGTCCCGAGCTCGCGGAGGAGTCGTTTGGTGACCGGGGCCTGCTTCAGGAGATAGACGGCCTGATCGAGGCCGGACCTGTATCTTTCCGGGTCGGCCGGCGCGATCCTCTCCTTACCCCGGACGCGGACGGCCTTGAGCTTCTTGGATCCCCAGACCGCGCCCGGGCCGCACCGGCCGTAGACCCGGTTGCGCTCGTTGGCCACGGCCGCGAACCGGACCAGGTTCTCCCCCGCCGGCCCGATGCACAGAACCCTGGCCGGTTTCCCCGGCTCGGAGACCGACGTCAGCAGGTCGTGGGTCTCGTGGGTTGTCTTCCCCCAGTAGGGACCGGCGGGCAGGATCTCGACCTTCTCCGGCGTGATGTCGATCATGACCGGGGCCGAGGCCGCCCCTTTGACGATCATGGCGTCATACCCGGCGGCCTTGAAGCCGGCCCCCCAAGCCCCGCCCGAATTCGAGGTCCCCAGGACGCCGGTGAGCGGGGACTTGAAGGCCATGTGTCCGCGGCCCGAGGTCGGCGCGTTCGATCCGACGAGAGGCGAGGCCGCGATGACCACGGCGTTGCCGGGGCCGAGGGGATCGCAGGCGGGATCGATCGTGTCGTAGAGAAGGCGGGCCGCCAAGCCCCGCCCGCCGAGATAATCCATGGCCAGGTCGGGATCGAGGGGGACCTCGCGAACGGCGCCCGCTGTCAGGTCGACCTCGAGGACGCGGCCGTGGTAGCCGGAGATGGGGAACGACGGTTGCGTCAAGCGGCGCCTTTCACCGGACGAATTCCGGACCTTACAATATCAGAACCCCCGTCGCGCCCGCAAGCGGCGGGCACGGACGGGGGTGCGCCGCGAGAGGAACCGCCCCATGAGGGTCAGGCCCAGGCCCCGAGCCTGGAAGCCCTCGGAGCGAGAGAGAGGATGCCCGAGGCCCACGTGTCGAGCGAACGCCTCCGCGAGCGAGACGACCGAGGGATCCAGGCCGAGGGTGTCGTCGAACGAGCGTTCCGAAGCCTTGGTCGAGGGGCCGAACGCACGGATCAAGAGCGGCGGTGACGCAGCGGGGCGGGGGCCCCCCGCCCGCGCGCAGCCGCTGATGCCGAGGAGCGCTTTGGAGCGGTGAGCACGGACGGGGGTGCGCCGCGAGAGGAACCGCCCCATGAGGGTCAGGCCCAGGCCCCGAGCCTGGAAGCCCTCGGAGCGAGAGAGAGGATGCCCGAGGTCTATCCTCCGCCGAGCATAGGGAAGACGGCCACGACGTCGCCCTCTCCGAGAGCCGTTCCCAATCCGGCCCGCGAGCCGATGGGCGTGCCGTTGACCATGACGACGAGGTGGGTTCTGAGGAGGTCCTTGTCGAAGACCGCCTCCCGCCGGGCGGGCGTGTCGCAGACAAGCTCGAGGGCTTGGCCGACGGTCCGGCCTTCGGGCAGGTCGACGTTCCGTGTCCGCCCTCCGAACAGGCCGCGGAAGTCGGCGAAGAACTTAAACTGGATCCTCATCGATCCTGGAGGTCCCGAACAGAGCGCCGTCCATGAGCCGGTGGACGTTGGGGTCCCGGACATCGAAGATCAGGGGCACGTTCGGGCCGAGAGCGGCCACGAACCTCTCCAGGATCTCCTCGCGGACCACGAGCAGCGTTCTCGTCCCGGTCCGGGCCAGCGCCTCGCGCAGGGCCGGCCAAAGGCCCCGGCCTTCGAGCTCCAGCGGGCCGACCTCGTCGATGATCAGCAGTTCGCCGGGCCGGCTCGCTCGGATGATGGACCGGGCCCGATCGAGAGTCCGGCCGACGAAGAAGAAAGGGCCCGTCTTTTCGGCGTCCGGCTCGCCCTCACGGCGCAGGAACGGCAGCCGCCGGCCCTCCTTGAGGTCCAGCAGGTCGTATTCGGCCCGCCCCTCGGCGTCGAGCACGGCGACGCTCAGAAAGCCGCCATAGGCCAGGCCGCGCGAGGCCCAGCGGGCCAAGGACGTCTCGAGCAGGGTCGTCTTGCCCCCGTGGACCGGCCCGGAGAGGATGAAGATCATGGGCGCCGGCCGGTCTCAGCGGATCATGATCGTCGACGCGCCCGTTTCCAGGGCGATGGGCTGACCGGCCGGACCGGCCGCCTGATAGCTGGTGATGGACACGGCCGTTTCTCCCGGGCCGGCGGCGGTGAACACGAGAACGGCCAGGATGCCGCGGCCCCGGAAGCCTCGCGCGCCCGTGGGGCTGGTGAAGCCGAGGGTGGCGCCGCCGCCGCTGATGCTCTTCAGGAACGGGGTCCTGCCGCCCAGCTGCTTGAGGACGCCGCCCTCGAGGACGTCCTTGAGCTGGAGGACGCCGGGGTCGAACGACAGGCCGAGCGACATGCTGCCGATCTCCCGCTCGCTCGCGAGCTCGACATTGACGCGGAATTCGCGGTCCCGGGGGGCCTCGAAGCTGGCCGGCGAGAGGAAGACGGCGTCGGTCCCCGCCGGGCGCTCGGCTTCAAGGCGGACGGCCTCGGGGGGCCCGGACTCGCCGAACGCCTCCTGGCCCGTCCCGCGCTGGCCCGCGCCGGTCACCCCGGCCAGGCTGTCGGGATCGACCCACAGGGCCCGGGCGTCCTCGTCGGTCACGACCAGGTTCCGGAGGATGTGGGGCGTGATGGTCAGGACGACATCGTACTGTTCGATGGTCGTCTGGGCGCTCGAGAACAGGGTCCCGAGCAGGGGGATGTCCTTGAGCCCGACGATGCCTTTGAGCGATCTCCGCTCCTCGTCGCGCAGCAGGCCGGCCAGGAGATTGGTCTCGCCGTCCTTGAGACGGACGGTGTTCTTGATCTCGCGGGTGGCGATGATCGGGATGCCAGCAACGCCCTCGCCCGCCACCGAGGAGACCTGGAGCTCGATCTCCAAGGTCACCTCCCCCTCGAGATGGATGCGCGGCGTGATCTTTATGCTGATGCCGACGTCGGTCGGCTGATAGCTGACCAGGGGCTGGGAGTTCTGGCCGCCTGCGGCCACCGGGAAGAAGGACGTCTGCGGTATGGGGACCTTCTGGCCCACGATGTACTCCATGGGCTCCCCGGCCAGCCCGCGGATCCGCGGCTGGGCGATGATCTTGGTGTCGGAGTCCCCGCCGATGAAATTGAGATAGGCCGAGGGGATGGTCATCTGGTAGTTGGCCAGGTCCAGGAAATCGAGGCCCTGCGGCCGGAACCAGCCGTCCGACGTCCCGCCTTCCACCGGATTGAGCTGGATGCCCAGGTTGCCCTGGCTGAGGTCGATGCCGAGCTCCTGCAGCCGGATCCGGGAGACTTCCATGATCTCGACGTCGATGAGGACCTCGCCCTTGGCCTTGTCCCACATCCGGAGGAGCTTCTCGGCCAAGGCCACGGCTTGGGGGGTGTCGCGGATGGTCACCGAATTGAGCTCCTTGTCGACATGGATGGAGGGCACCTTGTACTGGGCCTTGACCATCTGAACGAGGGCCTGCTGGATGTCCTGGGCGTTGATGTTGGAGAGGTAGAAGGTCCGGATGGCGTTGAGCTCGTACTGCATCCGCTTCTGGACGTTGTCGGGGACGATGATGACCGTTCGCTCGTCGATGACCCGGAAGAAGTTCTTGCTGGCGACGCAGAGGAAGCTCAGGGCCGACTGGAGGTCCTTGCCGGTCAGGTCGATGGCCAGGGCCGTGTCGCGGAAGGTCTCGTCGTAGATGAAGTTGATCCCCGCCACCCGGCCCAGCGTCTGGAAGATGGACCTCAGCGAAACCTCGGTCCGGAAGCTCAGGTTGAGGGGCTCGCCGCTCGACTTGAGCGTCACCGGCCCCTCGAGCCTCTCCTGGACGGCCTTGTCCCGCTTGGAGGGAGGCGACAGGAAGGCCTTCAGCTCTTCGGCCAGGGGCCGGTTGCCCGGGTCGAACGACAGGGCTTTCTTGTAGGCCCCTTCGGCCTCCTCTCTCATGCCCCGGACAGCCATGCTTCTCGCGATCTGGAGATACTGGATGCTGGCCGCCGCCCGGGCCCTCAGGAGGGCCAGGCGATAGACGGGCTCCCGGGGATAGGCCAGGGTGGCCCGTTCGTAATGCTCGGCGGCTTTCTCGTAGTCCTTGTTAATCTCGGCCTGGACGCCCTGCCGGTACTCATGGCTCAGCTTCCGGGACCCCTGGGTGTAGTCGTCGCCGACGCTCGCGCACGCCGCGAAACCCAGCGCCAGCGCGAGAACCAACGCGTATCTTCTCATGGCCGGTCTCCTTATCGCGTGAACGTCTTGCGTTCGTCGTTCGGCCCCTCGACGACGATCTCGTCGGGGGTTATGCGGACAACCCGGTAGCCGGGCTGGACCTCGTCGCCTTCGGCCACGGAGACCGTCTGGCCCCCGCGCAGGACGAGGGCCATCGTCCGGCCGGATACGCTGACAGAGCCGATGTACGTGAGGTCCAGGGCGAACCCGGCAGCCTCTTTCGGGGCGGCGGCGGGCGCTTTGGGCGCGGCCGGCCTGGACGCCGGCCGCTGGGCGGGTGCTCGGGACGCGCGGGGCCGGAAGATGTCGCGGAGAGGCGGGGCGGGGTCCTCCAGATCGAGGAAGAGAAGGTCGGTGCGGACGATGGGCGGCCGGTCTTTTCCGGGCGGGACCGCGGCCTGTCCCTCCGGGCCGGTCTGCGGCCGGCCCGGGGAGGCCCACCCGGCCGCCAAGGCGATGATCAGCATCCCGATCGCTCGTTTAGCTTCCATAATACCCCGCCAGGGTCAGCTTGCAGACCAACGGCCCGCCGTCGGAGCCCGTCTTCTGGAAATCGATCCTCTCGATGACCAGGAACCGGGGAAAGCGCTCGATGATCCCGACCAGACGCTTGAATCCCGCGTAGGACCCGCTGTAGTTGAAGGTCACGACGGTCTTGGTGGCCTGCTCCTTGTCAAGGTCCGAGTAACCGTAACCGATGTCCGAGACCGTCAGCCCGGCCAGAGCGAACAGCCTCTGGAGGTCGAGCCGAAGGGCCGTCACCCCGTCCTTGGCGCTGTAAAAATATTCCGTTCCCAGCATCTCCAGGTCCTCGACGGCCTCCTGCCAGCGGAGCCATTCGGCCTCGGCCTCGCTGCGGGCCTCGACGGCTTCGGCCCGGTCGCTCTCGAGCCGGACGAGAGAGGCCCGCAGACGGGTGTGCTCGCCCTTGGTCCTGACGAACAAGGTCAGGGCGACGGCCAGGACGACGAGAGCCGCCGCGGTCAGGCGGACGATGGCCCTCTTGTCGCGTTCTTCGAAGCGGTCAAAGAGTCTGTTCATAGGTCAGGGATATCTCCGTGATCAGGCGGCCTTCGACGCTGCGGGACTCGCCGCTGACCTGGATGCCCGCGAACCCCTTCTCCGACAGGTTGTCGATGAGGGTTATCAGGTCGTCCAGGCTCCTTGAAACGACCCGCAACCGGATGGCCAGGGCCCGCTCATTCCGGAATTCGGGGCTGAGGGCCGTGAAGTAGCTCGAGGGCGGCAGGGCGGCCTCGAGCTCGGAAAAGAGCGTCGTCCACGAGAAGGCCTTTCTCGAAATGATGCTGTTGACGAGTGTGACCCGGGGGCTGGTGGCCTTCTCTTCCTTTTGGACCTCGGCGGCCAGCCGGGTCCGCTCTCTCTGGATGTCCTTGATCGCGGCCTCCATCTCTTCCCTTTCGGCGCGCAGGCGGGAGGTCTCCGTCCCGTAGGCCAGCAGGGTGTAGACGACCAGGCCCGCCGAGGCCAGCAGAACGACGGCCATCGCGTTCCGGAGCAGACGGAACAGGCGCCGGTTCCTGGCCGGCCGGGTGGCCATGTTCAGCTCGAGCGGCCTCGTCGCGCGGCCCGTCATTGGACCTGCCCCATCAGAGGCGCCAGCAGGGACTTCTCCGCCGGGCTCCAGGTCTCGGGCGCCGGATATTCGACGGGCTCGAGGGGGAAGGGAACTCCGCTGCCGAGCCGGGCCAGGAACTCCGGCCCGCCCTCGAGGAGGCCGGTCCGGACACGGATGCGGTCGACCTTGGTCCGCTCCTTGTCCTCGAGGAACCGGACCGTGTTGGAGATCTCCATGGCGACCTGCGCGGCTTTTCTCTCGAAGGCCCGGGCCGGGACCTCATCCGCACCCAAGGTCTTCTGCCGGAACAGGGACCACTCGCCGCCCGCGACGGCGAGCAAGCCGAGGGAATCCTCTTCGAGGTTGAGGAGCAGATTGGAGGCGCCGGGGACGACGAAGTGGGCCATGCTCAGCGTGGGGATGGTGACGGCCCCCACGGTCAGCCCGTTCCTCTCGAACAGGGACTCGTACTCCTCGATGACCGCGCGGCGGGCCATGGCCACGATGACCCTCCCGGGACCCCGCGGGGAGGACAGCGCGTAGTCGATGCGGGCGTCCTCGGGGATGTTGGGCATTTGCCGGCCGATGCGCCAGCGGACGAAAGCGTCCCGCTCCGGTTTGGTCTTCGGGACGGATTCCACGGCCAGGACGAACACCCGGACGCAGGCCTCGGGGACCAGCAGGCTGACCGTCCCGCCGGAGAGACGCAGTTCCTTGGTCGCCCGCCCGACGAAGTCGGCGAGCGCCGCCCCCTCCGTGACGTTCGGCCGGTCGAACGACGGCCTCAGGGGCGCCTCCCGGAAAGGCCGGATGAACCGCCGCCGGACCGACCTGTCCCGCTTCGCCAGCCGGAGTCCCGTCAGGTACCCGGGGGTCAACTGGAAGACGGCGTCCGGCGGGATGCGGTCCGTGTAGCGTCGCAGGAATCGTTCTCCGAGGGCCACGGCGGTCACTCCACGAAGGTCACCTTGTTGAGGTCCTTGAGGCTGGTGACGCCCGACAGGACCTTGCGGATGCCGGTCTCCCTCAAGGGGATCATGCCTTCCGACCTGGCCCGCTTCTTGACCTCGGAGAGGGGCTTCTTCTCCAGGATCATCTCCCGGATGGTATCGGACAGTTCGAGGATCTCAGCGATGGCCGTCCGCCCCTGGTAGCCGGTGAAGTGGCACTCCGGGCACCCCTTGGGCTCGTGGAAGACGCGATCGGCGTGCCGCTCGGGATCGAGCCCCGATTCGCGGAGCTGGTCGGGCGTGTAGCGAACGGCCGTCTTGCAGCGGGGACAGAGGACCCGGACGAGCCGCTGGGCCAGGATGCAGTTGAGGGCCGAGATGAAGCTGTAGGGGTCGACCTGCATGTGGAGGAACCGGCCGATGACGTCGAAGACGTTGTTGGCGTGGACGGTCGTGAAGACGAGGTGGCCGGTCAGGGCCGACTGGATGGCGATCTGGGCCGTCTCCGGGTCGCGGATCTCCCCGACCATGATCTTGTCGGGGTCGTGGCGGAGGATGGACCGCAGGCCGCGGGCGAACGACAGGCCCTTCTTCTCGTTGACCGGGATCTGGGTGATGCCGTCGATCTGGTACTCGACGGGGTCCTCGATGGTCACGATCTTGTCCTCGGGCGACTTGATCTCCGTCAGGGCCGCGTAGAGGGTCGTCGTCTTGCCGCTGCCCGTGGGGCCGGTCACGAGGACCATGCCGTAGGGCTGGGTGATGTACTTGCGGAACTTCCGCTGGATCTCCTCGGAGAAGCCCAGCAGGTCCAGCCGCAGCTCGCGGATGGCCTCGGTGATCATCTCCTTGTCGAGGATGCGGATGACGGCGTCCTCGCCGTAGATGCAGGGCATGATGGACACCCGGAAATCGATGGTCTTGTCCTTGATCTTCAGGCGGAACCGGCCGTCCTGGGGAACGCGGCGCTCGGCGATGTCGAGGTCCGACATGACCTTGATGCGGGAGATGATGGGGGCCTGGAACCTCTTGTCGATGGCCTCCATGGCCTCGCCGAGCACGCCGTCGATCCGGAACTTGATCTTGGCGTCGTCCTCCTTGGACTCGATGTGGATGTCGCTGGCCCGCTTCTGGACGGCCGTGAAGATGATCGTGTTGACGAGCTTGATGATCGATCCGTCCTGGTCGGCCAGCTTCTCGATGGAGATGACGTCCTCCTCGCCGGCGATGTCCCGCTCGACGACCTGGGTCACGTATCCCTCGGTCGCGTCGCGCAGTACCTGCATGGCCGTCTCGCTCTTCCGCAGGGCCTCGGCGATAGCCCGTTTGGAGGCCGCGTAGACCTCGACCTTGCGGCCCAGGAAGGACTCGATGTCGTCGATCGAAGACAGGTCGGAGGGGTCGGCGACGGCGATCCTCATAACCCCGCCTCCCTCGCCAAGGGGCACGAAGCTCAGGCGGTGGAGGAACTCGACGGGCACGGACTGGATGAGCTCGCGGTCGAGCGGCTGGGATTCGAGATCGATGTAGGGAACGCCGTAGCGGGCGGCCAGGATCTTGGTCGATTTCTCCTCGGCCCGGATGTTCTCGAGCTCTTCTTTGCTCATGCGTCTTCCTGTCAGCTCCCTTATCTGGCGATCCGGATGACGTTGAAGATGGGGATGTACACAGCGAGGAGCATGCCCGCCACCACCAGCCCCATGAAGATAATGACGACCGGCTCGATCAGGGACACCAGCGTATCGATTCTACCACGAACCCGCTCGTCGTAAAAGTCGGCCATGTCCCCCAGCATGCCCTGGAGGTTGGCCGAGGACTCCCCGATGCGGACCATATCCAGGGCCAGGTCGGGGAAGGCCCCCGACTTGGACAGGGACTCCGACAGGCTCTCCCCGTTCTTGATGTTGTCGGGGACGCCTTTCATCCGCTCGGCCAGATAGGCGTTGGGGACGGCCTGGATGGCCACGCCGACCGAGGTCAGCAGGGAGATGCCCGCTTCGAGGAGCAGTCCCAGCGTCCGGCTGAAGAGGGACAGGGACGACTCGAGCCAGACCGCCCGGCCGAAGGGGATCCGGAGCTTGGCCCGGTCCCAGCGGGACCGGAAGCCGGGCCGCTTGCGCACTCGCAGGAACGCCAGGACCGCGGCGATGGCGGCGGCGGCCAGGAAGTACCAGCCGGCGTTCAGGGTCGTGGCCACCGACATGAGGACCCGGGTGACGGCCGGCATCTCGGCCTCGAAGCTCAGATAGAACTCGGCGAACTGCGGCAGGACGAAGTTGACGAGGAGGGACATGAGGACCATGGAGAAAACGAGCAGGATGGTCGGATAGGTCATGGCCGACCGGATCCGCGATTTGGTCTGGGCGATGACCCGCGCGTACTGGATGAAGCGGCCGATGGTCCCCGGGAGATTGCCGCTCTTCTCGCCGGCCATCAGGCTGGCCGTATAGACCGTGCCGAAGATGCCTTCGTAGGGGAGGAAAGCCTCCGAGAGGGCCTTGCCGAGCCGGACCTCTCCGGCGACCTTGAGCAGGACCTCCTTGAGATGGACGTTGCGGACCCGCGCGGCGATGGCCTCGAGGCTCTTGAGGATGGGATATCCGGCCTTGATCAGGGCCACGAGCTCCTGGTTGTAAAGGATGATGTCCTTGTCCTTGATCTTGCGGCCAAGGTGGAAGCCCTGGGCCTCGAGCTTGTTCCAATCCCGGCGGACGGAGAGGATGAGCCCGCCTTCCGACTCGAGCATCTTCCGGCACTCGTCCGGCGATGAGGCCAGGACGGACCTGACGGCGACGCGGCCGTCCTCGCCGGCGATCCGGCACGAATAATGGGGCATCTCTCCCGCGGTCCTCCGATGAGATTAGTCGGCACAAATCTATGCCAGGCCGGACGGATTTGTCAAACGCCGCGGGCGGGGCCCGAGTTGACAAAAGGAGCGTTGTGGAATTAACTATACGCGGACAATGATGAAACACCCGTCGGGTTTCTCTCGGCGCGCCCTCCTCGTGGCGGCCGTATGCGCCCTGCTCGGCCTGTCCGCGGGGCGGACGGCGCAGGATCCGCCCGACCCCCAGCCCCCGCCCCAGGAGATCCAGAAGCCCCGCTACGACTATATGAGCACCTTCCTGTCCCGAAGCACCCGCCCCCTGGGCCTCAAGGAAGACCCGACCGCAAGGAAGATCCTGAACCAAGGCGTCGTCAAGTGGGCCATCCGGGCCGGGTCGCGCCACGTCCTCAACTAGGGGATTTTTTTTTATGCCGCTGATTCAATTATTTGGATGATGAAAAAGAGCTCCCTCTTCGTCTTCGTTCCGGTCCTGGCCGTCGTCGCCCTGGGAGCCGTCAACGTTTACCGGAAATCCATTTGGAAGGACGTCACGGACGGGGTCACCTGGAAGGAAACCGCCAGCGGCTTGACGGCCGTGCGGGTGGACCCCGAGAGCGAGGCCTTCCTGCGGGCGGCCATCCGCAAGGGGGATGTCCTGTCGGCCATCAACAAGGCCCCGGTCCGGACCAAGATCGATGTCCTGAGGAACCTGTGGATGGCCGCCGGCTCCGACCAGGGCGTGACCTACGAGATCAACAAAGCCGGCTTCCAGACCTATCCCACGTTCTACCCGCAGAAGAAGGGCGTCAATCCCATCTACTTCTACCTCGTCGTGGTCGGCCTCACGACGCTGGTCATCGGGCTGGTCATCTTCTTCAATTCCCGGGGACAGCTGTCCCTCCCCTATGTCTTCTTCTACCTCCTGGCCCTGACCTTCGCTTCGTTCTCCATCTTCTCGCCGACCGGAGAGATGACCGGGCTAGACATGGTCTTCTACGGGCTCGACAAGGCGGCTTTCACGGTCTTCCCCCCCCTGCTCCTCCATTTTTTCATGATCTACCCCCTCCGCAAGCGTTTCCTGCGGTCCCGGTCCCGCGTCCTGCCGTTCCTCTACGCGCCGGCCGGGCTCCTCCTCCTCGCCCGGCTCCGCTTCCACGTCCCCCTGCCGACGCCCTGGGACGAGGCATCGGCCCTGCGGTACCAGGACGCCCTCGAGCGCCTCGAGATCCTCCATTTCGCCCTGTTCGCCCTGGTCACCCTGGGCTTCCTCGTCCACAGCACCCTCCGGGCCCCGACCATCCTGGTCAAAAAGCAGATCCGCATCATCGCCTACGGACTGGCCTTCGGGCTGCTGCCGTCCCTGGCCCTCTATTTCGCCCCGATCCTCGCCGGGACCGGGCCCTCGTCGGGCGCCGAGCTGACCATCCTTCTCCAGGCGCTCGTCCCGCTGACCTTCTCCTACTCCATCTCCCGCTACCGGCTGGTCGACATCGAGGTCCTCCTGAAGAAGGCGGCGACCCTCATCTTTTCGTTCTTCGTCATCGCCATGCTCTACTTCGTGGTCAGCTCCCAGACCAAGCTCTTCTCCGAGAACAGGCTGAACGCCATCGTCCTGGGGATCGTGGCCATCGTTCTGGGGGCCACCCTGTTCACCCCTCTCAAGAAGCTCTTCCAAGCCCTTTTCGACCGGGCCATCTACAAAAGGAGCTACGAATACCGCAAAACCCTCCTGTTCATCAGCCGCGAGCTCAGCCGGGAGAGGAACCTCGAGAACCTGGCGCGCTCCCTCCTCGAGGCCATCGCCAACGCCCTGTCCGTCAGGTCCCTGGCCCTGCTCCTGGCCGACGACGAGAACCCGTCGTCCTTCAAGGTCCTGGGGACGCGCGGCGAGACGGCTCCTCTCGCCGGACGGGTCCTCATCGACGGGCGGGCCGTCGAGGAGATGATCAAGAAGGACTCCCTGACCCTGGCCCCCGAGCCCGGTCCGGACCCCGTTCGGGCCTCCCTGGAGCCGTTCGCGGCCCTGGGTTTGTTCCACATCCTGCCCCTGAAGATCGAGGACAAGATCATCGGCTGCCTGGTCATGGGCAAGAAGCAGGACGGCTCCTTCCTCTCGCGCGAGGACTGGGAGCTCCTGACCACGGTCTCCGGGTCGGCCGCCCTGGCCCTGGAGAACGCCGACCTCTACAGCCGCGAGTCCGTGCGGGCCATGGAGATGCAGCGCCTGAAGGATTACAGCGAGAACATCATCGAGAGCCTGACCGTGGGCGTCTCGGTCATCGACCAGGAAGGCGCCGTCATCGGCTGGAACCGGGTCCTCGAGGACCAGATCGGCGTCCGCAAGGAGGCCGCCCTCCGGCGGCCTCTCCGCGAGGTCATCGGGCCGACGGCCTTCGACGCCCTGTTCCCGCCGGAGACCCAGCAGGAGTTCCGGCTGTTGAGCGAGTTCTCGCTGGACGCCGCCGGGGGCGGCAAGAAGATCTTCGACGTCGCCCGAACGCCGCTGCTCGACAACGCCCTCCAGCCCTACGGGACGATCATCGTCTTCGAGGACGTCACCGACAAGGTCCGCCTCCAGCAGCAGCTCCTGACCTCGGAGAAGCTGGCCTCCATCGGGCTCCTTTCGGCCGGCGTGGCCCATGAGATCAATACGCCGCTGACGGGCATCTCGAGCTACATCCAGATGCTCCAGAAGAAGCTCACCGACACGCACTACGCCCAGCTCCTGGAGAAGATCGAGGCCCAGACGGACAGGGTCGCCCGGATCATCAAGAACCTCCTGGCCTTCGCCCGCAATCCTTCGAACACGGAGTTCCACCGGGTCGACCTCAAGGAGAGCCTGGGCGAGATCCTCTCGCTCATCGACTACAAGCTGAAGAACATGAACATCCGGCTCGATCTGGCCTTCGACGACGTCCCCCCCGTCCTGGCCCAGGGGGAACGGCTGCAGCAGGTCTTCATCAACATCATCCTCAACGCCCTGGACGCCATGCCCCAGGGGGGCGTCCTGGCCATCGGGCTGAGCCAGGCCGACGGCCGGGCCGTCGTCCGGGTCTCCGACACGGGGACGGGGATCAAGCCCGAGCACCTGCCCCACATCTTCGATCCCTTCTTCACGACCAAGGGCATCGGCAAGGGGACCGGGCTCGGATTGTCCATCAGCTACGCCATCGTCAAGGAGCACGAGGGCGAGATCCGGGTCGAGAGCGAGGTCGGCCGCGGATCGGCCTTCACCATCTCCCTCCCCGCCGGCCCGGAGGCCCCCCGGGACCTCCGATCCCCCGCGACCAGGAAGCGACCATGAGCAGCAAAGGCCTCGTCCACATCATCGACGACGAGCCCGTCATCCACGACGTTCTCGGCGAGCTCCTGACCTCGGAGGGCTACGAGGTCGAGTTCTCGTCCTCGGGCGAGGAGGCCCTGGAGAAGTTCCCGTCGCCGTCATTCGACGTCATCCTCCTCGACCTGCTCATGCCCGGCCTGGACGGCATCGAGGTCCTCCGTAGGATCAAGCAGGTCGATCCCCTCGTCCCGGTCATCATCATCACGGCCTACGGGTCGGTCGAATCGGCCATCTCGGCCATGAAGATCGGGGCCCTCGACTACGTCCAGAAGCCGTTCAAGCACGACGACCTGCTGATGTCGATCGAGAAGGCTATCGAGCGCAAGCGCCTCCAGGACGAGAACATCCGCCTCAAGGACGAGCTCCGCCAGAAATTCGGCTTCTCGCAGATCATCGGCAAGAGCCAAGCCATGAAGAACGTCTTCGAGCTGGTCAAGGCCGCCGCCCCGACCCGCAGCACGATCCTCCTCCAGGGGGAGAGCGGCACGGGCAAGGAGCTCGTCGCCCGGGCCATCCACTTGAACTCGAACCGCTCCGGGGCCCCGTTCGTCGTCGTCAACAGCGGCTCCCTGCCCCCCGACCTCCTCGAGAGCCACCTCTTCGGCCACGTCAAGGGGGCCTTCACGGGCGCCGTGGCCCTGAAAAAGGGGCTGTTCGAGGCCGCCGACAAGGGCACGATCTTCTTCGACGAGATCTCTTCGATCGGCCTCGAGACCCAGGCCAAGCTCCTCCGCGTCATCCAGGAGCGGGAGTTCATGAGGCTCGGGGGGACACAGACCATCAAGGTCGATGTCCGCATCCTGGCGGCCACCAACACGGACATCGAGGAGCTCATCGACCAGAAGCTGTTCCGCAAGGACCTTTTTTACCGGCTGAACGTCATCAAGATCGAGATCCCTCCGCTGCGCGAGCGCAAGGAGGACATCCCCCTCCTCGTCAAGCACTTCCTGGAGGTCTACAGCCGGGAGAACCGGAAGGAGATCGGGGAGGTCGCCCCGGAGGTCCTGGGGATGCTCGATGCCCACGACTGGCCGGGCAACGTGCGCGAGCTCGAGAACCTCATCGAGCGGGCCGTCGTCCTGTCGCGCTCCAAGGCCATCACCCGCGATTCCCTGCCGCCCTTCCTCCTCCGCAGGACGGCCGAGGCGGGCGACGAGGGGCCCCTCGAGACGGAGGAATCGCTGGACCTCCACGAACGGACCCAGACTTTCCAGAGGAAGCTCATCACGGCCGCCCTGAAGAAGACCAAGGGCGTCCAGAACCAGGCCGCCAAGCTCCTGGGGGTCAAGCCGACGACGCTCAACGAGATGATCAAGCGCCTCAAGATCGACACCTTGAATTTCCCGCACTGAGAGGGGGGCCGGGGGCTACTTGAAACGTCCCGGCACGGTCCGCAGGGGATTGAGGCGGACCCTGTCGGGCTCGGCAGGCAGGGTCAGGACGAACTCCTGGCTCCCGGCTTCGACGACGACCATGTCCCGGAAAGTCCGCGACCCGCTCTTCCATTCGATCCACAGGGGGAACACGAAAGGACCGTTGAGCTGGGTCACGCGGAGCGTCAGGCGCCCGCCCTCCGGCGTGGCCGTCCCGGTCCACGACGTCCGCACGTCGGGCAGCTCGTGCGACGAGAGCCAGCCGTCGAAGAAGGCCTTCAGGTCCCGCCCCGAGACGGCCTCCATCTCAGCGATGAACGAGGCCGTCCGCGCCGGCCGGTAGCGATACTTCTCGAAGAACGCCCGCAGGCCGGCCCGGAAGACGTCCCGGCCGAGGAGGTCCTGGAGCATGAAGAGGGTCAGGGCCGACTTGTTGTAGACGATGGCCTGATAGGCGGCGAAGTCGAAATAGCTCAGCCGCGAGCCCATCAGGATCGGGCCCCGGCGGGATTTCCTCTCGGTCCAGCGGGAGAATTTCCGGAAGACGGCGGCCTCGGCCCGATCTCCGTACGTGTCCGCCAGGTAGGAGGCCGCCGCGAACTGGGCAAGGCCCTCGCTCAGCCACTGGTCGCGGTAGGTCGCGAAGGACACGCCGTGCCCCCACCACTGATGGGCGATCTCGTGGGCCAGGAAGAAATCGGGCCACTGCGACAGGTCGACGGGGCTGTCGGCGCCGGTCGGGATCCCGTGTTCGCCCATCCATGGCACCTGGTTGAGGACGACGAAGGAGGCCGGGCTGTGGCCCCCGAAGGTAGGCCAGAGCCGGAGGACGATGTCCAGCTTCTCGTAGGGGAAGTCGCCGAAGAAACCGGTGTAATAATCGAGGATGCCGCGGGCCCGGTCGGCCATCTGCAGCTGAGCGTCCATGATCTCGGACGAGACGGACATCGTCACCGGAACGGGACCGGGAACGTCTTTCTGGCGGTCGAAACGGCCGACGATGAAGGACAGGTACTTGACGGGATGCCGGGTCTCGTAGGTGTAGACGGCGCTGCCGGCCTTCTCGATGGCCACGGCGTCGCCCATCCCGTCGAGCCGGCCCCTGTCGGTCAGCTCCCCGACGGCGACGCACCGGTATTCCGGGGGGATGACGAGCCTGAACCGGGCCATGAAATAGTCCTCGTCGGTCGGCCCGGGGTACCAGTTGCCGGCATGGGAGTAGAAATAGGTCTCGTAGCGGGGCCTGAACACGTACCTGTCCCCGGAGCCGGCCTGGGCGATGACGTCCGTGGACGGGACGGGGGGGGGCATCCGGCCCCGATAAAAGATCTCGATGAAGGACGACTCGTCCCGCCCGGGGGGGGCGAGGAGGTAGACGTAGAGGTATTTCCGCAGCCGATCCTGGGTGAAGAACAGCTCCCTCTTGGCGTCGTCGAGGATCCTGAGGATCTCGAGCCCGGGATGGAAGCGGAGCTTGAGGACGTCGAGCGCCCCGACCTTCGAGGTCACCTCGATCCGGGCCTTGGCGGAAAGGTGGAACTCGGCCGGCGTGAAGCTGAGGTCCAGATCGATGGACCGGACGTCGAACTTGTCCTCGAAGCTGACGAAGAACCTTTTCTCCCGGATCTCCCGTCCGCTGTCCGGATCGTAGAGGCTGATGATCCTCTGTTTGCCGCGATCGTAGAGGTTGACGGGCTCGTCGGAGAAGGGGTGATAGATATAGGTCAACTCGCCGGCTTTGCGGGCCTTGAAGTCGAGAACGGCCTCGTCGCCCTGGGGGAGGAACGACAGCGGCTCACTCTCGATCGAGCTCTCGATGGTGAAGGAACGAAGGTGACTGCGGGCGAAGACCGAGGCCGCCCGGGACCGTTCGGCCGGGGATACGGCCGGTCCCCGCTCGTCCCTCTCGATCCTCACGTTGCTGGCGAAGAAGGACGGCGAGCAGCGGATGAAAAGATGCTCGACGGCCTCCTCGAGGTGGTCCTTCCGGTAGAGGAGCTCCATCTGGTGCTTCTCGGCCGCGTCGGAAGGCGAGAAATGGACCGTGCCCTTGCCGACGACGACCAGGGCCGTCTCGAGCTCCGGGACATCGTCGTAGAAGACGGCCGCGTCCCGGAAAGTCAGGCGGATGTCCCGGTGGACGACCTCCACCCGCCGGGCCCGTTCCGAGCGGTCCGAGGGGATCCTGATCTTGTAGAGCGTGGACAGGCTCCCCAGGACCTCCTTGTCGGCGACGGCCCACTCCTCACCCTCGCGGCCGAGCCGGACCATCCACGATTCCATCATGGCCATGTGGGCGTTCTGGAAGACCGCCTGCAGATAGAAGCGCGGCTCCCCGCCCTCCGCAAGCGTCTTCCCCGCCAGCCGGAGCGAAACGGAATCCATCCGGTATTGGCCGAAGAACTGGTCGAGGCGCTCACGCTCGCGGGAACGGGCGGCCGGCCGGAAGGCTTGGAGATAGCCGTCCAGGTCGCCGTTCTGAAGGAGGCCCTGGACGCGGGCCATGAAGGCCTCGGGAGTCTCCGATGGTCCCTGAAAGGCCCCCGCGGACAGGAGCAAGGCGGCCAACATCGCCGCCAGGATGGGTCCCCTAAATATCGTCGTTCTCACCGTCATTTCCATTATAACAGCGGGGGAAAGCCGTGACGGCCGCGATACCCGGTCTTTCCGCGGAAATATCCAGCAGGTTTCATGCCAACAGGAGTCCATCTGTCGCCGTCAGGGCCGGGCGTGGGGCGCCGCGGGCGCGGAGGCCGGATCCCGCCCAACAGACGGGCGGAACGTAAATTTGCTTTACGAACGGACGGTCATTTGCGAAGGTCGCGACCGAGGATCTTCTCGACGTCCTCGACCTTGCCCCGGAGGCGGTCCCGGGCGCCGTCCCGGTCGTCGATGGCGATGTGGGTCAGGACCCGGCCGGCTTGCCGGCGCATCGCCCGGTGGCACTCCTTGATAAGGGCCAGGACATCGTCCCATTCGCCCTCGACGATCGTGCCCATGGCCGTCAGCCGGTAGGAAAGGCCGCTGCGATCGATGATGTCGACGATCCCCGCCACCAGGCGGGCCAGCTCCTCGCCCTGCCCGACGGGCACGACGCTGAACTCGACGATCATGGCCGCGGCCTCCTTTCTGCGGAATTACTCCCGGTCCTTCTTCGGGCCGGACTTCTTCAGCCGCTCCTCCCAGGTGATGAAGCTGTGGTAGAAGACGGCGTCCCCCTCGTCGATGCCCCGGGTGATCTCCGTGATGTGCGAGGTCTCGGCGCCGTAGGCCTCGATGGCGTAGATGACGCCCTTTTCGGGCTTGGTGTTGGTCCCGCACGTGTAGATGTCCAGCGCGGCGTAGCGCATCTCCGGCCAGGTGTGGGTCGAGATGTGGGACTCGGAGATGACCACGACGCCGCTGACGCCGTTGGGCGGGAACTTGCTGCAGGAGATCGACCAGACGCTGGACCCGGCGACCTCGGCCGCCTTGACCAGGATCTGCTGGACCTGCTCGACGCTGCCGATGACCTTGGGATCGCAGCCCGAGGCCTCGACGATGTAATGATGCCCGATCGGGGAATGGGTGATCTTGGCCATACGCGCCTCCTTGGGACTGTCCTGGAAGCCGATTATGGCACATCCGTGGCGTCTGTCAAGGCGCGGGCGCTCCGCCGCCGGGCCGTCGTCAGACGGCGGCCCGCGGGTCCTCCTTGACGACGTTGAGGACGATGTGGGTCACGGTCCGGTCCACGAAGGGGATGGCCAGCAGGCTCTTGATGAAGCCGTTGAGGTCCTCCCGGCCCGCGAAATGCCCGATGATGAACGAATCCCATTCCCCCGTGACGTCGTAGACCGCGGACACGTGGGCATCCCGGGAGATCCTCTTCTGGGTCTCGATGAGCTTGCCCTTGGAGATGCGGGCGGCGATGATGGCCACCAGGCCGGCCCCGAAGTGCTCCCGATCGACGACCGGCACGTAGCCTTTGATGGCCCCGGCGGCCTCGAGCTTCTTGACCGTGCCGATGACGGCCGTGACCGATGTCCCCAGCTCCTTGGCGACCTCCCGGAAGCTCTTGCGGGCGTTGCGGTTCAGGGCCCGGATGATCTTTCTGTCGAGCTCGTCGATCATGGCGGCGTACCTCCGATTGTCCATAATTTTACATAATTATGTAACGATTGCAATATTTATTTTTATTTATCTTGACAATTATTCCTTTTTGGTCTATGGGTTCCCATTATAAGCCGATACCCAAGGAGTCGCCGAACATGCCTCAGAAGCAAGCCGCTCCCATGAAAGCCTTCGGGATGAGGGACGAGCGGGACGTCCTGGCGGCCGTCCGGGACCGCTCCCTCGGCCTGTCGTTCATCCGCTTCATCTTCCCCGACATCCTCGGCCGGCCCATGGACTTCACCATCCCCGGCTCGGAGCTCGACGCGGCCTTCCAGGAAGGCAAGGGATTCGACGGCTCGTCGGTGGCCGGGTTCGTCCGCATCGAGGAGAGCGACCTGGTCGTCAAGCCGGATCCGAAGACCTTCCGCCTCCTGCCCTGGGAATACCGGGGCTTCGACGAGGGCGTCCGGTGGCGCGAGGCCGTCATGTTCGGCGACATCCTCAAGCCGGACGGCTCGGTCTACGAGGGGGACAGCCGGGCGGCCCTCAAGCGCAACCTCCTTCGGGCCCGCGGGGAGCTCGGCATCGACGACTTCCGATGCGGCCCCGAGCTCGAGTTCTTCGTCTTCCCCTCCTGCCGCGAGCCCGTTCCGGCCGACCAGGGCGGGTACTTCTTCAGCGGCCGCCACGGAGAGATCCGCAAGGAGGTCCAGCTGCTCCTCCACCGGATGGGCATCGCCACGGAATACGACCACCATGAGGTCGCTCCGGGACAGCACGAGATCGACCTCCGTTACGGGAGCGCCGTCGAGATGGCCGACATCGGCATGCTCTTCCGCTATATGGTCAAGAAGGTCTGCCGGATGCACGGGCTCTACGCGACGTTCATGCCCAAGCCCATCAACGGCCAGAACGGCAACGGCATGCACGTCCACCAGTCCCTGTGGAAGGGCGGCCGCAACCTGTTCTTCGACAGGACCGGCCCCTACCATCTCTCGCTCCTCGCCCGGCGCTACACGGCCGGCATCATGGCCCACGCGCGGGAGATCTCGGCCGTCCTCAGCCAATGGGTCAATTCCTACAAGCGGCTCATCGAGGGCTACGAGGCCCCCGTGTACATCGCCTGGGGCCAGAAGAACCGGTCGGCCTACATCCGCGTTCCGGAGTACCAGCCCGGCAAGGAGCGGTCGACGCGCATCGAATTGAGGGCGGCCGACCCGGCCTGCAACATCTACCTGGCCTTCGCCGTCATGCTGGCCGCGGGAGCGGAGGGCGTCCGTCGGAAGCTCGATCTCGCCGAGCCGGTCGAGGAGAACATCTACCGGATGAGCGGGACGCGGCAGCGGAAGTTCGAGATCCGAACCCTGCCGCGGGACCTCGACGAGGCCGTGCGCCTGATGGAAAAGAGCGAGGCCGTCCGCGAAGCCCTCGGCGACCACCTGTTCCGCACCCTGGTCGCCAACAAACGACGCGAGATCGAGGAATACGAGCAGAACGTTTCGGGCGAGTTCGACAAGCAGGTCAGCGAGTACGAGATCGCACGCTATCTGCCCGTCCTCTGACCCCTGCGGATCCCGCCGTTGCCTCCGCCGGCTGTTTACTCCACCCTTGATGTATGCTATAAAAGACGTTCGGACGAGCCATGAACATCCCGATGATCCTCACTCAGGTCTTCGTGGTCCTCTTCGCCATCACAATCCACGAAGCGGCCCACGCCTGGACGGCCCAGAAGTTGGGCGACCCCACGGCCGCCGCCCTGGGCCGGGCCTCGCTCAATCCCGTCGTCCACATCGATCCCATCGGCACCATCCTCTTCCCCCTGGCCCTCATCCTCCTGTCGAGAGGGGCCGGGCCGGTCTTCGGCTGGGCCAAGCCCGTCCCTTACAATCCTTATAATCTCCGCGATCGGCGGAGGGGCGGGCTGTGGATCTCGTTCGCCGGACCCATCGCCAACATCCTGGCGGCTGTCGGCGCCGTCCTCGTCTTCCAGCTCCTCAAGCCCTTCGGGGCGCGGATGCCGGTATCCTGGTCCGTGTCCGCTCCCCTCGAAGGACTGAGCCTCATCCTTTTCTTCATGGCCCTCATCAACATCTCCCTGGCCGTCTTCAACCTCATCCCCATCCCGCCCCTCGACGGCAGCGGCATCCTGGCAGGACTGTTGTCGCCGAGAGCCGCCGAGGGATACGAGCGGTTGCGGCCCTACGGGTTCCTCATCCTCATCGTCCTGATGTACAGCGGATTCCTGACCCTCATCTTCTCCCCGGTCTATCGGCTGATGGGGAGACTGTTCAGCTAGCATGACCGAAGGCCTCCCCCTCCCCCAGGACCCCGCGGGAACGTCCGCGGACGCCGCGCCCGCCGCCGGGCCGGCCGACGGCTACCAGGTCCGCCTGGAGATCTTCGAGGGACCGCTCGACCTGCTCCTGTTCCTCATCCGCAAGAAGAAGATCGACATCCACGACATTCCCATCGCCGCCATCACCCGTCACTATCTCGAGTACCTCGACAAGAAGGAGCAGATCAACCTGGACCGGGAGGCCGAGTTCCTGTTCGTCGCCGCCCTCCTCATCTACATCAAGTCCCAGATGCTGCTGCCCCGCGAGACGGACCTGGCCGAGCAGGACGACCCCCGGCGGGTGCTCGTCAACCGCCTCCTCGAATACCAGAAGATCAAGGCCGCCTGCTCGATCCTCAGGGATAAGGAGGAGGACCAGCTCCTGCAATGGAAGCGGCACTTCCTGCCGCCCCTGCCCGGGGCCGCCGACGCCGAGGTCATCGAGCTTTCGCTCTTCGACCTGGCCGAGTCCTTCTTCCTGATGATGAAGCGGCGGGCCGCGGACTCGACGCGCGTCATCCGCGGGCGGGACGTCACCGTCGAGGCCAAGATGAAGGAGCTCGTCGAGCTCCTCCGGGAGCGCAGGATGATCGACTTCCTCGAATATTTCGCGGCCCGCGAATCGCTCGAGGAGGCCCTGGTCTCGTTCTTCTGCGTCCTCGAGCTGGTCAAGTCGCGGGTGGCCGTGGCCGTCCAGGACGAGCTCTTCCGGACCATCCGTGTCTGGCTCCGCAAAGATCCCCCCAAGCAGGTCGCCCATGAGTAGCCGGCTCAAAGACACCGTCGAAGCCCTCATCTTCGTCTCCCAGGAGCCCCTGTCCGTGGAGCGGATGCAGGCCGTCCTCGAGGGCGTCTCGGAGGCCGACATCCGGGCGGCCGTCGAGCGGCTGGCCGCCGACTGCGAAGCCGAGGAGCGCGGCATCCACCTCGTCCGCAGCGGGGGCGGTTACCTCTTCGCCACCAAGCCGGCCTACGACCGCGACGTCCGCCGGCTGCTGCAGATCGAACGCAAGAACAAGCTGTCCTCGGCCTCCCTGGAGACGCTGGCCGCGGTCGCCTACCACCAGCCCGTGACCCAGTCGGAGGTCTCGGCCATCCGCGGCGTCGACTCGACCTCCGCGCTGAAAACGCTGCTCGAAAAGAGGCTCATCAAGATCGTCGGCCGCAAGAAGGCCCCGGGGAATCCCCTCGTCTACCGGACCTCCGACTCGTTCCTTCTCTACCTGGGGCTCAACAGCCTTGACGAGTTGCCGTCCGAGGAGGAGATGTCCCGGATCCTGCAGGAGGAGAAAGCGACCGACGCCTGAACTCCCGGAACGTGGCTAAGTTCAGCTACGGATGGGACTTAGAGTTGACACAAAGTCATTTCTCGGATAGTATGATGGACTCTTTCCGGACCGAAGTAAAAATCGAGCGATGGAGTGACACGCCATGACTGACGCAACCAAGCACCCCGGCCCCGACGACCGGATGTCGTCGGAGGACTACGAGCACCTGCTGGAGAGCTACCAGTTCAGCAACAAGGAGATCGCCCAAGGACAGATCCTCAAAGGCCGGGTCATCAAGCGGACCCCGACCCACGTTCTCGTCGACATCGGGTTCAAGACCGAGGGCCTCATCGCCAACGAGGACTTCACCGATCCCAAGGTCCTGGCCTCCCTGCGTCCGGGAAGCGAGATCGAGGCCATGCTCGAGAGGACCGACCCCAAGGACGGCACCCTGGTCCTCTCCAAAAGAAAAGCGGATGGCGTCAAGGCCCTGGAGATCCTCGAGAAGGCCTTCAGCCACCGTGTCCCGGTGACCGGGACGGTGACCGGCCGGACCCGGGGCGGCTTCAGCGTCGACGCCGGCATCCCGGCCTTCCTCCCCGAGTCCCACGCCGATATCCGGCCGGTCAAGGACCCGGCCTCCCTCATCGGGCAGAGCTTCAAGTTCGTGGTCATGAAGTTCGACCGCAAGAGCGAGAACGCCGTCCTGTCCCGCAAGCTCCTCCTCCAGGACGAGCGGGAGAAGAAGAAGCGCAAGGTCTTCGGCCAGATCGCCAAGGGCCAGCGGATCGCCGGCCACGTCAAGTCCCTGACGAGTTTCGGGGCCTTCGTCGACATCGGCGGAATCGAGGGCCTTCTCCATGTCTCCGACATCTCCTGGGGCAAGACCGCCCATCCCTCCGAGCACCTGGCCGTCGGGCAGGAGGTCGAGGTCGTCGTCCTGGACTTCAACGAGAAGGACGAGAAGATCTCCCTCGGCCTCAAGCAGCTGACGCCCGATCCCTGGGAGAGCATCGCCGATAAGTACCAGGCCGGGCAGAAGATCTCCGGCAAGGTCTCCAGCCTGACGGACTTCGGGGCCTTCGTCGAGCTCGAGAAGGGCGTCGAGGGACTCGTCCACATCTCCGACCTGACCTGGTCGCGCAAGCTCGTCCATCCCAAGAAGGTCCTGACCCCCGGCCAGGAGGTCGTCGTCTCCATCCTCGACGTCAACCCGACGACCAAGCGCATCTCTCTCGGGCTGAAGCAGGCTTCGCCCCACCCCCTCGAGGTATTCAAGCAGAAGCACGGGGTCGGGGCCCGGGTCAAGGGCGTCGTGACCAGCATGACGGACTTCGGGGCCTTCGTCGAGGTCGAGAAGGGCATCGAGGGACTCATCCACATCTCCGACATCAGCTGGGAGAAGGTCAAGCACCCCTCCGAGAAGCTGCAGACCGGCCAGGAGGTCGAGGCCATCGTCCTCAACATCGACGTCGAACGGCAGAAGATCTCGCTGGGCATGAAGCAGCTCGAAGGCGACATCTGGGAGGACTTCTTCAACCGCCAGCGGACGGGGGACATCGTCAAGGTCAAGATCGTCCGCCTGACGGACTTCGGGGCCTTCGTCGAGATCGTCCCCGGCATCGAGGGCGTCGTCTTCACCTCCGAGCTCGACGAGAAGAAGATCGAGAAGCCCTCCGACGCCTTCGCCGTCGGCGACGAGCGCAACGCCAAGATCATCCGCCTGAATCCCAAGGCCAAGAAGATCTCCCTGAGCTTCAAGCAGGCCCAGTACGACATCCAGAAGCAGGAATTCCAGCGCTACATGGACTCCCAGGACCCGCGGATGACGTTCGGCGATATCATGAGAGACCAATTGAAGAACTTCGGAGCCCCGAAAAGAAAGGCCAAAAAGAAGGAGGACCCCCATGATAAAGGCTGATCTGGTCAACAAGATCTCCCAGGAAATGAACATCCCCAAGCAGGAGGCGGAGGAAGGCGTCAACCTGTTCTTCGAGACCATCCGCGAAGCCATCCTCCAGGGGGAGGAGATCGAGATCCGGGGCTTCGGGAGCTTCCGATTCCGGAAGAGGACGTCCCGGGCTGGCCGCAACCCGCGGACCGGTGAGCCGGTCAAGGTGCCTCCCAAGAAGGTCCTCTATTTCAAGCCCAGCAAGCTCCTCAAGGAACTGATCAACAAATAATGCGCTATATCTCCGCCCCCTGGAGAGCCGAGTACGTCCGGAGCCATCTCAAGATGAAAGACTGCATCTTCTGCGCGGCCCTCAAGGACCGCGACGACCGGCGCTCGGCCGTTCTCTACCGGGGACGGCGCAACTTCATCCTCCTCAACCGCTATCCCTACACTCCGGGCCATCTCATGATCGCCCCGAACCGCCACCTGGCCGACTTCGCCGAGGCCCGCGCCGACGAGCGCAACGAGGCCGCCGAGCTCCTCCAGGTCGCCATCCGCATCCTGCGGGAGCGGTTCTCGCCCGGAGGATTCAACGTCGGCATGAACCTCGGCCGGCCGGCCGGGGCCGGGGTGCCCGGCCACTACCATCTCCATCTCATCCCCCGCTGGACGGGCGACTCCCACTTCATGCCCATCGTCGGGGGGACCCGGGTCTTCCTCGAAGACCTCGACACGACCTACGAGCGGCTGAGGCCCCTGTTCGACAAGGCCCGGACCCGACTCTCGCGCGCGAAAAGGTGAATCCATGCTCAAGACCATGAGAGACAACGTCAAATCGCTCAAGCCCGTCCTGTGGATCGTCATCGCCACGTTCGTGGTCAGCATCTTCGTCATCTGGGGCGGCGGAGGCTTCGGGGGGGGAGCGGGCGACAACACGGTGGCCGCCGTGGGCGGCGACCGGATCTCGGCCGACGATTATTTCCAGGGCCTCCGCCAGAGGCTCGAGGCCATGGAAAAGCAGGTCGGCAGCCTCAACGCCGATCTCATCCGCCAGCTCAGCATCCCCGAGCAGACCTTGGAACAGCTCATCCAGCAGCGGCTGCTCGTCCAGATCGCCAAGGACATGGGGCTGCGGGCCACCAACGCCGAGGTCCGGGACAGGATCGTCTCCTATCCGGTCTTCCAGCGGGACGGCGGGTTCGTCGGCTTCGAGGAATACAAGCAGATCCTGGACTACAACCGCATCCCCCTCGGCGAGTTCGAAAAGGGGCTCCGTCAGGACGTCCTCATCGGCAAGGCCGTCAGCGTCCTGACGGCCGGCATCGCCGTGACCGAGGAGGAGGTCTGGGATAACTACCGGAAGCAGAACGAGACGGCCAAGATCGAGTATCTCGTCTCCGAAACGGCCAAGGTCGAGGCCCCCGCCGCGCCTTCCGAGGCCGACCTGCGGGCCCGTTTCGAAGCCGGCCCGTCGGCCTACCGGATCCCCGAGAGAAGGACGGCCGATTATCTGTTCCTCAAGGCCGACGACCTCAAGAAGGAGGTCGAGGTCACCGAGGCGGAGATCGAGACGTACTACCGGGACAACCGGTCCCAGTTCGAGCGCCCCGAGCAGGTCCGCGTCAGCCGGATCTTCATTCCCTTCGGGGAGGGGGACCGCGAGGCCGCGTCGGCCCTGGCCGCCGAGGTCCGGGAGAAGGCCGCGGCCGGCGAGGATTTCCCTGCCTTAGCCCGGGCGTACTCCAAGGACGACAAGGCCGCAGAGGGCGGGGACTGGGGCCTTTTCGAGTGGCGGTCCCTTCCGGCCGCCGAGGTCGAGGCCGTCGCGGCGCTCGACCGCAACGGCCTGTCGGGCGTCATCGAATCGGCCGACGGCCTGGCCGTTCTTAAAGTGACCGAAAAGGAGCCGGCCGAGGTCCAGCCGCTGTCCGAGGTCACGGGGACCATCAGGTCGCTGCTTGAGGACCAGAAGGCCCGGACGCTGGTCGCCGAGCGCATCCAGCGGATCGAGAGAACGGCCCGCCGCGAGAAGAGCCTCGATCTGGCGGCCCAGAAAGAAGGATTGAAGGTCGGCTCGACCGGCCCCCTCAAGAAGGGCGACCCCATCCTCGACGTCGACCCCGCCGGGGCCGTCAGCGAGGCCCTCTTCGATCTCGAGCTCAAGGCCATCTCGGCCCCGATCTATTCCTATGAGGGAACCGGGCTGGCCCAGCTCCTGTCCATCGAGCCGGAGCGGGAGGCAACCTTCGAAGAGGTCCGGCAGCGGATCGAGGCCGACGTCCTCGAGAGTCTCAAGGACGAGCGGGCCCGGGCGGCCCTGGAGTCCGCCCGCGGCGCCCTCAAGGGCGACTGGCTCGAAGCGGCCGACCGGCTCGGTCTCGAACACAAGACCGTCGAGGCCCACAAGCGCGACCAGTACCTCAGCCTGGTCGGGGAGCGGCCCGAGATCGACGACCTCATCTTCAGCCTTCCTCTCAACGAGATAAGCGATCCGGTCGAGGTCGAGGGCGGCTACGCCGTCTTCCGGGTCCTCGAGCGCAAGGAAGTGACCCGCGAGGAGTTCGAGGAGGCCAAGGGCGCCGAAAGGGACGCCCTGCTCGAACAGAAGAGGAACACGTTCCTCCACTCCTACATGGCCAAGGCCCGCGAGGAGAAGAAAGTCCGCATCAACTATCAGACCTATCTCCGTCTGACCGACGACATCCTGTCGCGGTTCTCACGGTCCGAATAAGCCGCCCTCGCCTCTCCCCGGGAGCGGGCCGCGGGCGCAAGAAAGGAGCGCGCGATGGAGATCCCCAAGACGTCCCTGCCTCCGGAGGCCTACAAGGAGCTGGCCCCGGGCGAGACCTACACGCCGCTGGTCCCCGCCGACCGGACCATTCCGGAGGTCACGGTCCGCTCCGTCCTGTGGGGGCTGTTCATGGCCCTGTTCTTCACCTTCTCGATCGCCTACCTCGGCCTCAAGGTCGGGACGGTGCCCGAGGCGGCCATCCCCATCGCCATCCTGGCCGTGGGGCTGGGCTACACCTACAAGCGACGGAGCACGATCCTCGAGAACGTCATCCTGCAATCCATCGGCTCGGCCTCGGGGGCCGTCGTCGCCGGGGCCATCTTCACCATCCCGGCCCTCTACATCCTCGGCCTGCCCACCGACATCGTCAAGATCTTCCTGTCGACCTTCCTCGGCGGTTGCCTCGGCATCCTTTTCCTCGTCCCGCTCCGGAAGTACTTCTGCCAGGAGCAGCACGGCAAGCTGCCCTTCCCCGAGGCCACGGCGACGACCGAGATCCTGGTCACCGGGGAGTCCGGGGGCAGGCAGGCCTGGGCCCTGATCATGGGCATCGCCGTCAGCGGGGTCTACGAGTTCCTGGCCATCGGCGTGCGGGCCTGGAACGAGCTGATCACCTTCCGCTTCCTGCCGTTCATGGACAAATTGGCGGTCAAGTCCAAGATGGTCCTCAAGGTCGACGCCCTGTCGGCCTTCCTGGGCCTCGGCTACGTCATCGGCCTGCGCTACAACGCCATCATCGTGGCCGGGGGACTGCTCTCCCATTTCGGGCTCATCCCCCTCGTCTGGTTCCTCGGCAAGGGCATCGCCGCGCCTCTGTACCCGGGGACCGTGCCCATCGCCGAGATGAGCGAGGTCCAGATCTTCACCTCCTACGTCCGCAACATCGGCATCGGGGCCATCTTCATGGCCGGCGTCCTGGGCATCATCAAGTCCATGCCGGTCATGGTCAGGTCCCTGTCCGTCGGTTTCCGCGAGATCTTCAAGGGCAAGGAAGCCGGGGCGGCCGAGGTCCCGCGGACGGGCCGCGACATCAAGATGTCGACCATCGTCCTCGGCCTGCTGGTCACTTCGGCGGCCCTTTTCCTCTACTTCCTGTGGATCTCGAACGTCAAGTTCGCGCTTATCGGCGTCCTGGCGTGCGTCATCCTGTCGTTCCTGTTCACGACCGTGGCCGCCTACGCCATCGCCATCGTCGGCACCAACCCCGTCTCGGGGATGACCCTGATCACCATCATCCTCTCGAGCGTCATCCTCATCGGGGCCGGGCTTTCGGGAGAGCAAGGCATGGCCGTGGCCCTGCTGATCGGGGCCGTCGTCTGCACGGCCCTGTCCCTGTCCGGCAGCTTCATCACCGACCTGAAGATCGGCTACTGGCTGGGGGCCACCCCCCGCAACCAGGAACGCTTCAAATTCCTGGGGGTCCTGGTCTCGGCCCTGATGGTCGGCATCGCCATTTTCATTCTCGACCGGGCCTTCTCCTTCCAGAGCGGGACCTTGGCCGCGCCCCAGGCCAATCTCATGGCGGCGGTCATCAAGTCCCTGATGTCGCGCGAGCCGGTGACCTGGATGCTCTACGGCATCGGAGCCGCCGTGGCCATCGTCGCCGAGCTGGCCAAAGTCCCGCCCCTGCCGTTCGCCCTGGGGATGTACCTTCCTCTCCAGTTGACGACGCCGCTGCTCGTCGGCGGGTTCATCTCCCACCTGGTCAAGACCTCGACCACGGACAAAGAGCTGGCCGAGAAACGGTACAACCGGGGCACGCTCGTCTCGTCCGGATTCATCGCCGGAGGGGCCCTGATGGGCATCGTCCTGGCCGTCATGAAGCTGCTCAAGATCGACCACGCCGTCAGCCTCGGCATCCCGATGGTCCTCGAGGGCGGCCGCTGGGTGGACGGGGCGCCCCGGGCCTGGTTCACGAGCTACGGGGAGATCTTCAGCCTCGTCGCCTTCATCCTGCTCGTCGGGTTCGTCTACTTCGACGCTAAGAGGGCCAAGTAGCGCCCGGGCCCGTCCCGGAGCGAGACCCTCGAAAGGAGACCGGACATGAGAGCCGACAGACTGCACAAAGCGGCCGAGCGGGCCGTCGACCAGGCCCTGAAGCTGGGGCCCAAGGACAGGTTCCTCCTGGTGACCGACACCCCGAAGCTGGAGATCGCCGAGGCGCTGGCCTTTTACGCCAAGAGGGCCGGGGCCGAGACGACGACCTACCTGATGACCGAGACCCTGAGGCCGATCACCGGGCCGACCTCGCTCTTCAGGGACATGATCCGCAAGGCGACGGCCACGGCCTATCTTCTCGAGGGCCGGTTCGCCGAGAAGCCCTTCCGCGGCTTCATGGTCTCGGAGGGCGGCAAGCACGGCCGGATCTGCATGATGCCCGGCCTGACCCGGGACATGATGGAGCGGCTGGTCAACATCGACTTCACCGAGATGGACAAGTTCACGAAAAGGGTCATCCGGGCCATGAAGGACGCCGACCGCGTGGTGGTCACCAATCCCGAAGGGACGGACATCGCGTTCAGCGTCAAGGGCCGGGCCTGGCACAACGACAACGGCGACATCAGCAAGAAGGGCATGCACGGCAACCTGCCGGCCGGCGAGTGCTACACGGCGCCGGTCGAGGAAACCTTCACGGGGCGCATCGCCATCAGCCTCATCGACGACAAGCTCGGCAAGGGGGTCATGACCTTCGAGCGGGGCAAGCTCGTCGATTACAAGGGCGCCGGCATCGCCGAGGTCATCCGGACGGTCGGCGACGATCCGACGGCCCGGATCATCGGCGAGTTCGGCATCGGCACCAACAAGGGCGCCCGGATCTGCGCCAACATGCTCGAGGCCGAGAAGGCCTTCGGCACGGTCCACTTCGCCATCGGCGACTCCTACGGCATCGGCAGGAACAAGAGCAAGTTCCATTTCGACGCCCTGGTCGACAAGGTGACCATCACGGCCAAGGGCCGGACCATCGCCCGCGACGGCAAGTTTAATTGGGGGACATGATACCTATTTCCCATTTTCCAGCCCGAAAGGGTCAATCCCAGGCCGCCCCGGAAGGGGATTGAGAGGCAGTCCGGCCGCCCACGGGAAGCAGGAAGACAATGAAGAATAGGGAAATAGGTATCATGTCCCCCATTTTTGACAAGGCCGTCGACCGCCGGGCGACGGAGTCCATGAAGTGGGGCGTCGCGGGGCGCCCGGGGGACGAGGACGTCATCCCGATGTGGGTGGCCGACATGGACTTCGAGGCCCCTTCGGCGGTCGTCGAGGCCCTCCGCCGGCGGGCCGATCACGGCGTTTTCGGCTACCCCGAGGTCCCGCCGTCCTTCTGGCGGGCCGCCGGCAGCTGGCTTGAGCGCCGTCACGGCTGGAGCGTCCGCGACGAATGGATGGCCCTGACCCCGGGGATCGTCGCGGCTCTCAACTTCTGCGTCCGGGCGTTCACCGGGCCGGGCGACGGGGTCCTCATCCAGACGCCCGTCTACCACCCCTTCTACTATACTGTCGAGAACAACGGCCGACGGGTCGTCCGCAACCCCCTGCGCTTCGACGGCCGGCGCTACGCGATGGACCTCGACGACCTCCGAAGGAGGGCCGTCGCCGAAGGCGCGCGGCTGCTCATTCTCTGCAGCCCGCACAATCCGGTCGGCCGGGTCTGGACGCGCGAAGAGCTCGAAGCCATCGGCCGCCTGGCCGTCGAGCTCGACCTCACGGTCGTCTCCGACGAGATCCACCACGACCTCGTGTTCCGCGGACATCGGCACCGGATCTTCGCCGCCCTGTCCCCCGAGCTTGACGCCCGGACCGTGACCTGCGTCGCGCCCAGCAAGACGTTCAACATCCCCGGCCTGTCGACGGCCGTCGTCGTCGCCTCGAATCCGGCTCTCCTCAAAGCCTTCGAGGACGAGCGGGAGCGGTCCGGCTTCGAGCTGGGCCAGGTGTTCGGCCTGGTCGGGTTCGAGGCCGCCTACGCCCACGGCGCGGACTGGCTCGATGCGCTCCTCCCCTACCTCGAGGCCAACGTCGACCTCATGGAACGCTTCATCAAAGAGCGCCTCCCGCGGCTGCGTCTCGTCCGGCCCGAGGGCACCTATCTCGCCCTGCTCGACGCCCGAGGCCTCGGTCTCGATCCGGCCGAGGTCGCCGGGTTCTTCCTTCGCGAGGCCAAGGTCCGTTTCAGCGACGGCATCCTCTTCGGACCGGAGCTCGCCGGCTTCGTCCGGGTCAACTTCGGCTGCCGCCGGGCCCTCCTCGTCGAGGCCCTCGAGCGCATCGAGCGGGCCGTCAACGGGATTCCCACTTGATCCCCCGGAAATTCTCCCCTTGAAAACCGGCCGGCCCTGGATAGAATGGTCCGCGGGAGCGCGAGGACCGGTTCCATGAGCATCAAGGCCAAGCTGACGACCTTCGACGCGACGATGATCGTCGTCAGCCTGATCATCGGCATCGGCATCTTCCGGACCCCGGCCCTGGTCGCCCAGGCGGCCCGCACCCCGACGCTCTTTTTCGCCGCCTGGGCCCTCGGCGGCCTGGTCAGCCTCGTCGGGGCCCTGATCTTCGCCGAGATCGGCGGCCGGTTCGCCAAGCCCGGCGGATACTACAAGGTCGTCGCCGAGAACTACGGCTCGGGCCTGGCCTTCATGCTCAACTGGACGAGCGTCGTCGTCCTCAACGGGGCCGGGGCGGCCGCCGTGGCCCTCATCGGCGCCGAGTACCTGACCCCCATCCTCTTCCGCGGCCAGGCCGCGGGCCGCGAGACCGTCCAGCTGACGGCCGTCGTCCTCATCCTCGTCCTTGTCGTCATCAATTACCTGGGCATCAAGACCGGCGCCTGGGCCCAGAACGTCCTCAGCCTGCTCAAGGTCGCCATGATCGGCGTCCTGGCCGCCGCCGCCTTCCTGTCGCGCAAAGCCCCCGCCGGGCCGGCCGCCCTCCCGCTCGACCGGCCCTGGCTGTTCGCCCTGGGAGTGTCGTTCATCTACGTCTTCTACGCCTACGGCGGCTACCAGAACACCATCAATTTCGGGGCCGACGTCCGCGACGCCCGCCGCAACGTCCCGCGGGCCATCTTCTTCGGCATCCTCATCGTCCTGGCCTGCTACCTGACGATCAACGTGGCCTACGTCAAGGCCCTCGGCGTCCCCGGTGTCGCCGCCGCCGACCTGGTCGCCGCCGCCACGGCCCGGGTGACCTTCGGGGAGATCGGCTGGCTGGTCGTCTCCCTGGCCATTTTCCTTTCGGCCATGGGCTTCCTCAACGTGACCCTGATGCAGATCCCCCGGGTCTACTACTCCATGGCCGAGGACCGGACCCTGCCGCGGCCGTTCATGGCCGTCAATCCCCGGACCCAGACCCAGGAGTTCGGGCTGCTGTTCCTCGGCGCCCTCATCCTGGTCTCGATCTTCCTGCTGGGGACCTTCGAGAACATCGTCAACTACGTCATGTTCCTCGACACCATCACCCTGGCCTTGGTCTCGTCCTCGATCTTCCTTCTGCGCCGCAAGGCCCGCCGCTCGGGCGAGCCTTATACAGGCTACCGCGTCCCTCTCTACCCGCTGCTGCCCATCCTCTTCGTCGTCTTCATGCTGCTCATTGCCGCCAACGTGCTTCTGACCCAGACGCGCGAGGCCCTGCTCGGGGGGCTGTTCTTCGCCGCCGGGTTCCCCGTCTTCCTCCTCATGCGGGCCGTCAGCAGGCGTCGCGGGGATCCGCCCCCCTCCGGCTCAGGACCGACATCCGGCCCGCCCTAGCCACGCCGGCTCCCGCTCACGGACCCGTCCCGATGTTCCGGTCATCGGGCGGTCCGCGGAGAGGCGATGGCGTCCGGAGAAGCCGGGCCCTCTCGCGACACGCCGATCCACCCCCTCAGCATCCGAGAGGACGAGGGCCACACCCCGAGCTCCTCCCGTGGTAAAATGGGGTCGTCCGACGCTCCTCGGAGGTGCCCATGGCCAAGTCAAGGACGGTCCGCAAGGTCCTCAAGAGCCAGCCGACCCTCGAAGGCGCCGGGGTCCACCTTCGGCGCGGCTTCGGGTTCCGCGAGGTCCCGATGTTCGACCCCTTCCTGCTCTTCGACGACTTCCGCCAGGACGACCCGGCCAAGTTCCTGCCCGGCTTCCCCTGGCACCCTCACCGGGGCATCGAGACCATCACCTACATGATCCGGGGCACGGCCGAGCACGGCGACAGCCTGGGCAACAAGGGCGTCATCGGCCCGGGCGACGTCCAGTGGATGACGGCCGGCAGCGGCATCATCCATCAGGAGATGCCCAAGGGCGGCCGGGACGGGCGCATGGGCGGCTTCCAGCTCTGGGCCAACCTCCCGGCCTCGCAAAAAATGATGGACCCCCGCTACCGGGATGTCCTAGGCTCCGATATCCCCGAGGTCACCCTCCCCGGCGGGGCCACCGTCCGTATAATCGCCGGCCGTGTCGGCGGGACCCGCGGTCCGGTCCGGGACATCGTCGCCGATCCCGAGTATCTCGACGTGTCGTTGCCGCCCGGCGCCGCTTTCGTCCACCCGACCGAGCCCGGCCACACGGTCGTCGCCTACGTCTTCGAGGGCCAGGGCTGTTTCGCGGGCGGCGAGCGGGCCCCGTCCTACGACTTCGAGCCGGCCAGCTACTTCGACCTCGAGCGGGCCCCCACGTTGGGGAACTACTCGGTCATCCTGTTCGACGACGGCGACCGGATCGAGGTCCCGGCCGGGGACGCCCCGGTCCGGTTCCTGCTGTTCTCGGGCCGGCCGCTCGGCGAGCCGGTCGCCTGGCAGGGCCCCATCGTCATGAACACCCAGGAAGAGCTGCGGACGGCCTTCGGCGAGTTCCGGGCCGGGACGTTCGTCAAGCACCCCCCTCCCGCCTGAGCCGACCATGCCCATGACCGGCCGCGAGCGCCTGGCCGCCGCCCTCGCCCACCGCGAGCCGGACCGCGTCCCCGTCGACTTCAACGGAACGGGCGTGACCGGCATGCACGTCAAGTGCGTCATCGGCCTCCGTGAACGCTACGGCCTCGAGAGGCGGCCGGTCAAGGTCCACGAACCCTACCAGATGCTGGGCTGGATCGACGAGGACCTCCAAGCCGCCTTGGGCATCGACGTCGAAGGCGTCTACGGGCCCGATACGATGTTCGGCTTCCCCAATGAGAACTGGGTCCCCTGGCGCATGGACGACGGGACCGAGGTCCTCGTCTCGGAGCATTTCCGGACCACCAAGGACGCCCGCGGCGACACCCTCATCCACCCCCGCGGCGATCCCGCTGCGCCTCCGTCGGGGCGGATGCCCCGCGGCGGGCACTTCTTCGACGCCATCATCCGCCAAGGCCCCATCGACGAGGCCCGGCTCGATCCGGCCGACAACCTCGAGGAGTTCGGCCCCGTCGGCGAGGCCGCCCTCGGCCACTTCGAGCGCGAAAGCCGCCGGGCCGCTTCGACCGGCCGGGGCGTCGTCGCCAGCTTCGGCGGCACATCCCTCGGCGATATCGCCCTGGTCCCCGGCCCGGGCCTCGCGCATCCCAGGGGGATCCGCGACATCGAGGAATGGTATGTTTCGACGCTGACCCGCAAGCCCTACGTCCGGGCCGTCTTCGAACGGCAGACCGAAACGGCCCTCCGGAACCTGGAGAGGATCGCTTCCCGCGTCAGCGACCGCGTCCAGGCCGTCTTCGTCTGCGGCACGGACTTCGGCACGCAGCGCTCGACGTTCTGTTCCGTGGCCGACTTCCGCGAGCTCTACATGCCCTGTTACCGGCGGATCAACGCCTGGATCCATCGCCACACGGCCTGGAAGACCTTCAAGCACTCGTGCGGGGCCGTGCGGCCGCTCATCCCCTCGTTCATCGAGTGCGGCTTCGACATCCTCAATCCCGTCCAGACCTCGGCCGCCGGCATGGACCCGGCGGGCCTCAAGGCGGACTTCGGCCGGGACATCGTTTTCTGGGGCGGGGGGACCGACACTCAGGGGACCCTGGCCTTCGGGACGCCCGAAGCGGTCCGGGAGGAGGTCCTCCGCCGGTGCGAGATCCTGGGACCGGGCGGCGGGTTCGTTTTCAGCGCCGTCCACAACATCCAGGCCGACGTCCCCGTGGCCAACATCGCGGCTATGTTCGAGGCCCTGGCGGGAGCCGCAGGCCGGCGCTAGCTCTTGAGAGCTTCGGCCAGGGCGGCCACGGCCTTGTCGAGCTCCTCCTTGAGGATGGCCGAGACGACCGCGGGGAGGTAGCGGACCTTCTTTTCCGTCAGCGGCAGTCGCCGGTCGAACTCGTGCCGGGCCAGCCCGCGGCCCGACTTGAACTCGAGGAACTCCAGGTCCATGGACAGACGGCCGAACCAGGCCTGGGCGGTGTCCACTTCCTCGATCAACCGGATGTTGGCGCGCAGGACGATGTCCGGATCGGCCTGAAGGACGTCGAGGACGACGCGGTTGAAGCCCTGCCTCCTGTTGAGGTATTGGCCCAAGGCCTCGCGGACCAGGGCATCCGGCTTCTTGGCCCAGAAATCGTAGGAATAATATTTCAGCTCGTAGGGGGAGATCCGATAGAGGATGCGGAAATCGTCGTAGAGAGGGTCGATCCGGACCGGCTCCACGTAGAGGACCTTGCCGATCCAGGGATGGGTGGCGTCCTCCGGGCCGGGGGTCATGGCGATCTGGAAATACCTCTTCGACGGGATCGTCATGCAGCCGGCCAGGAGAAGGAGGGTCAGGGTCGCGAGGGCGGTTTTCCTCATTTTTTCTTGTCCTTTCGCGTCCGGAGAAGGGCCGAGGGGTCTTCGGAGATCTCGCGGGAGAAGCGCGACAGGTTCTCCACGGCGATGCCCAGGGCCGTGAAGGTCCGGTTGAGCTCGGCCTGCTGGTCGATCAGGACGCTCTCGACCTTCTTCAGGCTGACCGAGGCGGTGTCGAGGAAGGCCCCGACGTCCTGGATGACCTGGCCGAGCTCCTGGCTCGAGAAGCGCTCGGTGATGTTGCCGAGGGCCGCCTGGGTGCCGGAGTCGAAGTTCTGGACGAGCCGGCCGAGGTCGTCCGAGACGGGCCCCAGCTTCTCGGCCACCCGGGCCATCTCGACCGACGTCCTCTCGAAGGACGCCAGGGCGTTGCTCAGCGACTCCTGCCTGGCCTCGAGGACCGAGGCCAGGGATGCGGAGCTCTTCTCGGCGTTGGCCAGCGTGCTCCGTATGTTCTCCAGGTTCTCGGGGGCCAGAAGGTCGGTGATGCGCTTGGCCGCGGTCTCGAGGTGGCTGACGATGTCCTCGGCCTTCTCGCCGAGGCCCCGGCCCATGGGGATCTCGGCGTGGGGCCGGAGGTTCTCGGCCTCCGGGGTCCCCCCGCTGATCTCGACGTACTTCTGCCCGGTGAGCCCGACATAGGCCAGCACGGCCGTCATGTCGGTCTTGATGGGCGTGCCTTTCTGGACCTTGATGGTCACCCTGACGGAGTCGAAATTCTCGGGGCTGACCACGACGCGGACGACCTTGCCGATCTCGACGCCCCGGTACTTGACCGGGGACCCGATCACCAAGCCGTGGACCGACGTGTCGTAGAAGTCGATCGTATAGATGTCGCCCGCCTCGCGAAGCTTGGGAACGATGAAGAACCCCGCGGCGGCGAGGAAGACGATCGTGGCCAGGACCAGAAATACCCCCAGCCGGACCTTCTGTTCATGTGTCATCATGGCCGTCCTTCCTGAGAAAGAATGTCTTGATGAACCTGTCCTCCGAGGCGGCGAGATCCGAGGATTCCCCGCAGAAGTGCAGCCGGCCTTCGTTGAGGACGAAGACCCGGTCGGCGACCTTCTCGATCGAGCGGAGCTCGTGGGTGACGATGACGAGCGTCGTCCCGAAGGTCTCCTTGACGCTCATCAGGAGGTCGTCGAGGCTGGCCGAGGTGATGGGATCGAGGCCGGACGACGGCTCGTCGCAGAAGACGACCTCGGGATCGAGGATCAGGGCCCGGGCCATGGCCCCACGCTTCTTCATGCCCCCGGACAGCTCGGCGGGGAGCTTGCCGGCGCTGTCGGCCAGGCCCACTTGGGCCAGGGCCGAGTGGACCATGTCCTCGACGACCCCGAGGGGCATCTCCGGATACTGCATGCGGACGGGCAGGGCGACGTTCTCGGCCAGCGTCAGGCTGTTGAGCAGGGCCCCCCCCTGGTAAAGGACACCGACCTTCCCGTACAAGAAACGCAGGGACGACTCGGAATTGTAATCGATCGGGGCGCCCGCGAAGCGGACCTCCCCGCGGAGCGGCGGCATGAGCCCGGCCAGGGTCTTGAGCAGGGTCGACTTGCCGGAGCCGCTGACGCCCAGGACGACGGAGATCCGCCCCTGGGGGATGGCCAGATCCAGCTCGTCCAGGACACGGACGTCCCCGTATCCGACGGCCAGGTCGCTCGTTTCGATGATATCCATGGTCTCAATACAGGATGAACGCGAAGAGACAATCGATAAGAACGATGAGAGTGACGGACAGGACGACCGATTCCGTGGTCGCCCGCCCGACCTCCTCGGCGCTGCGCCCGACGGTCAATCCCTTGAAGCCGCTGCCGACGACGACGGCCCATCCGAAGACGACGGTCTTGATCAGGCCCCAAGCGAAATCCGACCAGTCGACGCTGTTCATCATCTGGTCGAGGAAAGCCGAGGGAGCCATCCCGAAGGTCAGCCGGGCGACGAGGATGCCGCCGAAGATGCCGACGATGTCGGCCATGGCCACCAGCAGAGGCACGGCCATAGTGATGGCCAGAAGCCGGGGGACCATGAGGTATTTCTCGGGGACGACGCCCATGGTCCTCAGGGCGTCGACCTCCTCGAGGACGACCATGCTGGAGAGCTCGGCGGTGATGGCCGCCCCGACCTTGCCGGCCAGGATGATGCCGGTCATGAGAGGCACGAGCTCCTTGAGCATGGCCAGGCCGACCAGGTCGGCGATATAGATGTCGGCCCCGAAGAGGCTGAGCTGCTCGACCGAGGTGATGGAGATTGTCACCCCGACGAGGAAGATCAGCAGGCAGACGATGGGGAATGAGCGGTAGCCCATGAAGAAAAGCTGGTTCCAGGTCTCGCCCGGATAGATGCCCTTGCGCTCCCTGAGATAGACGCCCAGATGGTAGATCTCGTCGCCGAACATGGCCAGGAACCGCCCCGCGGCCCGGACCTTTCCCAGGAAGGTGTCGGCGAAGCCCGAGAAGAACCTCCCGACGACCCCCCCCCGGGGAGCCGGGCCGGGCTCGACGGGCCCCGGCCGCCGGACGAAGCTCTCGACGGCCCGGTCCAGGGCCCCCTGGGCCTGGACGATCTTGGCCCCGGGGAATGACCGACGGACCAGATTGATGAGGGCCAGGGTCGAGCTGTCGAATTCCCGGACATCCCCGAGATCGATGGTCAGGGGGCCCTCGGCGGCCCGTCGGGCGATCTCTTGATAGAGGCCTGGCACTTCAGGGGCCCGGGCCCGCCGCGGCAGGCGGAGGATGGCTCCCTGGTCGGCAGGGGGCGCGGACGGAACCTTTTCGGGGGCCATGGTTCTTTTTATTCTAACTCAGGCCCGCCCGCATTTCAACGCGGGGACTCCCCATGAAGAGCCCCCCCATGACCTCGAAGGGAGGGAGGCCCTTCTCCGAGGGGGGAGCGTCCCCCCTGTTCAGCTCGAGGATGTCGCCCGCTCCAGCTTTTTCATGATCGCGAACATGAACGCGGCCGACAGCAGGCAGCAGACGACGAAGATGCTCCAGACGATCGAGAGATCGACCCGGTCCCATAGATAGCCGCCGACGAAGAGGAGCTTATTGCCCGTGGCCGTGGCCAACAGCCAGCCGCCCTGCATCAAGCCCTGGAACCTCCCCGGGGAGACCTTCGAGACGAACGACAGGCCCATCGGGCTGAGGAAGAGCTCGGCGATGGTCAGGGTCAGGTAGCTGCTGATCAGCCAGTAGGGGGAGACCCTCGTCCACTCGGTCAGGCCCTGAGCGGCGACCTCGCCCGGCGAGACGAGCTTCAAGGAGCCGATGACCATGATGATGAACCCGGCCGCGGCGATGATCATGCCGATGCCGATCTTGCGGGGCGTGGAAGGCTCCTGGTTCCGTTTCCTCAGCCAGGCGAAGACGCCCATGACCGGGAAGGTCAGGACGACGATGAACATGGGATTGAAGGACTGGAAGATCTCCGGGGCGATGGGGTTGAGCGTCACGTAGCCCTTGGCGATGTAATAGGTCAGACCCCCGAAGCCCAGGAAAGCCGCCAGGCTGAGCGCCTTCTCGCGGGGCTTCTTGCGCGTGAAGAACAGGATCAGGCCGGCCACGGCGGCGATGAACGGCAGGATGGACTTCAGGTTGAAGAAGATGTTGGTGATCGGGCCGACCTCCTTGACCGTGTAGTCCCGGGCGAAGAAGGTCTGGGTCAGGCCGTTCTGGTGGAACGACATCCAGAAGAAGACAACGACGGCGAAGACCATGACCAGAGCCATGACCCGCGGCTTCTCCTCCTTGGTGGAGGCCCGGACGATCATGGACACGAAACCGACGAACAGGCCGACGGCCAGCCCCAGGGCGAAGTCGTTCATCAGGGCCTGGAACAGGAAGGCCGTGGCGACCATGATCACGGCGGCGATGATGATGCCGCTGACGTTCTTCAAGGTGCTGGCCGCGGCGGGCTGCAGTTCGCCCGCGACCGCCTTCTTGGTCTTGCTGGGAAGGTGCTTGTTGAAGATGATGAACACCAGGAGGGAGATGACCATAGCCCCCCCGGCGACGCCGAAGGCGTAGTTGTATCCCTTGGAGAAGGCGTCGAGGTAGTCGCGGGCGAAGGCGGTCAGCTGCTCCGCGCCCGAAACGACCTGGCTGGAGACCCTCGACGCCAGGGTCTCGAAATGGCCGATGGCCGAGGCGTCCGTCAGGCGCCCGTCCAGGAAGGCGTGGCAGATGCCCGGCAGGCTGCCGTCGTGCTCGAAGCCCCGCGACCGCAGGAACCAGTTCCGCATGGCCGTGGCCGCGTACGGGGCGAAGAAGGCCCCGACGTTGATGCCCATGTAGAAGATCATGTAGGCCGTGTCCCGGACCTTGTCGTATTTGGGGTTGTCGTACATCTGCCCGACGACGGCCTGGAGGTTGCCCTTGAACAGCCCGTTGCCGAAGGCGATGGTGAACAGCCCGACGAGGGTCAGGGTCAGGGGCATGCCCGGCATGGCGATGACGATGTATCCGGCCAGCATGACGACGATGCCCGTGCCGATGACCAGCTTGTACTTGCTCGTCGCGTCGGCGATCAGGCCCCCGACCAGGGCCAGGGCGTAGATGGCGAAATAGAACCAGCTGTAGTAGCTGGCCGCGCTCTCGGCGGACAGGCCGTATTTGGCCTGGAGGAAGAGCACGAGGATGGCCATCATCGTGTAAAAGCCGAACCGCTCGCCCATGTTGGAGAAGAAGGCGACGATCAGGCCTTTCGGATGTTCTTTGAACATGATTCACCCTCCGGAAAAAGTCATAGCGGCGCGGATTATACCAGAATCGAGGGGGGGGTCAAACCTCTTTTATTTCCAGGACAGACTTTCGTAGAGGAGCTCCGCGACCCTCGCTTCGAGGGCCGACCGGAACCGATCGACGGTCTCGATCTCCTCTCCGTCGCCCCAGAAATCCCTGATATGGAGCGGCGGCCCCACATTGACCCGGATCCTGCCCGGCACGCCCCACATGATATGGGTCCCGAAGATGGACATCGGGGTCACGGGCACGGACAGGCCTTCTTCTCTATATAGGTTATAGGCCATGATCGAGACCCCGCGCCGGAAGCTCTTCACGTAGGGATTCGGGTCGCGGGGGTGGACCCGCCCCCGGCCCTGGAGGGCGATGATGGCCCTCCCCTTGCGGAGGTAATCCTGGCACTTGAAGATGGACTCCCGCTTGCTGCCGTAGATGTCCACGGGGATGGTGCCGATCTTGGCGGCATGGCCAGATACGAAATCGACCATGAAGGAATAGAACGGGTTCAGCAGGAGATGGATGAACCCGCCGAACCGGCCCATATGGCGGTGGAGGTGCCGGAGGACGAGCTCGCTGGCCTCCCGGCGGTCAAAGACCATCTTGTTGGCCGTGAAATAGATCATCCGCGGGATGATACGGAACAGGATGGCCACGTCCTTGTAGCTCCCGATGTGGTTCCCAACGATGATGTTGGGGCCTTCCCGGAGGAAGTTCCGGCCCCCGCGGAGGTCGACCTTCTTGGGGACGAGCAGGCCCCAGGTCACGCGATCGACGAATTTCTCGATGCGCTGGAATTCGTCCTCGAAGGTGGCCATGGCGTGGGAGGTATTCTACTGAATCCGCCCCGGAATATCAAAGACCGCGGGTCCGGGCCGCCGCGGCTTGTCAAGCCCCCGACAAGCGTGCTAACTTAGGCCCGCTCCGAGCCTGCGGAAGGAGGCGCCCATGGCCACGTTGATACGCAACGGAGATGTTTTCGCTCCGGAACCGCTGGGCCGCAAGGACATCCTCGTCGCCGGCGGGTCGATCGAAGCCGTCGCCGAGCCCGGCCGCATCCGCTTCGACGGCCTTGAGGTCGAGATCCTGGACGCGGCCGGAAAGCGCGTCCTGCCGGGCCTCGTCGACCCCCACGTCCACATCCTGGGCGGCGGCGGCGAGGGCGGCCCGGCCACCCGGGCCCCGGAGATCCGGGTCGAGGACATCGTCTCGAGCGGCGTCACGACGGTTATCGGCTGCCTCGGCACCGACGGCGTCACCCGCCACATGACCTCCCTCCTGGCCAAGGCCCGGGCCCTGGAGATCGAGGGCCTGTCGACCTTCATCTTCTCGGGCTCCTACGAGATCCCCGTCCGGACCCTGACCGGAAGCGTCCGCTCCGACCTGATCATCATCGACAAGGTCATCGGCGCGGGCGAGATCGCCGTCTCCGACCACCGCTCCTCGCAGCCGACCTTCGACGAGGTCGCCCGCCTGGCCTCCGAGTGCCGCGTCGGGGGGATGCTGGGCGGCAAGGCCGGCGTTCTCCACCTCCACCTGGGGGACGGGCGCCGGAAGCTGGAATTCTTCTTCCGGTTGGTCGCCGAGACCGAGATCCCGCCCACCCAGCTCGTCCCGACCCACGCCAACCGCAATCCCGGGCTCTTCGAGGACGCCCTCCGCTGGGTGGCGGCCGGCGGGGCCATCGATGTGACCGTCGGGCCCGATCCCGGTCCCGGCGACCCCGACGTGCCGCTCGAAACGTGCGTCGCCGCCTTCGCCGAGCGGGGCCTGCCCCTCGAGCGGCTGATGGTCAGCTCGGACAGCAACGGCAGCTTGCCCGTCTTCGACGACTCGGGAAAGCTCGTTCGTCTCACCGTCGCCACGGAGAGAGACTTCTACCGGAAGTTCCGCGACCTTGCCGTCAAAAAGGCCCTGCCATTGGACAAGGCCGTCCGCCTGTTCTCGACCAACGCCGCCGACTTCTACAAGCTCGCCGGCAAAGGGCGGATCGAGCCCGGCCGGGACGCCGACGTCATCCTGGTCGACGAGGACTTGGCCCTGACCGATGTCATCGCCCGCGGGAAACGGATGATGGCCGACGGCGGTCTTCTCGCCCGCGGCACCTTCAGCGAATAAGAGGACGATTATGGACGACGCCGCCCGGACCCCGCAGCCCCCTTCCGCCCCGGAGACGAAGGCCGCTCCCGAGCCGTCCGGGAAGCCGCCGAAATTCGGCGTGGCCCTCATCCCCCTGGTCGCCATGGCCCTGCTGCTCGGCGTGGGCTATGGCGTATACCAGATCAAGGCCCAAGTGCTGCTCGTCAGCGCGGCCTTCATCACCGGGACCCTGGGCCTCATCCTCGGGTTCGCCTGGAAGGACATGGAGCGGGGCATCGTCGACAGCATCCACAAGGCCATGCCGGCCATCCTCATCATGCTCTCGGTCGGCATTCTCGTCGGGTCCTGGATGGCCAGCGGGACCATCCCCATGGTCATCTACTACGGCCTCAAGCTGATCTCGCCCCAGTTCTTCCTGCCGACGGCCTGTGTCGTCTGCTCGGTCGTGGCCGTGGCCTCGGGCACCTCCTGGGGGACGATCGGCACGGTCGGGGTGGCCTTCATGGGCATCGCCATGGGTCTCGGCATCCCCCTGGCCCCGGCGGCCGGGGCCATCGTCGCCGGGGCCTATTTCGGCGACAAGATCTCGCCGCTGTCCGACATCCCGAACCTGGCCACGGTCATCTCGGGCTCCAACCTCTTCGACCACATCAAGCACATGATGTGGTCGGCGGTGCCGGCCTGGCTGACGGGCCTGGCCATTTATTTTTTCGTCGGCCTGAGCTACGGGGCCAAGGCCGTCGAGTCCGAGACCCTCGATCTCATCCTCTCGACCCTGCGGGCCAACTACACTTTCAACGTCTGGCTCCTCCTGCCGATGGCCGTCATCTTCTATTTCGCGGTGGCCAAGAAGCCGACCATCCCGGCCATGATCCTGTCCTCGCTCGCGGCCGGCGTCCTGGCGGTCGTCTTCCAGAAAGCCTCCATCCCCCTCGTGGCCACGGCCATGAACTCGGGCCTGCCGGCCCGCACGGGCGTCGAGGTCGTCGACAGGCTCCTGTCGAAAGGCGGGATGATGAGCATGATGGAGACCCAGCTGATCGCCTTCACGGCCTTCAGCTTCGGGGGCATCATGCAGAGGACGGGCTGCCTGGCCGTCATCCTCGACCGCGTCATGCGCTTCACCCGGAAGGTCTGGAGCCTGGTCTTTACGACCATCGGGGCGGCCGTCCTATCGGCCCTGATCACGGGCAGCTCGTACCTGTCGATGATCCTGCCGGCCGACCTGCTCGGGCCCGTCTATCGGAAAAAGGGGCTGGCCGCCAAGAACCTGTCGCGGCTCATCGAGGAGAGCGGCGGGATCATCGTCCCCCTCGTGCCCTGGAGCATGGCCGGGGTCTACATCACGGGGACCATCGGGGTGTCGACCTTCGACTACCTGCCGTGGGCCTTCATGAACTATCTGTCGGTCATCGTCCTGGCCATATTCGGCCTGACCGGGTTCACCATGGCCCCCCGCGTCCGCGAGGATGAAACCCAGGCCGGAAGCTAACGCCAAGTTCGTCCGCCCCGTTCTCGAGGCTGCGGAGAGGCCTCGGGATATCCTCTCGGTCCGCGCGGTGATCCTTCACGCCTTCCCGGTCCGGATCCGGTTGGAATGGGCCGCGTATCCGTCCCGGAAAGGCTAGATCACCGCTTTATGCTCCCCTCGAGGACAACCCTGCGGCCTCTTTTTCCGCAGCCTCACCGGGTATCATACCTGGATAACTGCGTTACTA